>ERZ778018.224-NODE-224-length-106010-cov-666.752810_pt1 | contig 106010 bp, 98 predicted proteins | sample MGYA00375748_ERZ778018 | MGnify/ENA primary metagenome ERZ778018 (study PRJEB29350, sample SAMN05509839) | bioreactor metagenome | biome: bioreactor; material: wastewater | place: South Africa: University of Cape Town | collected 2014-04-22 ... | reverse complement strand
TCCGAAGGCGGATCAACATCCCGGAATGGTGGGTCAACATGGCCGGAATTTACATCCAACTTGTTTTGTGTCGTTGAGTTTAACTACCTGGCTCCATTCTAAAGGCTTGTAACTCTCTGGATCATTGAGATAATTGTTTTTTAAATAGTCAACTACTTGTTGAACAGATGCGTCCCACTCGCTATTGTAAACGGTTTCAATTGATGACGTTGATTTTTTGTCATTATCATTATTAAAGAATATGGCATAAACCACAAAAGCTAAACTTATTATTAAAATCCATGCACAACCAGAAAGTTTTGGTATAACGGGTTTTTGAATTGGTTGAGAAGCAGAATTGTTGCTAACAAACTTTTTTTTTGATTTCTCAATTACTACTTCTACTTGGTCGTCAAAGTAATAAATGCTTTTTTCATCTACATTATAAATATCTTCAAAGATTTGCGAAATTTCCTTTGCTGTATTTTCAACGTCATTTTCAGAATTCAAAAGAATATCCTTTGCATAGTTCTCATCTTTTTCTAAGGAAAATCCTAACGTCACGAATTGTGGTTTCAGATTTCTATTTACATACTTTTCAAAATAGTGAGAAAGTGCTTCAAAACGAATCACCCCCTTAGGGCTATCCTTTACTAATTGACAATAATATTCATTTCCGATGTTCGTTGAAGCTTTCAAAAATTCATTCTGGATTATAAAGTATCCTTGATTGTCTTTGAGTTTTCTAAGCAGCTCTTTTAATGTGTTTAAATATAGTTGTTGCACAAAAGCGGATTTAGTATCAAAAGTTTAGTTTGGTTTTTAGTAATTTTTCTAATTTCAAGCAGCTTTCTTTATTATTAGAAAAAATTTCTTCCACTTCAAATTCGTTAATCCGTAGTGTTGGTCTTAATTCATGTTCTTGAGGCAGTAAATCTCTAAAACAATCCAGATACGCCCTCTGGGAGGTCCTACCACCTTGAAAATTAAAGTCAGTAGCAGTTTTTGATTTTCTATATCTATCCGCTCGGTTTTTATGCAGTACGCATTTTCTTTTCCATTCTTCAATTGAGAAGTTAAACTTCAATTCTGTTGGATACAGTTCAAGGGATTTCAGTCGGGCAGAACTGAAATGTTGAAATTCGTCAAATTCAAATATAAAATTATATTCTCCGGCAAAGAAAGCGTCACACTTTAAGTATTGAGTCCTTTTGCTTTTATTTAATGATAAGTCTCCATTCAAAGTGAAAAAGATTGAGTCAATCGTTGAGTACCATTTTCCAAAATGGTCTGTCGTATGCTTGTTAATAAACCAATCAAAATACTTATCCAATTGAGGTGTTTGTCCAAGCACCTGACCTACAATTTCTGTAATGAGTTTTTGTTTGTCTCCAACTGCCATGAATATAGTTTAGTTTGCTTGCCGCTAACGGACAGGGCTTGCTGCTGTGGCGGCATTCATTGAATGTCCAGCCCCGAACCGCTGCTGAATAAAGGTATGTTGTTTAATGTTTACTACTGCTGTTCACCTGCGTTTCGTCTGCCGAAACTGAAGCCGAATAGCGATTATTTACTGATGATTTATTCTTCGCCCCGCTATAGCAGCAAGCCCCCTGTTGTGCGTTCGCCCTTCTGTCGGGTGTGTCGCTTGACACACTGTGTCTAGCAAGTGTGGAGTGTGTCGCTTGGAAGCGTTGGCACAAGGCAGGCTCTTTTGCAAGGTTGGCTTTTGTGTGTCGGCTTTGTGCGCCTGCAAATGTGCCCGCCTTGGTGCGTTGGGAATGCCCGAGTTATTTTGACTTTCAATATTTATAGCAGCTGCATTAACTGCTGTTCTTAATGCAGGAATTATTATTTTGGTTTTACTTCCAAAAAACAGGAAACTTGCTTGCTTCACCGTAATCTTTAATTGGCTTTATATTTATCAGAATTTCCATGTCGCTTGCGGATATTTCAAAATCTACCTCCGCATTGTTTTTCATATTTTTTGGATTGGCTGTTTTGGGTAATGGTAACAATCCCAATTCAAGGCAATAACGGATTGCCAACTGCGGTACGCTAACACCATATTTTTCAGCTATTTTTACCACGTCCTGATTTTTCAACAGCTCTCCGTGTGCTATTGGCGAATAAGCTTCTACAAGAATATTATTTTGTTTACAATACTCTATTAACTCAAACGGTGTATTGCTGATGTGGGCTAATATCTGGTTAACCATTGGCTTTACTGTACAGCTTTCTGATAGCTTTTCAATATCCACAACCTGGAAATTGGATATGCCGATAGTCCGTAGTTTTCCTGCTTTGTAAGCATCTTCTAAAGCCCGCCAGGCTTCACGGTTTCCCTCAAAATGGCGGTCTTCTTTTCCATACTCTGCCCAGGGTTTCGGACTGTGGATAATCATCAGGTCAATGTAGTCCAATCCTAACGCTTTTAGCGAACTATCAATGGATGCAACTGCTTCACCATGCGATTTTATTTCCGCAGCAAGTTTTGTGGTGATAAACAAATCCGCTCTTTTTATATCGCAATATTTGATACCTTCACCAATACCTTTTTCATTACCATAAGCCTGTGCTGTATCAATATGTCTGTAGCCAATTTCTACCGCATCTTTTACCGCCTGTGCTACGGTTTCATTGCTGATAAACCACGTTCCTAATCCTATTTTTGGGATTTCAACTCCGTTTGACAGCGTATATTTTTCCTGTAAAATCATAATTATTTATTTTAATTGCCTTTCAAATTTATTTACGTCTATTTTGGAATTATCCTTATCGTAGCTGCTTTTGCCTGTTCATTAATCATGGGTGCGAGGTAAGGACTTCCACTGTATTTTTTGCGGTATGCCTCATCAATCTGTTCGTTGATATTGCCGTTTACTATTTCAAAAATTACGTCCTTAGTCATACCTGCTGCATGTATGCGACCTGCTTTTTGTTTTATAGCCGATTGATACCACCGGGAATTAACGCCGTTGTAAGCCCTTACATACAAATCGCCATTTACAACTACTTCCCAAATCCATGTAGGCGTGCCATAAGTAACACCATCGGCACGCAAAGGCGATATTTTTAAATCGTCTGCTTTGTCAATATTTTGTAGCTCTTCGTTTGAGAATTTTGTGTTTTCCGTACTCATGTTTAATTATTTTTTTGATACTGTTTTTGACAGAATTTTTTTTGCATCATCTGCCTGTTGTTTACTTATATGTTTTTCTATCAAATCAAACACCTGCATCAACTGATTTTCGGTAATCCCTGTATTCATCGCCATTCCGATATGCGCCTGTAATTGTCCTTCAACACCGGGCATTGCCGCTAATGCAGCAACCGTTACCAATTCTCTTTGCTGATAAGTAAGCACGTCACTTACGAAAATATCGGCAAACAAATGTTCTTTTAGAAAAGCATCAATGCGTGGAGCAAATTCGCCAAAACCGGGTGCAGGTTTTGCCTGCGGCGTTTTCGTCAATGTTTCAAGCACTTTTCTTCCCTGCTCATATTTATCGGCAACATTATTTTCCACTACAATTTCTTTCCCAATTTTGTCCGTAATGCCTTTCGCTTTTCTTTCGTCCAATACTGTTTTAAAAGTATTGAGGGCATTGAGGCTTCTTGGAAAACCACAATAGGCATAGAGTTGTGTCAATGCTTCTTTGATTTCATTGATGGTTAAGCCTGCATCCAACGCCTTGTTCACTGCTGTTTTCAGGTTGTTCATATCGCCTGTAGCCGTAAGTGCGGAAAGGGTTACAAGGGATTGTTCCTGCGCATTCAGCGCATTATTTGTATGGTTGTTATTTTGTGCATTCATTGTTAATGTTAATAGTGCCAATGCAAATGCAATCAGGTAACTTTTGCAAGTAACTATTTTCATTTGATGGCGTTTAAATGTCAAATTTTGTTGTTCCCAGCAATTTCACAATTGCAGGGTCTCTGTGGTCAAAGAATGCGCTTGCTCCATTATCCAGCGTTTTTATTTTGTTCATATCCTCACTGCTTAATTCAAAGTTAAAAACATTGAAATTTTCAACTATTCTTTCCTTTTTAACTGATTTGGGTATGGCTACAATTCCTCTTTGGATGAGCCACCTTAAAACAATTTGAGCCACAGATTTATCATACCGCCTGCCTATTTCCATCAATAAACTGTTTTTAAACAAATCATTTCGTCCTTCTGCAAAAGGTCCCCACGATTCAAGTTGCACATTATTATCCTGAAGAAATTGTTGCGTTTCTATTTGCTGAAAAAAAGGATGGGTTTCTACCTGGTTTATTGCGGGAACAATGTCATTATGGAGCATTAAATCCATTAAGCGGTCGGGCTTAAAATTGCTTACACCGATTGCCCTTATTTTTCCTTCTTTATACAGCTCTTCCATTGCTTTCCACGAGCCGTAAACATCGCCAAAAGGCTGATGAATAAGATAAAGGTCTATATACTCCATGCCAAGCCTTTTCAGCGATTTTTCAAATGCAATTTTTGCTTTTTTATAGCCCTGGTCTTGTATCCATAATTTTGTGGTTATAAACAAGTTCTCTCTTGCAACACCGCTTTTTTCAACTGCTTTTCCAACAGCCTCTTCGTTCATATAGGCAGATGCAGTATCAATAAGCCTGTATCCGGTTTCTATTGCCGTTAATACTGATTTGTCACATTCCGAATGGTCTGGCACCTGATATACACCAAATCCCAGTATGGGCATTTCAACGCCATTGTTTAAGGTTACACTAATCATGTTCGTTATTTTTTATTCGCTTCTTTAAATTCCTCATCCGTTACAGGCTTCAACCAGGTAACGTTTTCATCGCCCTGGTAATTGGTAATGGCGATGTGCACCATTTTGCTGTTTGCGGTTGCGCCGTGCCAATGTTCTACGCCTTCGGGAATGTTGATGACATCGCCTTTTTTAATGCGTTGCGCTGGTTTGCCTTTTTCCTGGTAAAGACCTTCGCCTTCGGTTACAATCAATACCTGTCCTTTTGGATGCGTGTGCCAATGTGTTCTTGCGCCGGCTTCAAAAGTTACGCTGCCCAAAGCAAAATCGTTGTTCTTGTCTCTTGCCAATAATGGTTGTAAATAAGCATCACCGGTAAACCATTCATTTGACAGTTTTTCCCCTTGCGGAAAAAGCGAAGTGTTATTTTGTTCTTTCATTTTTGTTTGATTTTTACTGTTACAAGATGTTAAAGAAATTCCGCTTATTACAAGCATGACAAATGCCAATGTTTTGATGACTGTTTTCATTTTCTTATAATTATTTATCTAATTCAAATTTTGCTGTTACGGTGCCGCTTACTTCAAACGCTTCTAATCCTGATGTGATTTTTCCTAATGAAATCAATCCGTTGGAATAGCCAAAATCTTTGTAAAACAAAGCGATATTGCCCCAGGGCTCGTAATAGGTGATATCGCCGGCAGAAGGGACAAAGCCTTTGGGTGCATCTTCGGAAGTAAGCTTTTGAGGTAGCAAATTAATTTTTTCAGTTCCGTTATAATCTTCCATTTCTAAGGTCAAAGGAAACAGAGACATAAATTCCTTGCCTGTGGGATTATTGTACAGGATAGCCGTTGCTGTCTTTTGCCCAATGGTTATTTTTACTTTTATACTGTCCATTTTTGAAACATTGTTTTTGTCATTTTCTATGATTGGATTTCCCTTTTTGCTACAGGCTAAAATCTGTGTGCAGATTAGCGCAAGCACCAAGCTGAATATCCATCTCATCATATTTTTTCTGTTTTATAATAAACGATAGTGCAAAGTTCGCCATTACATACTGCACCCACTTTATACAGAATACGGTTCTTTTTACCATTTTTACGGATTTGGCTTTACACAACCTGAAGCCGGGTTTGATTTATTAAATTTGTATCACAATTCAAAAAAATATGGAACAGGTAGAGCGTATAGACACCGTGAACGAATACAACAAGTATGCAGGTGTTGACACTTTGCATCCGCTGGTAAGTGTGATAAACTTTGACGACGTGGCTCCCATTACACATTTTCGCAGAAGAATAGACATTTATGCAGTATTCTTAAAAGATGTACAATGTGGCGATATGGTATATGGCTGCCAGTCCTATGACTATGAAAACGGAACCCTGGTATTTGTGGCTCCGGGACAGGTGTATGGCATTGACAGTAAAGGCATTTCAATAAAGCCATCTGGCTATGGGCTTGTATTTCATCCCGATTTAATTGCAGGAACACATCTGGCAAAAACCATTAAGGACTATACGTTCTTTTCCTACGAAGTAAACGAAGCGCTTCACTTATCAAAAAAAGAACGGAAAACAATTGTTGATTGCCTGAAAAAAATACAGGAAGAAATTGAGCAAAATATTGACAAGCATAGCAAGACACTTATCGTGTCCAATATTGAACTATTCCTGAACTATTGTCAGCGTTTTTACGACCGCCAGTTTATTACACGAAGCATTGCCAATAAAGACATCTTAACCAGGTTTGAAAATTTGCTGAACGATTATTTTAAAGCAGATAAAGGAATTGAGTTAGGATTGCCGACCGTTGCTTATTGCGCAGAAGAACTGCATTTGTCCGCAAACTACTTTGGCGACCTGATAAAGAAGGAAACAGGCAGCACAGCTCTGGATTATATCCAGTCACGGTTAATTGATGAAGCGAAAACGAGGATTTTTGAGCATACCAAAACTATCAATGATGTTGCAACAGAATTGGGCTTTAAATACCAGCAACATTTTACCCGTATGTTTAAGCAAAAGGTTGGACAAACTCCAAATGAGTTTCGGGGTTCGTTGAATTAAGGCGGTTTTATTGCAAGCAGTGGTTTATTGCTGATGCTACATAACGCAGTTGACTGGAATTCCGTCTGCCAGGGCGGTGGGATGTGTGTTGGTATTTTTAGCTCTTTGCAAGGTTGGCTTTGTGTCTGGGCTTTGTGCGCCTTGCAATGTGCTAAAAATAGCGTGGGGAAGCTTCGGTAAAGTTTCAGGGTGTGTCAAGCTGGTAAGATGTGTCCAACAGGGTGACGTACAACGGTCGGCGTATTTATGCGGGCGGCGTCTAACGAAACTAATTAATTTTTGATTACTGTCAAGCCGCTCGCATAAATACGTTTGTTATAGGCTGCCGTTCTTGTCATTTCTTAATTTATCATTTTTACTTGTCTTGCTAATTCCTCGTTGTCTGTCACAGTTAAATTGTCAAGCATTCCATAAACTTCTTTGTCGCTTGGGTTTAAAAAACCTGCCGCACTAATAAATATATTTTTTTTGTTTGAAAATGTAACTTTTATGTCCTGGGGATACACAAAACTTTCTTCCTTTTTAGACTTTTCTTTTCTTGTTATAACTGTTTCCCAAGTAATATGTATATCTGAAATGGTTGTTCCAATGAACTTTTTCCAAAGGTCTTTACTTGAAACATCCCACTTTATACTATCAGAAAAATCAGACGGCTCATTAATTTTAATGCCAATTCCAAACTCAAAAAATTTACCGTCCCAATAAATCTCTACTAATTTGTCATTGTCGGTATGAAGGAATATTGAAAAGTCAACTGAGTCAAGATTTACAAATTGTGTCAGATAATATGGCTTAGGGTTTGCTGGTTCGTAATCAATTTCGGAATACTCAACTTTAGTAATTCTCAATCCGATGAGTTGTCGGGTGAATTTTTCAAAGTCCAAATGTTCTTGCGTCAGTTCCATTGCTGTTTTGCCTTAAGGTAGCCTATAACGGATAACGCATTAGCGATGGCAGGGAATTCAATGTACCTTCAGCCTGTACGTCAGCCGATAAAAGAACTAAAGTACAGAAATAGCGCAATAGTTCAATAGTGAATTTTCAGCCGAAGCCAATGCTTAATAGCGAACGAAAGCTGATGTTTATTCGTTCCGCCCTGCTATAGCTAATGCGGATGTTATGCGTTCGGCTTTCTTGTCCTACCACTGTTTTGTTAATTTAAATAATTTGTCGCCTTTGAATATTAATGTTACTCTGTTCAATGAAATGGTGTCTGTCTTAAAGTCCGTATAATTATAAAGCTTGTGGTCTTTAAGTTCTTTTTCTATTTGATGTCTTGTTAAGTCAGTCTTGTTGATAATTTTAATTAAATCGTTAAGGTCGTTTTCTGTGTCTGTGTACGCCTCTTCTTGATGTGTTAATGTAACCGATTGGTCAATGATTGAATAAAAGCCAAATGCTATTGTCAAGAATAGAACCGTGAAGCAAACCCAAAATGCAATTTTCCACTTATTCATTTTTTCTCAGCCGGTTTAGTAACCAAATTAGAATATAAATTCTTGTCGCACCCACAATGAGCATTAATAAAGCGTCCGGGCCAATTGGTCGTTCGTTAATAAAGAACCATACTGTCTCAAAAATAAATAATACAAAAAAAAGTCTTGCATACAATTTATGTTTTAGCCCGGTTATTATGGTCAGTAAAAAAATGAAAAGTTCAATGAAAAAGTAAAGTGAAAAATATTTGTGAGCAAAATCGGTCGTTCCTATGTGAAGAAATATAGATTGAACTCCGGAAAGTGCAACCGTCAGCAATGTCAGAATTGTTGCTCTATTGAAATGTTTCATGTTTCGCATGGTGTCGTTGTAGCTGACGCATAACGGCCACGCATTGGCGATGGCTGGGCAATTTATAACTTTCTGCCGAAACGTCTGCCAGTAAACGAACAAAAAGCTGAGATTTTTATTCTGTTGCCCAACAGCGTATTTTCAGCCCGGAACTACTGCTCAAAAATTAACAAAAAGCTGATGAAACGCACGTCACGCCCAGCTACTGCCAATGCGAATGTTGGCTGTTGGGCTTTTCGTTTCACATAGAGTTCAGCGCTGAAATAAATGAACCGTACCAACCGACAAGTGTTCCCACGTTCGGCTTAGTGTTGCTGGCCTTAACAGCTAACCCAAATTCGTTATGCTCTTCCGAATAAATGATTTGATAACCGTCCTTCGGATTCTGCGGTTCTTCGTCTAAAACTACCCAATGCTTTTCTACTTTGTTCTGAAAGTCGTTATAATATTCCTTTAGCGTTGGGTCAATCAAATACTTCTGAATGTTCTCCAAGTTTATTCCGTGCAGGTTATTCAAAGTGTCAACAGACTGCAAGTCCTGTCTTATGTAACGTTTCAAAATACTTTTGTCAAAGGCGGTGAGGCAGTTCATTAAAATAAATTCCCACTGTTCAAAGTACTCCAAGTGGCTTTCATTTTTAAGCTTTTCAATAATGTACTGTATTTTACGAATATATTTTCTAATCTGGTCTTGCGACAAATAATTGGGATTATCTACGAATTGGGAAATTTCTCCCGCCAATTCAGTGTCAAAAAGAGTTACGTCTATATTGCCAATAGTTTGTCCAGCAAGTCCGGTTGGAAAAGGTACCTGCAAAAATTTTGAATAAAGCGATTTGATTTTTATGGTCTCCATAGCCTTACAGCCAACGGTTTGCAGATTTGCGATGGGCGGGCATTTTACCACAAATGTTCATTCGGAGAACTGAACTTTCTTTAACCACAAAGCTGTCTGCGGAGAACGAAACCCCGCCTATTGCAAATGTGCTGTTAGCTGCTGTGGTTTTCATTTGTCACAGTTGTCTTGTTGTGAATACTTGCGGATTGTCTGTCGCTTCTACAATTCCAATTTCGCCCGACCCCAAACCAATATATCTCTTGTCATCAATTGAAAAGTCATAAGTCTCGTAACCTGATGAAGCAATAAAAACTTGAATTTCGATGTCGTCTGAAATTGTTAATGTCAAGTCGGCTGTGTCTTTATCCACTTTTATCTCGGTCAACTTTTTTCCCGTCAGTTGCTTCGTAATACCTTCCACCAGGTCAAGCGGTTGAGGAAGTCCAAATTGATGCCCGTTGTCAAGCGAAACAAAAACAATTCTATTAGCTTCAAGTAGTCGCCAGAAACCGGAAGATGAAACGTAAATTTTGTCAGCGAAATAAAAATGCCAACTGTCAGCGTCCTTGTCGTAGGATACTGAGTTGAAGATTGAATTGGTTTTAAAAGTTAAATCTGTTGTCATTATTTGTGTCGTCTTACCATTGCAGCTAACGGAAAGGGCTTTGTGCAGGTGGGGAATTAAATGTTCCGTCTGCCCCGAAACCGTCTGCCGAATATAGAATAAAAAAGTTGATTATTTGTTCGTTTGCTGATAGAATTCCGTCTGCCTGAACTGCTGATGATAGCATCACAAATGCCGATGTTTATTCCTTCAGCCCCACTTGCACAAAACCCCATGTTATCGGCTTTTTGTCCCACAGAATTCATTATATGCATCCATAATCATCTTTCCTTTGTCGCCTAAAAATATTGCTTGTTTTAAGTCGCTACAAATAATCGTCAATTCGTTTTCTGGAATTCCGGGATTGTCCTTTGAGGCCATAATAGTTACTCCATTCGTTTCAGAAAGTTTCCTACTGTTTCCAAATTGATATTTTCTGATTCTTGTAAATGCTCGGTTTGCCAAAGCCTTGTCAAAATAAGGCTCATATTTCAAAGCATTATCAAAATCAAGAATTGCGTCATCAAATTGAAAGTCGTTCAATTTGGATGTTCCTCTGGCGAAATAGGCCTCTGCATAAGTTGAGTCAAGTTCAATAGCCTTTGTATAATATTTAATAGCCTTCTTATAATCGCCTTCTTTGTTACTGGCATGTCCTTTACTGAGAATTTGTTCAATCTTTTCAATCCTTTTGTCCGCAGTAGTTTTTCCATTTTTAGTTGTCTCCACGGCTAATATTTTACCTGTGGAATAATAAACTGTGGTTTCGCCTTCTATGTTTCCATTTATAAAAGTGCTGTGTTGCTTTACTTGTCCGTTGGGAAAATACATCTCCCAAACACCTTCTTCTTTGCCGTTCAGAAATGTTCCTTTTTGTTTTAACGTTCCGTCTTCGTAATATTCTTGTTCCAGACCATTTTCAATTCCATTAGTATAATTTCTTTCAACAGCCATTTGTCCATTTTGGTGATACATGGTGCGATGTCCTTCTACTTTACCATTCTGAAAAGTACCTTCTCCTTGCTTTCTTCCATTGTAATAGTAGTCAATAAACTTACCACTGTAAGGATTTCCTCGGAAATACCAAACTCCGCTTTTTCGTTCCATTTGTTTTGACGAAGGAATTTGTTTTACATCGTCTGGTCTATCGCGATATTTTTTGGTAAAAACGAATATTGCTCCATCAAACTTTCCGTACCCCAAAAGATTTAAGGTGTCTTTGTTTTTTATAACATTAATGTCCGAAATGTCGGCATTAGAAATTTCATTTCCCTCTTCCGGGTCTTCAATCACCGGAATTGAATCAATGATGTAGATAATGTTTTCTTTGGTATTTTGTCCAACCGAATGAAGGCTGGAAAGAAGAAGTGCGAATGCGAAAATTAATATTTTATTCATAGTGTTAAGTTAGATTTTGGAATCGGTTCTAATTGCCGATAACATTTTCATTTATGTTATTATATGCAATTATACAAAAATTATTGTCATTGATTCTCAATAGTTTTCCGTTATACTTTTTGTATTGTCGTTAGGTCAATCCGATTTCTCCACTCATTGATTTTACCCTTGTTTTCAAACCGGTTTTATTTGCCTGCCCGGGCCATGCAGCCAATCAGATTCACCTCGCGGTGTTTATCCGGACTGAAGAATTAATAGCCGGGCGTGTTCTCCTCATTCCGCTCTTTCCTGCCTCTCTTTTGTAAACCCCAGTGAGATATTAAGCGGGTTTGATGGTAAAGTGGATACCTCCTGCCCATCAGCACAGGAGGAAGTTTACCCAGGTGCTACTGCAAAATCCCGCATGAAAGTGGTATTTTCCGCAATTCTCATCAGATTTGTAAGCCTGCAAACGGGATTTGTTGTACAACATACGGCAATTGTTACATAGCAAACGGGAAATGTTGTACAACATCCGGCAATTGTTACATAGCAAATGGGAAATGTTGTACAACATGCGGCAATTGTTACATAACAAACGGGAAATGTTGTACAACATACGGCAATTGTCAAATGACAAATGGGAAAAGTTGTACAACATACGGCAATTGTCAAATGACAAATGGGAAAAGTTGTACAACATTCGGGAATTGTCAGATGACAAATGGGAAAAGTTGTACAACATTCGGGAAATGTCAGATGACAAATGGGAAAAGTTGTACAACATTCGGGAATTGTCAAATGACAAATGAGAAAAGTCAATTGACAAATGAGAAAAGTCAATTGACAAATGGGAAAAGTTGATCAACATACGGGATTTGTCAACCTGCAAAAGGGGCTTTTTTAGCTTCTTTGCCTCTCAGCAATGGCGGGATGGCGAAACTTTCGGAATTTCTCAATTGCAGCTCTTCTGCCTGCAGCGGGAAGAAATCGCCCGGAAATAATCCCTCTCCTTCTCCTTTTTGCCGGCTACCAAATCCTGTAAATTGAGTTCCCCCGGTTGTGAACCCGGCGTTCAACGACAAATTTTGCAGTTTACTGCAAAAGGACTTTGAAGTAGCCTTTGAGGTTACTTCAAAATCCCGGATAATGAGCAACTCATTCAGGCTCACTATGCTTAGATAAGAGATTCTGTGACAATAATTGTTCCTGCCAGAAAAGTGAGAGTGGACGGCTCAGTTCATGACATTATCAGCCCGGGCAGGTTAGCCAATTGCAGCAGTTTCCGGAGAATGTTGCTAACCGAAAGAGAATCCGGTTTGTCACGTTCACTTATCGCTATCCTTCAGAATACTTTCTGATTATGAAGAATCTTTTTTTAATTTTCCGGTATGTTTTATCTCGTCAAAGCTCCCTGGCTCATTCAAAAACTCTACCGTGACCGCGCCTGGAAATTCAAAACCCGGGAGAAAAAGATATGGTTCACTTTTGATGACGGCCCCAACCCTGAAACGACACCTTTCATTCTGGAACAGCTTGCCAAATATGATGCGAAAGCCACTTTTTTCTGTGTCGGGCAACAGGTCGAAAAATATCCCGATCTCTTTCACCAGATCAGATTGCAGGGGCACTCTGTCGGCAATCACACCTATTCTCACCTGAATGGCTGGAAGACAAAAAGCAAAAAGTATTTTGAAGATGTGCAGCGAGCATCCGCTTTGATTGAGAGCCATTTATTCAGGCCGCCCTACGGAAGGCTTACCAAATTTCAGGCTAAAACATTGACAGGAAGTGCATTGCAAATGAAGATTGTCATGTGGGACGTATTGAGCGGAGATTTCGACACCCGCATTTCCCCTGAACATTGTTATTTAAATGTGGTAAGGAACGCCGGGGAGGGAAGCATTGTGGTATTTCACGACAGCACAAAATCATTTCCCAACACCAAAGAGGCGCTTCCTGAATCATTAAAATATTTTAAAGAAAGGGGATTTGTTTTTGAATATATCTAAGATAAAAATGGGGCCCGGGTAGATACCCAAGCCCGTTTTTAATCCGTACCCTATGAAAACTGGGCGTGAAGTTAATATTTCTTTTTAACAATCTGCCAACAATTTTCTTTAGAGGGTAATATCTTTTGAAAATCCCTTGTACGATACAGTTGCCTTATTATCACAGCTTCCATCGCCATAATTCAAAGTAGCAGCATCGGTATTTTGATTCCAGTGAAAGGTAAAAATCCCCTGCCCCGGCCATCTGCAATTAAGCTTCCAGATCAACGGTGTGGTAATTTCACCTGCCCAGGTAAAATTGGCTGATGTACTGCCGCTGCCGTTTCCTGTAATCTGGTATGCATCATCAGAAAAATCTATCGGTGTGCTCATACCCGCAATCTGGGTTTCCGTACGGGTGCCATCATATTTATACCAGAAACCTGTATTTGTATTTGTAAGCTGACCGCCGCTGATTTCTTCTTTGAAACCAATATGATCTGATGTTCCGGTATTTGTAACAGTCAGATTACCTGCAATTGCAAAAGAATCTGAGGAGTATCCGTCAAGTGTTATCGAAAGAGTGGCTCCCTGCTGATAAACAGGGCTTGAGAAAACAGCAATGATTTTACCTTTTCTCACTTTACCATCCGTTCCCTGGCAACCTGTTGTTCCAAAATCAATGGTTACCGTTTTGGGCCAGGTGGTCAGATCTTTGGGTACCACATCCACGGTGAAGCATTGGGCTCCGAGCGTGGACAATTCACCTCCGGGTTTATAAATAATTCCTGCTCCCGTACCGATGCCTGTCCAGGCACCATCTGATGAATTGGCTCCCATGGCAATTCCAAAAACATCATTAAATTGTTGTGATGTTTTTGCATCATTTTGAGCCACGCTTACAGCGGTGTTGAGTTCGGGATTGTCATTGATGACATTATTGTTTTTTTTACATGAAGTAAAAGTTACAGCTCCTGCAAGAATTACGGCAGAAGCCAGTTTGAAAGAATTCATAGTTGTCAGTATTATAAGGTTTAAGATTAAAAACGTTAAAAAAGAAGTACAATTGCACAGACTCTTTGAATTTTTGAGAGTTTAACTAACAAAAGGAATTTTCATGACTTTCATTGATACGCACACTCATTTGTACTCAGAGGAGTTTGACGAAGACAGAACAGCGTGCATACAACGCGCGATTGAAAAAGGAGTAACCCGCCTCTATTTCCCGGCCATCGACAGTTCTTACACTGATAAAATGCTCAGCACAAAAAACTTATTTCCTGACCATGTTTTCCTGATGGCGGGTCTTCACCCCTGCTCGGTAAAGGAAAATTTTAAGGAGGAATGGAAGAAAGTAAAAGAGTTCATGGATAAATATCCTTTCTGCGGGATCGGTGAAACCGGGCTGGATTTTTACTGGGATACCACTTTCAAAAATCTTCAGATTGAAAACCTGCACCAGCATATTCAATGGGCAATTGAATACAAGAAACCATTGATCCTCCATACAAGGAATTCTATGGATGAGGCTATTGACATAGCGGGCCAATACAAAGGTTCTGCATTGCGGGGAATTTTTCATTGTTTTACCGGCACAAAAGAACAGGCGGAAAAAATTATTGAATTTGGATTTTTTCTGGGAATAGGAGGCGTACTGACCTTCAAAAACAGCGGCCTCGACAAAGTAATCAGAGAGATAGATTTATCGCATCTTGTTTTGGAAACAGACAGCCCCTATCTGGCGCCTGTTCCCTACCGGGGGAAAAGAAATGAGAGTTCTTACATCCCTGCCATTGCTCAAAAACTGGCTGAGGTAAAAAATTGCAAAATCGAAGAGATTGCAGAGAAGACCACAGCAAATGCACTGGCTATTTTTGGGTAAAATATGAAAGAAATCCTGTACAAACCCCGTTAATCGTATATTGCAAACTTTGAAATTCATCGAGGCGATTTATCAGCATGGCGAAATCCAAATCGAATATTGTAAAAAAATTAGGGGAATTACCGGCTACTGCTATCTGCGGAAATGACATTACCTCTTCCTGCTTTTATGTTTCCGCATTGGCGATAGCGTATGCAGGCCAATATGCATTCATCTCTCTTTTGCTGGTGGCACTGGTCTTATTTTTCTTTCGAAAAATATATGGCGAGGCTGTTGGCGCTTTGCCGTTAAATGGTGGGGCATACAACATTCTGCTCAACACTACAAGCAAAGAAAATGCATCCATTGCCGCATGTCTTACCATATTAAGTTATATGGCAACGGCTGTAATATCAGCCAGCACCGCGATGAACTATCTGCATTCTATTTTCCCGCATTTCCCGGTTATTGTGGCCACAATGCTGTTATTAACCTTTTTCATGTTGCTTACCATTGTGGGGATCTCTGAATCATCAAAAGTTGCTACCGTAATTTTTTTAGTCAATATACTTTCCATAGCCATTCTCATTATAGCAGGTATTTATTATATCACCACAAATGGAATTGAAATTGGAAAAGTGAATTTCAACACGCCCACCAAAGGAAGCCTGGCTCATGCGCTGTTCCTCGGGTTCAGCATGGGAATGCTGGGGGTAACCGGATTTGAAACCTCTTCAAATTTTGTTGAAGAACAGAAAGACGGCGTTTTTCCAAAGACATTGAAAAATATGTGGATCCTGGTTACCATCATTAACCCCGCCATTGCACTGATCGGTGTACTTGTCATGCCGATTGGTGAAATAGCCAATTATCAGGATTCGTTTTTATCCTTTCTCGGAAGAAAATCAGGGGGAGACTGGCTTGCAATGATTATTTCGGTGGATGCCGCCATCGTTCTCAGTGGCGCTGTACTGACGGCCTTTATCGGGGTCAATGGTTTGATGAAACGAATGACGCTCGACAGGATTTTCCCGCAATCTTTATTGAAAGAAAATAAGAAGGGAAGTTCACCGAGAATCATCATCGTCTTTTACCTGCTCTGTTTATCAATCTTATTTTTAACCGCCGGTGAAATCGGGCCATTGGCCGGAGTCTATACCATTTCGTTTTTATCGGTGATGGCTTTCTTCGGGTTCGGAAATCTGCTTTTAAAGATAAAGCGCGCACGGCTTCCCCGCCCCACCAGGGCCGCACCCAGCATCGTATTGCTTGGGATACTCGGAATTATTCTTGCCCTCTATGGCAATGTAAAAGTACATCCTGCCTATCTTGTTGTATTCCTGCAATACTTTATACCGGCTATGCTGATCATCTATTTCTTTCTCAAAAGAAAATCAGTTATGCATTATTCGTTACAATACGTAAATCAGATTTTCGACACCATCCAGCGCCTGAGCGCTTTCAGCCGTTTTCATCTTCAGAAAGAAATGAAAAAGCTGACCAAACAACCCTTTGTTTATTTTACAAAAGGCGACAATATAGCCACCCTCAATAAAGTGATTATTTATGTGAGAGACAACGAAATCACGCAGCAATTAAAAATTGTGGCCGTACTGAATGAAGAACATGAATTGTCGGAAACCTTTGTCCGCGATTTTGAAGCACTCGACAGGGCTTATCCCGATATCAAAATTGAATTTATCACCATCAAAGGAGTTTTCGGTCCGGAGATTATTGACAGGCTGAGCCGTGAATGGAGGATCCCGAAAAACTTTATGTTCATAGGATCCCCCGGCGACCACTTTCCTCATGCCGTGCAGGATCTCGGCGGAGTTAGGCTCATCATTTAATCGCGAAATAAATCTTTAACTCTGTCCACCCTTCTCAATAGATTTTTTATTTCCGTGTGACGAATCATCCAGCTTCAGGAAAGGTTTCAGAAAATCAATCGGAATCGGGAAAATGGTTGTTGAATTATTTTCAGTTGCAATTTCCCTCAGGGTTTGAAGGTATCTTAATGTCAGGGCGCTCGGTTGTTCACTCAAAATCTGTGCGGCATCACTCAATCTCTGGGAAGCCTGGAATTCACCTTCCGCTGCAATTACCTTGCTTCTTCTTTCTCTTTCGGCTTCAGCCTGCTTTGCCATTGCCCTCTGCATTTCCTGCGGAAGGTCTATTTGTTTTACTTCTACGTGAGTCACCTTCACACCCCAGGGTTCGGTTTGTTTATCGATAATTTCCTGCAGCCTGATATTGATTTTTTCACGCTGGCTGAGCAGGTCATCCAGTTCGGATTGTCCGAGCACACTTCTCAACGTTGTCTGGGCCAGTTGGGAAGTACCGACCAGATAATTTTCAATTTCAATAATCGCCGCCTGCGGATCTATCACCCTGAAATAAATAACAGCATTCACTTTGATAGACACATTATCCTGTGTGATGACATCCTGCGGAGGCACATCCATTACAACTGTGCGCAGGCTGACCTTTACCATCTTGTCAATGATGGGAATCAGAAGAATAATTCCCGGTCCTTTTGGCCCCTGGCCTATTACACGGCCCAAACGGAAAATAACGCCCCTTTCATATTCTCTGAGAACCCGGATCGCACTGGCGAGAATATACAGCACAATGATAACGATCACTACAATCACAATGGGAAATTGTTGCATGGTTTATTGATTTATGGTTTTAGAAAGTTTAATTTATATAGCAGTTGAATTTTCGTTTAACCGTACCTGTAAGTTCAATCCTTTTGTACCGGTCACCATGACTTCAGAATTCTCCGGGATCTCCTCTCCTTCCGAAAATGCATTCCATGTTTCGCCAAGCACCTGCACTTTTCCTGAATGGCCAATCTTTGTCATGGCTGTTCCGGTTTTACCGATTAATCCATCATTTCCGGATGCCGGTTTTCTTCTTTGAGCTTTCAAACCCATTCCCACCAAAAAGACGAAAAAAAGAAATGTCACTAAAGTTGTAGTTATGATAACTGTCATAGATAATGATCCTACTTGTTGTATGCTGGTAGATCTGAATAAAAACAAAGAACCCAGCAACACCGAGGCTGTACCCCCGATCGCCAGCATTCCGTGGCTTACTATTTTTATCTCCAGCAAATACAAGATAAACCCAAAAACAATCAAAGCAATGGATGCATAATTGACCGGCAAAGAACTCATCGTGTAAAAAGCGAGGATAAGGCAAATGACACCCACGATTCCCGGCAGCATGGCGCCCGGATTAAACAATTCAAATATCAACCCGAAGAAACCAAGCATCATCAGGATGTAAGCAATATTCGGATCACTGATCCGGCTGAGAACTTTCTGAAAGAACCCCATTTCTATCTCCGTGATCCGGGCATTTGAAGTCTGAAGCGTGACCTGTCCGGCTGCTGTATTCACTTCCAGCCCGTTTACTTTTTGTAATAATTCCCTTTCGCTGGATGCCATCAGATTGATAACATTGGAATTCAATGCCTCTGTTGCAGGGATGGATGAGCTTGTGCGGATGGCATCTTCGGCCCAGTCTTCATTGCGGTTTCTTTTTTCTGCAATGCTCCGGATAAAAGCTACTGCATCATTGGTAATTTTTTCATTCATGATCCCACTGGCTCCGCCCTGCATATCCACCGGATGGGCCGCGCCAATATTTGTTCCCGGAGCCATCGCAGCAATGTTCGAAGCCATTGTGATAAACACACCTGCAGAACCCGCTCTCGCACCCGACGGGGCAATGTACACAATCACAGGAACCCTGGAATCCATCATATTGGTAACAATTTCTCTGGTGGAAGTCAGCAGTCCTCCGGGAGTATTCAATTGAATGATCAGTGCCTGTGCATTTTGCTTCTCAGCAGTTTTAATAGATTCAGAAATAAATTCCGCGCTTGCCGGATTGATGCTTTCGTTGACGGTGATGGAATAAACCGTTTGTGCATGGGAACAAAACGAGGCTATGACGAAAAATGCAGCCAGCAGATATTTTCTATTTATAAAAAAAAAGGGGTTGAGCATTGGCCGTAAGTTACTTCTAAGTTCGATACTTTCAAAAAGGATTCATTAGATGCATAGAAGAGTAACTGATTTTTATTTACACGACCCCGAATGGCCACCTGATGGCAATGGCTCGCATTTTCCATTGCTCCAAATATTTACAAAATGTTTCATTGGCAACACATTTGATACTGCTCACATCCTTCAATTAACAGATGGTGCATCCAACTTCTACCCGTGCTGAAAAAAAACAGGGAAACCATTTATTATGATTCTAACGGAGGAACATTACCCGGGAATAATTACTACGCAATTTGGAAAATGGTGAGCGATGGGACCACAGGAACAAAGTGTCCAGCCCCGGCGCTTACGGAAGACAACCCTTTGTCGCGAGTAACCTGGTTTATTATTTTTATTATTCAAGGGTTCAACCAGAAATTTTTTCCATGAATAAAGATGGATCAAAAGAAACTCAATTAACATTTAATGGCAGGGATGGAAACAGGAATACAGCAAAATTTTGGAATGGCAACCTGTTTTTCATTGATAATGGAACATTAAAAATAGTAAAAAGCAATGACCAGTATCTAAAACTAATCAATCCATGTTCTACGTACGATATTTCAACAACCGGAGAAATCGTTTATAGTAAAATGGATTATGGATTAGGTCCGGAGACACAGAAAGGTACCCTTTGGATCATGAATACCGACGGTAGCAATAACAGGCAACTCACTTTTAATAATTTTTAAAATCAAATGCGATGAAAAGATTATTTACATTTCTATTGATTAGTATGCAGCTAAATCCGGTCTTTGGTTGTCATACAAATAGCAGGATTTACCGGCCTCTACCTTTCAGACAATATTTGTCAAACACGTAAAATGAGCGTAGCCAATTGAAACAGCTTTATTGATAAATTAAGCACGTGTTCATGACAGCTTTTTTTTACTAAATATTATATCAATATGCGTCGTATTTTACTCCTTGTGACTATTACATCTTTTTGTTTTTCATGCCAGAAAAATAATACAGATTCCCAATGTATTGTTCCTGCTATTGTTCCTTATACACCCTACTCCGACCCTGTATGGCATCCCAACGGGCAACTTCTGGGATTTAATCATACGCCACAAACGAGCGTGTTTGCCAATGGTACTCCACCCTGCACCTGGTACATGAATAGCGTAAACAGAGATTCTACCGGATTTTATCTGATGAATAAAGATGGTACTATGTTCAGAAGAGTAACTGATTTTTATTTATACGACCCGGCCTGGTCACCTGATGGCAACTGGATCGCATTTTCCAGACCACCGAACATTTACAAAATGCGTTTTGACGGAAATACATTTGACACTACAGATATTATACAACTAACCGATAGTGCAGCTAATTTTTATCCATCCTGGACACCCGAAGGAGATACAATTTTTTATGATTCTAATGCCGGCACAAACGGCCAAGGTTATTACGTATGGAAAATGGCTTCAGATGGAAGTGGAAAAATGGGATTCCCTGGTACTGGTAGAATGCCTTTTGTAGGTACAAATGAGAAGGTTTATTATGAGAGAGGGGCCTCCGGTCAGCCAGAGATTTTTTCAATGAATAAAGATGGAACCGACAAAATTCAATTAACTTTTAATGGGAAGTATGGAAACAGGGATACACCAAAATTTTGGAATGGCAACCTGTTTTTCATTGATAATGGAACATTAAAAATAGTAAAAAGCAATGACCAGTATCTAAAACTAATCAATCCATGTTCTACGTACGATATTTCAACAACCGGAGAAATCGTTTATAGTAAAATGGATTATGGATTAGGGCCGGATACACAGAAAGGAACCCTTTGGATCATGAACGCTGACGGGAGTAATAACCGGCAGCTAACGTTTAATAACTTTTAAAACAAAATACAATGAAAAAAATATTTAGCGTGAATTCTTTTAAGGAAAATATACAGATTAATAGTTTGAAAAGTGATGTATATATTCTGAAGATATTTGATGGAAGTTCCTGGCATTCTCAAAAGGTAATTGTAACACATTAAGTTGTCAATTTAAATTGAAATAATTAATACTGATAGCTAAAATCAAGGTGGTATAACTTCCGGTATTTTTGTTTTGAAATCATTTCTAATATTTCATATTCGCCGTTAATTATTATCAATTAATAATAACATCGGTTTTCTCTATAAACATTGGAAATTTCATACAATAAAATGGAAGCCATCAATTCTGAACAAACCAGGTTTTTATCAACTATTCTAAATTTGCGACAAAAACTATGTCTGTTAAAGGTTTAATCATCGTTGATGTACAAAAAGATTTTTGCCCGGGCGGGGCGCTTCCTGCAGCCGAAGGCAACGACATCATACCTGTCATCAATAAACTGATCAAAAAGTTCGATTTCATTGTTGCTTCCAAAGACTGGCACCCTGCCGAAACGGTCCATTTTGAAAAATGGCCGGTGCATTGTGTGAGAGGTTCCAATGGCGCCAAGTTCCACAAACAATTAAATGTGGAAAATATCAATGAGGTGGCGCTGAAAGGTACCGGCAATACGGATGACGGATACAGCGCATTTGAGGCCACAAATATTGACGTAAATTACTGGCTGAAGAAAAACAATATCACCGATGTTTATGTTTGTGGAATTGCTACTGAATATTGCGTGAAAGCTACCGCAATGGACGCACATAAAGCCGGTTTCAAAACGTATGTATTTACAGATGCGATTGCCGCTGTGGAAGCAAAACCGGGTGATACCGAAAAAGCATTGGAAGAAATGTCAGATGAAGGGATCCAACTGACCACCCGCAAATCTCTGTAATCCCGGGTGGATTCATTTTCAAAAAAAATCTCAGCATCCTGTCATCGTAATACTACGAGTGACTTAGTAATTCTTTAAAAAAAAGATTGAGAAATAGTTCGCTTGCAATACATTCCTGTCTGCAATAGGTTTGCACCAGAAGTTGATTGATGTTACAAACATTAATCAATAATCCAGGTATCCTTAGAAAAATTGAACTATATCCTGTTAAAACCAAAATCCAATATCAATCAACTTCTGTTTTTTAAAACCCGTTGCCAATACCTAAGAAAAAAATAAACCGGTCCTGTGAAAGCCACAAAAATTTAAACCTGAAAAACCTCAAGACCCAGGATTAAATTAATTCAGCAGAGAGCCTCCGTGAAATACCGGAGGCTCTCCTTTTTATACAACCTCACTCCATCCCGAAAGTAAATTGGCGGTTGAAATTCTTCATGTCTCAAATTTCAGCCCGCACACTTTTCCCTTATTTAATCACCCTGACTCCGGATCCGGGTGATCGTTTTGCCTTTCTCCAAAACTGCATTCAAAGCCACATCAATATGGATTCTCAATTGATTGAAAGGTTTATATTTGTTTGCTATGTCAAATGGAAAAACTGTTGCCCTGTATACACTCGGTTGCAAACTGAATTATGCTGAAACCTCCACCATGGAAAGGCTCCTCGAACAAGTCGGTTACGAATCCCTGCCTTTTGAAAACGTGGCAGACGTGTATGTGATAAATACCTGTTCTGTTACCGACAATGCAGACAAGGAATGCCGGATGCTGGTACGACGTATTCAGCGAAAAGCGCCAGAGTCGACGGTGGTCGTAACCGGATGCTATGCCCAACTGAAACCCGAAGAAGTAGCTCAGATTCCCGGCGTGGATCTGGTTTTAGGCGCTTCGGAAAAATTCAATATCACCAAACATCTGAAAGCATTTGAATCGGGCGACAGTACCAAAATATGCAGTTGCGACATTGATGATGTCAATACCTTTCATACTTCCTATTCTCTTTCTTCACGTACACGCACCTTTTTAAAAGTGCAGGAAGGTTGTGATTATAATTGTTCTTATTGCACTATTCCGAAAGCACGGGGCAAGAGCCGCAGCCAATCTATTCAGAAAGTCCTTGATGACATCAGCCATATTGCCGCTGCGGGTGTCAGGGAAATTGTATTGACCGGAATAAACCTCGGAGATTACGGAAGAAATGAAAGCGGGCAAAAAACCGATGTCGAATTCTTAAACCTTCTTGAAGCAATAGACAACCATGAAGGTGTTGACCGTTACCGCATTTCATCCATAGAGCCTAACCTGCTGACGGATGAAATCATTGAATTGGTAGCCGGGAGCAAAAAAATTATGCCTCATTTTCATATTCCGCTTCAAAGCGGAAGCAACAAAATTCTCGGATTGATGAGAAGACGCTACCGCAGGGAACTTTATCAGGAAAAAGTAGAAAAGATCAGGGATCTTATTCCCTTTTGCGGAATTGGTGTGGATGTCATTACAGGCTTCCCTTCCGAATCGGATGAAGATTTTCAGGAAACCTATTCATTTCTTGCAGACCTTCCGGTCTCTTATTTTCATGTGTTCACCTATTCGGAAAGATCCGAAACAAAAGCCCTCGATATAAAACCTGTGGTACCCATGGAACTCAGGCACCAGAGAACAAGGACACTCCGTGCGCTATCTTACAGAAAAAGCAGGGAGTTTGAAAAAGAAAATGCGGGCACAATCAGAAAAGTCCTTTTTGAAGGCTCCCATGACAAGGCACAAATGGAGGGATATTCTGACAACTATATTAAAGTTACCATTCCATACAAAGAAGGATGGTGCAATGAAATAGTTGATTGGAAACTTGCATTTGCAATCTGATTCTTGATTACAGGGAAACCCGTTTTCTATTTCAACCTTTCATAGAATTCAAAACTTTTACTTCCATCCGGATTGGTAATAGATTGGGAATAGTGATCATTATCAGTAAATACATAATCAATGGTAAAAGTATTTCCTGCAACAAACGGAAGGGAAGAATTCAGATCCGTTTCTGAAAATTGCTTGTCACTGACCATTTTAAAAGTGCCATATCCCATATTTGTTACGGTTTTCCCCACACTGTCTTTTGATGTACTTCCAAACATAAAATACCCGTCAAAGAAAGATTTGAATTGTGTACGCTGATAAACAGTTGTGTCTTTCCCGTTTACCAGATATGATTTTTGTTCTTTCCATACACCATCGAGCCGGGCTGTGTCTTTTTCCTTTACCCTGCTGTAGAGTTCTGTCAATGTAGAAGTATCGCCATTGATGACGATGCCATTTATTTTCTGTGTATATCCTTCAGGGGTGATTTTAATTCCGAGGTTGTAACTAATAGGTTGATCGTTGAATGTGGCACCGGATGAACTGTAGAGCACATGTTCACTCAGCGTGTCTTCCCGGGTATCATAAGTACCCACTCCAAACGCGCTCACCGAATCCTGCGGATTGATTTGTGTGTACATAAAATGAGTACCCGTATAAAACTTCATTTGCTTCAAATCCTTCAGCGTGTTCAGAGTTTCACCATGCTGTATATCTTGTTCTGTAAGAGAATAGGCGCCGGGAATTTCCTTTGAAATATCCACTTCATTTTTGCATCCTGCCAGCAGGAAGAAAATGGCTATCAGTTGAAATTTATTTTTCATGGTTTTGTTAGTTTTACTGAATGTAATTTAACATATTTTTTGTATATAGCCTATTTCCACTATTTATGATTAAAATTGCAACTACTCAATTATCCAATCTATTAAACAACAGATAATGAAAAAACTATTTAAGATTCTGATTGCAGGCCTGGCAGCGAAAAGATATGGAAACCGGGTGTTGGGTGGTGGTTGCCTCGGAGCAATCGTGGTATTTATAGTTGTTTACTGGCTGCTTGGGAATTTTCATTGCTGAGACATTTCCCTGATCATTTTTTCAACATTTTTTTTATCATCATCATTACTGATTTGTAAATAAAAAGCGCTTTCTTTAGGACTTCATCAAGTCAAAACGACTGTTATGGAGAAAGAAAGAAAACATCCCCGTGCACTTCCTTTTTTATTCCTTTCCGAAATGTGGGAAAGATTCGGTTATTATCTGATGATTGGCATTTTCACCCTATACCTGAAAGATGTAAAAACAGGATTTGCCATGACCGAAGCAGAAGCATCCGACCTTTACGGTACTTTCATTGCTTTGGTATTCCTGACTCCTTTCCTCGGCGGTTTACTGGCTGACCGGTATTTTGGTTATCGCCGTTCCATTATTGCGGGAGGCCTTCTGATGGGAGCCGGGTATTGCCTGATGTCTGTCCATGATCTGACCACATTGTATATTTCCATGACCCTGGTAATTATTGGGAATGGATTTTTCAAACCGAATATTTCCACCCTTCTGGGAAATGTGTATTCAACTCCCTCGTTTGAAAAACGGAAAGATGAAGGCTATAATATTTTTTACATGGGAATCAATATCGGGGCTTTCGTTTGTAATTTTTTGGGAGCTGCAATTTATAATTTGCTGGGATGGGGATATGCTTTCATCGCCGCCGGAATCGGAATGTTTATCGGGGTTGTGATTTTTATAATTGGAACGAAACATTATCAGTCTGCCGACAGGAAAAAAGGTGTCAGGGAAGGTGATATGTCTTTTTCAAAAATCGTAATGCTGATTCTGGTTCCGTCAATTGTTGCAGGTATCATCGGGTGGTTTATTCCCGGATCCATTTTCGGATCGGACAGTACCGATGCTTTTATTTTTGCATGTATTCCTGTCATCTATTTTTACACTACTTTGTATGTAAAGGCGTCCAAAGATGAGAAACGCCCGATAGCAGCATTGCTTTCCATCTTTGCTGTGGTCATTTTATTCTGGGCTGTTTTCAAACAAAATGGTTCAGCGCTCAATACATGGGCAGACAGATACACTCATCGCGAAGTAAGCGGAACAACCGGAAAAATTTTTGAAGCGCTTCAATTATCACAAACGGTCGGTTATGTAAAAGATTCCGTTGCAAAATATGACGAAGCATTCCGGTTGCAAAAGGAAAACGGAAAGATCATCAAAGAATTCGGATACCATCCTTATTTTAAAAATCTGCCCACCGACAGGTTACCCGAAGAAGGTGGAAAAATAGAATTATGGTCGACCAATCTGAGCCAATCCATCAATCCCTTCTGGGTGATTGTGTTGACACCATTGATCCTCGCACTTTTTTCGTGGTTGAAAAGGCGAAATGCCGAACCTACCACAGCTACAAAAATCGCTTATGGCCTTTTCATTTCGGGATTATCGGTTTTGCTGATGATTGCGGCCGTATATGCCAGTATGAACGGCACCAACAAAGCAAGTGTGTGGTGGCTGATTTCGAGTTATGGGGTAATCACGATCGGAGAATTATTTTTAAGTCCGATGGGGCTTTCCCTGGTGTCAAAATTAAGCCCGGCAAGGATCACAGCTTTAATGATGGGCGGATGGTTTGTGGCCACAGCCATTGGAAATAAATTATCCGGAGTATTGGCTACCATGTGGGATAATTATGAAAACAAAGCGAACTATTTTTGGTTAAACTTTGCGCTGCTCATGTTTGCCACGGGAATTATGGTGCTCATGTTGAAATGGCTTAACAGAATTATGAAAGAAAAAGGGGTACATTGATTTCTGAAATTCAATTATTCACACCCGTCAGACCAATAAAAAATGAATTACTTTTCTCAAACTATTTTCAAAATAAACATGTTTCAAAAGTTTAAATATCTTTTTATCCCAGTTTTATTTTTGACCTTTTCATCCGGTGTCAATGCTCAGTCCGCGATTGAAGATTCTGTCAAAGCCATTATGAGCCGGCACCCGGTGGTAGGTTTGTCGGTTGCCGTTGTAAAAGGCAATCACCTCGTTTATACCCATTCATTCGGATTTAAAAATCTCGAAACCAAAGTTCCTCTTGAAAATAAAAATATTTTCAGGATTGCTTCTATTTCAAAATCGTTCACCTCAACAGGGTTAATGCAGCTTGTTCAAAAGAAAAAAATCAGCCTGGATGATGACGTTTCTGATCTGGTCGGTTTCAAAATCCGCAATCCAAAATTTCCGGACAAAAAGATTACGCTGCGAATGGTTTTATCCCATACTTCGAGCATCAATGACAAAGAAGGATATTTTACACTTGACTCCATTAATCCGGCAAAGAATCCGAATTGGGCAGGATGTTACAACGATTATGAACCAGGTACACAATATCAATATTGCAATTACAACTACAATATCGCAGGAACAATTCTGGAAAAAGAATCAGGAGAAAGGTTTGATCATTATGTGTATAATCACATATTAAAACCCCTGAAAATTTACGGGGGATTCAATGTCAATGATCTGGATTCAAATCTCTTTGCACAGATTTATGAATACAATAAAGACTCATCCGGATTTTTTCATTCTCCGGCAGCTTATGCTTCCAGAAAAAATGAAATTGAAAATTATGTCATGGGGTACAGTACACCTGTATTTTCGCCGGCGGGCGGAATGAAAATCTCGGCCACAGGCCTGTCACGTTATATGCAAATGCACATGGATAAGGGCGAGCTTGACGGAACAAGAATCATTTCAAAAAAAAGTGAGCGCACCATGCGAAAAGCACTTTCGGAAAAAGAACATTACGGACTCGGCTTACTCACTACAAAAAATCTGATCGACGGCGAAACCATGGTCGGGCATACCGGAGGAGCTTATGGATTATACAGCCTTATGTTTTTTGAGCCAAAAAAGAAATTCGGAATCGTAATTATCTGTAATGGATGTGACCCAAAATATTCAAACGGATTTGAATCGGTGAACAGAGAAGTGGCGAATGAATTATACAAGCAGGTTATCAAATAAAAGTATTGATAAATAAAAATCGTTTCGCGGATAAAAAGGTAATGTGGCCAGGATAATTTTGTTTAAACTCATCGCTGCAAAAGGCATTCAACAAACAGAGGCAGATTCAACATCTGCCTCCGCCGCATTCAATCAATAGATTTCTTAAACAAGATAACGAAACTCTGTTTCCATATTCTTTAATTCTCTGTAACCCACTTTGTGACTTTTCATATTTTGAATGAGCTGGTGATAATCAGACTGATATTTCAGTTCGATTCCAACCAGCGCCGGGCCTGATTCGCGGTTATTCTTTTTTACATATTCGAAAAGCGCAATGTCAGTGTTTTCCGTAAGCACATTGTTCACAAATTCTTTCAATGCACCCGGCCTCTGGGCAAAGTTGATCAGGAAATAATGTTTTAGTCCTTCATACACCAGTGCACGTTCCTGCATCTCTGCAGTGCGGCTGATGTCATTATTTCCACCGCTGATAATACAAACCACATTCTTCCCTTTGATTTCATCGGCATAATCATCCAATACAGCAACAGAAAGGGTTCCGGCCGGTTCAGCCACAATCGCATCTTCATTATAGAGTTGCAATAACACAGAACAAACTTTCCCTTCCGGCACAAGTTTTAAATCATCCAAAACTTCCTTACAAATTTCAAATGTCAAATCACCTGTCCTCTTTAAACTGGCTCCATCCACAAAAGTATCTATGTTGCCCAGTGTAACCGGCTTCCCCTGTTCAAGTGCCTTGTACAGGCTGGGTGCGCCCTGCGGTTCTACGCCTATAACTTTAGTTTCAGGGGAGTTTTTCTTAAAAAAACTGCCGACGCCCGATGCAAGCCCGCCTCCGCCAACAGGAATAAAAATATAATCCACACCCGAAAGCTCCTTCAGAATCTCCACACCCACTGTCCCCTGCCCTTCTATCACTTTCAAATCGTCAAAAGCCGGGATATATACCATGCCTGTTTGCTTCTCATACTCATGCGCAGCAGCAGCACATGCATCATAACTATCCCCCACCAATTTCACATCCACATAATCCTCACCGAACATTTTAGTATGACTTATTTTTTGCCCAGGTGTGATCACCGGCATAAAAACCGTTCCTTTAATCCTCAGCAACCTGCAACAATAAGCAAAGCCCTGTGCATGGTTTCCTGCACTGGCACACACTACTCCGTGCTTCATTAGTTCAGCACTCAGTGTTTTCATTTTGTTGTAAGCGCCTCTCAGTTTATACGAACGGACAACCTGCAGGTCTTCCCGTTTAAAATAAATATTGGCTCCGTATTTTTTTGAAAGATTGGTATTGTACTGAAGTGGCGTTTTCAATACAACATCTTTTAATCTTTCCGCTGCTCCGGCAAAATCAAATTCGGGCAATTCTGCCGATACAACTTCCGTTTCTGTTTCTTTTTCTTTTGTAAACATCAGTTTGCTTGATTTTCCGGTCTTAAATTTCTCACAGCCTTGCCTGCCTGCCACATTTCACTTTCACGCATTTCTCTCAATTCCTCATTCAGATGGGTCCTGTAATCTTTCTTGCTGTTGCTTTCAATGGACTTGGCAGCCTCTTTTCCTGTAGAAACACTTTCATACAATTCATCAAAAACCGGCAATGCTGCATCGCGGAATTTTTTCCACCAATCGAGTGCTCCACGCTGTGCAGTGGTTGAACAGTTGGCATACATCCAGTCCATTCCATTTTCAGCTACCAATGGCATCAATGACTGAGTAAGTTCTTCAACTGTTTCATTGAAAGCTTCGCTGGGAGTATGTCCGTGCTTTCTCAATGTTTCAAACTGAGCGGCAAAAATTCCCTGAATAGCTCCCATCAGCGTACCGCGTTCGCCGGTGAGGTCGCTATAAACTTCACGTTTGAAAGTGGTTTCAAATAAATATCCGGAACCTATTGCAATTCCCAATGCAATCACTCTGTCAAATGCCCTGCCCGTTGCATCCTGGTAAATGGCATAGCTGCTGTTTAATCCGCGCCCCTGCAAAAACATTCTGCGCAGGGAAGTTCCACTGCCCTTTGGAGCAATCATAAAAACATCCACATCTTTGGGCGGGATGATTCCTGTCTGATCATTGTAAGTGATTCCAAAGCCATGAGAAAAATACAAGGCCTTTCCGGGAGTCAAATGTTTTTTCACAACCGGCCATAATTCGATTTGTGCAGCATCGCTCAACAGATAACAAATTATTGTACCCCTCTTCAATGCTTCTTCAATTTCAAAAAGGTCCTTCCCCTCCACAAATCCATCATTTACCGCTTTGTCCCAACTTTTGGAATTTTTTCTCTGGCCAACAATCACTTTAATACCGTTATCCCTTTGATTCATGGCCTGTCCGGGCCCTTGTACGCCATATCCGATCACAGCCACAACCTCATCTTTTAAGACATGCTGTGCTTTTGACAATGGGAATTCTTCACGTGTAATTACATTTTCTTTGGTACCTGCAAAATCAAGTATTGCCATTTTTTTTGTTTTTTATTTATTAAAAAAATTATAGAGAGAAGACGGCTTTATCATCTTCCACTTCTGTTGTTTCAAAATTTTCAGTAGGCTGTTTTTTCTCAAATTCCTTTACCTTTTCATGAAATCCGTGGCTGTTTTTTATAATAGCAACACGGGCGCCTCTCACAAATTCGATAAGGCCATAAGGTTCAAAAAATTTAATGAGCTTTTTAGATTCTTCCGAATGGCCGGTGGTTTCAAAAACAATATAATCTTTGCGGATAGCGACTGCCCTTGCGCCGTATTCATTGAGAAGCCTTTCTACTTTCACTTTTTCGGTGATGGTTTCTGATGAAACTTTGTACAGGGCCACTTCCTGCCAGATGATTTCTTCATCTGTATTTGAATAGGCTTTCAAAACATCCACCTGCTTTTCTATGATTCTTAAAAGTTTGCGAACCACTTCCAAACTCTCATTAATCACAATGGTAAAGCGGTGAATACCTTCCACCTCGGAAGGAGCTGTATTCAAATATTCAATATTGATTTTCCTTCTGGAAAAAATATTTGAAATCCTTGAAACCATCCCTACCCTGTCTTCGGTATAGACGGTTATGGTAAAATCTTTTTTCATTTTCTTAATTTGATTTTTAGTTTATGAAAGTCTGATTTCTGAAACACTGCACCCCTGGGGAACCATTGGAAATACATTGTTTTCCTTCCCAACTTTTACTTCAAGTAAATAAGGTCCTTTATGTTTCAGCATTTCCTGAACCGCAGCTTTAAGGAATTCTCTTGATTCAACTCTTTTTGAATCGATGTTGTATGCAGATGCAAGAGCCACAAAATCGGGGCTTTCAATGTCGGTAAAAGAATATCTCTTTTCCATAAACAAATCCTGCCATTGCCTTACCATTCCGAGAAAATGGTTGTTCAGAATCAATATTTTTAAATCGATTTTGTTTTGCATAATGGTTCCCAATTCCTGCAACGTCATCTGGAAACCTCCATCTCCGAGGATGGCGATTACAGTACGGTTTGGCGCACCCAATTTTGCACCGATGGCTGCGGGCAAACCAAATCCCATGGTACCCAATCCACCGCTGGTTACATTGCTCATGCTCTGATTAAACTTAGCATAACGGCATGCCACCATCTGATGCTGGCCAACGTCACTAACGATAACCGATTTCCCATCCGTCAATTCATTGATCACTTTTACTACTTCGCCCATGGTCAGCACTTCGGTAGTAGGATTCAATTCCACGTTGATGCACTTTTCAAATTCCTGTTTTTGCAGTTCGCGGAATTTTTTCAACCATGCCGCATGTTCTTTTTTATGAATCAGTTTTGTAAGCATAGGAAGAGTGTCTTTGCAATCTCCCCAAACCGGAACATCAGCTTTCACATTTTTATCAATTTCCGAAGGGTCAATATCGAGATGAATGACCCTGGCTTGTTTCGCGTATTTGTCTAACCTGCCGGTTACACGATCATCAAACCGCATTCCCACTGCGATCAATACGTCACAATCATTGGTCAACACATTGGGCGCATAATTCCCATGCATACCAAGCATACCCACATTCAGCGGATGATCCGATGGCAGAGCACTCAACCCAAGAATGGTCCATGCAGCAGGCAAACCACCCTTCTCAATGAACTCCCTGAATTCCTTTTCTGCCTTGCCAAGAATAATCCCCTGTCCAAAAATTACCAACGGCTTTTTGGCTTCATTGATCATTGCAGCGGCATCTTCCACAAATTTTTTACGAATCAATGGTTTGGGCCGGTAACTGCGAATATGTTCACAGGGTTCATAACCTTTAAAATCAAATAACTGTGTCTGTGCATTTTTGGTAACATCAATCAACACAGGTCCAGGCCTCCCGCTTTTTGCAATGAAGAATGCCTTGGCAAGCACTTCCGGAATTTCTTCTGCATTGGTAATTTGATAATTCCATTTGGTAACGGGGGAAGTAACGTTGATGACATCTGTTTCCTGGAATGCATCTGTACCAAGTAAGTGGGCAAATACCTGACCGGTAAAACAAACCATCGGTGTGCTGTCAATCATTGCATCAGCAAGTCCGGTTACCAGATTGGTAGCCCCTGGCCCACTGGTGGAAAAAACGACTCCGGTTTTCCCCGAAACACGTGCATATCCCTGGGCTGCATGTGCTGCACATTGTTCATGCCGCACCAGAATATGATTGAAATATTTGTGGTAATTGTAGAGCGCATCATACACAGGCATAATGGCTCCTCCGGGATAACCAAAAATGGTATCCACACCTTCTCTGATCAGAATATCAAGAATGGCTTGTGAACCCGAAATTTTTTCTGCTTTTTTATCCGTTGTTTTATCTTCCGGACTTTTCGCTGTCAGTGTATCCATTGTTTTAATTTTTTAGTTTTAATTGGAATCTGTTACGCAACCTTCGCTGGCGCTGCTTACGCTTCTTGCATATTTAAACAACACACCTGAGGTTACTTTGGGTTTGAATGGTTTTTGATTTTTCCTTCGTTGCGCAATGACTTCATCACTCACGTGCAACGTCATTTTGTTGGTGGTAGCATCTATTTCAATGATGTCATCATCTTCTACCAACCCAATTAAACCGCCCTGGCATGCTTCCGGCGTAACGTGGCCGACGACAAAACCATGTGTTCCGCCGCTGAATCTTCCGTCGGTGATCAATGCTATGCTGTGACCAAGTCCCGCACCGATGATGGCCGATGTGGGTTTCAACATTTCCGGCATACCCGGAGCGCCTTTCGGGCCTTCATTTTTTATGACAACCACATCGCCGTGTTTGATCCTTCCCGAACTGATTCCTTTAATCAGGTCTTGTTCCCCATCAAACACACGTGCAGGTCCGGTAAACTTTTCCCCCTCCTGTCCTGAAATTTTTGCCACGCTTCCACCTTCGGCAAGATTGCCATAAAGAATCTGAAGATGGCCTGTTTTCTTAACCGGATTTTCAAGAGGGTGAATGATAATCTGTTTTTTAAAATCGAGATCTTTTACATCAGCAAGATTTTCAGCAATGGTTTTTCCTGTAACGGTCATGCATTCGCCATGTAACATTCCTTTGCTCAGCAAATATTTCATTACTGACGGAACGCCTCCATGTTCATACAAATCCTGCATCAGAAATTTTCCGCTTGGTTTAAAATCCCCAAGCACCGGGGTTCTGTCGCTGATTCTTTGAAAATCATCAATGGTAATATCCACCCCCACACTCTTTGCAATTGCCACCATGTGAATGACTGCATTTGTACTTCCTCCCAAAACCATGATCAATGTGAGGGCATTTTCAAAGGCCTCTTTGGTCATGATGTCGCGCGGGCAAATATTCTTTTCAAGAAGATTTTTGATAGCGCTTCCTATTTCTTCACACTCTTTTCTTTTTTCCGCACTGATTGCCGGATTGCTGCTGCTGTATGGCAAACTCATTCCCATACATTCAATAGCCGAGGCCATTGTGTTGGCAGTGTACATTCCTCCGCACGCACCCGGGCCAGGACAACTATGCCTTACAATTTCCCGGAAATTCTTTTCATCAATTTTCCCCGCTATCTTTTCACCGAGCGCTTCAAAAGCGGAGACAATATTCAGGTTCTCACCATTGCAATGTCCGGGAGCAATGGTACCACCATACAACATGATGGCAGGCCGGTTTAACCTCCCCATTGCAATCACAGACCCCGGCATATTTTTGTCGCAGCCCGGAATGGCAATCAGTGCATCGTAGTACTGTGCACCGCAAACCGTTTCAATGGAATCGGCAATCACATCGCGACTCACAAGAGAATACCGCATTCCCAAAGTACCATTCGCCATTCCGTCACTCACTCCAATGGTATTAAAGATCAATCCTACCAGGTTATTTTTCCAAACGGATTCTTTTACAACCTGTGAAAGTGCATTCAGATGCATGTTACAGGTGTTGCCGTCGTAGCCCATACTTACAATCCCGACCTGTGCTTTCTTCAGATCATCATCTGAAAAGCCGATTCCATAATACATCGCCTGAGCAGCGGGTTGTGTAGGATCCTGCGTCAGCGTCTTGCTATATTTATTTAAATCACTCATTTACAAAAACTGTTTTTTTATTTTTTAAACTAATCTTTTCTTTATCTTTCCTAACCAACCTTGAATATTGTTTCTGAATTTTTGCACCCAAAGATTTGTTCCATTCCAAAGGGAGATGATGATTTTCTACTTTAGAAATTCCAACAATTTCTGCAGCGGTCCCGCAAAAGAAAGCACTGTCTGCGTTTAACAAATCTTCTTTTGTAAGTCTTGATTCAAAGGCATCCCAGCCATTTTCAGAAGCCAGTTCCAAAACAGTTTGGCGGGTAATCCCCGGAAGTATGCTACCCAAAGAAGGGGTATAAAGTTTACCGTCTTTTTCCAAAAAAATATTTGCGCCGGGAGCTTCGGCAATAAAACCATCCTTATCAAAAAGAAGTGCTTCGTCGAATCCGTTGGCTTTGGCTTCCTGGCTTGCCAAAATAGAATTCACATAATGTCCGCAGGCCTTTGCTTCCAACCTGAATGCTCTTGGATTGGGCCTTTCAAAGGAAGAAAAACCAACCGAAATCAATTTCTCACCAAGAAAGGGATCCATGTGCCATGCTTCAATCACAACAAACGATTCTTCATTTCTATTAAATCCCATATTGGCAGGTGCATAAACCAACGGCCGTATATACGCACTGGTCAGGTCATTCAATTTCAACACTTCATAGGATGCGTCTGTCAACTCCCGTACACCCCACGGGAAAGGCATATTTAATAAACGTGCAGAATTCTGAAGGCGGAGAAAATGTTGCTGTTCTTTAAAAATTCTGGTATTTCCGTTCTCAGTCAGATACGCTCTGATACCTTCAAAAACCCCGTAGCCGTAGTGCATGGTCTGTCCAAAGAAATCTGTTTTGGCATCGCGGGCCTTCACAAACTCCCCATTGAGGTACACAAAAGAATTCTCATTAAAATACATACATGTCAAATTTTAAATCGTTATAAAAACAAAGCACCCGCCTCTGCAGGAGGCGGGTGCTTAATAAATAATATTTTTTTACATCATCCTCCTGCAAGCGGTAACGGCACAATAATGACAATAGCAATAATCACTATCACATTAATGAAGAGTTGACCAATAAATTGTCTGCCGTTAAACATTCACAAGGGAATTATGGGCGACAAATCTACAACTCTATTTTTTTTGACAAAGAACTTTTTTAAAAACTGAAACTTTTTTTCAGATTTTTTTTAAATAACAGATATGTACAACCGGAAATTAAATAATGGTTGTATGGCCCAGAGCCACATTTCTTTTGTTGATATGCTGAGGCATTTCATTATTGATAATATCCACCACCAGGTCACCAATCGTAGCCGTGCCATAATAATTCATGGAATCTATATCTCTTGTCACAAAGCCATTGGCAAGAGTCCATTCAACGGCATTGCGCACGGCAGCAGCTTCTTCATGTGCATCAAAATGATCGAGCATCATGGCCACCGAAAGAATTGAACCGAGCGGATTGGCAATATCTTTATTGGCTGCCTGCGGATAGGAGCCATGGATCGGCTCAAACAACGCTTTCTCGCCAACTGAAGCTGAAGGCAAAAGACCGAGTGAACCACTTATGACACTGGCTTCATCACTCAGGATATCGCCAAACATATTTTCTGTGAGTATGACATCAAACTGTGCAGGATTGAGGATGAGTTGCATGGAAGCATTGTCAACATAAAGAAAATTTAATTCCACATCCGGATAATCTTCATGCAAATCCCTGACAGTTTTTCGCCACAGGCGGGAGGTTTCCAACACATTCGCCTTATCCACCAATGTCAGTTTTTTTCTTCTCTGCCGGGCTGCGGCAAATGCCATTCTGGCTATTCTTTCAATTTCATATTTCTGATAGGAACACAAATCAGTAGCCGTTGTACCATCCTCACTTAATTTTTTTTCTCCAAAATAAATACCACCGGTCAGTTCGCGGTATATCACAAAATCCACATCATGGAGTTGCGGTGTCCTGATTGGCGAAAGATGGCGGATAGAAGAATACGTTTTTACCGGCCTGATGTTCGCAAATAGATTCAAAGATTTCCTGAGTTGTAAAAGGCCCTGTTCCGGACGTACTTTGGCAGTCGGATCATTATCAAACCTGGGATCGCCAATGGCGCCAAGCAAAACAGCATCCGATTTCAATGCACTATCCAGAGAATCTTCGGGAAGTGCAACACCCTTTTTTTCAATGGCACATGCCCCCATCAGCACATGATGATAATGAAAATGATGTTCGAACTTGTGCGCGATGGCATTCAAAACCTTAACGGCCTCGCGTGTTACCTCAGGCCCTATTCCGTCTCCGGAAATAACTGTTAATTGCTTTTCCATGTTTCTTTATTTCAATTATTTTTCCTTCATTTAAAGTGATACTGTTGTCAATACACTCCGGTATTTCTTTTTGCAAATGGCTTACATAGAGAAGAGTCCGTGCTGAACCACTACAAACAGTTTCTATAAAGTGGAGAAACTGTTTCGACATTTCATCATCGAGTCCCTGGCACGGTTCATCCAGAATAAGAATGGGAGGGTTTTTTACAAATGCCCTTGCAAGCAAAACCCAGCGTTGCCGGCCGTTTGGTAGCATCCTCAAAAACTTCTTTGAATCTCCATTCAATGAAAAGTAGCGGAGGTATTTATTAACGGTTTCAATCTGGCTCTTTGATAATTTTTTAAATAAACCGATCGTATCGAAAAGACCTGAAGCGACTGTATCGAAAACAGTAAACGATTTATTAAAATATTGATGAAGTTCCGGGGAGAGAAATCCTATCTGCTTTTTAATCTCCCAGATTGTTTCGCCGCTCCCTCTCTTTTTTCCAAACATATAAACATCACTTGCAAAAGCCTGTGGGTGGTCGCCGGTAATAAGGCTCAGCAAAGTCGATTTACCTGATCCGTTAGGCCCGGAAATACACCACTTTTCTCCCGCATACACATCCCAGTTAATTCCGCGCAAAACTTCTTTTCTGTTATAGGCTACATGCACATTGTCCATGTGAATTATACAATCCGCAGGAAATATCTCACATGGTTCAGGAATTTCATTTATGAAAGATGAAACCCGTGTATTGTCGTAATAATTTTTTTCTAAAACAGAATCCCGGTCAAAAATGTCATTCAAAATTCCGTGATTCACTGTAGCCACATGAGTCACAAACGAAGGCAATTCACCTGTGGTAACAATGATTATCCTGATTCCGTTCTTTATCAATTTGGAAAGGATATTTGTCAACAATTGCCGGCTTTCTTTATCCAGTCCGGTAAAAGGTTCATCCAACAAAAGCCATTCAGGTTTTTTCGAAATCGCTTTTGCTATTTGATAACGTTTCTTTTCACCGTTGCTCAACTGAATCAGAGGCCTGTCGCTGATGTAAGAAACCTGAAGCTGACTGAGATAGTTTATAGCTTGTTTGTCACTCAATCCCTCCGACATCAAATCATCCATCACGGTTTCAGTAACATCCGCTTCCGGGCTGTTAAACCTCTGCTGATAATAAAAATTGGAGCTCCCGGTTTTGTCTTTAAAAAAATATTGATGAGGAATCAGAATTACTTTTGGGTCAGCCTTTCTAAAAGAAATATTCCCGGGAAATAGTTTGTAATTGCAAATCCTTTTCAATAAAGAAGTTTTGCCACACCCCGATGGACCGGAAAAAGCCCAGCACTCACCCTCACTGATAGTAAAAGAAATATCATTCAGGATAAACCTGCCTGCTTCTTTTACCGAAAGGCCATTCACTTCCAAAAGGGTACTTTGATTCACTTAATTTTTATAATCTTTTTCAAATATTTCTATTTCCTGTCTGATGCTTAACAAATAATCAATGTCATCATAACCATTCATCAAACATGTTTTCTTGTACTTGTTGATCTCAAAAACCTCTGATTTGCCGTTCTCTGTTGAAATCGTTTGCTGTGGCAAATCAACAGTGATAACTGTTGAGGGATCTTTTTCAATAGCACCAAACAAAACATTCAAAAATTCAGGGCTAACCTTTACAGGAACAATGAAATTATTCAATGCATTGTTTTTAAAAATATCTGCGAAGAAACTGCTCACCACCACATCAAAACCATAATCTTTAATAGCCCAGGCTGCATGCTCACGCGATGATCCACAACCGAAATTTTTTCCTGCCACCAGGATTTTCCCGGAATAAACAGGATTATTCAGAACGAAATCTTTTTTCGGATTTTTTTCATCATTCTTTTCATATCTCCAATCGCGAAAAAGATTTTTGCCAAAACCCTCCCTGGTAGTTGCCTTCAGAAAACGGGCAGGGATTATCTGATCCGTATCCACATTTTCCACGTTAAGAGGTACAGCGGTGGAGGATATAACTGAAATTGGATTCTTGTTCATTTTTAAAAATTTAGTTACCGTTCTGTTCATCCAAAAAACTTCTGACGTCGGTTACTTTACCCGTCAGTGCAGCGGCGGCAGCGGTCAACGGACTGGCAAGCAATGTTCTTGCACCTGGCCCCTGGCGGCCTTCAAAATTCCTGTTGCTTGTGGAAATGCAATATTCACCCGGCGGCACTTTGTCTTCATTCATGCCAAGACACGCACTGCACCCCGGCTGACGAATGGCAAATCCGGATTCTTCAAATACCTTGTCCAATCCTTCAGCTCTTATCTGTGCTGCCACCTGCTGTGAGCCGGGAACAATCAGAACTCTTGTATCCGGATCTTTCTTTTTTCCTTTGATAACTGATGCAATCAATCTGAAATCTTCTATTCTGGAATTAGTACAACTTCCGATAAAAACATTCTGAACTTTCATTCCCAGCAAACGTTGTCCGCCTTCCAATCCCATATATTTCAAAGATTTATTCAAATTATTTCTTTCACTTTCATCCGTTTCATTTTCCGGGTTGGGTACAACTCCTGTAATACGAATCCCCATTCCCGGGTTAGTACCATAGGTAATCATGGGCTCAATCGCAGCGGCATCAAACGTAATTTCCTTGTCAAATACTGCATCAGGATCAGAATACAATTTTTTCCATTCCATCAGTTTTTTATCCCATTCCGCACCTTTCGGCATGAAATGACGGTCATGCATATACGAAAATGTAGTTTCATCCGGCGCAATCATTCCGCCTCTTGCACCCATTTCAATACTCATGTTACAAATCGTCATCCTCGCTTCAATCGAAAGCCCGCGAATAGTGGAACCGGCATATTCAACAAAATAACCGGTAGCACCACTCGCCGAGATTTGGCTAATTATATGAAGAATAATATCCTTGCTGACCACACCTTTGTGAAGTGCACCTTCAATGTTGATCCGCATAACCTTCGGTCGGTTTTGCAGAATACATTGCGTGGCCATCACCATTTCCACTTCACTGGTTCCGATACCAAAAGCAATCGTACCAAAGGCTCCATGCGTACTTGTATGGCTGTCTCCACAAACAATCGTCATTCCCGGCTGGGTAATTCCAAGTTCAGGGCCAATGATATGGACAATGCCCTGAAAAGGGTGACCAAGTCCATACAATTCAACACCAAACTTTGCACAGTTCTCATTGAGCTTTTGTACCTGCCTGCGTGAGAGTTCCTCTCTGATCGGCAATTCCTGATGAATGGTAGGAACATTATGGTCGGTTGTGGCAATAGTTTTCTGCGGATGAAAAACGGGCAATCCTCTTCTTTCCAGTCCGGCAAACGCTTGTGGGCTGGTCACTTCATGGATAAAATGTTTATCAATATAAAACACGTCGGGACCATCCGGAATAGACGTTACCACATGCTTGTCCCAAATTTTTTCAAATAATGTTTTTGACATTTTTTTAATCTCTTATGCGACTGCTGATTCTTTCTTTTTATGGCTGACAGCCATTTCATTCAAATCAGTATCCAAAACTTCTTTTTTTAAATCTGCCACTAACAGGAATTTTTCATACAATGTATCTATGTCATTCCTGTCAAATGAAAATCCGAGTTTCTGAAAACGGTAAGCAAGTGCACTTCTCCCACTTCTTGCGGTCAGAACAATCTTTGAACTGTCAGCACCCACATCCATGGGATTAATAATTTCATAGGTCAGTGAATCTTTCAGAAATCCATCCTGATGAATGCCCGAGGAATGTGAAAAAGCATTGCTTCCCACAATAGCTTTGTTAGGCTGAACGGGCATGCGCATAGTATCCGAAACCAAATGGCTAATGGGATTCAGCATTTGCGATTTTACATTGGTGGTAAATCCAAGATGTTTGTGCTGCCTGATGATCATCACAACTTCTTCCAGCGAAGTATTACCTGCCCGTTCTCCCAGCCCATTAATCGTACATTCAATCTGGCCGGCACCACTTATCATTCCGGCAATGGAATTGGCTGTTGCGAGGCCAAGATCGTTATGGCAATGGCATGAAATAACCGCTCTATCAATATTGGTTACATGATTTTTGAGATAAGCTATTTTATCGCCATATTGATGGGGAAGGCAATAACCTGTGGTATCGGGAATATTTACGGTGGTTGCGCCCACCTTAATTACTTCTTCAATGACCCTTGCCAGATAATCATTGTCGGTACGGCCGGCATCTTCAGCATAAAACTCAACATCATCAGTAAAATTTCTTGCCCATTTAACACACTGAATTGCCCTTCTCAGAATTTCTTCCCTGTCGGATTTAAATTTTCCCTTGATATGGAAGTCTGAAGTTCCGATACCGGTATGAATTCGCGGACGGTTTGCATATTTCAGGGATTGTGCCGCCACTTCGATATCTTTTTTAACAGCGCGCGACAATGCACAAATCACCGTGTTCTTAACCACCCTGCATATTTCTTCAACCGATTTGAAGTCACCCGGACTCGAGATGGGGAAACCCGCTTCAATGACATCAACACCCAATTCTTCCAGATTCAGGGCAAGATCAATTTTTTCACCGGTATTTAATTTACAACCCGGGACTTGTTCCCCGTCTCTTAAGGTAGTGTCAAAAATGGTTACCTTTTTCATGAATGTTTGTTTATGTTTGAACGCAAATAGATTTTCAACTTATCTTCGAAAGTAGCGCCACAGGTAATAAAAGAAGAATCTAATTCCCATGGAATTACAGTGATAAAAAAGATAAGGATTTGTGAAAACCACTGTAAATACAGGTGTTTAGAGCAAAATTATTTACGATGCCCAACATGTCGACCGACTCACTTTTTCAGCTCATTCACTCACTCGAAAAGTCTGAAAAGAGGAATTTCAAACTATATATTAAAAGAAATTCATCAAAAAATGACCTCAAAATAATCACGCTGTTCGATGCGCTTGACAAACAGCAGAGCTATGATGAAACTGCCCTGATCAAAAAAAACCCCTCTCTTTCCAAACAACAACTGGCTAACCTGAAAAGCTATTTGTACAAACAAATTCTGATCAGCCTTCGGTTATTGCAGAGCAATTCCAATCCTGAAATGCAGTTTCATGAACAAATGGATAATGCCAGGATTTTATATAAGAAAGGCCTGTATCACCAAAGTCTTCGCATTCTTGCCAATCTGAAAGATGCCTCTCGAAAATTCAAGCAGGAACCGGACCTTATTCAAATCTTAAATGAAGAAAAAAAGATTGAATCGCTCCATATTACCAGAAGCCTGGAAAACAGGGCGGCAGAATTGAGCTGCGAAATAAATAAATCGCTGGAAGATTATGGACGTGAAACGATGCTGAGCAACTTATCCCTGCAGCTTTACGGATGGTATATCAAAAACGGTATTGCCAGAAATGAATGTGATGAAAATGAAGTAAAGGCATTTCTGAAAAATCATTTGTCCGTAAATTCCTTTCAGCCCGAAGGGTTTTACGAAAAGATGTATTATGCACAAAGCCTTTCGTGGTATGCTTATATCAGGCAGGATTTTCTGATGTATTACCGGTACACAAGAAAATGGGTCGACATTTTTTCCGAATATCCGGAAATGTTAGAAATCGAAACAGGCAATTATATAAAAGGGATGCATAACCTTTTAAATGCCCATTTCAATTTGAGGAATTTTTCGGGATTTGCAGAAACACTCAAGGAATTCGAAGACTTCAATAATTCTGAATTCGTTACACACAATGACAATATCCGCATGCAGATGTTTGTATATCTCTACACTGCCAAAATCAACAAGCATTTCCTGGAAGGCACTTTCGATGAAGGGCTTACCATGATTCCTACTATTACAAAAAGACTGGATGAATATGAACTCTTTCTTGACAAACACAGAACGCTTGTCTTTTACTATAAAATTGCATCCTTGTATTTTGGCGCAGGCGATTACGGAAATACCATCAACTTCCTGAACAAGATCATCAACTGGAAAGTAAACCTGAGAAGCGATTTGCAATGCTATGCCAGGTTACTTCATCTCATTGCTCATTATGAACTTGCCAATTACAGCCTGCTGGAATATCTGATAAAATCTGTTTACCGGTTTATGGCCAAAATGCAAAACCTGAGCAAGGTTGAGGAAGCCATGTTTGCATTTCTAAGAAGGGCATTCAAGGTCAGCCCGCGGGAAATTCAGCCTGAATTAGAAAAGCTCCTGACAGAATTGAGAACCATGGAAAGCAATAAGTTTGAAACCAGGGCATTCGCTTATCTCGATATAATTTCCTGGCTGGAAAGCAAGGTAAATCATCAACCCATTGATACAATTATTCGAACTAAGTTTTTAGAAAACAGAAGATTCTGATCACATCAACGATTCCCGGAATAGCCGGCCTTCACAATTTTAAAAATCTTTCTCTTATTCGCATTTTCAAAAATGGCAATATAGACACCTGATGGCAATTGGCTTGTATTCACTATCGTAGTCTGGGATTGAATCGTTATTTCCTGAACCAATTTACCCTGGACATTATAAATCCTGACAGCTTTTCCGTTTACCTCATCAAAATTATTTCCCCTGATGATCAATTGGGTCGCAAAGGGGTTTGGATACATCTGAAGATCAACTTCTCCATCGGGTGGAACTTGTGGCGCTTCCTCAACCGGTGAAGATTCACAAACTGTGGATGCGAGAAATGAGTTTCTAAACCCACCTTTGGCAAACTGTGATCTCATTTCCCTGACCTGACCGGTAGAAAACATATTCATACACGCATCATCTGTAAAATCCATGAAATCCATAAACATATCTCCATAAGGATTGATCGAGCAACTCGATGTCTTTGGAAAATCAGGGCAACCCGTACTTGAACCTTCCTGTGGCGGCGTATCATCAATACCATCCGATCCACAAACCGAATCTCCCCACAAATGCTTTAACCCCAGCCAATGCCCTGTTTCGTGAGTGAGCGTCCTTCCTTTATTAAAAGGTGCACTCAGGTAAGGCCCGTTTCCAAAAACATTCGTTTGAATTACGACACCATCCAATGCCGGATTTCCCCCGGGCATTACCGAATACCCGAGCGTACGGCCAAATAAATTGCATACCCAGATATTAAAATATTCAGATGCATCCCATGCATCGTCACCGCCTTTGGAAGAATATTTCATCTGGTCGTCCGGAAAAAAAGCTTTCACCCTGGTATATTTCCTGATTATACCGGTTGTGCTTTTGCCATCAGGATCTGTTTTGGCTATACAAAAAACGATTCTTGAGTCGGCAGCCACACTTTTAAACGGTGCGGGAGTATTCACCGTATCTGCATTTTTACGGCGAAAATCTCTGTTTAAAGAATTAATCTGGTCGATAATGTGCTGATCCGGAATATTTTGGTCGTTGGTATTATAAAGTACATGAATTACAACAGGAACTATAATCACTTCCCCCGGAAGAGTGTCCCGTGAAGAGGTTTGCATTCCCTTGCGCGCTTCATTAAATAATGGCATTGTTTCTTTAACCATACACCGCTGGCTATAACCACGGAAGGTCAAAACGACACCCAAAACCAAAAGTAAATACTTCATTGATTCCTGAAATCAAAGTCAAATAATCTGTCTCACAGAGATGGATTGGATGCGAATTGCATAAGATAAAGACTGCGAACTATTGAAGAATCAATACAGTCTGAGAAGATTGAATTTCAGGTTGGATATTAAAATCGAAATTCCGCTTCGTTGATTTTACAATCACAAATAAAAAGAAAATTAATTGTAAATGCAAATACCTGAATATGAGGTATTAAAAGAAAACTAAATTATCAGCTCCCGGTAACAATGGCGGCCATACTTTGTCCCTCAATAATTACTTTTGAAAAAATCTGTATATGCGCAGGATTTACCTTTTATTTTTTATTGCGGTTTTCTTTTTCGGATGCGGAGGTCATTCCTCGTCGGGAGACTATGATACCTCAGTTCCCATGCCTTCCAACATTCCTCCACCTGCACCGGTCATTTACAAAGTAATCAATACCTATCCACATGATTCCACATCCTTTACGCAGGGATTGGAATTTTACAATGGAAAGTTGTATGAAGGTACCGGTGAAGAAAAACAATCAAAAATCAGGATTGTCAATCTGAAAACAGGAATACCCGAATTCAGCCATACGCTTTCAGATCCAAAAATATTTGGAGAAGGTATTACCATTCTCAATGGAAAACTTTATCAGCTCACGTGGCAGAATAATAAAATTTTTGAATACAACCTGAAGGACCTTTCCACTCCTGTTAAGACTTACGCATGGCCCAAAGAAGGATGGGGAGCCACCAACAACGGCAGGGAAATCATCATCAGTGACGGAACATCCAACCTCTACTTCGTCACACCCGACGAAAAAAGCAATGAAATGAAAGTAAATAAAATCCTGTCAGTGAAAAATAATATGGGGCCTGTTGACAGCCTGAATGAACTGGAGTTGATTAACGGTTATGTATATGCGAACAGATGGCTCACCAGTCAGATTGTAAAAATAGATACGACCACAGGCAATGTAACCGGTGTGATGGATTTTACCGGAATTATGCGGCAATATGACCCCTCGGCTGTTTTACAAGACGGATCGGTACTCAATGGCATTGCTTACGACAGTACCACGAAGAAAATATTTATAACCGGAAAAGACTGGCCAAAAGTTTTTGAAATAGAATTAATGCCATGAAAACAGGTATCAAACCCTATATTTCATTAACTTACAATTTTGCTTTATCATTAATTTCTGGCAAAAAATTTGAACAAACACAAATCAAAAAATAAATGAAAAATCTGATTCTTGTAGGTTTTGTTATGCTTTCATTCAGCAGTTGCGTTCCCAAAAGGATGCTGGTATCTTCTCAAAATCATGTTGACCAGCTACAATCCGACAGCACCAGCCTCCAGAACAAAGTTTATACCCTGGAAAATCAAATCTCCAGTCTTAAAAATAATATATTGGATCTGACCAATTCCTCGAAGAATCAAAAATCAACCCTGGAATCAAATATTGCCGATCTCAACAAGAAAATTACAGATCTCACCAGCCAGAACCAACTTCTTGGCCAACAGACAACTCAACAGCAGAGCCTGCTCAACCAAAACAAGGAAGAGCTTGCAAAAAAACAGCAGAGACTGCAACAACTTGAAGATTTGCTGGCTCAGCAAAGAGCTGCTTCCGAACAATTAAAAAATAAAATGACAGAGGCATTGAAAGGTTATAATAGCAATGACCTGACAGTATCTGAGAAAAACGGAAAAGTTTATGTAAGCCTTTCCGAAAATCTGCTGTTTCCATCGGGAAGCGCAGAGGTCAACCCCAAAGGTGTGGATGCTTTATCTAAACTTGCTGCCGTCCTCAACCTGAACCCTGACGTGAATATTCAGATAGAAGGAAATACAGACAGCATCCCTATAAGTGGAAAATACCAGGATAATTGGGCATTGAGTACCGCAAGAGCGAATTCAATTGTAAGAATTCTGGTCAATAAATATAATGTGGATCCACACAAAGTTGTCTCGGTCGGCCAGAGTTATTATGACCCGGTGGATACAAATTCTACGCCTGAAGGCAGAGCCAAAAACAGACGCACAGATATTGTGGTTTCACCAGATCTGGAACAACTGATGAACCTGCTTAATCAGAATTCGTAAGGAAGTAAATTATTGAAAAAACAGAAAAGTCCGGTAAACCCTTACCGGATTTTTTATTTCAGCAAAGGAAGTTTTTCATTAATCCGCTTAAATCCTTCTTCTATATTCTTCAGGCTATTTGCAAATGAAATCCTGATATTTTCGGGACTGCCGAAAGCAGACCCTGTAACCGTTGAAACATGGGCCTCATTCAGCAAAAACATACAGAAATCACTTGCTGTGGAGATAACATTATCTCCGAACTTTTTGCCAAGATAAAAACTGATGTCGGGAAATACATAGAAAGCACCATCGGGCGCCTGGCATTCAAACCCAGGTGTTTCTTTCAGCAATTCCATAATTCTTTCCCTCCTCGATGCAAATTCTTTTACCATCTCAAAAGAAGGTGTAAGTGGAGCGGTCAGCGCTGTGATGGCTGCTCTTTGAGCGATAGCATTGGTTCCGCTTGTAAACTGTCCCTGCAGCTTCTCACATGCTTTTGCTATTTCCACATGAGCTGCGAGATAACCGATCCTCCACCCTGTCATGGCAAAAGCTTTGCTCAAACCATTTATCAATATCACTCTTTCTTTTATCTCCGGAAATTCAGCAAAACTGTAATGACGGTTACCGGTGTAATCAATGTATTCATATATTTCGTCACTCATGATGAAAACTTCAGGGTGCTTTTCAAAAACTTTTGCCAATGCCTTGAGTTCATCATAAGAATAAACAGCCCCAGTCGGATTGCAGGGAGATGAAAAAATGAACAGCCTGGTATTCGGGTGAATATTTTTCTCCAATACTTCGGGAGTTATTTTAAATCCATCACGCGCTTTCGTTCTGACCAGATTCACGTTACCTCCGGCCACCTTTGCTATTTCAGAATAAGAAACCCAATAAGGTGTCGGAATGATAATTTCCTTTCCTGGTTCAAGGATCGCCATCATTACGTTTGCAATGGCCTGCTTGGCACCTGTACTTACCACAATCTGTTCGGGTTTGTAATCCAGGTTGTTATCTCTTTTCAATTTTGTAACTACAGCCTGCCTCAGATCTGCATAACCGGGAACGGGTGTGTAATGGCTGTAATTTTCATCAATCGCCCTTTTTGCAGCGTCCTTGATATGTTCCGGTGTATTGAAATCCGGTTCTCCCAGGCTCAGATCAACGATATCAATTCCCTTTGCCCTTAATTCTCTTCCTAATTTTGCCATTCTCAGTGTTTCCGGTTCGCTGAATCTGGTAAGCAATGACGATAATTCCATTTAAAATTTCTTTTGTTTTTATAGTATTTGCAAAATTATGGTTTTAGCATTATGAAGAATTAAGAAAGAAAAATCAATTTTCATTTTATTGAAATAAAAAAACTGCCTCACAAATTCATGGAGGCAGTCTGCATTATTAATCCTTTATAAATATTTCTATGATTTTGCTGTAACTGTTGATGGCCTTGCTTTTCTTGAAGAAGACATGGCCCCCTTCCTGAGAGATCCCAAAGGCTTGTCTTTTGCAAATTCAAGCAAAACCGGTGCTGCTACAAAAATGGATGAATAGGTACCGGTAACAACTCCAATCAACATTGCGAATGAAAATCCACGGGTAACTTCACCACCGAAAATAAACAGCGCCAGAATGGTCAGGAACACAGTTACAGAGGTCATAATCGTTCTGCTCAGTGTTTCATTAATGGCTTTATTGATGATTGCTTTCTTACTCAGATTGGGCAAATTATGACTGTCTTCACGGATACGGTCAAATACAATAACTGTATCATTCATAGAGAATCCGACGACAGTCAAAACCGCGGCAATGAAGTGCTGGTCAATTTCCAACGGGAATGGTACTATATTCTTGAAGAAAGAAAATACGGCCAGCGTTACGAACACGTCGTGCAACAAACTGACAATGGTACCGAGAGAGTATCGCCAGTCGCGGAATCGCAAAAGGATATACGTGATGATTGCAAAAATGGCAAAGACCACAGCCTTGATAGCCCCCCTTTCCAGATCCTTTGAAATCACCGGTTGCACTACCTGGGAACTCTGAATATTATTTTTGGCAAATTCTTCCTGCGTGGTACCCGGAGCCAATTGACTTTTCAGTCCTTCGTATAGCCTGGCTTCTACCTGATTATCTGCATTTGGCTGTCCAATCAGATAAGCGGTGGTAATATCCAGGTGACGGTTGTCTCCAACAGTTTTTAAAACCACATTATCTCCGTCCAACGCCTTTTTTAATTCATCGCGAATGACTTCCTGATTAACGTTATTTGGAAACTGAACTGTAAAACTACGGCCACCTTTAAATTCAACGCCCTTATTAAATCCATTGAAGAAGGATCCTACACCGAAGATGAGCACAAAAACAGAAAGCACATACGCAACCTTGCGGTATTTGACAAAGTCAAATTGCGGGTGACGGAATACTTTCTCACTCAGTTTGGTGAAATATTTAAAGTGGCGCTGCCTGTTCATATAGATATCGGTAATCAACCTTGAAAGAAGAATACCGCAGAATAATGACAGGACAATACCGAGCATCTGTGTGGTAGCAAAACCAAGCACAGGGCCAAGTCCGAAGTAAAACAAAATAGCGGCTGTCAGGAATACTGTTACGTGCGCATCGATAACCGGCGCATAAGATCGGATATAACCGTCGTGCACCGCAAGCGGATAATTCTTACCACGCGCCAACTCTTCCTTGATTCTTTCAAAAATAATTACGTTCGTATCTACGGCCATACCGATGGTCAATACCAAACCGGCAATACCGGCCGCTGTCAGTGACGCGCCCAACGCACTCAGAATCCCGACGGTAAACAGCAGGTTAAATATAAGCGCTATGTTGGCAACCCAGCCACCGATATTGTAGTACAACAACATCAATATGAATATGGCGATAAAAGAAAAAAGAAATGCCTGTCCACCGCCACGAACTGCTTTCTGTCCCAAAGTAGGACCCACGATTTGTTCCTGTACAATCTTGGCAGGGGCATCTACCCTGCCTATTTTTAAAATACTTGCCAGGTCCTGCGCCTCCTGAACTGAAAAGTTTCCGCTGATTTCAGAATTACCTCCTTCAATGGCCTGGTTCACATTAGGTGCACTATAAACCACGTTGTCCAAAACAATGGCAATCGGTTTACCAATATTATCTGCAGTCATTTTGGCCCAGACACGGCTTCCTGCCGGAGTCATCGTCATCTTGATTGCCGGCCTGCCACGCTCATCAAAATCCTGCTTGCTGTCTTCAACGCCATCACCTTCAAGTTTTGCCTTATCCGTTCCGGGAATGGTTTTGATGGCATACAATTCCATAAACCGCTGGTTCGTCTTATCATTTTTTTGTTCCGGGCCATAAAGGAATTTGATATTACCCGGAAAATTTGCCTTTACAATCTCCATGTTGAGATATTTGTTGGCAAGTGATGTATCCTTTGCTTCCACAGTAGCAATAGCCGGATAATAAGATACCTGGCCATTTGCCCCCTGTTGCGGACCTATGAAATGTATGACAGATGCAAGAGGATGTGCATTTTGAAGTAATTGGGTTGAATCTTCGTGCAACTTTGCAGAATCTCCGGCGGCTCCATTCAAAGTATCTTTTGAAATTCCGCTCAGATAATCAGCCAAAGAACGATCGGCATTATCTATGTCCTGACCAAGGTCTCCGATATTCCAAACTTCCCAGAATTGCAAAAAGGCAGATGCCTGCAATAAATTTCTTACTCTGTCAGGATCCTGTACACCAGGCAATTCTACGTTGATCGTCCCCCTGTTTATATCGAGATTGACCGGTACACTTGATACACCAAACTGGTCAACTCTTTTCTGAATAACCTTGTAGGTCTGATTAATTGCATTTTTGGAAATGGATTCCAGTTCGGCCAAAACCTTTTGATCTGAATCCGTAATCTTCACCGTTTTCCCCGCTCCACCGAAAATTGAGGCCAGAGGAGTACCCGGATTTTGTTGTTTCCATACTCTCCCGAAAACCGTGATATAATCATCTTCGGTATTCATTTTTTCAACGTTGGTAGTGCTGATGGCTTTGAGAAGCTGTGGATCATTGGGATTATTGCTCAAAGATTTCATCAAACCTTCCAGGCTTACATTCATGGTAACACTCATACCGCCCTGCAGGTCAAGGCCCAACTGTAATTCATTCTGTTTGCATTTCTGATAGGTAATTCCCAACAGCGGATAAATCGGTTCATCACGGGTGCTGTCCACATAATGTTGAAAAAGCTTTGTCTCCATAGCAGCTTTGTCGTCTTTGGAAGCGTTGGGTGATGTCAGATTTACAATACGTGTAGCTTTATCACGCAGTTTCTTTTCATGGTTGTTAACCACCCATGTGAAGGATAATTGGTAAACAGAGATTAGGATGAGGACAATGGTAAAGAACCATACCAGGCCTTTTAATTTCATATCTATTTTTTTTGAAGTGGGCAAAGATAATGTTTCGAGTCCAAAACCTGTTACGCAAAAGGGCGTGAATTACACAATTTGGGCACAATGCTGTAAAAAAATAATTCTGGCATCTGCTCACACCGGAAATCATTGTTAAAAATTAAAAAAAACAAGCGTATCATTTTTCACCAGGACACCATGCCCCACATCATTACGGGTAAAATCCACAAGGCTTCTGAGACGAAGAAAATCATTGATAATTAACTGGTGAAAATACAAAATGCCAATCCGGATAGAAACTGATTTCATTTTATTGAAAAACCAATAGGACAAATTGTTTATTCAAATAATTCGTTTTCTGAAAGATTGTTGGCGGGCGAAATATTTTTTATTAAATCTATTTTGAATTGGCAATTTCCGGATGTTTTGCAATAATTGAATCCTGCATCTGCCTGGCCCAGTCTGCCACATTCTTATAATCCTGGTCAGTCATTTTAGCTTTCCCGTGCATGAGAAGATAAGATTTCAAAGGCATTTTCTTCTTATCCATTTGCTCCTGTATTTCATTGAATTTATGAGCTGCCTGCTTAGGCGTGTAGTCAGCAAATTCAGAAAAGTTTACATTTTCTTTGGCTTCTTTAATGTGCAGATTCATCCACCAGCTTACAGGTTGCACATGATAGTACCAATAATAATTCTGCGTATAATTGGAATGGCAATCGTAACATGAATTGTTCAGGTTCATCAGCACATTCATCGGAACATTGTACGCTGTCGCAATATCTTTTGCCGGAGGTGTTGTTGCATAATTCTTTTTGGGAGTGAATACCGGAATCTGGATAATTGCAAGTATAATTATTATCGCAATTAATATTTTAGTCCATTTTTTCAAAACGCAAATTGTTTAGGTGTTAAAGATAATGGAAGGTGCCAATTTATCAATTTCGAAGAGGGAAAAAATAATGATTTAAAAGAAGTTTTGGAGTTTATTCGTATTTCATTTAAATAAAAAGAGTAGGTTCTGACAGACAGAGCCCGAGCCGTTTCAGGTTTTCCTTCGTTTATTAGTACATTCGCTTAAATGTTTAAAACAAATTTCACCATCATGAAAAAAATAAAAATGCAACAATCAGGTTTCCCTGGAATCCTGCTCATTGCTATGACCACGTTGTTTGTTTTCAGTTCATGCAAACAACAGGATTCTGCATCTCAGGCATCACAAACCGCTACCGCAAAAACAGCTACAGCATCTGCCACTCCTGTATCTATGACACTTAGCGGTGAAGTGCTGGATATGTCTTGCTATATGAAGGACGGTTCCATGGGAATGGGACATCAATCATGTGCTCAGGGTTGTCTCAACAAAGGATTGCCTGCCGGTATCCTCAACAAGGCAAACGGTCAGGTTTATCTTTTAATTGAAGACCATGACAATGCCGAAGCTTACAAAGCAGCTTTACAACATGCAGCCCAGAATGTTGAAATTACAGGAACTGCCATCAACAAAAACGGTGTCCAAAGTGTGGTTGTAGAAAGCGTTAAGGGAATATAATTCTTCAACGAAATCAAAGAATTCCAAGCCGGTGAACAGCCGGCTTTTTTATTACTTGCTTCGAAGTTTTATGTTACTCAGGTACGATGATAAATCAAAATCAGAACCAACAAAAAGCAAAACAAAATATTTTTATTCCGGCCTGTAAAAAGAGACACCCAATTCAATTAATAACCGGATAAAGATGATCTTCCAGGCATCCGGTTTTAACTGCACTCAACAAGCTTCTAAAGGTAAAAAAAATCCAGGTCTGGCTATTTTAAAAGTCAGACCGGGGAATAGGTCTTTGAAAAAGAATAATAATCTATTTTGGCTGAGGTGCCTGTCCCATGCCTTGTTCCGGTTCCATCGGAGGTTTGTTGTCAGGATGTGGGGAACCATGATGGCAGGTATAGCAGGTAACATATTTCAGCATGTAGCTGGAAGCTGTGGTATCTGAAGGAGGTACCATTGATTTGTCCATGGCCTCTTCAATCTGCACAAAATGATTTTTGTTGATGTCGATGCACATTTCCATCATTTTTCTCGCGATTTGTTTTTCAGGTTTGGCATCACTCGGAAAATTAAGCCCTTTCCCGTCGTCCGACCTGGCGTGGCAGTATCCGCATTTTACGCCGAGGGAGCGGGTAAAACTATGCATCACACTATCCAATCCGTCTTTGGAAATATCCTGAGGAAGAACATGAAGATTTTTCCATTCAGGTCGATCATAGGTTGTGAAGGCTTGAAGAGAAAAAATAGCAATACAAACGCCAATTGTAATCAGCACACTTTTTTTCATTGTTTCAACTTTGTGACGAAAGTATATCTTTTTTGCAAAATGTTCTGACACGATTATGACAAAGGATTAAATTAACTTTTTCAACAAACTGTGAATAACTAAATTGTAAAAAGCGAAATATCATCAATATTTTTCAGGAATAAACCCTATTACTCATTTTTAATTCGTTTCTATTGACAGATACAATTATTAACCTCGACACCATCAATCCCATTGAGTTTTTTGGTGTAAACAATTCAAAACTCGATATTCTCAAAAAGTCTTTTCCCCGCCTGAAAATCCTTAGCCGCGGAACACAAATCAAACTGAGCGGAGCACCGGAACAAATTGCTGAAGCCAAAGAAAAAATTACGCTTGCCGTTCAATACCTGGAAAGAAACGGACACATGAGTGACAATTACCTCGAACAAATATTGGGAGGAGATGATGAGGTAGTCATAGATCACTTCGTGGAAAGGCATCCCAACGAAGTACTCGTTTTCGGCCCTAACGGACGAACAGTAAGGGCACGCACCACCAATCAGAAAAAGATGGTTGAGGAAGTAGCTAAAAATGATATTGTCTTTGCGATTGGCCCCGCCGGAACGGGAAAAACTTATACAGCCGTAGCGCTTGCCGTAAGGGCATTAAAAAATAAACAGGTAAAGAAAATCATCCTGACAAGGCCCGCTGTGGAAGCAGGGGAAAGCCTCGGATTTTTACCCGGCGATCTGAAGGAAAAAATTGATCCTTACCTGCGGCCTTTGTATGATGCACTCGACGATATGATTCCCGCAGATAAACTGGGCTATTACATGACAACCCGCACAATTGAAATCGCACCCCTGGCTTACATGCGCGGGCGCACATTGGACAATGCTTTCATTATTCTGGACGAAGCCCAGAACGCCACTGACCTGCAATTGAAAATGTTCCTGACACGAATTGGTGCAAATGCAAAAGCCATCATTACGGGCGATATTTCTCAGATAGATTTGCCGCCAAAGGTTAAGAGCGGATTGGAAAAATCAGCACGCATCCTGCGTCATATCGAGGGAATCGGACACGTAGAACTGGATGAGGAGGATGTTGTAAGGCATAAGTTGGTGAAACAGATCATCCGCGCTTATGACAGAGAAGCCGAAAAAGAAAAAGAAAGAAGAGAGAAACAAATTTGAAAAATCGTTTGAGTTTTTCTTTACCATTCTCTGAGCGCTGACAGGTAAACGGGTTGAAATTTCCGATAAGAAAAACATATTTTAGTTTGAAGCAACCTTTGAGCAGCCCCTTGTTTTTTGAAAAATCGTTTACTCAATAAAAATTACTTTTGCCCAATTAATGCAGGTAAAAAAATGAAAAGAATCACTCCGCTATTGGCTTTGCTACTCGTTTTTTCAGCAAGTTGCAATTTGGGAAACAGCCCGGACAATCCGAAAGATGTGCTCACAAACTTTTTCAAAGCCATTTCAAAAAAAGACATTCAGGATGCAAAAAAATATGTAACCAAAGACAGTGAGGGGATGATTAATATGATGCAAATGAGCCTTGGAAGTGTTGAGGATTCCGCCAATACCGACATATTCAATTTGAATAAAATAAATATCGGGAATGCCCAAATCGATGGAGAGGAAGCGCAGATACCGGTGACCGAAAAAGCAACCAATGAAACGATGAACTTTTTCCTAAAGAAGGAAAACGGAAAGTGGAAAGTGGCTTTTGATCTTGCCACGCTGGCACGTATGGCAAAAGAAAAAATGAAAGACAGCGGATTCGATTCCGGGAATTTGGACTCCCTGATGAACAATGTTCCTCCTGAAAAATTAGAGAAAGCACAAAAAGCATTGGACAGCCTTTCCGAACATTTGAATAAAATCCCGAAAGAGAAACTCAGTGAAGCACAAAAAATGCTGGATAGCCTGAAAAAATTAAAAAATTAAGCGATGAAAAAATTATTCGTGTATGCTATCCTGATAGTTTCCTTTACCTCCTGTTCGGAAGAAAATATTGACAAAAGCGATTCTCTGACATCCGGCAGGGGATTTATTGAAGCATCACTGAAAGGAGATTACATCAAAGCTGAAAAATATATGCTCATAGACAGCACCAACGAACAATACCTCGATGGGCTGAAAGATTTCAGCAAAAAACTGACTCCACTTGAGAGAGAGGGTTACAGAGATGCAGACATAATCATCGACAGTACCAAATCTCCCAACGATTCCACCAGTTTTATCTTTTACAAAAACACATTTAAAAACGAACCGACCAGACTGAAGGTGATAAAGAAAGGTGCCGACTGGCTCGTGGATTTCAAATTTACTTTTTTGGGTGATCAGAACGCATCCAACAATCAGAAACATTAACTTAGAAACCGGAAGACTTTTTCTTTTTCAAAAGACACTGTCATTTAAAACTCCAGCCATGAATGAAAACCCACGCTTCGTCCTGCATCCCTGGCATTCAGTAAGCCCGGGAGCAAATGCCCCAAAGCAGGTAAATGTATTGATAGAAATTTCAAAGGGTACCAAATCAAAATATGAAGTGGATAAAGAGACAGGGCTGCTCAGGCTCGATAGAGTGATCTATTCTTCCTTTCACTACCCCATCAATTATGGATTTATTCCTCAAACCCTGGGGCAGGACGGGGATCCGCTTGATATTCTCGTGATGTGTACAGAGTCAATCCAACCGCTCTGCCTGGTGGAAGCCACGGTTTTAGGAAATATGCAGATGATAGATACCGGAGCCATTGACGACAAAATTATTGCTGTAGCTACAAAGGATCCGGGAGTAAACTATATTGATAGTCTGGACAAATTTCCACAACATTTTTTAAGCGTACTCAGCAACTTTTTTGAGCAATACAAGGTTTTGGAAAACAAGGAAGTAAAAATCCGGGATTTTGAACCGCAAGAGAGAGCATTTGAAATCATCAATGAATCCATTCTCAGATACAGGGAATACATTTCAAAGAATTAGCTTCCGGGCCTGTGTTTCCGGTCAAGAACAATATTTTCAACTGTCCATGTGATGCGGGTTTCCTGGGGATGTTTCCTCACCGCACAGTTTTGTTTGCTGCAAATCCGGCAACTGTAATCAAGGCAGGGATCTACGTGCACAAACATTTCCACTTCGGTACCAAACTCTTGTTGGATCACATCTTTCAGTAATGTAATTTCCTGGTGAGCTTCTCTGATATTGAGATACCACGGCACAGTCAGATGGCAATCACAATGCAGGGTGGTCCCATATTTGATGAAACGAACGTTGTGCAAATCGATCCAATTTTCATTGCGTTTTTCATTCAGCACCTTCACGATCCTTCCAAGCAATTTCATATCCGATTCATCCATTATTCCACCGATGCTCGGCCGCAATACTTTGATTCCGGTATAGATGATAAAACATGCCGCAATAATAGCCACCAGGCTGTCCAGAAAATAAATTTTTGTAAAATAAATCAGGACCAGCCCCGCAATAATTGCAAGGGTTGACAAAGTATCTGTTTTTAAATGCTCTCCTGCAGCAATCAACTGAATAGATTTCCCTTTTCTTCCCTCCTTTACGCAATAGGAGCCTGCCATGTAATTAATGATCGCGGTGCCGCCCATCATAATAATCCCTACATTCAACCTGCTCAGCACCTGGGGTTCAAACAACTTTGAGATTGCCTCAACAATAATAAAAATACCGGCAAACAATATGAACATCCCTTCGGCAGCAGCCGAGATAAACTCCACTTTCCCATGCCCGTAAGGATGCCCTTTGTCTCTGGGTTTGGCAGCAATTAAGAGGCTGAAAAAGCCCACACCACCCGCAATGATATTTGCAATACTTTCCAATGCATCAGTGAGGATGGACAGCGATGAGGTCAAAAACCATGCTGTCAGTTTTACTCCGAATAGCAGTATTGCCAATATGAGGACCATGGCCTGCAACTGCATATTTTTTCTTGAACGGTTCAAAACAAATTCATTTAGTGAAATCTTACCTGCCCTTTTTTTTCCAATCCGCCTTTCAACATTTTTTGCAAAGTAAAATATATATGAACAACTAAATTTGTCGCATGCGGAAAACTATTACCATTTTGGTCAATTCTCTCCGGCTGACCTTTCAGGAAATCAGGGCCAACAAGCTCAGGACATTCCTTTCGCTGATCGGGATCAGCTTTGGAATTTTCTGCATAATCGGTGTGCTGGCAACGGTGAACAGCCTGGAGATGAATATTCAAAACCAATTGAAAAGTCTCGGCACCAATACAATTTATATAGACAAATGGACTTACGGAGCCGGATCGGGAGATTATCCATGGTGGAAATACATGAAACGGCCGGAACCAAAATTTGAAGAGGTTGCGCTAATCAGGGAACGCAGCCGTCTGACAGATAAAGTCGGATACCAGACTTCATCCAACACCAACATTGTTTACAAAGATTTTGCCCTGGAAGGAGTCAACATGTCGGGTATTACCCCGGATATCAATGAAATCAATCCCCTTCAAATTGAGTTCGGCAGGTTTATTTCCGGTAGTGAATTTCAATCGGGAAGCCCGGTTATAATCATGGGTTATACGAATGCGGAAAATCTTTTCGGAGATCCTGAACGTGCGGTTGGAAAGACTGTAAAAATCAAAAATAATCAGGCGACCATCATCGGGGTTATCAAAAAAATGGGAGCCAATTTTATCGGTGAAAACTTTGATCAGAATATTTATGTTCCTTACAGATTTCTGCATCAAATGGTGAGTGATAACCAGGCATCGCCAGTTATCATCGTAAAGGGAAAATCAGGAATCAGCTCAGCCGCCCTCTCTGACGAACTGGAAGGAATCATGAGATCCATCCGGAAATTAAAACCTACCGAAGAAGACAATTTCACTCTGAACCAGATCAGTGCACTAAGTTCCCAGGTCAGTGGCATTTTCTCCAGCATCAATATGGGTGGATGGGCCATTGGAATCCTCAGTCTGGTAGTGGGCGCATTCGGAATCAGCAATATCATGTTTGTAACCGTAAAAGAACGGACGCCGATAATCGGATTGAAAAAAGCCATTGGAGCCAAAAAGCGCAGCATACTCACCGAATTCCTTTTAGAAGCAGCAATCATCTGCATTCTCGGGGGTATTATGGGATTGTTGCTTGTATTTATCCTGACACTTGTACTTTCCCAATTACTTAATTTTCCTGTTTACATTTCAGTGGGAATCCTTTCACTGGCGATCAGCATTTGTATTGTCATAGGCATTCTCTCCGGAATCATTCCGGCCTACACAGCTTCCAGAATGGATCCGGTAGTGGCTATCCGCTCCAAATAACCAATGCAATTATCTTTGCATCTCAAAAAGAAAAGAAGAGATTGAAATGTCATTAATTCTTGCAATTGAATCCTCCTGTGATGAAACAGCCGCAGCCGTCATCAGAGACCGGCACATTCTCAGCAATGTAATCCGCAGCCAGCAAATCCATAAAATGTATGGAGGTGTCGTTCCCGAACTCGCTTCCAGGGCGCATCTTGAAGCTATCGTTCCCGTGGTTCACGAATCGTTGGAAACGGCGGGATGCAAACTGCAGGACATGGATGCCTTCGCTTTTACCCAATCACCCGGACTGATCGGATCATTAATAGTTGGCGCGGGGTTTGCCAAATCTCTGGCGCTTTCTTTGGAAAAGCCATTGATTGCTGTCCAACACATGAAAGCACATGTACTTGCCAATCTCATTAGAAAAGAGGGATCAAAAAATCCTGATTTTCCTTTTCTGTGCCTTACAGTAAGCGGCGGCCACACACAGATTGTCATTTGCCACGACCCACTCAACCTTGAAATCATCGGACAAACCCTTGATGATGCTGCGGGTGAAGCTTTTGACAAAGCAGCGAAAATGTTGGGATTGCCCTATCCCGGAGGGCCATTGATAGATAAACATGCAGCCTTGGGAAAACCGGTTTATGAATTTCCGGAACCACACATCGAAGGGCTCAATTTCAGTTTCAGCGGATTAAAAACGGCCATCTTATATTTCATCAGGGATCATCAGAAAGAAGATCCTGAATTCATTTCAAAAAATATAGATAACATCTGTGCATCTGTTCAGCAAAGAATCATTTCCATACTGCTCAAAAAACTGAAACGGGCATCAAAACAAACGGGCATCAAAGATATTTGTATTGCCGGCGGAGTCAGCGCCAATAAGGGTTTGAGAAGGGAATTTGAAAAAGTGGGCAAAGAGCTCGGGTGGAGAACTTTTATTCCTCCTTTTGAATATTGCACAGATAATGCAGCAATGATAGCTATTACCGCACACTACAAATTCCAGGCAAAACAGTTTGCCACAATGGAAGCCGTACCTTCAGCCAAAGTACACTGATGGCGAATAATTATTTCCGCTTCAAAAAGTTTACTGTGTTTCAGGATCGTTGTGCGATGAAGGTTTGCACAGATTCCTGCATCTTTGGGGCCTGCATTTCAGACTTGCTGGAGAAGGGAGAAATACATGCTGAAAACATTCTCGATATTGGGTCAGGCACCGGTTTGCTGAGCCTGATGGCAGCTCAGAAGAGCAAAGCTGAAATTGATGCCGTTGAAATTGACAAGAATGCTTTTTTGCAAATGAAGGAAAATTTTGCCGGCTCTCCTTTTTCTGGCAGCATCAATGCATTTCATTCTGACATCAGAGATTTCCCACAAAAAAAATATGACCTTATTATTTCCAATCCGCCTTTTTTTGAAGGTGATTTGAAAAGCCCTCGGTTCGCTTCCACACTTGCGAAGCATGATACCGGACTGCTGTTGAAAGATTTAATTTCAGAAATTAAAAAACGGCTGAATGAAAATGGAATTTTCTTTTTGTTGGTTCCCTTTAAAAGAGAAAAAGAAATCAACCGGCTTTTTCAAAAATCAGGAGCATTCATTTCCGGCGAAATCTTTTTGAAACACAATCAAAAAAGAAATCCTTTTCGAATAATTTATCAGGGCAGTTTTTCAAAAACAGAAGCAATGAATACTTCAGAAATTGTAATCAGAGAAGGAAGTAATTATACAAATCCGTTTATTGAGTTGTTGAAAGATTACTATTTGAATCTTTAAAATCCATAAAGGCAAAATCCGGATGGGATCAGATTTTTATTTTTTTGAAATTATTTCCGGATCCTGTCAAATAATCTTTTGGCAGTCAAAAATGTTCAATGTAATATTGCACCCCCAGTATAAATAATGCCCGGGTGGCGGAACTGGTAGACGCGCCAGACTCAAAATCTGGTTCTCGCAAGGGAGTGCTGGTTCGATTCCAGTCTCGGGCACCTCTAAAGCTTGTAAATTGATTTATTTATAAGCTTTTTTTATATCAGGTTACCATTAATAGCTATTCGTTTTGATATTTACTTCCGTGTCTTTGGCAGAATATTTTAAATGCAGGTGGAGACTTAATCAAGGGAAGAAATGCTTTGAGAAAAAAAAATGACTGAACTAAGTTGATTTCAATACCCGAATGGTTCGACTAAAAGGTTAAAAACTCCCTTATCGTAATGGGCATAATCGTATTTCAATTCCAAATTGAGGCGATTAAAAGCAAACGGAAACCCGGTGCCAAATTGTGATATAAGCCATTTTCAATTCCTAAGTGGTGCGATTAAAAGGTTCCGGCGGCCATTGTAGATCTCCACATGTAACTTGTTTCAATTCCTAAGTGGTGCGATTAAAAGAAATATTTTTTTCGCAATGGCTACGGCCTTTTTATGGTTTCAATTCCTAAGTGGTGCGATTAAAAGAGGTACCTCGACTTCAATGGGTGAGTCGATAACCTTGTTTCAATTCCTAAGTGGTGCGATTAAAAGAGAAGTCATTAGCAACAGCCAAGCTCCAACAAACACGTTTCAATTCCTAAGTGGTGCGATTAAAAGGGCTGTGTTTGTATGTCTGTGCTGATTACGTATGCTTGTTTCAATTCCTAAGTGGTGCGATTAAAAGATCTGATCGCACAGGAACCACACCCTCTCCTTTTCCCGTTTCAATTCCTAAGTGGTGCGATTAAAAGTGGGTCGAAAAATATGGTCAAAAGCAATTTGGAACGTTTCAATTCCTAAGTGGTGCGATTAAAAGTTGCCAAATTCACCTAATTTCCTTGCAGCCTTAATGTTTCAATTCCTAAGTGGTGCGATTAAAAGCATTAGATCATAATTCTAACAATCCCGGTCAATGTCGTTTCAATTCCTAAGTGGTGCGATTAAAAGTCTGAATTTCAAAAAGCTTACGACAACGGGAATATTTTGTTTCAATTCCTAAGTGGTGCGATTAAAAGGAGTGCAAAATCGCAGGTGTAATGACACAATTTTTTGTTTCAATTCCTAAGTGGTGCGATTAAAAGAGTACCATCCATCCAAAATACATCTAAATCAAAATTGTTTCAATTCCTAAGTGGTGCGATTAAAAGCAAAACCAATTGCAGCTGGCAAAATTAAATCATTCAGTTTCAATTCCTAAGTGGTGCGATTAAAAGTTAGTACCACCGTACACAAGTGTAATTATAGCTCGTTTCAATTCCTAAGTGGTGCGATTAAAAGCAATTATTCGAAACTTTGCGAAAAGAGCAAAACGAAGTTTCAATTCCTAAGTGGTGCGATTAAAAGTTGCCAGCGCTAAAAGAAGAAGGGCTTAAGAAGTTGGTTTCAATTCCTAAGTGGTGCGATTAAAAGACGTTTTGACGGCTAAGCCTTGTTGGTTGTAAACATGTTTCAATTCCTAAGTGGTGCGATTAAAAGAATATGCGAGTAGTGGCACTGCATTAAACTCCCGTAGTTTCAATTCCTAAGTGGTGCGATTAAAAGGAATAACAAAAATTTCTGATTCCAGCTTTGTCTTTTGTTTCAATTCCTAAGTGGTGCGATTAAAAGTATTCAAATCTCTTTACATCTGTAAGACTTTCATTTTGTTTCAATTCCTAAGTGGTGCGATTAAAAGACGTTCGCGGTCAACGGCTTTGGCTAATATCTCCTGAGTTTCAATTCCTAAGTGGTGCGATTAAAAGAAATTGAATAGCTAACACGTTTTCTTGAATATTAACCTGTTTCAATTCCTAAGTGGTGCGATTAAAAGTTTTTTAAAGACTTTGATTTCTTTTCCCACAAAATCCGTTTCAATTCCTAAGTGGTGCGATTAAAAGTGAAGAAAGGCGACGTAATCAGCATGGACAAAGCCAGTTTCAATTCCTAAGTGGTGCGATTAAAAGCTACAGAATGGGCAGACCTCCTTCGCCATGAGGTGAGTTTCAATTCCTAAGTGGTGCGATTAAAAGCTGGATACGATACAGAGCCGCGCGATCAGTTATTTGGTTTCAATTCCTAAGTGGTGCGATTAAAAGTACCATCTGCAACGACAAACAGGATCCGCCTGACCTGTTTCAATTCCTAAGTGGTGCGATTAAAAGAAAAGTGATTGAAATGCCTAACAAAACGTAAGACCATCGTTTCAATTCCTAAGTGGTGCGATTAAAAGATATTTGTCGCGACCTTTCAATAGCGGGTCTTTACGTTTCAATTCCTAAGTGGTGCGATTAAAAGCGCTGTGTCGGCAGCAGCACGGATGGCAGCTTCTGGTTTCAATTCCTAAGTGGTGCGATTAAAAGCCAGATAGATTCTGCATTTTCGTTCCGGTATTTTTCGTTTCAATTCCTAAGTGGTGCGATTAAAAGAATCAAAGACAATATTGTTAGCAGACACGGCGGTGAGTTTCAATTCCTAAGTGGTGCGATTAAAAGCGTCGCCGTTTTCGCTCGCAGGGTCGTGAAGAATAGGTTTCAATTCCTAAGTGGTGCGATTAAAAGAATGCACATACATAACAATTTGATTTTGATATAATTGTTTCAATTCCTAAGTGGTGCGATTAAAAGTTGAGGAAAACCAGCGATTGCAATCCGAAAATTTAGTTTCAATTCCTAAGTGGTGCGATTAAAAGTAAGATGCAAATCAAACGGCGCTGTGTTTCTACACGTTTCAATTCCTAAGTGGTGCGATTAAAAGAAATATCTGGTAAATAAAACATCTGCATTCATACAAGTTTCAATTCCTAAGTGGTGCGATTAAAAGTCCCGAAGTGTTCGAAGGCAAGGCTGGCGAAGACGAGTTTCAATTCCTAAGTGGTGCGATTAAAAGTCAGCGGTATCACGAATTACCGAGTTACCGCCGAGTGGTTTCAATTCCTAAGTGGTGCGATTAAAAGTAGCGGAGATACGGGTTTCATGAACCTCGAAAATAGTTTCAATTCCTAAGTGGTGCGATTAAAAGCAGATTGATAATATAACAGCCGGGGTCCATTTCCGGTTTCAATTCCTAAGTGGTGCGATTAAAAGTTAGTTAAATATTTTAAATCTCGTATGAAAGAATCAAGTTTCAATTCCTAAGTGGTGCGATTAAAAGATCGCTGGCCACATCACTACCGTTCACCGCGGTCCTGTTTCAATTCCTAAGTGGTGCGATTAAAAGTCCGGCCAGTATCTTCAACACCGGATTTTAAAATTGTTTCAATTCCTAAGTGGTGCGATTAAAAGGCGGCGAACAGGCCGCGCCCGTGCTGCATCCCAAGTTTCAATTCCTAAGTGGTGCGATTAAAAGGACAAGTGATGAATGCACAGGCATCGCGGGCTACGGTTTCAATTCCTAAGTGGTGCGATTAAAAGCTCTCAAACCACTTTTCCCACGTCGAGAAATACGAGTTTCAATTCCTAAGTGGTGCGATTAAAAGCATCAGTTGCTGTTATTTTGATCGCAAACGGCAACCCGTTTCAATTCCTAAGTGGTGCGATTAAAAGATGCCGCCGACAAGCTCTTAAAGATCGATAGCGAGTTTCAATTCCTAAGTGGTGCGATTAAAAGAATCAGTTGCAGGCGAAATCGTTGTAGCCTGCTTTTGTTTCAATTCCTAAGTGGTGCGATTAAAAGCTACCAGGCACAAGGTTTTGAAATGAAGATATTTGAGTTTCAATTCCTAAGTGGTGCGATTAAAAGCGTACCCGGTTGTTAACAACCTTGCCGGACTTTTCGGTTTCAATTCCTAAGTGGTGCGATTAAAAGTCCTACAGAATGGGCAGACCTCCTTCGCCATGAGGTGAGTTTCAATTCCTAAGTGGTGCGATTAAAAGCCAAACGATATATAGTTTTTCAGATAAACCAATTTAGTTTCAATTCCTAAGTGGTGCGATTAAAAGCCTGAGCGACGGGTTAAGTACGCTATCCTCATCAATGTTTCAATTCCTAAGTGGTGCGATTAAAAGCAATGCCACCGGCATTAGCTACAATACCACCGCGAAGTTTCAATTCCTAAGTGGTGCGATTAAAAGCCTGATGAGCGTGTATGCAGTGGTTTATGGTGCAGTGCGTTTCAATTCCTAAGTGGTGCGATTAAAAGGTTGTTCTCTTTAAATGTCCTGTAACGTTAAAGCATGTTTCAATTCCTAAGTGGTGCGATTAAAAGTTTATATTTACAACGTGAAGCTAACACAATTCATCAGTTTCAATTCCTAAGTGGTGCGATTAAAAGTGCCAGTTTAGCTTATCGCGCTATGCAGGCAGGCAAGTTTCAATTCCTAAGTGGTGCGATTAAAAGTCCACAGCCCAGCAAATGATGTACCGCGTTGAAACGAGTTTCAATTCCTAAGTGGTGCGATTAAAAGATACCACAATTACGCTACAAATGCCATCAAGAAGGTTTCAATTCCTAAGTGGTGCGATTAAAAGCCGTCCGCCTCCGCGACCTGCTCAAAGGCCTGCTGAGTTTCAATTCCTAAGTGGTGCGATTAAAAGAAAATATGATTATCATGCAAATAACTCAGCAACAGATGTTTCAATTCCTAAGTGGTGCGATTAAAAGAGCGTATTATATTTGTATCACAAAACAATTAAACAAGTTTCAATTCCTAAGTGGTGCGATTAAAAGCCGTGAACCTGATATGGTAATCCATCCTTACTTCTTGTTTCAATTCCTAAGTGGTGCGATTAAAAGATAATATCAAGTACGTCCCCGACATAGTGTTTACCGTTTCAATTCCTAAGTGGTGCGATTAAAAGTCACAAGCAACCAGCACCCTGACAGAATGAACTGCGTTTCAATTCCTAAGTGGTGCGATTAAAAGCTGAGTGCCGTTTTCCCAATCAACGAAGAAGAAATCCGTTTCAATTCCTAAGTGGTGCGATTAAAAGAACGGTCAACACTCTTTCCGTCAATTGCAAACGCTAGTTTCAATTCCTAAGTGGTGCGATTAAAAGCCGCCTTCAAAACGTGTTTTGGTTGCTTGCGAATACTGTTTCAATTCCTAAGTGGTGCGATTAAAAGTTTGCGCGATGGCTCCTGATCAGGTTCTTTTAGTTTGTTTCAATTCCTAAGTGGTGCGATTAAAAGAAGGAATTATGACTAAAATATTCCGTGAACCTGATAGTTTCAATTCCTAAGTGGTGCGATTAAAAGAAACCCAACCCAAATCGCGCAGATTTAGTTATTAAAGTTTCAATTCCTAAGTGGTGCGATTAAAAGGTACCCGGTTGTTAACAACCTTGCCGGACTTTTCGGTTTCAATTCCTAAGTGGTGCGATTAAAAGTTCCCGATTGTTATGCCTGAATACACATTCTTTCCAGTTTCAATTCCTAAGTGGTGCGATTAAAAGCGGAGATGCAAATGGAAACGGCGAAAATGTTTATAGTTTCAATTCCTAAGTGGTGCGATTAAAAGCGCAATTGAAAGATCAATTTCTAAAGATTTGATAGGTTTCAATTCCTAAGTGGTGCGATTAAAAGGTCAGGCATCTGTCGTATCACCGGTTTTAAATCCGTGTTTCAATTCCTAAGTGGTGCGATTAAAAGCGACAGCTAACACCACGGGCACAGATGGACAGGTGAGTTTCAATTCCTAAGTGGTGCGATTAAAAGTGCCAGTCGGCACGGCCGGCAGATGGATATTTGACAGTTTCAATTCCTAAGTGGTGCGATTAAAAGTGGACTTCCGATTGTTTATGTTGGCCGCCCCGGGAAGGTTTCAATTCCTAAGTGGTGCGATTAAAAGTATCAGTGTCCGTTGCCCGTATCTGTCGTACAGGAGTTTCAATTCCTAAGTGGTGCGATTAAAAGATACGATGATAGCTGCCAGCATGAGCCCGAACAAAGTTTCAATTCCTAAGTGGTGCGATTAAAAGGCTTCCGCCCTTGAATGCGAGAATCGCATTGTTCTTGTTTCAATTCCTAAGTGGTGCGATTAAAAGACCATTTATTGATAGGCTTACCCAACTACATCAAGTTTCAATTCCTAAGTGGTGCGATTAAAAGTTTCTTCTTCCGTGTAGATTTTGTTCCTGTAATATATGTTTCAATTCCTAAGTGGTGCGATTAAAAGTTTGTGGTTTTTGGTTAGGATGTTGTCATTTTCTGAGTTTCAATTCCTAAGTGGTGCGATTAAAAGATTGAAAAAGGTGTGTTTTCAATCAGTTTTACTGATGTTTCAATTCCTAAGTGGTGCGATTAAAAGTCTGCAATTTCTGATTCATTGAAATCTATGCTTGTTGTTTCAATTCCTAAGTGGTGCGATTAAAAGCTTGATAATATAGAATACATGCGTACTACCCTTCTTGTTTCAATTCCTAAGTGGTGCGATTAAAAGCGGGACCGCTAAACATAAATGCAGCCGCATCAAACTTGTTTCAATTCCTAAGTGGTGCGATTAAAAGAAACAAATTTCTGCTTCGGGATTGTCTTTAGAATCGTTTCAATTCCTAAGTGGTGCGATTAAAAGTGCAAAAATTTGTATTGCCCGGACATGGTGAATTTCGTTTCAATTCCTAAGTGGTGCGATTAAAAGGTGTTTTGCGGTTCGCATCGTCAGCAGCCTTTTTTTGTTTCAATTCCTAAGTGGTGCGATTAAAAGTTCTTGGAAATTTCATGAGTGTTTTGGGTTTTAGTTTGTTTCAATTCCTAAGTGGTGCGATTAAAAGCTCCCGTTCTTATGAATGTTTGCGATTTGTTTAGCTGTTTCAATTCCTAAGTGGTGCGATTAAAAGGGCATTCCCTAATCCTTTAAGTCTGTCCACCCTATGTTTCAATTCCTAAGTGGTGCGATTAAAAGATCTGCACCACACATGTTGGCGTTATATTTTGTTAGTTTCAATTCCTAAGTGGTGCGATTAAAAGCAGCAACAGCCAGGAGGTCTACATCGGCAGTGAACTGTTTCAATTCCTAAGTGGTGCGATTAAAAGCCGGTTTGTTATCATAGTATCGATAAATACGCTTCTGTTTCAATTCCTAAGTGGTGCGATTAAAAGAGCATCGCATTGAAAATGATTACCCGGTATTTCTGAGTTTCAATTCCTAAGTGGTGCGATTAAAAGTTAATACGCCTTCTTTTGTCGGTCAGATTTTATGCGTTTCAATTCCTAAGTGGTGCGATTAAAAGATCGTATTGTGTGCTGCCGAAATCAATGAGTACACAGTTTCAATTCCTAAGTGGTGCGATTAAAAGATCTATATCAATCAGGCAACATGGCCAGCTTACCGAGTTTCAATTCCTAAGTGGTGCGATTAAAAGAGCCAATCGCCTGCATGAACTTTGCAGGAAACACACGTTTCAATTCCTAAGTGGTGCGATTAAAAGCGAAATCGTTTCTATCACCCGTGCGCCTTCCTCGCGTTTCAATTCCTAAGTGGTGCGATTAAAAGCTGAGTGTATTCACGCATCGTGGCCACGCCATCAAGTTTCAATTCCTAAGTGGTGCGATTAAAAGAAGTGATCCACCTTCACGTTGAATAATTTGATTTCTTTGTTTCAATTCCTAAGTGGTGCGATTAAAAGAAATCGTGTATGGAGCAGCAGGTAAATACGAATTTAGTTTCAATTCCTAAGTGGTGCGATTAAAAGGATCGTTCTTCCGGTAATCCATACGCACGACATTGCGTTTCAATTCCTAAGTGGTGCGATTAAAAGTATTTGTCATAACGTTTACTGCCTGGTTTAACTATGTTTCAATTCCTAAGTGGTGCGATTAAAAGGCCTCCAAATCCATCCGCAACGTTTTCCTGATGCCGTTTCAATTCCTAAGTGGTGCGATTAAAAGAATTTGCGTTGCTGAATTGATACCTGTGAAATAGATGTTTCAATTCCTAAGTGGTGCGATTAAAAGAGCCTTTGTCGGTGATGAATTCGTGTGCGGTGGTGAGTTTCAATTCCTAAGTGGTGCGATTAAAAGTGAATGCAGGGCTTTACAAGGAATCAGTCTTCCGAGTTTCAATTCCTAAGTGGTGCGATTAAAAGTGTAACCGTATCCGTTAGCGATGAAATGCCCATGCGGTTTCAATTCCTAAGTGGTGCGATTAAAAGAACCGTTTGAGACAGGCGCTTCTCGATATACTTGAGTTTCAATTCCTAAGTGGTGCGATTAAAAGATACTCAATTAAAAGCCTTCCGCATCAGTTTACTTCGGTTTCAATTCCTAAGTGGTGCGATTAAAAGTACTGAAGAGGTACTTGCCGCTCTCAACAACAGCATGTTTCAATTCCTAAGTGGTGCGATTAAAAGAAATGTCAGCATCACACCGGTAGGCCCGGTATTCTCGTTTCAATTCCTAAGTGGTGCGATTAAAAGTAAAATAGAATTCAATGTTGATGGGGGTTTCAATGGTTTCAATTCCTAAGTGGTGCGATTAAAAGAGAAATCAGCCGGTAGAAAGAAGGATTGTTATCAGGTTTCAATTCCTAAGTGGTGCGATTAAAAGGCCGAAAACATTTAATCCAATACTTGAAAAGAAGATAGTTTCAATTCCTAAGTGGTGCGATTAAAAGTCGGGCGCGCGATTATTATGACAGGGACGAAACAAGTTTCAATTCCTAAGTGGTGCGATTAAAAGGCGATTTCAGTCAATACTTTGACGCGGCAACAGGCGGTTTCAATTCCTAAGTGGTGCGATTAAAAGGCAATTGAGATTAGAAAGATACGAGAAAGCAATCTCCGTTTCAATTCCTAAGTGGTGCGATTAAAAGGATCAATCGCGGTGAAGTCAACGACAGATGAAGAAGGTTTCAATTCCTAAGTGGTGCGATTAAAAGAAAATAATATCGGAAGAACACGACAGTCACTAACATGTTTCAATTCCTAAGTGGTGCGATTAAAAGGGCCGGTGGACTTAGACGCAAGATATTTGCAGATTGGTTTCAATTCCTAAGTGGTGCGATTAAAAGTTCAAAATATTCAACAAATCCGAGCGCGTATTCTGTGTTTCAATTCCTAAGTGGTGCGATTAAAAGTTCCCGAAGTTTTCGAAGGTAAAGCAGGTGAAGACGAGTTTCAATTCCTAAGTGGTGCGATTAAAAGCATTCTGTCACTTATATCCTTTTCGATCACAGACACGTTTCAATTCCTAAGTGGTGCGATTAAAAGACCTACAAAGTGCTTTAAATGCAAAGATCACAGGCTCGTTTCAATTCCTAAGTGGTGCGATTAAAAGGCTGGATAAGACAGTCCTACCGGTTGACGATCCGTTTGTTTCAATTCCTAAGTGGTGCGATTAAAAGGATGATTGGGTAGGCTTTGTGCGGCTCATTTTTTCTTGTTTCAATTCCTAAGTGGTGCGATTAAAAGAACGGGAAACAATTCTTGATAGATGCTGAAATGTTGTTTCAATTCCTAAGTGGTGCGATTAAAAGAAGAGGGTTCGGGTATGGCCACCGAAGATGTTTGTGTTTCAATTCCTAAGTGGTGCGATTAAAAGTTCTTTCAAACCATTTTTCTCACGTTGAGAAATATGAGTTTCAATTCCTAAGTGGTGCGATTAAAAGCAATTAAGCTCAGGAAAATATATAGATCACCAAGGTTTCAATTCCTAAGTGGTGCGATTAAAAGTGCTTGTAAGATTCGAACTCCCTGTTATGGTTACTGGTTTCAATTCCTAAGTGGTGCGATTAAAAGATGAAGTTTTTGTTTGTTTACTATACTTTTGTTCGTTTCAATTCCTAAGTGGTGCGATTAAAAGCCACAATGAAACCTATTCCCTTATTCGCCTATCAAATGTTTCAATTCCTAAGTGGTGCGATTAAAAGTATACAAGTTTCTAAAAAGTCCCGGTAGTTAATTAGTTTCAATTCCTAAGTGGTGCGATTAAAAGAGTTCAGCTAATATAATATCGGTATCATCAACTCTGTTTCAATTCCTAAGTGGTGCGATTAAAAGCATTTGTCTCCGCGTTTCCATTTCGTGAGGCTTGTTGTTTCAATTCCTAAGTGGTGCGATTAAAAGCAAACACTTTCTTTATAAGGATTACCCCACTTCCCAGTTTCAATTCCTAAGTGGTGCGATTAAAAGTCAAGTATCATTCTCTTTTTATTTATAATGTTTTGGTTTCAATTCCTAAGTGGTGCGATTAAAAGCAATTAAAATAAAATTTTCTGATTTTTTTAAATGGGTTTCAATTCCTAAGTGGTGCGATTAAAAGCCGTTATATGCCACCTTGCGACCATTCTTCAAGTTGTTTCAATTCCTAAGTGGTGCGATTAAAAGCAATGCACTGTTGATGCTGCAAAGCCATCCCAATATGTTTCAATTCCTAAGTGGTGCGATTAAAAGTTATTATCGCTTTCACAAGAATAAGGTAGTCTATTACGTTTCAATTCCTAAGTGGTGCGATTAAAAGGTAATATCTCTAAACTCGGAAATGCGTTCGTAGAACGTTTCAATTCCTAAGTGGTGCGATTAAAAGATCTGAAGCGCCACGTGGACGCTTTCATTAATTCAGGTTTCAATTCCTAAGTGGTGCGATTAAAAGTTTCATCCGGATTCAAAAAAGATATCTCCTTCCCCAGTTTCAATTCCTAAGTGGTGCGATTAAAAGGGCCCGCGCCGAACTAAAAGTAATCGCTGCTCCTGAGTTTCAATTCCTAAGTGGTGCGATTAAAAGCCGGCCCTGTAGGATTTCTCCCAGCCAGTCAATCGGGTTTCAATTCCTAAGTGGTGCGATTAAAAGTTCAAGATTAAAAAACCTACGCAGTTGGTCAAACGCGTTTCAATTCCTAAGTGGTGCGATTAAAAGGACAGTGCAGGAAAAAATAGCAGCATGGCTGAATGAGTTTCAATTCCTAAGTGGTGCGATTAAAAGTTCTAAAAGAACCAAACCCTAAAAAATACCAACCAGTTTCAATTCCTAAGTGGTGCGATTAAAAGAAGAAGAAGGCTGCGTACTCACAGCTTATCAAGACCGTTTCAATTCCTAAGTGGTGCGATTAAAAGAATTCGAAGACATTTCTCCATACCTGCAAAATGCGCGTTTCAATTCCTAAGTGGTGCGATTAAAAGCCATAACTTTTTAATCATTCATAATTCATCATTCATAGTTTCAATTCCTAAGTGGTGCGATTAAAAGCAAGTTTTGCAAAACTTTTTCGGCTCTTTTTTTATGTTTCAATTCCTAAGTGGTGCGATTAAAAGATTTGGAATTCTTTTCTCAGGGCAACTTCTACAAAAGTTTCAATTCCTAAGTGGTGCGATTAAAAGGTGTCGTTGGCAATACATTATTAATCCACCACCACGTTTCAATTCCTAAGTGGTGCGATTAAAAGTCCAGAATTGCCTGAACCATCGGCGTAGAAAACAATATGTTTCAATTCCTAAGTGGTGCGATTAAAAGCTTGCTCCATATTCCAAAAAGCCGCTACTATTTTTTAGTTTCAATTCCTAAGTGGTGCGATTAAAAGATATACAGACACTTTGCAAACATTGTCACGATTTTGTTTCAATTCCTAAGTGGTGCGATTAAAAGCAAAAGAACCCCAAATACATTTAGGGGCTAATGAGTTTCAATTCCTAAGTGGTGCGATTAAAAGTTTACACACTTATCAAGTGCATACTCTTTGCTTTGGTTTCAATTCCTAAGTGGTGCGATTAAAAGAAAATCGCCATTAAGTAATTTGAACGTAACACCTTCGTTTCAATTCCTAAGTGGTGCGATTAAAAGTCAGGATGAGATAATAAAGATGTATCAGCAATTAAAGTTTCAATTCCTAAGTGGTGCGATTAAAAGTTGAGAACATTGGTTACAATACTACTGAACAAAGAAGTTTCAATTCCTAAGTGGTGCGATTAAAAGTTCCGTATTCCGAATGTTTATTCGCGTTCTTTTTATGTTTCAATTCCTAAGTGGTGCGATTAAAAGAAGGTAAGCCAGGGTATAAGATCAAAATCTTTGCGTTTCAATTCCTAAGTGGTGCGATTAAAAGAGTTGCGTCAATACAAGTGTTAAATGCAATGCCTACGTTTCAATTCCTAAGTGGTGCGATTAAAAGGAAAACACAGCAGGTAACATTGCATTGGCGTTACTTGTTTCAATTCCTAAGTGGTGCGATTAAAAGTTTGAAAAACCACAATTACAGTACTGATGCCATCGTGTTTCAATTCCTAAGTGGTGCGATTAAAAGTGGAAATGAACCAAGCGGATATGATCAGGAATTACAAGTTTCAATTCCTAAGTGGTGCGATTAAAAGCTTTTCAAAGGGTTCCAGGCAAAACTTTTCTTTGTGTTTCAATTCCTAAGTGGTGCGATTAAAAGGTATTTATTCATAAGCCGCACATTGAACGTCAAGCGTTTCAATTCCTAAGTGGTGCGATTAAAAGAAAATACAACAAAAGATGAATAGCGAACTTTTAGCGTTTCAATTCCTAAGTGGTGCGATTAAAAGTGCACCCAGAACGTCTGCTTCAATGTCAATTGCCTGGTTTCAATTCCTAAGTGGTGCGATTAAAAGTTGAAGATGAAAATGAAACACACATTCGGAACATTGGTTTCAATTCCTAAGTGGTGCGATTAAAAGATTGACAACATTGCATTTGTCGGAAACCCGGCGGTGTTTCAATTCCTAAGTGGTGCGATTAAAAGCAGAGCCGGGAGCCGATGAGCGTACCCGCAATCGAGTTTCAATTCCTAAGTGGTGCGATTAAAAGTATCAGGTTTAGGATCCTGTTGATAAAGGGAATTGAGTTTCAATTCCTAAGTGGTGCGATTAAAAGAGTTTTTTTACGGAGGCAGCATTGCAGTCGTACTTGGTTTCAATTCCTAAGTGGTGCGATTAAAAGGAGCCCTGAGATGTATGATAAACGATTCCCGCTTGTTGTTTCAATTCCTAAGTGGTGCGATTAAAAGTGCATGGGTGTTTGATCTTGTGAACATAGTTAATGCGTTTCAATTCCTAAGTGGTGCGATTAAAAGACCATATCTTTTTCGTTTCTTCAATATCTATCAGAAAGTTTCAATTCCTAAGTGGTGCGATTAAAAGCCGCCTATCTGGCGACAAAAAAAATGCTTATTTTCAAAGCATTATCGTTTCAAATTTAGTTATTCAGTCCATAAAAAATCGTCGGCCCGCAATAATATGATTTCAAGCGTCGGGCGACGACCACCGGCAATCCAATACTGATAATAGTTTTATGACTTCCGCGATATTTCAAAGAACGATTTTTTATCCAGGCTACCTTCTACGACGACTATATAAAGGTATCCAATTCGTTTTTTTCTTTGCCAACTATTTCTTTCTCCAACCATTTTTCATTTCGGCTTTTGAAAACAATCAGGCTATCTTCCTCCAGTTTCATCATTTCTTTCGCCCTCATCTGAAGCTCTTTTAATTTGACCTCGGTTATTTCCCCTTCAAATACACTGTTCTGAATCCAGTTGAGATATTGCCTGCAAAGTTTAAGCATTTTTGCCACACGCCTTTCACCAATATCATAAACAAGGATCACGTACATGGCGGTAAATATAGAATTTTTGGAGTATTCTGAATTTACCCTACCATCTTTCACTTTCTCACCGTCCCGCCTTCTCTTGTCAGCCCACTTAGACTTTTTGAACGTTACTCTTCTCTCACTCTCTCACCGTCTCGGCTTCTCCCCGCTTCACCCGCTCTCCCTGTCTTTCCTCAGGCTACCACCAGGCCTTAAAAGGTTTGTATTCTTCCATATTTAATATATGCTTGGTAAGCTTATAACATTCCAGCTTCACAAGATGCTTATAGCTGACGCTCCTTTTCAGGGATCTGTGTTTTATCGTTTCATTCAATTTTTCCTCAAAAGATTTTACAAAAGTTTTTCGCGCTGCATCCTTCAGTGTAACCTTGTTTAACTGAATATCAAAATCTTTTTCCTGAATTTCCTTCTTGTTCAACACCTTAAAGATCACCCTGTCAACCAGAATGGGCTTGAAGATTTCCGCAATATCAAGCGCCAGTGAATACCTTCTGAATCCGGGTTCATGAAGAAAACCAATGGTAGGATTCAATTGTGTATGGTAAATCTGTCCAAGGCACATCGCATAACACATCATGTTGCCAAACGAGATCAGCGCATTTACTTCATTTTTAGGCGGCTGTTTACTTCGCCCGTCCATGGAAAAATCATTGAGAATAATATCAAAAGCATCATAATAAATTTGCCGGATATTTCCCTCTATTCCCATCAGCGCATCCACATCTGTTGATTCAGATATACCCGTGTTTAATTGTTCTATAGATTCAATACATCCACTCAGTTCTTTTCCTCTGGATTGATAATATTTCAGATTTCTCAGAATGTTGAACGCCGCACCTTCAATAAATTTCCGGGCAATCGCCAAACGATGCGAGCCAATTATATATTTCTTTGATTGTTCTATCTGCATCTTACCGGCCAGCAAATAATCTTTGGGCATAAAACTTCCGGTATAATGTTCATAATAGTCAAAAAAATGAATGGCAATTTGTTGTTTACCCAGGAAATTGTAAAAGGCGCTATTTGCATCCAGCGATCCGAAACAGTAAAAATCTGAAACGCCTTCTACCGGAATGTATTTTGGTGCGCCTTCTGTTCCATTTTCATCCACAGGAGTGAACTTTAGCGTATTGTCTTTGCGGCTTAGGCGTCCGGGATTGAAGAGGTAGTAGGATTTTTTCATTTGGTTTTAGTTTGAGGAGAGATTGAGGAGAGATTGAGGAAAGATTGAGGAGAGATTGAGGAGAGATTGAGGAAAGATTGATGGAGATTGATGGAGATTGATGGAGATTGATGGAGATTGCAATTATCCTAATCTCTTTCGCATGGATGCAAGGATTTTTACTAAGCTCAAACTTTCCTCATACAGATCTTTTATCTCTTTTGACTCCATCATTTTAGATCCAATAATCAGGTCTATCCACATTTCTGTTTCATCTGCTTCTTCGACCGAAATGGATAACTTGCTGTAAAACTCTGCTTTGGACCTTGCTCTCATAGCTGCCCGGTAATTTGCATAAACCGAAGTGCCTGACTTTGTGAGCTGATAATTAACTACATTCAGCCGGGGAGAGCCGGAAAGTGTTTTTGAAACTTCAAGAATTCTCAAGGAAAATAATTTCAATTTGTCTCTTATTTCAATTTTATAATTTAACCAGTTATCATTCTTTTCCATAGCTGTACAGTTTAATAAATTAATAATCTTCTATCCCCTCCAATCTAATTCCATCTCCTCCAATCTAATTCCATCTAATTCCATCTAATTCAATCTAATTCAATCTAATCCAATCTCACACCAATCTAATCCAACCCCACACCAATCTAATCCAATCCAATCCAATCCAATCCCACTCATTCCTCCACATAACACAACTCATAATAACTGCAAGTCTTACATATCTTAGAGTGTATGACTGGCGGACATTTTTCAGAATCTTTCAGCTTAATAATTTCAATCGTTATTTTTTCCAGATACCGTATATCCGTGTCTGTAAGTTCAATGGTATTTGTTTGTCTGAGTGTCGGATATTCCAGCACAGCAGTGGCATCTTCAATACCATTTAGTTTTAATAACCATAAATAAAATTTCACCTGCCATTCATGCGCCCCCTCTATCTTGTCGCTCCGTTTTATCTCATGAATTATTTTTTCTTTTGCGTTATAGAAATCAATTTTACCTGACAAATCCACTTCATCACTTAACTTAAAAGACAAATCAATTTCCCTGTATTTTTCCGCACGTTGCGGATAGCTGGTTTCGTGAATCAATTTTCCATCGGCCACTGTATCAGATGTATGTTCCATATTGATGCCATTAGTGAATAACCAGAGTTTGCGGTGGCAAATGTTGTAATAATTGATATGAGTAGCGGTAATTTGCATGTCAGTTTGGATTTAAATCAATTTTCAGACTTAATTGTTTTTTAAATAAATAAAAAGGAGGTAAGAAATATTCGTTTACTTTCTTTTCGAACAATGCGTCTAAATCATAAAAACCTTCAGTCCGGTTTACCAAATTACCATTAACCCAAATTTTACAGTTGACTGCAAAACGACTAAGAAAGCCTAATGCTCATTTAAATCATTTTCCCAAAGGCTTTCTAAGTCGGGGTTACCGGGATGCTTCCCTCAGCCCCTTACGCACTTTGCAGTAACCTTAAAGGCTACCGCAAAATCCCGGATTAATCAGTTTCAATAAGATATACTTCTCCCTAAAGTGAAAATATAAATACCCGCAATTCCCGCCTGACCGGACGACCATACATTTTATTTACTATTATTTTCCCTGTTCTTTTTCTTCTCTTTTTTCTGATGAACTTAGGGATGAATAGCGTAATGAAGTCGCACTATCCAAGGCTTTGAGTGCAATCGTCTGCACCTGCGAACCGGCAGTATTGGCTTTTTCGTTCAAAGAAGCGATGAGGGTGTCCTGTTCTTTTATTTTTGATTGAAGAGATGATATCGTTTGTTGTAACAATTTAATTTCACCCTGCATTTCTTTAGCCGACAAATCTTTTTCAAACTGGAATTTAGTGGTCAGTTGTTCTTCCAGTTGCTGACGGGCGGCCGCGATTTCCTTTTGAAGCCTGGCAGGAAAATTTTCAACATCCGTTCTTAAACTCTGCAGTTCCTGTTCTCTAGCGGCAACGGCTTTTTCGCGTTCCTCAAGTTCCTTTTCTACCGACTGTTTCCTTTCTGCCAGCTCTTTTTCCTGCGCCGCTTTCTTTGCCTGGTATTCGTCTTCTTCCTTTTTTCGCGTCAGTGATTTGTTGTATTTATATTCTTCTTCTTCCCGCAAAACTGATTTTTTACGGTCGGCATCTTCTTCTTTCCATTGCTGGGCGCGGTCCTTTTGTTCTTTATCCCATGCTTGTTTTTTCTCCAGCATGATTTCATCAAATACCGTTTTCCTCTGTTCCATTTCAATTTCAAAGGCCTGCTTTTTTTCCTTATTGGCAGTGAGCAAAACAGCCAGCGAATCTGCATTGGCTTTGATGCCATAAAGTTCGTCGAGATAATCCGATTCATACCGGATAGCCTCCTGCAGCTTTTCCAGTTTTTGAAATTCCTGTAAAAGAGTATCTCCGATTTTATCAATAGAAACGGAAATGTTCAGTTTCATTTCAGCGAGGCCCTTAACGATGCCTTCAGCGGAAAGTGCGGAAGCTGTTTTTACGGTCTCTTCCTTTTGTTTCTCGGCTTTTTCCTCTTTCGGACGTTTGCTGTTTTCTGCTTCTTTCTTTTTCAGCAGTTCGTTATAAGCAGCAAGGATTTCAGCTTTTGTATTGGACATTGAAGGCATTTGTTCCATAATGTATTTTTTGTTTGTATGATTTATAGGAATTTTCAAAAATAGGTAATAGTAGAAAATATGAAAAAACTAAGTTGAGAAACTATAAGTCGTAACTGAAACCCTCACTTTTCGGGTTCCTCTCCCCATACCCATTTGCCTATTTCATCAAATACCCTTATATCGTTTGAGAAAATTTTTCTTCCGAAATTTCTGTGCGGTGTGCGGCAGTAATGTCAGCAAGGAGGTGGGGGGTGTAGGGGTGCATGGAGAGTATATTCATATTTATAAAGGGTGCTGAATAGTTTTTTAATCCTTTTAAATGCTTAATATTTTCTATAAACACTATGAGATTTCGAACTACTTATTCTTTGTAAAGGGATTTGATATAATATTTTTTCTCTCTTTGTTTTGCTTTCTGAAAAACTATTTATGTTATCAAATGTGGCCTTACTGTCAAAATCATCATATTCCTGAATAATACCAGGAATTAGATTTGTTGAACTAAATTCAATCATATTGGGTTCTTCTGGTTCATTCTTATATTCTATAAATTGAAAAAAACAACCACGTTTCCCAAAGTAATTTATCTTATGCAGATACTTTTGAAGATATACTTTTTGTTCTTCTGTTTGAATACCAAAAATAATTTCGAGTGGATTGGATAAATACAAATATTCCCGAAAAGCTACTGTTTGGATAAAGCCACCACCTTCCCTTGCCGGTTTTAAAATTTTGACAAAAGAGTTATTTACGGAAAAAAAACTGTTTTCCTCTATCCTAAAGCTAATTTGAGCGTCACGGACATAACCGAACTTACTGCTGCTACGCTTTTTCAAATCATCCAGTTCTCCTCCAACAGTAATGGCCTGATTGAGTATAGCCATTTTTATAGAATACGGTGATGGCAAAAACAATGTTTTAGCTCCTGAATTGGTGGAACTGCTGATCTTAAGCGAAAACAGAGTCGTAGGTAAATACTTTACAGAAAAGCGCATATTTACTGAATTTTATATGGTTCAAGATTTATGAGTTCGGATAAAATTTCAGAAAGTTCACCCAATCCATTAAAAGGTTTTACTTCAATCGCATCGCTTTCAATTTTATTAATATTAGCAGCAATCTTTTGAATTTCGGCTTGATAATCTTCATTAATAGCGCTGATAGTTGGAGCAGGCGTTAATTTGCTAGAAACAGCAACTACACCTTTAAAATCTGTGATATGTGGTTTTTGAGTGCTTGTCATGGCCCCTTTAGGATTAACAAAGGAACTAAGCAAACTTTGCAATAATGCTTTGTAACGCTTGGTTCTTGAATCATCGTCTATCGGATAACTTCTGTCAATATCATTAAACCCAATTCTGTACACATCAATACTGCAAACAAAAGCATAAACACCATGATTAGCAGGCCTGTGGAAAATGTTTTGCCCTTCATTGCTTCCTTCACCTCTTACACCCGCCGCATCTGCTACTAATTTGGTATGAAGGTAGCTTTCAGTATTAGTTTTATTAGGAATGCCAACTGTCCAGCCAAATTCTACGGTTGATTTTCGTGGGGTGTTAGAACTATTCTTGTTGTCGCCAACTTTGTCTGTAATCAATATTCCGTGCGTATCGCAAACAGTGCATAAATCAATTAATGCAGAAACTACATCAGCCGAAGTACCATTACTTTTTGCAACATTATTTTTTGTATAGGCATTGAGTTCTGCTCCTGAAATACGATTAGGGTTTAATGCTTCGGAATACTTACTTAAAGGCAAACCTTGTTCCTTTGCTAATTGTGCTAAGTGCACTGCGTGAATATGCTTAAACATATCGCCTGATATTGCATTTACAGTATATGTTGTGCCACTTTTATCAACAATAGTTACTTGTCTTGTGATAATTTGATTTCCTTCGCCGCCTTCATTATTTAAGGAATGAAGATTAAGTGTTATTTCTCCGCTGATGGAAATTGATGCTACTTTTTTGTTGCTTGACATTTTAATATATTTTATTGTTTTAAAAAAATTTATTGATTTTCGTATTGTTCAGTTTCGTCTTCTAATTCTTCACTTTCTTTTGCCTCCTTTTTATTTAAAGCGAAGCCGTAAGAGGCTAATAATGCACCTACTAAACGTGGTGAGTAATTATCCAAAAGAGAATAGAATTTTATCAATTCTTCGTCTTTTACATTTGCCCGAAATGCTTTGCCACCGTTCTTTTCTGCATTACGGGCTGTTTCTGCATTATAAGTGCCAATAAATTCTCCAATAAAAGTTGCTAAATCTTCTTTTGATTTTGCTTTGTTTTGAAGCTGTTGAGCCAATCCATAGCGAATTTCAAACTTTCGTTGTTCTTTAGGTGTGTACTGTAATGTAACGGTACTTTTCCGAATGGCTTTTGCTATTGCCTGAAAACCATCGTCTTGAATAATCTCAACGAGATTAAGTTCTTTTGTATCCATATTGCTGTAAAATTTAGTTAAGTAATCTATTTTAAAAGTTCTTACAAACTTGTTCCCTTTAGTAAGCTGTTGCATTAAATAACCTGCGTACCAATACGAAAAATCTATAAAATATTCCAAGGCAGAAGCCCCAATACTCCCAAGAAAATTCCGATATTCCTGCAAGCCCTGAATAGCATCTCCCTGCTCTTTGATGTTGTAAATAAGATTTCTTTGACTTTCTAATATTTCAATCCACTCCTGTCCTTCTAATTGAGTGGTATAGGAAACAAAGTCTGGCGTGCTGATAAATGAAATATTAGCAACAGCTTTGTTTTGACCTAAATCCTTTTGATAAACACAATGAAATCCTTTTATAGTTTTACATACTTTACCTGTATATATTGGTGTTTGTCGGATAAAATTAATAGTAAAATTTATGCTATTAAGAATATCTAATTTTAAAGGTGAAGTGCTTTTTAAATACTTTTTAAACTCAAGCACAAGCCGTTTACAATCACTTATGCTTATCTCATTAAATTCAGGAACATATATTTTCAAATCATAAGAAGAGCCAGATTTGACATATTGACAAACCATAAAGGACAAAGCCCCGGATATTTTCATGGTTTCAGAGATCCAAAAACCGTCAATGTTTCCCATTGAAGCATTATTTGCTTTGCTTTTATTCAATCCCTTTCCTTGGTTGGGATTGTAAAGTTGCTGTGCAGTTGGCTTTTTGTCAATAAGATTAAAATTCAAATTTGGAATCTGCTGCGATGAGTAATAATCTAAAATAGCTTTTATAAGCGAATGAAAATGGTTTTGATTTTGATGAAAATTTTCAAACAGTTTTGTAAATGAAGCATAAGGATTGAGTTTAATTTCTCTGTAAACATCGTATTCTGCATCTATGCTTATTCCAAATTCAGATAACTTCTGTTCGTTAAGTGCTTTACGGGCTTGCTTTTTCTCATCTCCGGTTTTTGTCTTGTCTGATTCTATTTCTTTATAGAGTTTCTTATATCTATCTTGTTCAGTTTTATTTTTCGGATAATCAAAATAATCATTTATTCCTTGCGGAATTTCCGTTGTTACTTCTTTTTTTATAAATTTTATTATCTGGAAATATGAGAGATTTTGAATAAGGTTATCGGTGATATCAATATTCGTTTCCACCAAATAACTTTGTCCTTTATCTTTTATCGTTATCTTATAACCCTGCCGATGGTTGCGTGCTAAAATCTCATTAAGCAAGTTGGCTAGGCCAAATGCTTCCAATGTTTCAGCATAAGTGCCTGATTGCTTTTGTATGTAAAATTCTTTTGCCATAAAGATTATTCGTTAAAATATTTTTTTAGGTTATCAGTTGCCTTCTGGTCGCAAAGACGTAAAATGCGAACAAAGAAAAAATAGATTAAATACTCGTGATAACTATCAAACACAAAGCCTTCAATATCACCTTTGAAACGGCTTTGCTGTTGTAAGGTGATATTGAATCCAAACCGCTTTAAAAGTGTTTGAATTGCACTGTAATTTGAGTTTGTAATGACAAAATCGGGATAACTAACAGAAAGCGGATTATGATGTCTTGCTATTGCCGTTGAAATGCTGCTCTTCAAATAATTATTATTTCCAAACAATTCAGGAATTATTGTTTCTGCTACAAGAGCGCCTACACCTGCATGGGCAGGTCTTCTATGCAAAGAAACTCGCTTTGCGAGTGCTTCATCGTTTTTATCGTTCCTATTGTAAGTGGTATGAGCTAAAATTTCATTGAATGAAACAGAACGTGTTTCTTTCAATCTTTGATAGTGTTGCATCGGAGACTGCCATGCGGTGTTAAGTTTGCCATAGTCGTGTAGCACCATCATCAAGTATATCAACCGAATAAAATCGCCCTTGTTAAGTTCCGGCGTTTGCATATACTTAGCTAATTCGGTAAAAACAAAATCCAATTTATTACGGCTTTTACCCAAAAACTCTTTTTCAAAAGCTTTTATTAAACCCATATTATGCTGATAAAAAGTGTCTTTTATAAGTGGTTTAAATTCATCTTCAATTTGTCTGTATTCCTTTTTTGGTGATAAAAAACCGAAAGTGTTTTCATATTGCCAGTTAAACCCAAAATGAGGACTGTACCCAAAATACTTGGCATTTACATATACTTGGCTTGGTAGTTTTTTAAAATCTGTAATTTTTGTCAATTGAAAATTTACATCTTCATCATTTTCAACTTCGCCAATAAAAGCATTTTCTTCAAGTTTCTTAACTAACCAATCTTCCTGGTCGTAATTTTCTGATTGGACAATTTTATTCAGCCATCCTGCAAAACTCCACTTATACATTCCTAAACTTTGATAACGATATGGATATTTGCTAATTTCATTCTCCATGCTTCCATCAATCAAGATGATTTCAATACTTTGAATATCCCTTACAGTATTTCTGTAAGCATTCTTATGACAATTATTCCAGCTTTCCTTGATTTTATCCTGATTAAAACCGCCTCCTTGCCCGGTTTGCATTCTTGCGATGATTTGATTTTCTTTTTCACCAAGAATTGCTTCAATTAACTGATCGGGAATCTTACCATCGAGCGTTGTATAGTTTTGAAGTTCTGAAAAGGTTTTTTCGCACAATGATTTTTCATAAGGTAAATATTTATTATTCAGTTTTCTGATTTCGTCTTTATCTTCTTGTGTTTCTGGCTCAATTAATATTTTTTCTTTTTCCTGAATATTCAAGACATCATAAATAAAAATTTTTCCTTTTTGATTTCTAAATCTTGCACATCGTCCAGCCCTCTGTAAAAAAGAACTTATTGGTGAAATCTCTGTATGCATTATATCGCACGAAATATCCATACCTGCTTCAATGACCTGAGTAGAAATAAGAATTACGGATTCATTGTTAGCATCTTTCCCAAATAATTTCTTTAGTTCATTCTCTTTTTCTATTCTGTCTTTATCAAAAAAACGGGAATGTAAACAGATAATTTTCGCCTCTTTTAAATTATCGCTTTTATTGATCTTCTTTTGTTCAACCAATTGATTAAATATTTCCTGTGAAGTCTCTACACGATTACAAATAACAATAGTTTTGCTTTCATGTTTCTCTATAATATTCGAAGCTGATAATTTTTCTGTTCTTATTTCAATTGTCTTTTTGTTTGTTTCAGGGGTTAATGAGCCAATCTTTAGCTTATCATCTGGAAAGTCGTCAAGAGTAATGACTTCATAATTTTCTAATTGTTCTTTTAATGCCTGCATAAATCCATTACTCAATGTGGCCGTCATAATACAGCACCTGCAAAGGTTTCCTAACATTTTCAACATACCAATAGTTGTTGCCATTGCCAGTTTTTCATCCAAAAGATGAAATTCATCAAATACCAAATAACTACCTACTAATGCCCCTGCATTTATATTGGCTTGCCTATGTGATAAAGGCAATGGAAAACATAAGAAGTTACTTAAGGTTTGGTCTATTGTTGAAAAAATAATATCCTTTTCAAAGTATTTATCGTCTGAATATTCTCCAGTTTGGATAGAGGTTTCTTCAACCACTTTTGAAACATCTTCAAAAATTGAATTGGCTAATGTTCTTAATGGTAAGCTATATATCATTTTCCTTGGGAAATGCAAATCAAGATTACATTGGGCATAAAGAAATGGAATAACCGAGGCCCAGGTCTTACCGGCGCCAGTGGGCACAGAAAGTATTACATTCCTACCAGATAAAAGTGTTTCCATAACTTTTAACTGATAATTGTATGGCTCGTTACCGATTTTATTTTTGAAATATTGTCTCATTTAACTTTAGTTTTTCACACCCCCTCCAACTCCTTCATCATATTCTTCTTCCTTTTATAAACCTCCCGGTAATCTTTTAATAATGCAGCGACTGTCTCTTTAACTCCTTCGTATTGTTTCATTTTTTTGAGAACCCGGGCTACATTTTTATAAGCGCCCTTATCCGTAATCGTGGCCTGCTGTTCCACATATTTATGGAAGGCATCAAACAGCTCTTTGGCATACACCGGCTTCAAATATTTTTCATAATGCTCGAGATGTTCGGTTCCCGCTTTTAAACACATGGCAAAGAGCCTATCCCACATTTTGTGCTCAATTAAAATGTCCGCCTTGAACGTATTAAATCCCCAATAGCTGTTGTCCATTTTGCTTAGAAATCTTTCCACCGTTTGCAGCCAGGTTTTTTCCGGGGTATGCTTTTTTATATAATCGTAATATTTTCTTTTGTCCCTATGGTTATTATAAAACAATTCTTCGGCAATGATAAGCGCCTGTTTCGTGTCTTTTTGAAATTCATAAATATCAAAAAGTTTTTCCTGCCAGTCTCCGATGTTTCCGGAATGCTTGTTTGTAACCGCGATTTGTATCCCTTTTTTAATTAACTCGATTGCTTCTGCATATTTATTCTGCTTTATCAAAGTCTCAAAGCGCAGTTCACGTATTCTTTTAAAGCTGATATAACGGTCAATCACCTCTGCTGCTTTGTCGGGCTGGTTTGTTTTTTGAAGGATGTTGATTTTATTCAGAATCGCATCTTCTTTTTCGTAATCAGAACCGGCATTATGGATTCTTTCGTCAATATTCAGCAATGTTTTAGCAAGCATATCATTCGTTTCGGTAAAATAATTCTGCAAGCTTCCAAGGTTTGTATCCAAGCCTATATATTTATGCTTATGCTTTCTGATTTCACTGTCATACCATTCAAATAAATTTTCTTTTTGCTTTTTAGACAAAGCATTCCGGTCAAGCATTTCCTGTAACCGGTCAATTGCACCATCATACATTACCTGCACATCCCCATCGTGGTCAAACTGGTCTTCCCATTCATCAGGAATGGTTTCTATCATTGCCTGGCAAATGATTATGGCTTCATTATAGTTTTCATATTGTATAAACCATGTTGCCTTATCGAGCAGCAATTCCAGGTCTTCTCTTACACCCTCCGCATCAAACCCATAGTCGGTCCGGTTGCGGTGACGGCCTCTGACGGTGAAAGGATTATTGGCAAAAGCGGCGCTTACCATAGCTGCATAGGCCTTTTTATCACCTGTGCTGATTTTGGAAGGATTAAACTTGTTGAGAAATGCATTTCTGAATTCCCGGTTTTTATTCGTATAGGCAAAAACAAACTCACGCAATTCCATTACTTCGCATTGCATCACCATTTCCGATATTGAAATTTCTTTAGCCATAGTTATATAAAAACATCTTTTTAAAATTAATATCAATCCTCTCACCTTCTCGCTCTCTGACTTCTCCTACTTTCTCATTCCTCTCACCCTCTCACTTTTCTCACTCTCTGACTTCTCTGATTCCCCCCACCTCCGGCTCTCTCACCCACAAACCTACTACTGCCCGCGGTCAGTTTCTGTCCTTATTTTAAAAATTTTTCAACCTGTGTTTTCAGGTATTTTCTAAACCTTGCAGGCTTAATAATTTCAATCTCTTCTATCAACCCCAACACAAATCTTCCTATACCATTAAAGTTGGCCACCGGCACTTTCAAATGATAATTTTTATCTTCCGGTTTGATACATTTTGTTGCAAGCGGATATTCTTCTATCAATAAATTATAGGCTTTCAAAGAGAGCAGCAATTCCACCGTAGTGAATGGCCTCGCTGCCGACACGCGAAATACATCTGTAAAAGGCTTTTGGTGTTTATCTTCATAGCGCCATGCGAACGACAATAATTCCACAGATTGCATTCTCGCTATTTTAAATTGCTTGCAGGAATGGCTTTTGATATCATAGCACCAGATTGCGCGATAATCGGCTAAAAAATCAAACACTTCCACCGTGCGGTCTTCAATGCTGTTGCTGTTGGAAGAGCGGTAAGCCAGGAGCGTTACCTGTTTCTTCTGCTCGATGGAATCCCGGATAGCATGCACTTTTGTAAGATCATCATTTTGCCTTAATTTCTCCAGAGCTTTGAGATCATAAAAGGCATTCATTTTCTTTACCAGTCTCTCTTTCACCGGCGAATCGCCTTCAATGTGCGACAGCGTTTCATAAAGAATAGATACTTCTTCTTCCGAAAAATGCAGCAGATTTTTGAGGTTCCTGTTAGGTGATCTGTCTGGTTGCAAACGATAGCCGTTCTCACGTTCTAAAATAAAGCCGCAAGATTCGATTAGTTCCAGGTCGCGCCCGATATTGCGGGCAGACATATCAAACCTGCTTCTCAGTTCCTTCATTGAATACCTGTTACCCGACAGCATCACGAGCATCCGAAGGATTCTTTTTGTTCTTGTATCTTTCATGACAGAAAACTTTTATCGAACAATTTCCACACATCCCATTCCCTGTGCATTATAAAGGCCCAAACCTGCTCCAAGTGCGATCTCCAATAACTCTCCCGAAGCTTTTACCTGCAAACGGAATTTCTTAAAACCCCTGATTTTTGTTTCCTCAGGATTACCCGCTTTAATAGTGATGAGCCTGCTTTGCGGTGGGTTTCTGAAAAATAAAATCTCCAATTCCGTTTCTCCTTTCATCTCTTCCAGGGTATCGTCATCCGCATCCGTAATGGCCTTATATTTTTGCAGCCAGTTATAAATAAGGTTTGCGCTGTATCGTTTGTCAGCCGGATCCAGATATGTGTAAATATTCTTTTCATTTTTAATTCCTGCAACCATTGGAGACATCGGTTGTAAAATGATCTTTTTTTTAACTGTATCATCAAAATCTTCCACAATACTTTCAATTTGAGAAATATGGAACACCACTCTTGAAGCCCTGTCGCCAATTTCAATAACCTGATTTTTGAAAATCCCCTTTATAAAATTCTCTGCAGTACGGGGCAGATAAAAACAAATATTCACCTCAGCTTTATCAGAAAGCAAAAGCATTCTGTCGCCACGCATTTTAAAAGGGGTATTGATGTCTGAAAAGGTGAATAATTTAAACTTTTTGTTTCCCTTTCCGTAACCTGTTTCATGTAAGAAGGCAGCAAATTGTTCATCGGCTTTTTGAATGATTTTGTAGATCACAGAAGATAAAGGATATTGATAATTTACCGGCAGGATTGCAGGTACCTTTTCAGTTTCCAATGTTAATAGAAATCTCACAATACAGTGCAGCTTTGAGGTTAAGAATGCTACAAGGTATAAAAAAAATATTTCGTAAACTAAAGCATTTATTCAACTAAAGTTTTCTGTGATAACCTTTACTCACAATTGAAGTTTTTCATCTGCCAGACAACGAACTCTTGACAACATTGTTATTAGCAAAAACTTTAAGGTCGTTTATAAATCCAATTAATCCTTTAGGTAATCCTCCCCAAGGAAATCTAAATTCAATTCCGGTGATCAAATTTCAACTGATAGAGTTAAGCCATTGTGAAATTGCGATCATATTGGAATATTCGTTATGATGATATTCAAGTAGAGAATGTGTTTTTTCAATTGCAGATAAGAGATTTACCCAGGTTTATTTTTCTATGAAATGATTGGATAGATCATATCAATCCGATCATTCCTTCAATTGGAATTCTCTTCAAACCATTTGCCAAAATACAACATGCCCTCCTGGCTCTGGCCGCATCTTTCTTCAATCAATTCAGGTTTCCAAAGTTTCAGCTTCACTAACTTTCTCAAAAAACATCTCTTTCTTCAAATAAAAATTCCCTCTTCTCACCTCTCAAAAACTCAGAAAAGAAAAGGCTCTTCTTCGAAGAGCCTTTTCACATTTTAATCAACTCAAAAATTAAAACGTCATTTTTTATGAGCCTTTTGCCGGACTCGAACCGGCGACCCTTTCATTACGAATGAAATGCTCTACCAACTGAGCTAAAAAGGCGGGGCGGCAAAAGTAAAAACAAATTTCATTATGAACAGAAAACCAGTTCAAAAAAGAATTTACCCCATGCCAGCACAATTCATTTCACACTAAACCGCGATCAGAAAACATAACTAACTTTGCACTTTTAACAGTTAAAATCATCCGGAAAAATTCTCCGGATTATATCATTGAATTATGGATCTTTTACGTGATGCTGGTGCTGAGAATGAATCTTTGGAATCTACGGTAAAAGAACCACCTGTCCGCAAAACTTTAATTTTTACCATTGTCGCCATCGCATTGCTGATGACAACCGTGGATGCAACCATCGTTGCAACCGCCCTGCATACCCTGCAAACCGAATTGCATACCACCGTAAACTGGGTGGGATGGACACTCACAGCCTATGCTTTCGGTTTTGTGCTAATGCTTCCTATCAGCGGAAAGATTAGTGAACTATATGGCCAGAGAAGGGTTTTCCTCTGGTCTGTGGCCATTTTCACTTTTGTATCATTGTGTTGCGGATTATCAAACAATATTTATCTGCTCATTTCGCTCCGCGTAATTCAGGCCATTGGCGGTGCGGGCATCACACCTTCAGCCACCGGTATCATTGTAAATCATTTTGGAAAATCGCGCGACCGGGCAGTGAGTTTGTTTGGAAGTGTATTCCCGGTCGGAGCCATGATCGGCCCCATCTTCGGCGGCATTTTTGTTACGTATATGAGTTGGCGTGAAATATTTTTCGTAAATATCCCTCTCGGAATTGTGGTTATTTTAATGGCGTTTAAATACATCCCGCGTGATCATCAGCCGAAGAAAAGGCCACACACAAAACCTGATGGCAAAGGTATCCTGCTCATGGGTGTTGGAATCCTCTCATTTATGTTTGCAGCAAGCTACCTCGGAGGAAAAAATGTAAAACTTCTATCTCCCGGACTCATTACACTTCTTCTGATTTCTGTCATTTCTTTAACCGGATTTTTCCGGCACATCAACCGCACCATTCATCCGATCATTACACCCAGATTGATTTATGGCAAAGGTTTCGGGCCGGTCAATCTGATCAATGTACTTTCAGGAGGGATTACCCAGGGAGTTATCGGGCTTGTACCGCTCTATGCCATCAACCGCTATTGCGTCACCGCTCTCGATTCTGGTTTATTGCTCGTTGCAGAAGGGATTGCAGCAATTGTATTTTCCGTGATCGTCACCATACTTTTGAGGCGAACCGGCTACCGGCCACCTCTTTATGTAGGATGTACCATCATTTCAATCGGCGTTATTCTTTTGGCGATTCATCCGTTTGACGGGTTGTCGCCATTTTTCTGGATGGCAATGTCCACCTTCTTCATCGGTGCAGGAGCCGGTATTATCAACCCGCCCTGCCGAAATGCGGGATTGCAACTTGCACCTGAACATTCTTCTACCATTGCAGCACTCCGTTCCATGTCGTTGCAGGTGGGAGCCATCATTACGATTGCCATTGCAACAGCCATCATTTCAGAATCATCCAATCCCGGAATCACACAGGCGTGGGTTTATATCGGAGCTGCAGTGATTTATTTTTCCGCCCTCCCGCTGATCTCCAAAATACCTGAACACCATGGCTCATGGTAGGGAAGAAATTTTCGGACCGAGAGTTGTCCAATCCGGGTTTAAACAGGAAAGTTGGAAACAGAAACTTATTTTATGACATGGGTGAAATATGTTCTTCTCAAACTTCGGATAATATAAGGTGCTTCTCGTTATAAAGGTAAGATGCCCCGGAGACATTTATTGAGATAAAGATTAAAAGGCCACATTACGCAGGTAAAATTCGGAATGATTTTATCACTCTTTACCCGGAATAATCAGTACCGGCAATTTCGTAACGCAGGCCATTTTTTTGGTAAAACTTTGTTTGAAAATGCGGCTGCCCCGGTTGAGTTTCCGCCGTGCCATCACCAACAAATCATAAGGTACTTCTTTATGCAGGTTCTCCATGGTTTTGGAGATAGAAGTAGTTTTTAACTGCTTAAACCGCAACCTGGCATTTCTTTATTCTCTCTGCAAAACATAGCCATAGCTTTCAATATTTTCCTCTGTCTCTTCCATGTTTCTTGCATCTGGTGTCGTAAGGTTTACAATAGTCACTATTGCATTCAAATGACCCGCCAACTCAAACAAAAACGGAAATGCATATCTGTCAGCGTCCTCAAAGTTGGTGGTAAATACAATGTTTTTTACCGAACCTGATACATATTTTTCAGGCACCGGCAATACCGGTATGTCAGATTTTGTAAGTACCCTGGCAGCTATACTTCCAACAGTTACCCGCTGTAAGCCTGATGCACCCTGTGTTCCCATTACTATCAAATCAGCATGGTTTTCGTTTGCAAATTTCAAAATATTATTAGTAACCGGTTTTCGGCCAACAACAGCGGATATGGATACCCGGGGGTATGCGGCATTAACCTTTTTGCAAAGCCGTTGCAGCCTTTTTAAATTGTTTAATTCTTTCTGTTCATTAATCATCTTAATATCATAGACAGAACCCAATGCATTTGTTGTTTCCTGAGAAATGAGGTGATAAGTCATGATACTTCCCCGGACCCTGGCAGCAAAATAAACTGCAAAATTCAGCGCCTTAACGGAGGTGGGTGAGAAGTCAATGGGAACTAATATCCTTTTCATATCTGTTTTTTTTCATGCTCACTGATTGCGTTCAAAATCTCATCTACCTATTGTGTGCTATAAACAGGGGTACCTTAAATTCTTTCATCAGTGTATCGGCCATACTAACTTTGAACCATCTGGATATTTCGCTTCTTCGGTAGGCGCCGAGTACGACTAACGTATTTTTTGTTTTATTCCTGAAATAGCCAGGTATCTGTTCTGTGGCATCACCTTTTACTACCGTATATTCTGCTTTTGGAAAATGCTTTCTGATAAACTCACGCATCAACTTATTGTTGGGAAGATGTGTTCCGGTATCCCTACTCTGTTCTTTAACTGTAAAAACCCTGACAGGAGTATGTATCACTTCCCCAAAAAGATAACTGAACATTTTGATCGCATAAACTGAAGATGGGCCACCATCGTATAAAAAAGTAATACTTTCAACGGGCCTGTATGTATCCGGCACCACCAAAACCGGGCATTGCACATCCGGCAGTAATTCTTTCAAAAACCTGGTCGGTCGGTTTTCTGAAAATCGGTTGAAGGTTTCATTAATGTTAATGACCAGTAAATCGGCAAAAATACTTTCCTGTTTCAGTTCATAGAGAGCAGTACCAGTGTTTCTGTGAAATGTGTAACTGATGCCCGCTACTCCGCATGCTCTCTGAAATTCCACCACTGCCCCGTCGCGTTTTGATTTGTCTTTTTCGTCTAACCGTTCCATTACCGCCCCTGCGTCACCTTTTGATTTCATCACCTGATACATACTATAAGACCGATACATAGAATCGTCAAGAAAGATACCTACCAGAAAGGCATTTGCTTCCCTGGCAAACTGAATAGCATAGTTAAGTGCACTCTTAGAAAATTTGAGTCCGTCAAATACAGCCAGCACTTTTCTGGATTGGCCGGTCTTTGATTTAAGTGTGTGCATTTCTGTCAGGATGGAGGCCGTGGTATTCGCATTCGATTTCATGGCTTTATTTATTGATTAATCAAGAATGAATCTGGTTTATTTGCCCTGAATAACCAGCAGCGGTATTTCAGTCATATAACTCATTGAGCGGGTATGCACATTCCCGAATAATCTTTCCAGAAAAGGATGCTGATGGGATACCATCGCAATAATATCAGTGGGCGTTTCATGAATAAATTTCACTATACCATCTTCCACATTCTTTTCAGTAATCACATGAAAATCCGGATTGCTTTCTGTTAAAGCAACGCTCGTCCTCATTTTACCTACCAAAGCGTCCTGGTTCATAAGTTCCGGTTTTTTCTGAACATTGATAACATTCAGTTTTGCGTCAAACTTTTTTAAAATGGACTGGAGCACGTTGTATTGTCCTGTTCCGAGGTCTGAATAAAAATCTGATGCAAGGGTAATATGTCGAATGGGATTGCAGATTGCCTTCAGAGGTACCACCAGGACCGGATGATTCGCCTTGCGAATGACTGTTGTGGTAGTACTTCCGAAAAAGGAATTACTCTTCCCCTTCCCTTTCATTCCCATTACAATAAGGTCTGTTTCCAATTCCCCGGCAACTTCAATAGTGGTTTTTGCGGGATATCCTTCTTCCACCTGGCAGGTAACCGTTATCAGATAATCGGCAGAAAGCCTCTCCGCCTCCTTCTCAATCAAACGTTTATTGATTTTAAGAATTTCACGCTGAGAAACCAGAACAGAGGACAGAACAGAATTATCCATCATAACAGGCATTCTTACCACATTAATGAGATGAAGGTCGGCCCCGAAGGCATGTGCAAGAGCTGCTGCATAGTTTGTGGCATTAACGGATTCGGGTGAAAAATCGGTGGGAACTAATATGTGTTTCATAAAATTAAAATGATTTTTAAGAACTCAATTGCACAAAACTATTTAAGAAGCTTTGGGTTCTTCCTGATGGTGGTTATCAGAGGGAATGACTTTGGTCATCTTTTGAATTTCTGATTTCCGATTGCCACAGTGAGAACAATCAAAGTTTCTGATTGCTGGAATAAGTAAAACATTCATCTGTTCTGGCCAAGTCTGCATTTCTATTAATTAAGACAGGTAATTCTCTCTGTTAAACTTTTTGCCATCCCTGTGCTGAGAAAAAGAGAAAAGTTTTGTTGTCTTCTGCATGTAAGAATTTCCATACCTTTTCAAAATAAATTTGATTGACCGGAAAGTGATTGACATAATAGTTATCACTCCTTATAAGTCATGCTTCAATAGCAATGCCGATGAAATAACATCCTGAAATGAATGAACGGGTTTTACAAAAAATATCCACAATCCCAATTACATTAAGGTCTGGCAAAGCTTTCCCATCAGGACTACAATCATCTCAGCTAAATTGAGGCAAAAGTGTACGGCCTGATGATATTTCACAGGAGTGGTTCCGGTAAAAAATTCATACTCTTTGCGCTGACAGGTTGAGAATCTTTCTCTACATTGTATTTGATGTCCTTAATATAAAATTTTCCATACACAAATTCTCCTTCAGGATAATGCCAGATACCCTCGCCATAAGAAATTGTACTGCGTCTGTTCAGAAACCGGTATTCCTTTACGGGAGTTGAAAAGCGATATTGTTTCATATCTGAGATATCATAGCGGTCGTCAGAAATGAAGTTTATTAATTGTCCTTTTTGATTAAAATAAAGAACGGCAGAAATTGAATTTTTACCATTGGTAAATGTGGCCTTTGCCGATAAATCATCTATCGGCTCCCATTGAATTTTTTTGTCAATGAGTGCAGCGGGAATCATCAGGCACATGTCATTGAAAAACGTAACCGTCTCTGCCACGTCCATCTCATGACCACTCGCCTGCATAACGGGAATAATACCAAACAGCTTCACTTTCATTCTGGCCGTTTCATCCTTATAACTATGATAGCCTGGTACCTCAATTCCGAACATGGCAGCCTTCATATAAAAAAGTCTCGCAGGATTATCAAAAAAATTATACTGTACGGATTCAAAAGGAAACCAGCCCTGCTTTTTGCTCCGCATTTCACCATGTATGGGCCTGATCATCAGAAATATTTCAGAGTTGAAAAAAACTGAGAAAGAACTGAGTAATGCTCTTGCAAAAGAAAGAGAACCTGGCCAGATGAAATCAAGGTTTGTCTCTATGGCTTCTCATGAATTCCGCACTCCGCTCAGCACAGTATTGTCGTCAGCATACCTGGTAGAAAAATACATCCGTTCAGAAGATCATATGAAAAGAGAAAAGCATGTTTACCGGATTGTTTCGTCTGTTAATCTGCTGACAGATATTTTAAACGATTTTCTGAATCCTGGAAAAATCGAGGAAGGGAAAATTCAGGTAAAATATTTATCTTTCAATGCAGAAGAGATAATCCGCGGAGTGGTAAGGGACGTGGAACCAACCCTGAAACCAGGCCAAAAAATTGAATACCACCATCAGGGAAATCTTCAGGTATTTTCGGATCCATCACTTTTAAAATTTATACTTCTCAATCTGATATCAAATGCATGGAAATTTATACGGTTGCTGGCTAAAAATGTTTCTGATAAAGAGGAACAACTTATCAGTATCGCTTACAATTCTCTGCGTAAGAAGGTTGCAGTTTCATTGCCGGCACTGCATAAATGATACTATTCCGGAAATGAGAATTCAGAAGCTATCACCATAAGCCGTTCCAGCCTGGTGACAATTGCGGGCACAGCCAAAGAGACCCTCATAAGAACGCCGGGCGATTTCAGAGATGAAAAACTCATTGAAATAGATAAAGACGGAGGTGTAAAAATCCTTAGTCACCGAAAGATGGAATCAATGATTAATTAATTCTGCCATGATAAACAATAATCCATCCGTCACACAGAAGCCCAAAAACAACATGGCATTGTCCGCCATCTTTCAGCGGATGTCGGATTGCTATCGCTATCTGGGTGCTGAAGAACGATTTCGCGCAACTGCCTATTCCAATGCATCAAAAATGCTGGCAGACATGCCGGAAGATATTTCTGTGTATGCCACAGATGTGAAATCTCTGGCCGGTCTGAAAGATATCGGTATCAGTATCGCCGAAAAAATTATTGAATACCTGCAGACAGGACGGATTGATGTTTTTGAACAATTAAAAAAGAGAGTTCCGTTTGAATTGCTTGAACTGATAGATGTATCCGGCCTGGGGCCTGCTACCGTCAGAGCATTGTACGAGGAACTGGGAACTGCCAACCGGCAGACATTAATTGAAGCTGTTGAAAGCGGCCGGTTAAAGGGTTTGAAAGGATTTGGAAAAAAGAAGATTGATGGTATCCGAAGAGCCTTAAAAATTCTGAAGCCTGCAAAGAGAATGCTTCTGGAAGATGCACAGAGAATTGCGAACGGAATACTTGAAGAAATCAAAAAGATAACCGGGATTCAGAAAGTACAGATTGCCGGTAGCCTGCGGCGAAGAAAGGAAACCATCGGTGATATTGATATTGTAGCAGTCGCTCCGCCGCAGTTCAGAAAACGGATTGTCACGCATATATTGAATCTGCCTCAGGTGAAACAGGTTTTGGCATCAGGTACTACCAAAATAAGTGTTGTCCTGAAAGAGGCGGGTGCTCAGGTGGATATTCGTCTTATCAACGATTACGAATACGGCGCTGCGCTGCTTTATTTTACAGGATCAAGAGAACATACCATCCTATTGCGGACCATCGCAAAGAAAAGAGGATACCGGATGAATGAATACGGAATCTTTGATGTACAGACAGGCAAGCGTATGGCGGGCGCCACAGAGGAAGAGATGTATCATTTTCTCGGTCTCCGTTATATTCCTCCTGAGAAACGCCTTGGCGAAAATGAAATTGAAGAAGCAAAATTGCAAACTGTTAGCGATTCAGGAAAATGACATCCTGTTTCCGTTATCACTCCATCACCAGTACTGCTGCACCTGTCAGTCTTCCTCTTCTCAAATCGTCGAGCGCCTCATTGGCTTTATCCAACGGATACGTAGTAATGCTTGTATGAATAGAAGTTTTGCCGGCAATGCTGAAAAACGATTCTCCGGCTTTTCTTGTAAGATTGGCAACTGAACAAACATCTCTCTCTTCCCAAAGCAACCGATAGGGAAATGAAGGAATATCACTCATGTGTATTCCGCCGCAGACAACTTTCCCGCCGCGGTCAACATCCTGCAATGCTTTGGGAACAAGACTTCCCACCGGTGCAAAGATGATAGCTGCATCCAGCACTTCAGGTGCCGGTTCTGAAGAACCTCCTGCCCACACAGAACCCAGGCTCCGTGCAAACTGCTGCGCCTCTCTGTCTCCATCTCTTGTAAATGCAAAAATCCTTTTCCCTTCGGCAATGGCAATCTGTATCAAAATGTGAGCTGCAGCCCCGAAACCGTAGATGCCGATGTTGACCGCATTCGGATCTGTCATACTGTAAGAACGATAACCGATGAGTCCTGCACAGAGCAGGGGTGCTCCGGAGGCATTGGCATATTTCTCCGGAAGTTTAAAACAAAACTTTGAATCAGCCACAGTGAATTCGGCAAAACCGCCGTCTATGGTATATCCTGTAAATCCGGTATTGACACAAAGATTTTCTTTACCTGCTTTGCAATATTTGCAGTTACCACAGGTATATCCCATCCAGGGCACTCCTACAAGATCTCCCTCTTTAAAATTTTTTACATCACTTCCGGTTGTAACAACAGTTCCCACAATTTCATGTCCGGGAATCAATGGCAATTTGGGCTTGTCCAATTCTCCGTCCACAATATGAAGATCTGTACGGCATACGCCGCATGCTCTTATTTTTATTAACAACTGATTTTCTGAAGGAGAAGGTATGAGAACATCTTTCAGTACGAGAGGCTTGTGAGCTCCCTCAAAAACCATGGCTTTCATGTGCGAAGGAATAGTCATCTTCTTATCTATTAAATCACTATCTGACATGCTACGTAAATGTAAGTCGATTCTCAGATTGTTTTATGAGAACTATCATCAATCTCTTTGATGACTATCATCATGAAAAATATGAAAGGGAAATAGTTTTGTATTGAAGGTATCAAGGAAAGAAATGTCAGACTGAGAGATGAAACGAATTCAAAAATTAATCCGTCGCGAAATGAAATTCAATTTTAGAAAAGAAAGAATAAATCCGTTTTAACAGTTATGAACAAACGCAGTTATTATATCATCAATGGAATAACAATCTACCGGATTGTGGCGGCGCCCTTTATCATCATTGCAGCACTTGCCGGACAGTTTGAATGGTTCAGATGGCTGCTGGCTGTGAGTTTTTTTACCGAAGCCATTGATGGTATTCTGGCGAGATCATTTAAAGTAGTGAGTGTATCAGGAGCCAGGCTGGATTCAACAGGAGATGATCTTACAGTTCTCGCCGGAATAATTGGCATGCTTGTTTTCAAACCTTCGTTCCTGAAGCAGCAACTTTTCTTTGTCATTTTGTTGCTGTCATTATTTGCAATTCAAACATTCGTTGCCCTTATAAAATATGGCAAGCTCACCAGTTTTCATACTTATGCTGCCAAAGCAGCAGCAATAAGTCAGGCTGTCTTTTTATTAATGCTTTTCTTTTTCTCTGCCGAACCCTATGCATTATTTTATTTGGCAGTTCTGCTGACAACACTTGAATTGATTGAAGAAATCGCCATTATTTATTTTCTGCCCCGTTGGAAGAGCGATGTAAAAGGGCTATACTGGATTTTGCGGGAAAATAAAAGTCAGTTTAAAAGAGAAAATATATTGAATACAAAAAAGAATTATATCTGAAAAATTCCGATTCAAATGATAATTGTTGTTTTTGGTTTGCCCGGTTCCGGTAAAAGTTTTTTTGCACAGAGACTTGCAGACAGGCTGGATGCCGGTTATGTGAACAGCGACAGACTGAGGAAGGAATTATTTGCAGAGCGCATTTACACAGACCATGAAAAAGCTGTCGTTTACGAAAAAATGCTCGATGAAATGAAACATCACGCAAGACACAATCTGAACCTGGTGCTGGACGGAACTTTTCACAAAAAGAAAGTGAGGAAAATGTTCACAGATGAATTACCCGAAAAAGAGAAAATCATTTTTATAGAAATCCGGGCAGATGAAGATATTATCAGGGAAAGAGTCAGCAAACCGCGCCCATACAGCGAGGCAGACTTTGAAGTTTACAAACTCATCAGAGACCAGTACGAGCCGCTGGAAGAACCACATCTGATTCTGAAATCCACAAACCAAAACATTGAAGAAATGCTGAACAAGACTTCAGAATATTTAATCATGCACCATGACAACTGAACAAATAAACAGACTGATCTCTTCCGGAGAATTTCCGGAACCATCTGAAAAACGGGAGCTGATAGAAACCCATATTTCGTGGGTAATTCTCTGCGATCGGTTTGTCTATAAAATCAAAAAGCCGGTTCATTATTCTTTTCTCGATTTCTCCAGTGCTGATCTCCGAAATTTTTATTGTCACCGCGAACTCGAACTCAACAGAAGACTTACACCGAATGTTTACCTGGAAGTATTGCCTGTCAGAGAAAACAATGAAAAGATTTTGATAGGAGGCGAAAAAGGAGAGATTATTGACTATGCTCTTAAAATGAACAAACTGGATCCTGAAAAACGAATGGACAAGTTACTGATGCAAGGAAAGGTGAAACCTTCAGATATTAAAAATCTCGCAGAGATCATTGCTGCATTCCATAAAAATACTGCGATCATTTATCAGAAAGAATGGCATGAAATCCGTGAAAAATTCAATGACCTGTTGTTTGAAAAAGATTACCTGGGTGAGCAGCTAAGCCATTCATCCGGCCAGGTTATTCAGGATGCCATTGATTTTTCAAATTCTTTTCTGGATGAAAATAGGGATTTGATAGCGGCAAGACTGAAAAGCGGTATGTACCGCGACGGTCATGGAGATCTGCATTCAAGAAATATTTTTTTAATACCACAGCCCGTGCCTTTCGACTGCATTGAATTTAATGATGACTTCCGGCAAACGGATGTACTGAATGAAATAGCATTTATGTGCATGGATCTGGATGCGTTTGGTTTTCCGGATTTATCAGAACAGTTTATGAGAGATTACAACTCTCACTTTCCTGCTATCAAAACCACGAAAGACAAACGGCTTTTCATTTACTACAAAATCTACCGAGCCAACGTACGCGCAAAAGTGAACAGTCTGAGAGCCAGAAGTGCTGCTACAGAATCAGAAAAAATCAAAGCACTGTCAGATGCCAAAAAATATCTGGATCTGATGAAAGATTATCTTAAAATTCTCAGCTAAAAAACAGTAATGAAATAATCATTTTCATGCCGGAAAGCCCGGACAGATTTTTACCTTCAATAAAATAACATAAAAGAAAAACTTATATTTTCTGGTCCCCTCCCCTGCCTGAAATTTTTTCCTGAAATTCATTGAACCCGGATTTTAAATCGCAAAAACGGACACTGGAATAAGCCATATCTTTCTGCAGCCACACATCTCTCAGGTGAATCATTTTCGAAAACTTTTCGTCTTCAAGCCAATTATTTTTTATCAGATTTTCCAGTTCATTTATCACCTGTCGCAGAGAATAGATCAGTTCGTCTTCACAAATCAGCCGGCTTTGAAAATCCTCAATTTTTTCCAGTAAATTCTGATCGTAATTATTTGTAAGGATATTAGCAAGTTTGTTCTTAAGTAAAAGATTTTCTTCCATTCTTTCGCCGAGCAAACGACGCCATTCTTCCATTTTATTTCTTATTGGTTCCATATCCTGTTTGCGGTTATTCAGTTTATTTGTAAGGATTATTTTTCAACGGGTAGATTTTTATGGGAGGCAGGAAAGGTTTTATTTCCCTCTACATTTCAATTCTGGCATGGTCTGTCAGCTATAAATAATCTCTTCCATTATTATAAAATGCAGCCAGTTAATTTCTTTGGTACGAGGTTCTGGTTCTGGAATTTGTATAAAAATAAAAACAGAGTTTGTATCAAACGAGAAAAATCAGAACAGCCTCCTTTGGAAGGGTATATTCAGAATAATATGTTTATCATGTATCATTTTACACAATTAAAATCTTCCACAGTACCCTATCATTTGATTAAAAAAAAGAGTGGACTTCCGATTCCTGTTAACCCGAAGCCCACCAGATTTTATTACTATCTTAATTTGCAGCAGGTTCGGGTATTTCTGTACCGGTCTTATTCACTACTTTATTCAGTACTGTTTCTTTGTCTAATTTTTTTGTACAGAAAAACCAATCCTGGCATTCCATTCCGGTATCTTCCATCCGTTCTTTCGCAGCCCCGCACGAACCTGCAGTTCCGATAATGACATCATCGCCCGGACGCCAGTCAGCCGGCGTAGCAACATTAAATTCATCCGCTGTTTTCAGGGCAATCAATACTCTGTAAATCTCATCAAAGTTTCTTCCCAGGCTAAGAGGATAATAGATAATGGCTCTGATAATTCCCCGGGGGTCAATAAAAAATACTGCCCTTACAGCCTTGGTAGAATCTTCATTCGGCTGCATCATCCCATATTTTTTTGCCACATTCATTGTGATGTCTTCTATTAATGGGAAATTTACTTCTACATTTTTCATCCCCTTAAATTCAATCTTTTCTTTAATGGTACGCAACCACGCAATGTGGCTGTACAATCCATCAACCGATAATCCTACAAGTTTGCAATTTGCCTTTTCAAATTTATCTTCCATCCCGGCAAAAGTCATAAACTCAGAAGTACATACCGGGGTAAAATCGGCCGGATGGCTGAATAGAATAACCCAACTGCCTTTATAATCCGCAGGAAAATTGATATTTCCCTGGGTAGTTACTGCTTTAAATTCCGGTGCAGCATCTCCGATGCGTGGCATGCTGAACATTTCGTATTCTTTAATCTCTTCCATTTTATCTTATTTTTTAAAGTGAACAATAAATATTTTTCAAAAAGAAATTACAACCGGATATTCAATCCAAATCCATAATTCATTTTCACAAACTTATTCACTGTTCTGCTTACAAATGATGCTTTCGGTCAACGGGGTTGATGATTGCTATCATTAGATGTCAGTAGTGAAATATTGAGAATCCGGCATCTTTGATTCGCACATCAGAGCATCAATTGGATTTAATACCGAAGGGAACTATGCTTTATACAATGATCCATCATTATTCTTCCACCCGTCTGCAAAATCCCACATGTCTATTCACCTCAATTTCATTAGTCCTCAACAGACCTTTGGACATAAAAAATATACAAAATAGCTGTAGAGAAAAGGCCAACTTGCTTCAACTTAAATAAATCGGTAAAAAATACAAGTATTGCGCGTCGCTAATACAGAAAACCGCCCTGGTCTGAGGATTATGAAAAAGATTTGTAATTCCAGCAGGAATTACCTGACTGGACAGGTTTTAAAGGTGATTAAAATCGTTCTCAGGATTTCAAAAAATTCTTCGCGGTGAATAACTTTTTGAAAATAACAACACCAAATTTATCTACGATTTGTTTTCTTTGCAAAATTCGATTCATGTCAGACACACCTAATCAGGCAATTCTCCTTTTAGAAGATGGTAATGTATTCTACGGAAAATCTTTTGGAAAAAAAGGAACCACCACAGGAGAGATTTGTTTCAACACCGGAATGACCGGTTACCAGGAAGTATTTACCGATCCAAGTTATTATGGCCAAATCGTAATCATGAACAGTGTGCATGTGGGCAACTACGGCACGCTGGACCAGGATATGGAAAGTGATTGTGTAAAAGTAAAAGGAATCATTGGTCGCAATCTCGAAATGCAATATAGCCGGTTTGCATCGCATGAAAGCATGCAGGAATATTTTGAAGAGCAGAATATTGTGGCTATTGATCAGGTGGACACAAGGGCGCTGGTAATTCATATCAGAGAAGCCGGGGCGATGAACTGCATTATTTCAAGCGATATATCTGACATAGAAACGCTGAAGAAAATGTTGAAGGAAGTACCTTCCATGGATGGACTGGAACTTGCCTCTGTTGTTTCTACGAAAAAAACTTATACCCTGGGTAATGAAAATGCACCTTTGAGAGTTGCTGTATTGGATTATGGCATCAAAAAAAATATTCTGAGATGTTTGGTCGAGCGCGGAGCTTACGTAAAAGTGTTCAACGCAAAAACATCCTTTGAAACGCTGGAAGAATTTCATCCTGACGGATACTTTCTGAGCAATGGTCCGGGCGATCCCGATGCAATGGATTATGCCATCGATACAGTCAAAAAAATTCTTGCTCAAAAAAAACCATTCTTTGGGATCTGCTTAGGTCACCAATTACTTGCACTGGCTAACGGAATTCCTACTTTCAAAATGCACCACGGGCACCGTGGCCTCAATCATCCGGTCAAAAATGTGATTACAGGTAAATGTGAAATCACCACACAGAATCATGGGTTTGGAATCGATCCGGATGCAGTCAGAAAAAACAAGAACTTTACCGTTACCCATATCAATTTGAATGACGATAGTGTGGAAGGTATTATGATGAATGACAGGCCGGCATTCAGCGTGCAATACCATCCGGAAAGCACGCCGGGACCTCATGACAGCCGCTATTTGTTTGATCAGTTTTTTGAAATGATGAATGCACGGGTGAGTGTGATGGCGTGAGTTCCGAGTTCCGAGTTTCGGGTTGCGTCCGCCGTGGCGGATTCAAAGTTCCAAGTTTCAAGTTACAGGTTCGGGCTGCGTTAGTCGTAGCGGATTTCGAGTTTTGCGCGTGTCAATGGAAAAGAGCAATGAAGAATGTTAGGTTTTCTGTTTTTTGGTTAACATGCCATTCAATACTCAAAACAATTAATTTTACCCCGGACAAGCCAATCATCAGAATATGAAAATATCGATTATCAATGGGCCCAATCTGAATCTTCTTGGCTCAAGAGAAACAAATATTTACGGCGGAGAAACCTTTGAATCTTATTTTCAGAAACTGAGAAAAAAATATCCGCAAACTGACTTCGATTATTTCCAGAGCAATGTGGAAGGAGAACTGATCAATGAAATCCAGAATGCCGGAAAGAAGATGGATGGCATTATTCTCAACGCCGGCGGATACACACATACATCCATTGCCATCGGAGATGCCATCAAAGCCATAAAAATTCCCGTAATTGAAGTGCACATCAGCAATATTGCTGCCCGTGAAGATTTCAGAAAACATTCTTATTTAAGTTCCGTTTGTTCAGGAACCATTTTCGGATTCGGATTAAACGGATATGATCTTGCGGTGCAGGGTTTGATCATGAGAAAACTATAGACCGGAGCATGACACATGCGGTCAGGAATCATTTAACTTATTCAAATACCCTGGTACATATCATTTCAAATTATTGCTTAATAATCTTCATACTGTATTTTTCATTTCCCTGTTCGATATCCAGAAAATATATACCGGATTCAAATTCTGACAGGTCAAAACTCAAAATAATTCCGGTAACATTTGAATTCAAAAGGACCCGTCCCGTCCCATCTACAATCTGAGCCTTTCCATTTTTTATGGGCTTTGTTAAACGAACAGTAATGATGCCGGTTGTAGGATTCGGATATAAGGCATTCACTTTTACAACCTGTTCTGTAAGCCCTTTTGCAGCATCGGAAGAATCACGCAAGCTGCTCAGCCCTTCATTCAGCATTGCCGAATCGGCCCCGCCGTTTTTTGTTCTGCCTGATTGGGTATTATTAAAAACGTATTCGGATTTCACACGGTCGCCGGCGGCATCATAGGTATATACGATTCCGGCTGTCCCGGCCGGCAGGGATTGTGCTTCTGTTTTTCCGTACGGCGGCATAAACATATATCCCGTCAAAAAAACAAAGTAAAGTAGTTTTTCAGCCATGGCTAAAGTATTATAAGTTTAAAAAGTCAGTTGTCCGCTTTTCATATCCAGGTAAGTGGTTTCTAATTTTAATCCGGATGAAGGTATCGCCGGTGCCCGGTAAATATGGGCATCGTCAAACGGGTTGTTATCGCCCTGCAATGCGCCGATTCTTCTGCGCCAGTATATCGCCTGGTTCTTCCGTTTCAGGGGATTGATATATTTGGATAAATAAAACCCGCCAGAATACTTTTCAATCGGATAAAGCTGTCCTTCCTGAAATATATACAGCTCATTGCCGGCGGATATACCCCATACATTCTGAATGAGAGAAGAACTGCCATCGGTGTTTTGGAAATAAAATGACAGGGAATGGAGGCTGTCGCTGCCTATGTGTATGGAAAATCTCTTAATGGCAGGAGAGTCTTTTTTAAACTGGTCAAAGGAAGTGAAGAGTCCGGCCTGGTAAACGGAATCCGTAAAAATCTTATCATTGGCAGTTTCGGATGCAGGAGTAGAGGGGGTGGCCGAAGTATCGGGAGAGGGCAATTGCGGATCGCCGGTCAGTACAAATAATTTGAGGCATGCACCGTTCAGCACCTGCAAAATGTTTTCTTCAAAGTTTACCTCTGAATTATGGCGGACAATTAAAGTATCGAAGGATCCCAGATACCGGTAAGATCCCGCCGGCATCCGGGCACAGATATCTGCATTTAACCGGATGAAACCGGTATTGGTACCTGCGGTTGAGTCATTGCCGCAGGTGATCTCATTTATTATCAGCCCGGCCTTTATTCCATTTTCTTTGAACAGATGACCGTATTCTCTGTTGATCAGTGCCTGCAGTATGATGTTGATACCGCCGGGTACTTCTATGTTGGTACGTTCGTTGGGTACCGTGCCGGGGGCTACGCCGATAAAGGTGCTATCCGGCAGGTGGCTGATGACACTGACTGAGGAAACATTGACGGGCACGTTTACTGCTGCCGCAGGTGTGTGAGGGTTCCAATTCAGTGTGCGGGTCTGATTAAAGGTTTGTGCGTCGGAATGGGTAGATACAGCCGAAATTGCAATTATGAAGAGGATATCTTTTATCATGGTATTTTAAATTATACTACATAGGAAAATTTTTTTGTTATCACTACTTTGACGTGACAATTATTTTGAGGTCTTTTTACGATGGCCACACTGAAACGGAAAGAAGGAACCTTCTGTCATATATCATATCTTTTTATTTTCGTCTGAATGTTTATTAACGGGCGTTTTCATTTATGTGGCAAGAATTTATAACCGCTCGGAGGAAGACTATCTATGTCTTTCTGGGTGGCTATTACACTGGTGAACTTATTAATGTCCGGGTTTTTTGGATAGAACTGAATAAAATATTCTAAATTGAGTCTGAGGTTTACACCGGCCGTGGTCCAACCGAAATATTTTTTTTTGTTTACAATAAATGAATAAACCTCATCACTACCACGTCCACGTCCACTATTCATATTTATCGTAATCGTATATCTGCTATCTCGGGCGAGATCATGAGAGGTAATATAGTGCTCTATGATCAACCCAAATATTGAAAAAAGTATAATAATTGTTACTCCCCATATTATTCCGTAATAAAGTATCATCTTGATAATTCTTTTCATTGTTGTGAATTTATAATTTGGGGTTATTCGATTATTTTGCTATCTGACAAGTATTACTTTAAAGACCGGCACATAACTTACTGACCCGTATTTTCCTTCTAAACCGGGAGTAACACTCCTTCGCCAGCCAGTGATAATTATTTTATACTTCGGGTTACTTCTTATAACTCTCTGGTTTTGCATTGGCGCCTCTTCAGGAGTACCCGATTGCATTTCTGCGTCATACCCTGATAACTTTTCGTCTTGAGAAGGCTCTTCAACCTGTGTAGAAGACACGTCTATATCGGGAGTTTCTTCGGGTTCTATCTGAGGTGGTGATACGGTTGGTTGTTGTTGTATTTCCTTTTGCTTTGCCTCAGCCGATTTTGCTTTGGCAAAAGAACTCGCCCCGGCTACTCCTGCATCCATAAGTGCTGCTTGTGTTGATTTTGATATATCATGCCAAAAATTGAAGGTGCCTCCGTTAGATGCATCGACTTCAAAATTAGTCGCCATAGCGGTAATTAATGAGGAGGGAAAGGTCTGAGCTGCTTTTGCAAGTGCACCCCCTAAAATATCATTATTTACCAATCCGGACACTTTATTACCAAGTCCTTCAGTCAATCCTTCCGTTAAAGGACCGACTACACCTTCTGAAATTCCGGAAATAAATGATTCATCGATGGTTTCATTTACAATTTCGGATGCAGGTTTTCCTAATATTAAATCGTTTAGCACCGTGTTTTCAGCACCAGCTAACATTGCGCCTCCAACAGTAGGCATATAATAAGTAATCGCACCATTAAGGGCGCCTGTAGCCGCAAAACCGGCCAAATGTCCTACACCGCTCCAAAATCCACCGTTGTGAAAAGACGAGGTTACCGATTGCCAGTTTTCGG
>ERZ778018.223-NODE-223-length-106330-cov-14.772120_pt1 | contig 106330 bp, 97 predicted proteins | sample MGYA00375748_ERZ778018 | MGnify/ENA primary metagenome ERZ778018 (study PRJEB29350, sample SAMN05509839) | bioreactor metagenome | biome: bioreactor; material: wastewater | place: South Africa: University of Cape Town | collected 2014-04-22 ... | reverse complement strand
GCTCAAGGAGCGCAAGCACCGCATCGAGGATGCCGTGCGCAACGCCAAGGCTGCCGTGGAGGAGGGCATCGTCGCCGGTGGCGGCGTGGCTCTGCTGCAGGCCGCCAAGAAGGCGCTCGCGGGTCTGGAGGTCTCCGGCGAGGAGGCCACCGGTGTGGCGATCGTGGCGGCTGCCGTCGAGGCGCCGTTGAAGCAGATCGCCATCAACGCCGGCCTCGAGGGCGGCGTCGTGGCGGAGAAGGTCAAGAACCTTCCGGCCGGGCAGGGCCTGGACGCCGCGACAGGCGAGTACAAGGACCTGCTGGCCGCGGGCATCATCGACCCGGCCAAGGTCACCCGCTCGGCGCTGCAGAACGCCGCGTCGATCGCCGCGCTGTTCCTGACCACGGAGGCCGTGGTCGCGGACAAGCCGGAGAAGGCCGCGCCGGCCGCTCCGGGTGGCGACGGCGGCATGGGCGGCATGGACTTCTGAGTCCCGCCGCCTGACAGGCTGCACACGGCCCGTCACCCCTTCGGGGGTGGCGGGCCGTTCCGCATCTCAGGGCGGGGGCGGCGACTCCGGGGAAGAGCCAGCCCGTGGAGGCAGGGCCCGGGCGACTACGGATCCTGCCGTTTTGTGACGGCCAGACTCGACCAAGATCACCACGACCTGCGCAAACGCTCGGGCGGGCGATCTGGCCGTCGGTTTCCGGCAGAATCCCGATCCGGTCAGCGCCAGCCCAGCGCCGGTGCCACCTCCTGGACCACCGTCTGGAGGATGTGCGCGTTGTAGTCCACGCCCAGCTGGTTGGGCACCGTCAGCAGCAGGGTGTCGGCGGCGTCGATCGCCTCGTCCTCGGCGAGCTGCCGGATCAGCTCGTCCGGCTCCGCGGCGTAGGTCTTGCCGAACCGGGCTCGGCCTCCCTCCAGCATCCCGACCTGGTCCCGGCTGTGCGTCTCCGGCCCGAAGTACGCCCGGTCCATGTCGGTCACCAGCGGAAAGATGCTGCGGCTGACCGACACTCGCGGCATGCGTTGGTGACCGGCGGCCTTCCAGGCATCGCGGAAGCGTCGGATCTGCTCGGCCTGCAGCTGGTGGAACGGCACGCCGGTGTCCTCGGTGAGCAGGGTTGAGCTCATCATGTTCATGCCCTGCTGAGCGGTCCACTCGGCCGTCGCCCGGGTGCCGGCGCCCCACCAGATCCGTTCGCGTAGGCCCTGTGAGTACGGCTCTATCCGCAGCAGTCCGGGCGGGTTCGGGAACATCGGCCGCGGGTTCGGTTGAGCGAAACCCTCCCCGGTTAACGCCTGCAGGAATTCTGCCGTGTGCCGGCGGGCCATGTCGGCGTCGCTCTCTCCGTCCCGGGGGGCATGCCCGAAGTAGCGAAAGCCGTCGACGACCTGTTCCGGTGATCCCCGGCTGATTCCCAGCTGCAGTCGGCCGCCGGCAATCAGGTCGGCGGCCCCGGCGTCCTCGCCCATGTACAGCGGGTTCTCGTAACGCATGTCGATCACGGCCGTGCCGATCTCGATGCGGCTGGTGCGGGCGCCGACCGCGGCCAACAGCGGGAACGGTGAGCCCAACTGGCGGGCGAAGTGATGCACCCGGAAGTACGCCCCGTCCGCACCGACCTCCTCGGCGGCCACGGCCAGGTCGATGGACTGCAGCAGGGCGTCCGAGGCGGTGCGGACGGCAGAGGCCGGGGACGAGGTCCAGTGGCCGAAAGAGAGAAATCCGATGCGCTTCATACCCGGATTCAAGCACCGGGCGGCGAGTCGGTCCGGTACCGGCGCCCGGAGGACGCGCGGGTGCCCCGAAGCGCGTCCAGGGCATGTGGCGCTTCCGGGCTGGCGACCCCCGCGAGATGGCGCACCTCGACGCGCCGGGCTTTATCCGTTGCGGGGGGACGACGGTGTAGCTAGCCTCGGCGGTACACGGGAAGGGAGGTGATCCGAAGTTGCATAGCTATCGGACTCGTGAGGTGGCTGTCCGCTAGGACGCCGCGCATCCAGCTGGAGTCATCCGCGTCGCGGTGGCCTGGCGAAATCCGGACAACCACCCGATCCCCGGGCTGCCGACACTTGTCCAGTCGGCCCCACCTGATGGCAGATCACGATCAGTAGTGACGGGTGCCAGCAGGTCGGAGCAGCCCGGGGATCGTCCGTCTCCGAGATCCCCGATTGCAGATCAGAGTGCGTCCGGTTCTGGATCTCCCGCCGCTGAACCTGCCGGTTACGATACGTAAGTGCGGCATGGAGGGGACGCCGACGACGGTGATCGTGGACCAGGAAAGGGCGGAATTGCCCTCTCACGTCCGGGGCAGATCGACGACTGGTTCTCGGCGGTCTCCTGGGCGAGCTGCCGGGCGCGACGCCGCATAGTGTCGGTGGGGCCGACGGGGTGATGCACCCCGGTCGTCGACACGGCCGCCTGACTTTGAGCCTTTCGCGGGGCCGCCGCGCTCCAGGGCGCGCCGATCCCCGGCCATCTATCGTGGGCGGTTTGCCGGAAAGGACGTTCCCGCGGGAACGCGGCGATCACTCCGGCAGGTCGGGGATCTCCGGCAGGGCCGGGCCTAGCAGGTCGTCGGCGTCCACGATCCGATACGCGTACCCCTGCTCGGCCAGGAACCGTTGCCGGTGCGCGGCGTACTCGGTGTCGATCGTGTCCCGGGCGACTATCGCGTAGAAGTGTGCCTGCCGGCCGTCGTGCTTGGGCCGGGTGATCCGCCCCAGCCGCTGAGCCTCCTCCTGCCGCGACCCGAACGTGCCAGACAGCTGCACCGCGACCGCAGCCTCCGGCAGGTCGATGGCGAAGTTCGCAATCTTGGACACCACCAGCACCGGGACCTCACCGGCCCGGAACGCGTCGAACAGCCGCTCTCGCTCCCGGTTCGTCGTGGAGCCCTGCACCACCGGCGCGTCGAGCGCCTGACCGATCTCGTCCAGTTGGTCCAGGTACGCGCCGATCACCAGGGTTGGCTCCCCGGGGTGACGGTCCAGGATCGCCTTCACCACCGGCAGTTTGGTCCGCGCGGTGGACGCGATCCGATATCGATCCTCCGGCTCGGCCAGCGCGTAGGCCATGCGTTCGGCCTCCGTCATCGTCACCCGCACTTCGGTGCAGTCGGCCGGGGCGATCCAGCCTTGGGTCTCGATGTCCTTCCACGGCGCGTCGTATCGCTTAGGCCCGATCAGCGAGAACACGTCGGTCTCCCGGCCGTCCTCCCGGATCAGGGTGGCCGTCAGCCCGAGCCGCCGACGCGACTGCAGGTCGGCCGTCATCCGGAAGACCGGGGCGGGCAGCAGGTGCACCTCGTCGTAGATGATCAGGCCCCAGTCGTGCGAGTCCAGCAGCGACAGGTGCCGGTACTCGCCGCCGGTCTTGCGGATCAGCACCTGGTAGGTGGCGATCGTCACCGGCCGGATCTCCTTGCGATCCCCGGAGTATTCGCCGATCTCGTCCTCGGTCAGCGTGGTGCGGGCCAACAGCTCGCGTCGCCACTGGTGCCCGGCCACCGTGTTGGTCACCAGGATCAGCGTGGTGGCCTGAGCCTTGGCCATCGCCGCCACCCCGACCAGCGTTTTGCCGGCGCCGCAGGGCAACACCACGACTCCGGAGCCCCCAGCCCAGAAGCCATCCGCCGCCGAAGTCTGGTAATCCCGCAGGTGCCAACCATTCTCGGCCAGCGTGATCTCATGCGCCCGGCCGTCGACGTACCCCGCCTCGTCCTCTGCTGGCCAGCCCACCTTGAGCAGCGCCTGCTTGAGCCGGCCACGCTCGGAAGGGTGCACCAGCACCGTGTCGTCGTCGATGCGCTGGCCGAGCATCGGCGTGACCTTCTTATGGCGCAGCACCTCCTCCAGCACCGCGCGATCCCGGCTGACCATGATCAGCCCGTGCGCCGGATGCGACTGCAGCACCAGCCGGCCGTAGCGCCCCATGGTGTCGACCACATCGACCAGCAGCGCCTGCGGCACCGGGAACCGAGACCAGCGCACCAGCGCGTCCACCACCTGCTCGGCGTCGTGCCCGGCGGCCCGCGCGTTCCACAACGCGAGCGGGGTGATCCGGTAGGTGTGCACGTGCTCGGGGGAGCGCTCCAGTTCGGCAAATGGCGCGATGCCGGCACGGGCGGCGGGCGCATCCGGGTGGGCGACCTCCAACAGCAGCGTCTTGTCGGACTGGACGATCAGCGGTCCGTCTGTCACGTGGGTCCCTTCGGCCGGAGCGCGGCGCAGGCGACATCACGGCGGTGACGATCGTCCCGGCAGCCACACCCATTGTCCAACCGGACCCCGACAGCCGGGATTCCCCCCGAGATGCGGGCGGTGACGATGTCCCCGTTGAGCACCCCGTCGGGGCACATCGCGTCAGGACGGCGAAGGCACCGCCGGCTCCGTCACCGCCCTGTTTGGTGGTGACAGCAGCGCGCGACGTGCCCGGCCGAGTCCCCAGTACAGGTAGCCGAGCGCGGCGAAGGCCACCAGCAGACCCACCACCCAGCCCACGAAGTCGGTGTCGGCCGGATCCAGGAAGCCGTACAGCGAGTGGCCACGCCGGTGCGACTCCCCGACGTACAGCGGCAGATAGGCGGCTACCGGGACCAGCCACAGCAGCGGCACCCAAGCGCGCACCCGGCCCTGGTTATGCCCGACGACGAGCCAGTCGGCGATCGCCATCAGCGGCACGACCAGGTGCTCGATCCGGCTTCCCGCGGTGTCCAGACCACCCTGCATGACGAAGTTGAACACCAGCATCGTGACGGTCGCGTAGGTGACGGCGCCGCCGCGCAGAAACCCGGCGTTGCCCTCGATGCGCCCGCCGTTCCACAGCGGAGAGAAGGTCGCGACGCTGGCCACGACCGCGACGGCGAGCGTGGACAATTGCGAGAAGTACACGATGTTGTCTGGAATGCCGTGCATCGCCTTGGCGAACCCGTACCAAGCGACGGCTGCCAGCGCGACCCGCCACCCGGTCACCGCGACCAGCGCGCCGATGGTGGAGCGTCCCCCGACGGTCGTCATGGTCGCAGATCGTACTGATCGCGCGCCCGAACGAGTGGCCATGGGCACCCGTTCGCAACCGGTACAGTCTCTCCCTGCGCGTGCCACTACCAACGTCGGGGAGGACTAGATGACCACGCCGCAGTATCCAGATCCCAACCAGCCGCCGGATCCGAACGCGTATCAGCCGCCGGACCCGAGTGCGTATCAGCCGCCGGATCCGAGCGCGTATCAGCCGCCGGACCCGAGGGCGTATCAGCCGCCGTCCGGGGCCCACCAGCAGCCGAACGTCGACCCGCCGCCGGGTCAGCCGGGTGCTTACCCGCCTCCCGGGCAGCCGGGTGCTTACCCGCCGCCCGGCCAACCCGGCGGGATGTACCCGCCCCCGGGTGCTCCGGGCATGCCGCCTGCGCCGGGTGAGCAGCCGAAGAAGTCCACGACCCCGCGCATCATCCTGGCCGTCGCCGTGGTCGTCATCGTGGTGCTGGGCATCGTGCTGTATGTGGTGAACCGCAAGTCCGACCCGGACTACGCGAAGGTCGGCGACTGCATCCAGTACAGCAGCGAGACCGACGTCAAAGTGGTGGATTGCACGTCCGATGGGGCGCAGTACAAGGTGCAGAAGCGCATCGATGGCACATCGGATCAGGATGCCTGCGCCAACGTCGAGGATTCGGACGTGAGCCTGTACACGAAGGACGGCGGCAAGAAGCAGTACACGCTCTGCGTAAGTCTGGTTCTGGCCCAGGGCGACTGCCTGTCAACCGACTTCGACAAGGTCGCGTGCTCGGACCCGTCCGCGGGGTACAAGGTGGAGAAGATCATCGAGGGGTCGACCGACGAGAATGCCTGTCCGGAAGGCACCCAGGGCCGCGCGTATCAGGCCGATGACCGAGTGGTCTGCATCGCTCAGGCCTCCTGATCGGATCTGACAGATCTGACCAACACCATGGCCTCCGCCGGGCAGCCGTTGCTGCTGCCCGGCGGAGCGCTGTCCGACGACCCGGATGCCCTGTACACCGCCGTCACTGACTGGGCCGCTGCCGGCGGACGCCCGCTGTACCCGCATCAGGACGATGCCCTGCTGCACCTGGTGACCGGCGACAACGTGGTGCTGGCCACTCCCACCGGCTCCGGCAAGACCATGGTCGCCATCGCTGCGCTGGCCGCCGGACTGGCCACCGGGCGCCGCGCCTGGTACACCGCACCGGTCAAGGCGCTGGTCAGCGAGAAGTTCTTCGAGATGGTCGGCGTTTTCGGCGCCGACAAGGTCGGCATGCTCACCGGTGATTCCGCCGTCAACCCGGACGCCCCGATCATCTGCTGCACGGCGGAGATCCTGGCGGTGACGGCGCTGAGGGGCCAGTCGTCGGGGAGCACGGCCGGCTCCGACGTCGGGGTGGCGGTGCTGGATGAGTTCCACTACTACGGCGACCGGCAGCGCGGCTGGGCCTGGCAGGTGCCCTTGCTGGAGTTGCCCGGGACCCAGTTCCTGCTGATGTCCGGCACGTTGGGCGACGTCACCACCATCGCCGACGATCTGGCCGACCGCACCGGGCGGCACACCGAGGTGATCACCGGGGTGCAGCGACCGGTGCCGCTGCACTTCGAGTACCGGCTGTTCGACGTCCCGGAGGCGGTGCGCAGGATCGTCGAGGCCGAGCGCGCCCCGGTGTACGTGGTGCACTTCACCCAGGCGGCTGCGGCGGAACGCGCCCAGGGTCTGGTGGGACTCGGTCTGGTCAGCCGCGCCCAGCGGGACCAGATCGCCGACGTCATCGGAGATTTTCGATTCTCCAAGGGGTTCGGGCGCATGCTGTCCCGGCTGGTGCGGGCCGGCGTCGGGGTGCACCACGCCGGGATGCTGCCCCGCTACCGCAGGCTGGTGGAACGGCTGGCGCAGGCCGGGCTGCTCGCGGTGATCTGCGGCACCGACACCCTGGGCGTCGGGATCAACGTGCCGATCCGTACCGTGCTGATCACCGCGCTGGCCAAGTACGACGGACACCGATCCCGGGTGCTCACCGCGCGGGAGTTCCATCAGATCGCCGGCCGGGCGGGACGGGCCGGGTTCGACACCGACGGCTACGTCGAGGTACTGGCGCCGGAGTTCGCCGTGGAGAACGCCAAGGCAGCGGCCAAGGCAGAGGCGAAGGCCGCGAAGGATCCGTCCCGCAAACGAAAGACCGTCAAGCGCAAGGCCCCCGAGGGCCAAATCAGTTGGACCGAGCAGACCTACGACAGGCTCGTCACCGCCGAACCCGAGCCCCTCACCCCACACCTGCGCATCTCGCACACCGTGGTGCTGGCCATGCTCGCGCGCCCCACCGACGCCGTCGCCGGACTCCGGCATCTGATCGAGTCCTCGCACGAACCGCGGCGCCGGCAGATCCAGCTGATTCGCCGGGCCATTGGCATCGGCCGGTCGCTACTGGACGCCGGTGTGGTGCGCCGGCTGGACGAGGTCGACGAGCACGGCCGGCGCTTCGTGCTCACGACTGACCTGCAGCTGGATTTCGCACTGGATCAACCCCTCTCGCCGCTGGTGCTGGCCGCAATCGACCTGCTGGACCGGGCGTCGGAGGAGTACGCACTGGACGTGGTCAGCGTGGTCGAGGCGACACTGCCCGGCCCCACCCCGGTGCTGGTGGCGCAGCGCAACCGGGCGCGCGGCGAGGCGATCGCCGCGATGAAGGCCGAGGGGCTGGAGTACGAGGAGCGGATGGCCCGACTGGAGGAGATCGACTACCCCAAGCCGCTGGCCGACGAGATCGACTTCGCCTACGCCTCCTACCGGCGCGGGCACCCGTGGGTTGCCGAGTTCGAGGTGGAGCCGAAATCTGTGGTGCGGGAGATGTTCTCCCGTGCCATGACGTTCTCCGAGTACATCTCCGAGTACCAGCTGGCCCGCTCGGAGGGAGTGGTGCTGCGCTACCTGGCGCAGGGTTACCGAGCGCTGCGCCGCACCGTGCCGCTCGCTGCGCGGACGGACGAGCTGGTCGACGTGATCTCCTGGCTCGGCGAGTTGGTGCGCGGCGTGGACTCCAGCCTGCTGGCCGAGTGGGAGGCGCTGGCGCACCCGGATGAGGCTGAAGCCGGTACGTCGCAGGAGGTTCGGCCCGGAACGGCCGCTCGGGGGATCACCGCGAACGTCCGAGGGTTCACCGTCATGGTGCGCAACGCGCTGTTCCGGCGGGTCGAGCTGGCCGCCCACCGGCGGTACGCGGCGCTGGGCGAACTGGACGGCGAGCACGGCTTCGATGTCGAGGCCTGGCGGCAGGCGATGGAGGGGTACTTCGCCGAGTACGACGAGGTGGGCATCGGCGCGGACGCCCGGGCAGCGGGGATGGTGAGGATCGCCCGGGGGCCGGAGGTGTGGCGGGTGCGGCAGGCGTTCGACGATCCGGCGGGGGATCGGGACTGGGGCATCACCGCCGACGTCGATCTGGCCGCTTCCGACGAGGCCGGCGAGCCCGACATCCGCGTCACCGCCGTTGGTCCGTTGCCCTGAACCCCGGCGCTGATCCATTCGGTAGCCGCGTCCGAAGTCGGCACCTCCCGTCACCCCAGTCACATTCCGGCCGAGTTGATCAGCGCGAGCCGAGTTGATCAGCGCCGGAAGGGGTTCAGGGGGCGATGAGCCTGACGGTGGGGAAGTAGGTGCGGTACCGCGCGCCGTCCCGGGTGAGCAGCCTGAGCCCGTCGATCGCCGCGTGCGCGCCGATGTAGAAGTCGGGCAATGGCCTGGAGCGCGCGCCGCCGTGTCGCCGGTACACCAGGAACGCCTTGCCTGCCAGGAATCCCGCCGAGTAGGGCAGCGCGGTCCGGCGATACATCGAGGGCGGCAGTGCGTCGTCCAGGTCTTCCACCCGAGTGAAACCCACCGAGACCTCGGCGTAGACGATGGGATTGATCAGCAGCGGACCACTGCGTGCCGCATCGATCAACGCGCCCGACGACCAGCTCGACCACTCGGAATCATCGGTGGCAATGTCCAGCAGGACGTTCGAGTCGACGAGCGTGCCCGGCTGATGCTGTGGATCAGTCACGGGTCAGCGCCATGATCTCCTCCGTGCTCAGGCCGGAGTCGGCGCGCCCCCGCAGCGCGCGGACGGCGCGGGCACCGCGGTCGTCGTCCGTTGCCCTCGCGACGATCTTCACCTCGTCGCCGTCCTCGACGAAGTCGACCTCGCAGTCGGGCAGGAGTCCGTGTCGCTGCCGGATGTGCAGGGGAATGGTGACCTGTCCCTTGGAGGTGATGCGCATGGCGCCAGCGTACTCTTACTGCTCCGAGTAAGAGCCTCCTTCCGGGTGCGCCGAGGTGATCCGGTGCACCGCGAAGGTGCGCGGCGTGTGGCGCAGCCGGTCGTAGGCGAGCAGCGACCCGCCGGACACCGTCACCGGTTCCACGATCCGGCGGCTGGTGCCGCCCTCGGCGTCCGCGTAGCCGATCCACACCGGTGACCTGGACCGGGCAGCCTGACGCAGCACGGACAGCACCTCGCGCGGATCCTGCGGCTGGTCCGCTGCCGTGTCGCCGGCCCGCATCCGCCGCACGACGGCGGCGATCTGCTCGGCGGTCGGCGTCGACGGCTCGGTGTGCTCCGGCCGGGCGGGCAGCGTGATCCGGGTACGGCGGGGTCGCGGGCGCAGGTCCAGCACGGACCCGGCGGCATCCTCGGCCGTCGCCGCGATTCCCGCGCCGCGCAACACCTCCACCAGGGTGGCGAGTTCCATGGGGGTGACGGCGACCGTCGGCGCGAGCGCGCGGATGGCCAGCCCGGCCGCCGATGCCGCGGCGATCGCCTGGCTGATCAACGTCGGGTCCTCGCTACGCAGGTAGGCGCCCGCGCCGCCGGCGCGCAACACGCCGTGTCGGCGCGCCACGTCGTCGATCAGGTACCCAACCGATTGCGGAACCGGTGTGGCGGAGTGCTTTTCGAACAGATCATGTAGCTCGGCGGCGGTGGCGCCGGCGTCCAGCGCGCGGCGCAGGCTGGCCTCGCCGACCCGGTACACGGTGGCCCCACCGGCCGACTCCACATCCGCGGCGCGGGCCAACGCCGCCGCCAGCTCTGGCGTCAACCGGCCCGGCGCCACCACCGTCATGTCGGCCTGCACCAGCACGGTGTCCACTGGGTCGGGCAGCGCGGCGTCCAGGGCGGCGACTGCATTCTCCGTATCGTCCGTCAGCACGGCCCGGCCGGCAGCGGAGAGCGCATCGAACGCGACCAGGCCGAGTTCGGTGGCCTCGGCCAGCACCGTCGTCACCAGGTCGGTGATCGCCGCCGGCGCCGCCCGCGGTGCGCGAAACACCATGCGGGCAGCGAGGTCGGCCGGCGGCGCGCCCGTGCCGGGGGCGAGTTCGACCAGGTCGGCGAGCACCCGTCGGCGATCGATGGGGCCGGCGCGCCAGTCCAGCTCCGTGGCCAACACGTTGCACAGCTTGCCGTTTCGGTCCCGGGCGCCGACCCGCGCCGGCTCGCGACGCATGTTCAGCCAGCAGGTCGCCAGCAGCGCCCAGCCCGCGGCCTCCGTCCCGGCCAGGAAGGTGTCGGCTGCCTGGGTGGGCAGCCAATGACCGGTGGTGCCGGATCGGGTCAGCGAGGGCGCGATGAGCCCTGCGGCGCCGAGCATCTCGACGTGCAGCGCCGTCAGGTGTTCGTCCAGATCCAGGCCCTTGGCCAGCCGGCGCAGCGCCAGGATCCCGATGCCGCCGGACTTGAGCGCCGGCACCGGATTCAGACCAAACCGGTCCAGCAGGTGCACGGCGCGAGAGTGCGCGGCCAGCGCCTGGCCGGCGGCCGCACCGTCGACTGTCGCTACCCCCGGGGCGGTTTTGTGCAGCTCGGGCGGTGCGGGCAGCGCCGGCGCGAAGGGCTGGTTTCCGCGCAGCGCCAGCGCGACCTCCCGGGGCAGCAGCACGGTGCGCGCATCGACGGTGCGCAGCAGGCCTGCCTCGATCAGCGTGGTGAGGGCGGCCAGGTGTGGCGAGCCGGGCTCCACCGTGCCGACCGGGGGGCCCGGCACCAGCCGGTCCAGCAGGGCACGATCGGTGTCGTTCGTCGCGGCGAGTGCTGCTGCCACCTGGTCGGGCGACAGCCCGGAAGGCGGGCCGAGCCCGGCCGGGTAGAGGTCCATCCCGTCCCGGGTGGTAGCGGGTAGCCCGTATCGGCCGTCGGATTCGCGGACGAACCCCGCCGTGTGCAGGTGTTGCAGGGCGGCGGTGACGTCGTCGACGGTGGCCGGGCCTCCGAGCAGGTGGGTCAGGGCGTCCGGGAGCTGCGGATGATGGGCGGCGTCGAGCACCAGCATGGCGTGCAGCACCTGCATCTGGAACGCGTTGAGCCGGGCCATCCCGCGTCGTGCCGTGTGCGGGGACTCCAACCGGCGCGCCAGCGACGACAGGTCGCCGGGAGCGGGCAGCAGCAGGTCCGGCCGGGCGGCCAGCAGCGCCGCGAGGTCGGCGTCGCTGCGGCCGCGCAGCCAATCCAGGGTGGAGGTGGGCATCTCCTCCACCGTAGTGGCGATTCGAACAGCGGTGACGGGGCCGGCGCATGACGAGCAGCGGCGGTCGGCCTCGTGGTCGGGGGCTCAGATCTGAAGCCTTGCCGGTGGATCGGCGCGGCCGGTGTTGAGACCGGCGGGAGCATCGGTCAGGATGGTCACAGGCGCGGCGCCGTCGCGTCGGCGGTGCGTGGCGCCGCGAGGTCATCGTGGGATGCCGGGGTGGCCCGGCCCAGCAGGAGGAGCTCATGGCCCGCGCTGAGAGATCCAAGGGCGTTGAGAGGACCAAGGGCACCGACCCGACTTGGCCCGAGCATGGCCCGGACGATCACCCGGTGACCGAACTGGTCTCCGACCGACAGGGGTCGCTGTCCCCGTTCGGCGACACCACGTTCCCGCTGGAGCAGACGCCGTACCGCCATCCGGTGACGGTGATCAGCCGGTGACCCGACGCTGAGCCAGGTTCCCGACAACACCGGCCGACGCGCTCCCCGAATCGCCGGGGTGCTGCTCGCGGCCGGCTCCGGCCGGCGGTTCGGCGGTCCGAAGGCGCTGGTGGACACCGGCGACGGGCCCTGGGTGCTGCGGGCGCTAGCCACCCTGGACGGTCTGGACTCCCGCGTCGTGGTCACCGGGGCCGCCGCCGCTGAGGTCGCGGCGCTGCTACCCGGCGACGTCACCGCCGTCCACAACCCCGACCACGCCGGGGGCATGGGTTCTAGCCTCGTCGCCGGGCTGCGGGCGCTGGATCCGGGCGTCGATGCCGCGGTCGTGATGCTGGTCGACCTGCCGGACGTGCCGGCCGCTGCTGTGCACAGGGTGCTGCGGGCCGCTGGGTTGTCGGCAGGGCAGTCGTGGGCCGGGAGCAACGCTCTGGCGTTGCGTGAGGCTCACGACCCGGAAATTCGCGCGGCGCTGGCCCGGGCCACCTACCACGGCCGGCCCGGCCACCCGGTGCTGATCGGCGCCGACCACCTTCCCGGCGTGCTGGCCTCGGCCACCGGCGATCGCGGCGCACGCGACTATCTGGCCGACCACCCCGTCACCGCCGTGGAGTGCGGCGACCTCGCCGGCGGCGTCGACATCGACGAACCTCCGGGGCGCTGACCCCTGACGCGTCGCCAGCCCCGCCGGCGACCGGCCCCCGAAGCTCTCGTCACCGCTGAACTACCATCCGAGGAGCAGCCGCAGCGTCGCACTGCGCCGCCCGGCTTAGCGAGAGGAGCCCTGCCAGGATGCCCGTACCCGGACCCGGCTATTCGATCACCATGCGCATCTCCGCGCCGCCGGCCGCCTCCACCGCGGGCGAGCTGACCGGGGCCGTTGGCCGAGCCGGCGGAGTCATCATCGCCTTCGACATCGTGGAGTCCACCGCGAGCAACATGATCGTCGACCTGTCGGCGAACGCGCTGTCCTCCACGCACGTCGAGCAGATCACTGCCGCCGTGGACGCGCTCGACGGGGTGCACGTGCACAAGGTGTCCGACCGGACCTTCCTGATGCACCTGGGCGGCAAGATCGAGGTCGCCAGCAAGGTCGCGCTGCGCAACCGCGATGACCTGTCCCGCGCCTACACGCCCGGGGTCGCGCGGGTCAGCCAGGCCATCGAGGCCAACCCCGGCGACGCCCGCCGGCTGACCATCAAGCGCAATACCGTGGCCGTCGTCACCGACGGGACGGCGGTTCTCGGGCTGGGCAATATCGGGCCGAAGGCGGCGCTACCGGTCATGGAGGGCAAGGCCGCGCTGTTCAAGCGGTTCGCCGGCGTCGATGCCTGGCCGGTCTGCTTGGATACCACCGACACCGAGGAGATCATCCGAACGGTGGAGATCATCGCCCCGGTGTACGGCGGCATCAACCTGGAGGACATCTCCGCCCCCCGGTGCTTCGAGATCGAGACCAGATTGCGGGAACGACTGGACATCCCGGTGTTCCACGACGATCAGCACGGCACCGCGATCGTGGTGATCGCCGCACTGCGCAACGCCTTACGGGCCGTCGGCAAGAAGATCGGCGACTGCCGGATCGTGGTGTGCGGGGTGGGGGCGGCCGGCAACGCGATCATCCGGCTGCTGCAGTTGCAGGGTCCTGCCGACATCGTGGCGGTGGACATTCAGGGCATCGTGCACACCGGCCGGAACGGCATGGACCCCAACCTGGCCCAGGTGGCGGCCAGCACCAACAACGGTCATCTGACCGGCTCGGTGCACGACGCGATCGTGGACGCCGACGTCTTCATCGGAGTGAGCGCGCCGAACCTGATCACCGGCTCCGACGTGGCGCGGATGCGGCCGGGCGCAGTGGTTTTCGCGCTGGCCAACCCGGATCCGGAGATCGATCCGGTAGAGGCGCAGGCGCACGCGGCGGTGGTGGCGACCGGCCGGTCGGACTTCCCGAACCAGATCAACAACGTGCTGGCCTTCCCGGGGGTGTTCCGAGGCTTGCTGGATGCGGCGGCGACGCAGATCACCGACAAGATGCTGCTGGCGGCGGCGGAGGCGATCGCCGACGTGGTGTCCGAGGATCAGCTGAACCCGTCGTTCATCGTGCCCAGCGTGTTCGACGAGAAGGTGGCGCCCGCGGTGGCGAAGGCGATCGTGGCGGCGGTACATCCGGAGCCGCTGCCCGGCGGCGCGAAGACAACGCTCTGACGCGGGCATGCACGAAGGTGGCGATTTTGTGGCGGATGTGGCCGGTGGGGCGACCTTCATGCATGCGGGCGGCGGACCGGCGGGCGGCGGACATGCACGCGGGCGGGCCGGTGCGGGCGGTGACGAGGTGAGCGAACCGACCGGTGGCCTGACCCACGTGGACGAGCACGGCGCCGCGCACATGGTGGACGTCTCCGGCAAGCGGCCGTCTGCCCGGACGGCCGTCGCAACCGGGGTGGTGCGCACCACCGCCGAGGTGATCGGCTTGCTGCGCGCCAACGCGCTGGCCAAGGGTGACGCGCTGGCGGTGGCCAGAATCGCGGGCATCATGGGCGCCAAGCGCACCCCGGACCTGGTGCCGCTGTGCCACCCGATCGCGATATCCCGTGCCGCGGTGGAGTTCTCGGTGTCCGATGAGTCGGTGACCATCACGGCGACGGTGTCCACCACGGACCGCACCGGGGTGGAGATGGAGGCGCTGACCGCGGTGACTGTGGCCGGGCTAACGCTGCACGACATGATCAAGGCGGTCGATCCGGCCGCGGTGCTGGACGCGGTGCGGGTGCAGCGCAAGGACGGCGGCAAGACGGGCAGCTGGGTGCGGCCCGAGGGGCGGTGACGGGGATGCCGGACAAGATGCCGGGTGGGTCGGCGGGGCGGCCGATCGGTGAGACGCACGCGCGCACCGCCGCGGTGGTGATCGCCTCCACCCGAGCGGCCGCCGGTGTGTACTCGGACACCGCGGGTCCGGCGATCGCAGACTGGTTGTCCGGCCATGGGTTTGCCGTCACGGGGCCGGTGGTGGCTGCCGACGGCGACGATTTCGCGACGGCGCTGAGCGCCGCGATCGGAGCGGATGTGGTGATCACCTCGGGCGGCACCGGCATCTCGCCGACCGACCGCACCCCGCAGGCGACGGCGGCGCTGCTGGACTACGAGATCCCCGGCTTGGCCGAGGCTTTGCGCCGTCGAGGCGCCGATGGAGGCGTCCCGACTGCGGTGCTGTCTCGCGGCCTGGCCGGGGTGGCCGGGCGGTCGCTGGTGGTCAATCTGCCTGGATCCAGCGGTGGCGTGCGGGATGGGCTCGCCGTGCTGGACGGAGTCTTGGACCATGCGCTGGACCAGCTGGCCGGCGGTGACCACGTGCGATCCGATTCGGCCGGAGGCTCGTGATGACCGGGCGGGTGGCGCTGACGGCCGTGGGTGACGCGGTTCTCGAGATGGCGGCGCACGAGCGGGCGGTGGCCGATCGTGCTGCCGGCGCCGTGGTGTCGTTCGCCGGGGTGGTGCGCAACCACGACGACGGCCGATCGGTGACGGAGCTGGAGTATCACGCGCACCCGTCGGCGCCGGACGTGGTGGCCGAGGTGGCGGCCGAGATTGCCGCCCGGGACGGGGTGATCGCGGTCGCGGTCAGCCACCGGATCGGCATGCTCGCCATTGGCGACATCGCGCTGGCTGCAGCGGTGTCGGCGGCGCATCGGGGTGAGGCGTTCGTGGCGTGCAGCGACCTGGTGAACGAGGTCAAGCACCGGCTGCCGGTGTGGAAGCGCCAGGTGTTCGACGACGGCACCGACGAGTGGGTGGGCAGCGCGTAGTCAGCTCGCTGATCTGCCACCTTGGTGCTAGCATTCTGCAACATGAAGACCTTGTATCTGCGCAACGTTCCCGATGAAGTCGTGCAGCGACTGCAGCGGCTCGCCGAGGCGGATGCGACGTCGGTCGGTGCCGTTGCCGTCCGTGAGCTGACCGAGATCTCCCGCCGGGCAGACAATCCTGCTCTTCTGGGGAGCTTGGCCAACCTCACGGTCGACGCCGCTGCGATTGTTGACGATCTGGACAGTGAGCGCGCCAGTCGATGATCGTCGTGGATGCCTCAGCGGCGGTGTCGGGCCTGCTCAACGATGGGCAAGCCCGCCGCGCACTGGGTGCCGAGCAAATTCACATGCCCCATCTCATCGATTCGGAGGTTGCCAGCGCGCTGCGGCGGCGAGTTCTTGCGGGCCAGGTCAGCGAACGTGACGGATGGGCTGCCCTGGATGTCTGGCGTCGACTGGCCGCCATCCGGTACCCGGCGCATGGCCTTCTCGAGCGCGTATGGCAGTTGCGGACGAACCTCTCCGCGTACGACGCCGGCTATGTCGCTCTTGCCGAGGCGCTGGATTGCTCGCTACTTACGGCGGACGCCCGCCTGAGCCGCGCCCCCGGCATCCGCTGCGCAGTCACCGTGGTGCCCCGGTAGTCGAGCGGCGATCGCTCTCGGCCCAGCGGTGACCGACCGCGCGGCCCGGACCCGTGCGAACCTGGACGCCCCTGCATGCCAACCTTTCGGGTGCTCCAGTGGTCCTTGGTATGTGCACGCAGAGGCAACGATGAACGCCGACCGGCCGTCGGTCGATGATCCGCCGCCGGATCGGCATCTCCGGCACCATGACCAGCTGTGCGCCGACCTGTTCGCCGAGCACTTCCGCGGCCTGGTGGTGCTGGCAGACCTGCTCGGGGCGGACGATGCCGAGAACGTCGCGCAGGAGGCGTTCCTGCGGCTGCACACCGCGCGCTCCCGGCTGCGCGATCCGGTGGCCGCGCACGCCTACCTGCGCCGCATCGTGATCAACCTGACCCGCACTCGCGTGCGCCACCTGCAGATGGCGCGCACCAAACGACCGCTGCCGGACCCGATCGGTGACGGGCCGGAGGAGATCGCCGTCGCCCGGTCCGATGGGCCGGCCGTGCTCGCCGCGCTTTGCGGGCTCGCGCCCCGCTATCGGGAGGCGCTGGTGTTGCGCTACTGGATGTTGTTGCCGGACAAGGAGATCGCCCGCGTCATGGGCGTGTCCACCGGCACCGTGAAGTCGCACCTGTCGCGCGGGCTCGCTGCCCTGCGGGATCTGTTGGGGGAGGGAGTGGGATGACGGAGTTCGAGAAGCGCCTGTCGGACGCGATGTCCGACCGCGAGCAGCAGATCGAGATCGGCCCGGACGCCTGGCAGACCCATCTGGACCTGGTGCGGGCCCACGATAGCGGCGCCGGCGGAGGGTCGGTGGGCCTCGCTCGGTGGCGGGCTCCCGCGCTGGTTGCCGCGTCGGTGGTCGCGGTGGGACTGATAGGCGGCATCGTCGCCCAATCCGGGCTGCTCGGCGGTTCCCCGATCAGGCCTGCCGGCGACGTCCCGGCCGTGACGGCGTCGACCGTCCTGAGCACAACGCAGGCTGGCGACGGCCCGGACACCGGGGGAGAACACGTGTCGAGGCCGTCCGACGGGCCGGCCGGGCCGACGTATTCCCGCCCGCCATCGGCCACCGGCAAGACCTCGGCATCGGCCCCGGAGCGCGCCACCACCAGGCACGCCCCCGACGAAGCTCCCGGCGTGCTCACCACCCAGCGTCCGATATCGAGTTCTGGCGCCCGCGAGATGCCACCGTCGGCGACCACGGCGCAGGTCGACGGGATCGACCCGCCGACCATCGGCGACGCGGCCGGGTCCGGCCCGCAGGCGACGTTGATCGACTTGGGCGCGCTGATCCCGTGCGGCAAGTCGCTGCCGGACCTGGACACCGTCGCCCCGACGATCACCGTCGAGTCCGGACCGAACGGTGAGATCGTCAACACCGACAAGGTCCTCGGCGCCGTGCTGGGGCTCGGCTACGCACTGGTGGACGCCGACGGTCGGGTCGCTTCGACGGTCGGCGGAGATCCGTTGCTGCAGAAGGCTCCGATGGCGTCCCTGCCGACGGGCAGATCGGCCGGAACTGGGTTCCCGACGATCCAGCCGACAGGGCTGTGTGGTGTGGCCTTGACGTCAGGCCACGACAAGCCCGATAACGGTGCGTCGATGTCGGAGCCCGGCAAGGATGTTGCGAGTGCGTCGACCGACAAGTCTTTGAGCACAGCCGGTCTGCCGCTGTACCGGGTCAACATTGCGATGACACCGGGGACCTATTCGGCCGTCAACGTGGTGTTGGTCGGTGCCGATCTGGCGCACGCCGTTGCCTACCGCATCGGCGAGCCTTGGCTGCTCGCGGTCGGTTAGGGGTCCTGAATCCGCGGACGCCGCGAGCTGCCAGGCGTGCGTGGCGGAACTGAGATGAGTGGAGTGGATGATGCGCGCCCTGAAGACGGTCGCGGTGACGCTGTTCGCGGTGGCCGTGGTCTGCGCGGTGGCGCTGATCGCGGCCTGGCCATTGGGCGCGACGCCCAGCGGGGCACCCTCGGTCGCAACACCATCGGGCGCCGGCGGGCAAGTCGACACGGTGGCCCCGCGCGGGCAAGTCGACACGGTCGCCCCCGGCGGACCGCCCGCGGCGCCCGCGCCGAGCGCTGCGCAGGCCGGCGGCGGACTGACGGAGCCGTTGGCCAGCGTCGGACCGGAGGGGGCTGCGCCGTCGGATGATGCGCCGGCCGCCGTCCCCGTCACCGCTACGACGCCCACGGCGGTCGGCGACCACTCCGACACCCGCGGGCCTGCCGACGCCGGAGAACGCATCGCGGCGCCGACCCCCACGGCGCCTTCGTCCGGCCTGGGAGGCAGGGTGGCCGAAGCCGCCCGCAGCGGCATCCGGCAATCGGTAGTGGTGCTGGACCGCTCCAGTGGCGCCGTCGTCGCGCAGGTCGATCCGGATCGGCCGCTGCCGTCCATGAGCCTGGCCAAACTGTTCATCGCCGTCGACCTGCTCGACCGCTCCGGCGGCCCAGCTGGCCTCGACCCGAACACCGCCGACACCCTGTGGCGGATGATCACCGTCTCGGACGACAACGCCGCGAGCACGCTGTGGATCGGTGGCGGTGACGGAGCCATCGTCACCCGCATCGCGGCTCGGTTCCATCTCGCCGCGGTTCGGCCTCCCACCAACCCGGGCATGTGGGGCGACACCACCGTCACCGCCCGCGATGTCGCGCAATTCCTGCGCCAGGCGCTCGCAGACCCGCTGGCCGGGCCATGGCTGGCGCACGCCATGGAGTCGGCCGCGGACACCGGCGCGGACGGGTTCGACCAGAACTTCGGCATGAACGCGATCGCCGGCGCCGGCTCCAAACAGGGTTGGGGCTGCTGTCTGCGCGGGGTGCGGTCGCTGGGCTCCGCCGGATTCACCGCCGACCGGATCGTGGTCGCCCTGTCGACGGCGGCGCCGGATACCGCCGAGCAAACCATGCGATCCGCGCTGACCGTCACCGCGCGGGCCGCGCTGCGAGTCCGATCGGCAAAGGCTCGATGAACATTCGTTTCACGAGAGTATTAACTATGGACAGAACGTTCATGACGCGCTAGCGTGAGCGTTCGTGCGTACCATCCCGGCGTCCGAACTCGACCACGTCCGCACCGGGCGAGACGACGGATTACCTGTGCTGGTACTGGATTTCGACGGCACGGTCTGTCTGGGCGACGGTCCCATCTGGGCCTATGCGCGCGCGCTGACCCCGGCCCTGGACGAGGGCGACGCGCGGCGCGTTGTGGACGGTCTGGCGGACTTCCTGGCCGGCCGCACCGAGCCGGGGGACTTCTCCGACGGCTACTCCGCGGTGGTCCGGTTGGCCGGGCCAGGCATCACCCGGGCCACTCTCGATGCCGCGTATCTGGCCAGCCGGGAATCGTTGGCCGCCGGCACGGTTGACGTGCACAGCCCGGACAGGCTGCCCGACCTGCTGGCCGCGCTGGCCGGCACCGTGCGCCGCGTGCTGCTGACCAATGCGCCGGACATCGGCATGCCCGGACTGCTGGAGCGGCTGGGTCTGGCCAGCACGATCGACGAGGTGATCACCTCGGCCGGCAAACCAGACGGGTTCGCCACCCTGCTGCCGCAGCTGCTGGACGGTGCGGCACCGGCCCGGCTGCTATCGGTCGGCGACCTGTGGTTCAACGACATCGCGCGGCCGTTGGCCTTCGGATGTGCGACCGCGTACGTGGATCGCACCGGCCGGGACCGGCGCCCCGCGCACGCCAGCGCGACCACCTTGCCTGAGCTGTATCCCGCGATCCGCGCGTGGGCGGCCGACCCCGCTGCCTTCGTCACCGAGCATTGCCCCGACGTCGCCGAGCCCGGCACGCCGACCCCGTCACCGAGGAGTTAGCCATGCGAACATCACACCGCCTCCGCCGGTTCGCCGGCACTCTGTCCACCACCCGGCTGGTCGCCAGCACCGCGGCCGTCGCGCTGGCCGTCTCCGTGCTGGCCGGATGCGGCGCTAAGGACGAGCCCTCCGGCGGCCAGTCCTCCGGCGGTGGGTCGTCGTCCGTCTCGTCCGCGTCGGGCTCGACCGGCAGCGTCGGGGCATCCACCGAGTCGGCATCCGCCAGCGCCGGGTCGACCGGTTCCGGGTCGGCCGACTCAGGTATGTCGAGTGGGTCCGGCGCCGCGCCGGCGACCAACGTCTGCACCGGCAAGAGCGGCGATCGCGTTCCGACGAAACTGGTCCTGGCACTGGTGCCGTCGGGTGACGCCAAGAAGTTGGTGGACAGCGTCAAGCCATTGACCGACGCCCTGACCAAGTCCCTGGGCATCCCCGTCTCGGGTGTCGTCACGCAGGACTACCAGGCGGCGGTGGAGGCGATCGGCGCCAACCAGGCCGACATCGGCTTCCTCCCGTCGCTGCAGATGAGCCAGGCGTGCGACAAGTACGGTGCTGTCCCGGAACTGCAGACCAAGCGGGGTGATGCCAGCAGCTACGCCGCGCAGTTCTTCACCAACGATCCCGACAAGTACTGCGCCGACAAGCCGATCGACGTCAAGGGCCTGCTGTACTGCAACAACACCCAGTCCGGCCAAGGGCCGGCGGGGCTGGACGAGTTGCCCAAGATCAAGGGCGCCACCTTCTCATTCCTGCAGGCCGCGTCTCCGGCCGGCTACATCTTCCCGGCCGCGGCGCTGAAGAAGGCGGGCGTCGACCCGGCGACCGGCGTCTCCCCCACCACGGTGACCTCCAATGATGCGTCGGTGCTGGCCGTGTACAACGGCGATGCCGAGGTCGGCGCCTCCTACTGGGATGCCCGCACCGTCGTGCAGCCCGACACGCCCGACGTGGGCAAGAAGGTCGTCGTCTTCGCGCTGACCGAGATGATCCCCAACGACGGCGTCTCGCTGAACGGCACGCTGACCACGGCATGGCAGGACAAGATCACCCAGGCGCTGCTGGACTACGCGAGCACCAAGGCCGGGGTGGCCACGCTCGAATCGATCTACCAGATCAGTGGGCTGACCAAGGCGGATCCGGCCGCGCTGCAGAAGACCGCTGACGTCGCAGCCACTCTGGGCCTGGGCTGACCGCGCGAGCGACGACGGCCGTGACGGTGCTTACGTCATGACAGCAACCGTGGGCCGGGCCGGCACCGATGTGCCGGCCCGGCCGCGCAAGCCCCGCACCGCCTGGAAGGGCTGGCTGATCGCCGCCATCGTGCTGACGATCACCTACGTCACCGGGGCTGCGATCGGTGTGAACCTCAGCGATCTGATCGACAACTGGCGGCACGGGGCGTCCAACTTCGTCAAGCTATTGCAGCCGGACTACACGTTCTTCCCGCAGACCCTTCGGTCGCTGGCCGAGACCGTCGAGATGGCCGTCATTGCCACCTTCATCTCCTCGGTGGTCTCGTTGCCACTGTCTTTCCTGGCATCTCGGGTCACCAATCCCCGCACCGGTTTCATGCTGACCGTGCGCGCGATCATGAACATGGTTCGTGCGGTACCCGACCTGCTGTATGCGGCGATCCTGGTCGCCGTGGTAGGCACCGGGGCGCTGTCCGGGATGATGGCGCTGTTCTTCTTCGACCTGGGTATCCTGGTCAAGCTGGTGTCCGAGGCGCTGGATGCCGTGGACCGCGGGCCGCAGGAGGCCGCGCTGGCCACCGGTGCCAGCTGGGCGAAGGCGGACCGCGCCGGAGTGCTGCCGGAAGCGTTGCCCGCCTACGCGTCTCATGTCCTGTACACCCTGGAGCTGAATATTCGGGTGTCCACCGTGCTCGGGCTGGTGGGCGCCGGCGGCCTGGGGTTGCTGATCGACAAGGTCCGCACCTTCTACCACTACCATGCGTTGAGTCTGATCATCCTGGAGATCCTGGTGATCATCCTGGTGCTGGAGACGGTCTCGTCCTGGGTGCGCCGGCGGTTGATCGCATGACCAGCACCTCGCTGGCTCCGTCACCGCCGACTCTGGCTCGCCCGCCCCGCCCGCGGCACGCCCGTCGGATGCTGTCGGTGGCGCTCACCGCGATCGTCGTCATCGTCTGTTTCGTTGACACCGATATGCGCTGGTCGCAGCTGGTGCGCTTTCCCGGCCGGATGGTGCACTACCTGGGCCTGATGTTCGGACCGCCGGACCTCTCGACACTGGGGCATGCGTTGTCGGCTACCCTGCTATCGGTCGATATGGCTTGGTTTGGAACGGTTCTCGGTATCCTAGTGTCGTGGCCGCTGAGTTTTCTGGCCACCCGTGGGGTCGCCCCGCTGCCGGTTCGGATGGCCGTGCGCGGCATCTTCGCGGTGTTGCGGGCCGTCCCCGAGGTGGTGATCGCCATCCTGATCCTGTCGGTGACTGGTCTGACCTCCTACACCGGGGCGCTGGCCATCGCGGTGGGATCCATGGGCACGCTGGGCAAGTGGGGCTACGAGTCGATGGAGGCGGTGGCGCGCGGGCCCATCGAGGCGGTGCGGTCGGCCGGCGGCAACCTGCGGCAGATCGTGCGCTGGGGGATCTGGCCGCAGGCCCAGCCCGAGGTGCTGGCGTTCTGGCTGTACCGGTTCGAGATCAGCGTCCGCGCCTCGGTCGTGCTGGGGCTGATCGGTGCCGGCGGGATCGGCAAGGTGCTGTCCGACAACGTCCAATTCCGAATCTGGGATGCGGTGGGCACGTTGGTCATCGTGGTCATCGTGGTGACGGTGATCATCGACCTGGCCTCCGGAATGCTGCGCCGCAGGCTGATCACCGGCCGTTGGTCCGCCCCCCGGCTGCCCCGGTTGCGGTCCCGGAGCGCGGCATGAGCATCATGGTCCGGGGTCGGCGCTCCTGGGCGCCGCATGAGCCCGAACATCGGTAGGGGGCGGTGACGATGGATCCGGTGGCCGGAGCCCCGGTGCCCGGCGAGGTGATGGCGCGCATCCGGTCGCTGGTGCCGTCGTTGCTGCCGGCCGAGCGGGCGGTCGCCGAAATCCTGCTGGACCGACCGACCGAAGTCATCGAGATGTCCTCCCAGCAGGTGGCCGACGCGGCCGGAGCCTCGCGCGCGACCGTGGTGCGAGCATGCCAGCGGCTGGGCTACTCCGGCTATCAGCAGCTGCGTGTCATGCTGGCGCGCGACCTGGGCGCTACCGGGGCCGGCCCACATCGCACGCACGGTGCCGACCCGCAGACCCCGGCGGAGGTGGTGCTCGCCTCGTTCGCGACGGTGGGCGAGTCGGTGTCGGCGATGACGGCGCTGCTGGACACCGCCGAACTGTCGGCCGCGGTAGGCGTGCTGGCCCAGGCGGACCGAATCGTGGTGGTGGGCAACGGATTGTCGGCGTCCCTTGCCCAGCACGCGGCGCAGCGGCTGGTGGCGATCGGCCGGTCGGCCGTGGCACCTACCGACCCGCTGTACCAGCAGATCGCCGCCGGCCAGCTCGATGGCGCGGGAGTGCTGTTGGTGATCAGCGGATCGGGGGCCAATGAGACCACCGTTCGGGCGGCCGCGGCTGCCCGGGATGCCGGCGCACCGGTGGTTCTCGTCACCGCCTTTGCCCGCTCCGCGCTGACCGCGCAGGCCGATCACATCCTGGTGGTCGGCATGCGGGAGGCCAGCTTCCGCGAGGAGCTCACCGTCACCACGCGCATTCCGCAGTTCATCCTGGCCGAGGCGCTGGTGGCGGCCGTGGCGCACGCCCTGGGCCCGGCAGCCGCCGATGCGCATGCCCGGACCATGGCGGTGATCGCGCAGAACCTGGCCGAGTGACCCCGTACCCTAGGTGACCGGCCGGTCCGCCGTGCGGGGGCGGGGCCGATTTGGACACCGTCGGACCGTCGGGAGGACACCACATGGCCGAGACCAGCCTGCAGATCGACCACCTGAGCAAGCGGTACGGCTCGGTGGTCGCACTGGACGATATGACCTTCGATGTGCGGGCCGGCGAGGTGTTCGGCTTCGTCGGCAGCAATGGCGCCGGCAAGACCACCACCATGCGCATCATCTTGGGCGTGCTCTCGGCCGATGCCGGCGAGGTGCGCTGGGCCGGCCAGCGGATCGACCTGGCCAGCCGCCGGCACATCGGCTACATGCCAGAGGAGCGGGGCCTGTACCCGAAGATGAAGGTCGGCGAGCAGCTGATCTACCTGGCCCGGCTGCACGGCATGGCCGCGGGTGCGGCGCGGTCGGCGGCCGAGCAGTGGGCCGAGCGGTTGGGCGTGCACGGCCGGTGGGGTGACGAGCTGCAAAAGCTGAGCCTGGGCAACCAACAACGGGTGCAGTTGGCGGCCGCGCTGGTGCATTCTCCGGAAATTCTCGTGCTGGACGAGCCGTTCTCCGGGCTGGACCCGGTCGCGGTGGACGTGATGAGCCAGGTGCTGGCCGAGCGCGCCGCCGCGGGCGTCCCGGTGATCTTCTCCAGCCACCAGCTGGATCTGGTGCAGCGGCTGTGCCATCGAGTGGGCATCGTGAAGGCCGGCCGGATGGTGGCGCTGGGCGGGGTGGACGAGCTGCGCGCCGGCGCCGAGGGACGGCTGGTGGTGACTGCGCCGCAGGGACCGCCCGGCTGGGCGGCTGCGATTCCGGGGGTAACGGTGACGGCGCAGCAGAATACAACGGTGACGTTGCAGTTGGCGCCAGGCACCGACGACCAGGCCGTGCTCGCGGCGGCGTTGGCGACCGGGCCGGTGGCGGAGTTCTCCTGGCGCAGGCCCGATCTGACCGAACTGTTCCGGCACGTCGTCACCGAGGAGGTGGCCGCATGAGCGCGCCGTTGTCGCCGGGTTCCGCGCCCGCCGCGCTGAGCTCCCTGTCCGCCATCCGCCTGGTGGCCGGACGTGAGCTGACGACCCGCCTGCACAGCAAGGCATTCCGCGTGATGACGCTCGTCGTGTTGTTGATGATTGTCGCGATGGTGGTGATCTTCAAGCTGCTGGCGGGGTCCGGGCCGTCGACGGTCACGGTCGGGGTGTTGCAGGGCGATGCGCAGCAACTGGCCCAGGTTGAGGCCACCGGGACCGCGGTGGGGCAGCACCTGTCGGCGGAGACCGTGCCGAACGAGGCGGCCGGCCAGAAACGGGTCGCCGACGGTGAGTTGGCGGCGCTGCTGGTGCCGTCGGCATCCGGTGCCCTGCACGTCGTGGTGGAGTCCAAGCTGGACGCCGGATTGCAGGGAGCGCTCACCGTGCTGGCCCGGAATATGGCCCTGGACCACCAGATTCGCATGCTGGGCGGGGATCCGGCCACCGTGAACGCGGCGGTGTCGAATGCCGGGCTGGACCTGCAGGTGCTCTCCCCGCCGCACCACTACGACGTGGCGCAGATCGTGCTGGGTAGCGTGGCCGGGATCCTGATCTACCTGTCGTTGATGACCGGTGGTCAATTGGTCGCGCAGGGCGTGGTGGAGGAGAAGTCCAGCCGAGTCGTCGAATTGCTGCTGGCGACGATCCGGCCGTGGGAACTGATGTCCGGCAAGGTGCTCGGTATCGGGCTGCTGGGCCTGATCCAGGTGGCCGCCTACGGCATCGTCGGCGTCGGGTTGGCGTCGGCGCTGGGGGTGCTGACGCTGTCGATCTCGGCGGCGGCCAGCACGGTGGTCTGGCTGGTGGTGTGGTACCTGATCGGGTTTGTGATGTACGCGTTCGCATTCGCCGCCGCCGGCGCACTGGTGTCCCGGCAGGAGGACGCCGCCGGGGTGATCATGCCGGTGTTGATCTTCGTTATCGCCGGCTACGTGCTGGGCATCTCGATCCTGCCGGGAGACCCGTCCAACAGCCTGGTCTCGGTACTGAGCGTGATCCCGCTGTTCGCGCCGACGCTGATGCCGATGCGGCTGGCAATGGGCGGGGTGCCCGCCTGGGAGGCGGCGCTGGCGCTGGTGCTGGCTCTGGCGATGATCCCGGCGCTGGCCGCGCTGGCCGGGCGGATCTACCGCAATGCCGTGATCCACATCGGCGCCCGCGTCTCGCTGCGCAAGGCCCTGGCTCGCTGATTCTCGCCTTGGGAGTCTGAGGTTGCGCCATAGCGCCACGTGGGGCACACGAGGCGGAGGGGGGCGCCGAGCGGATTGTGCACAACCTCGGCCTGGTTGGCTCGGATGTGGATAGCTCACGGGCCCACCCTTGAGTTCGGGGCACCATCTGATGGATGGAAACGACCTGGGGATCCGTTGCTGAGGCGCAGCAGCACATGATTGCCCGTCGGCAACTGAACAAGCTCGGCATCGACGCTCATGTTGTGCGCAACCAGATCGCTGCTCGGCGGTGGGCTGCGCGCAGCAGCACGGTTATCAGCACCGTCACCGGGTCGCTGACCTGGACCCAGCAGTGCTGGCTGGGCGTGCTGCACGCGGGTCCTGGTTCGTTGGTGGGTGGTTTGACCGCTGCAGCCGAACAGGGACTGCAGCGGTGGGATCGAGCGGAGGTGACGATTCTCGTGGGCCATCAGCGGGTGCTGGACCCGGTGGCCGGCATTCGCTTCGTTCGCACCCGCCGCCCCTTGGGCACGCTGGGCGCGGTCAGGCCCGGCCTACCGGTATGCCGGTTGGAACCTGCCGTGCTGCTGGCTGCTGCCTACGAACTCTCGCCGCGGGTCGGGCAGGGATTGTTGGCCGCGGTGGTCCAGCAGCGGCTGACGACCGCCAGCCAGTTGCTGTGGTGGTTGCGCAGCATGGCACCCTTGCACCGCGCACCGCTGTTCCGCGAGATGCTCGGTGAGATCTCCGGCGGTGCACAGTCAATGGGCGAATTGGACGTGGGTCGGATCTGCCGAGAGCGGGGGCTGCCTGCCCCGACAAGACAAGTTGCTCGCCGGGATGCCGCCGGTGCGCGCCGATTCAGGGACTGCGAATGGCAGTTGCCGGACGGCCGGGTCATCGTGTTGGAGATCGACGGGGGATTCCACATGGAGGTCGAGCATTGGCAGGACGACATCGCCCGGCAGCGACGGTTGACCGATCCACGTCGGCTGGTGATTCGATGCACCACGCGCGAACTCCGCGACGATCCGGACTCGGTGGTCGTCGACCTGATCCGGCTGGGCATTCGCTCGGCTTGTGTGCCTGACGTGGCGGTATAGCGCCACCTGGGACACACAAGCGCAGAATCAGCGGGGCGGGGGAGGGGGAGGAACGGGCTTGGCGCGGGTGATCTTTGCCAGCGGCACCGTCACCGGCCCGCGGCGGGTCTGCACCGTACAGGCGTCCTCGTCGATCGCGACCAGATCGCCGAGCGCGTCGTGGAATCCGTCGTCCTCGCGGCGCCGCACCACCACGCGGGTGCCGAGGGGCAGCGCCCGCAACATCTCCACTGCCGCCTCGCCCACTGGCACCACCCGACACTATCGCCCGGCTTGTGTGTCTCTCGTGGCGGCATAGCGCCACCTCAGACACACAAGCCGGAAGAGGAGGGCTCAGCCGCGGATCGCCGCCAGGGCGGCCTGCACGTCCTCCTCGGTGTTGTACAGGTGGAACGCCAACCGGGCGCGGCCGTCCATTTCGGAAAACCGCGCCCCGGCGCTCCGCAAGCGTTCGATCGCCTCGTCCGGCACAGCCACGGACGCGATCGCCGAATCCGACGGCGGCAGGCCCAGCCCCGACCGGAACGCGTTGGCCAGCGCGATGTTGTGTGCGCCGATCGTCGCGACGCCCACCGACAAGAGCACGTCCAGCGCCGGCGCGGTGCCGACCCAGCTGTGCCAGGCAGGGGAGATGTCGAACGCCCCGGCGTCGTCGCGCAGTCGCAGTGGCATGCCGTAATAGGCGCCCGGCTGAGCCGCGTACCAGCCGGCCGCCAGCGGTCGGAGCCGCGCTGCGAACTCGGGGTGCCGCTCGACCAGACCCGGGTGCAGGGTGGCGAACGCCGTGCCGCGGGGGGCGCACAGCCACTTGTAGGCGCCCGCCGACAGCACGTCGACGGCCAGCGCGTCCAGCGGCAGCCACCCCGCGGCCTGGGTGGCATCCAGCACGGTCACGGCGCCCACTTCGCGCGCCCGGGCGGTGACGGCGGCGATATCAGCGACCTCGCCGGTGGCCGACTGCACCGCCGAGAAGCTCACCAGCGATGTGCTCGCCTCAATGGCATCGGCCAGGTCCGCGAGCGGCGCCGTGCGCACCCGTATGCCGCGGTCGGCGTGCACGGCGAACGGGAACACGCCGGAGGTGAACTCGATGTCCGGCACCAGCACCGAGGCGCCGTCCGGCAGGGCGGCGCCGACGGGTGCCAGTAACTGGGACACGGCGGCGCCGGTGGCGACCCGGTCCGGTGAGATGCCGACCATCGCGGCGAACGACTCCCGCGAGGCCTGCACCGAGGCGGCCCAGGGCGCCCAGGGGCCGGCCCCGGCACGCCAGTCGTCCAGCGAGCGCTGCAGCGCCTGCCAGGCCGGCCGGGGCGGCGGCCCGTAGGAGGAGCTGTCCAAAAAGCCCGGCCGCACATCCCACAGGGCGGCGGCGTCGGTGAGGCTGAGCGGGTCGGTCATGCCCCCGATTCCACCACCCGACGGTGACGGGCCTGCGAGCGACGCCTGGGATCGGTGACGGGCTGGGCGTCGGACGGGCTGGATGACGGCCGGGCTGGGATCGGTGACGGGGGTTCCGGGGAGCAGGCTCAGCCGAGCGGCCGGTCGCGGTGACACGGGGGGCACCCGGTTGTCCGGAACGCCACTGGCCGCCCGGAAACGGCCGGTGGCCGCGACCCCGGATCGGGTCGCGGCCACCGCCGCTGTGAGAGCGTGAGGTTAGAAGTTGGCAGGGCCGGGGATCTTGAACGGGAGCCTGGCGCCCGCGGACTGCGCAGCCAATGCAGCGAAATACGTCAGCGCAAGCGTCGTGATCAACGCGAACCACACGCCGAAACCGGGGCCCGCCGATACTCCGCCGGACACGCCGAAGTACGAGCCGCCGTAGGCGAATGTGTGGATCAGGACAAAGATCATCAAGACGAACGATGCTGCCGCCGCATAGAACAGCCACAGGGGCTGGACCTGACCCGGCTTCAACACACCGAAGATGTTCAGGGCGTAGATGACGCCGACCGCCAATGCGATCAGGACCGGGATCCACCACCATAGCGACCAGCCGTTGACACCACCGCCACCAAACCCGGAGACGCTGACCGACCAGAAGTTGAAGAAGCTCGCAATCAAGGTCAGCAGAGACGCACCCATCAGGCACCAGCCGAGGACTGAGATCTTCGAGAAGTCGATTGGGTTGGCACCGGCGGGCGGCCCCTGCTGGTAGCCGCCGGGCGGCGGGTACCCGGGCTGGCCCTGGGGCGGCGGCGGGTAGCCCTGCGCGCCCGCGGGGGGCGGTGGGTACCCTCCGGCCGGCGGTGCGTAACCCGGGGGCGGCCCGGCCGGAGCGCCAGGCGGTGGGCCCGGGGGAACCGCACCCGGCGGGGGCCCGGCCGGCATGGCACCGGGAGGTGGATACCCGCCCGCGGGTGGCGGGCCCGCCGGGGTGGGTCCGGGTTGTCCGCCGGGCGGGGTCGGTGCCGGGGGCGGATAGCCGCCGGGTGGTGGCTGAGTCACGGGTACCTCCTGTCAGGCGCCAGGCGCCGGTTGCGCCCATACGACGGGCAGCACGGCTGCCGACCAGACCGTAACGTGTGACCGATGCCGGGGGAAGGTGAAACGCAGATAAACCCCGAACCGTTCACCCACCGACCCGGGCGAGGCCAGCCATGTTCACCGCGAGGGGCAGTCACGGCACACATGAGGCGTCGGCCGCGCTCCTGATACATCCGCGCTCTTGATGCATCCGCCTGGGGCCGCGCCCGGCTCTGCGGCATCATCCCCCGGCGAACGGCGGCAGCACGTCCAGCTCGTCACCGGCATGCACCGCCGCAGACGGATCGCGGACTGCCACCGAGCCCAGCAGGTAACTGCACCGGGTGAGCACCCGGGTCAGTGCCTGACCGTGCCGCGCGCCGATGGCATCGATCACCGACGCGACCGTTCCCGGGGCATCGATCGTCACCGATTCCTCGTCGACATCGGCGGCGGCTCGGGCCGCCGCGAAGTACCGCACCGTCAGGGTGATCGTGGGCGCGTCGTCCGACCTGCTGGCCAGAAACGTGGACCCCGTCACCGCTCGCTGCGTATCAGACTGGGAAACCGGCACATCAGACACCGGTCCAGCGTAGCCCGGCGCGCTGCATTGCCGCGTGCCGCCGGCGGTGCGAAGATCGCCACCGGCGACAGTGCACCGGAACGGGCAGGCACGGCCATCGACACCATGGGATCGGTGACGGGGATGCGGAGAACCGGCAGAGCGATCGTGACCATGGCGGCGGCGGCCGCCCTTGGCCTGGCGGGCTGTGGTTCCGGGTCGGGCGGCGGGGCGGGTTCCTCGGTCCCGAACACTCCCTCGGCGCCGGGCAGCACGGGATCGGGCCAGACCGGCTCGTCCGGGAGCGTCAGTCCCGGCAGCGGGGGCGCCGGCAGCATGAGTGTGGGTGGCGGGAGCGGCAGTACCTCGGCCCCCGGCACCGGCCCGGTCACCGTCAACGTCGGCGGCTTCACCGGCACCTTCGACCCGCCGGCCACCGACTGCAAGCCCGGCCAGTACTCCGACTCGAACCCGATCAAGGCCGCCTGGATCTACGTCGGCTCGCCCAGCGACGCCGGCTGGACGCAGGCACATGACCAGGGCCGTCAGGCCGCCGCCAACCACTTCGGCAAGTCGCTGGTCACGATCACCAAGGAAAACGTCCCGGAGGGACCGCAGACCGCACAGGTACTCCAGCAGGTGGTCAGCCAGGGCGCCAACATCGTCTTCGCTACCTCCTACGGGTTCCAGCCCTCCGTGCTGGCCGCCGCCAAGGCCAATCCGTCGGTGTTGTTCGAGCAGGCCACCGGCGACACCATGCTGCCGAACGTGGCGCAGTACTACGGGGCCGGTGAGGACGGCGATTACCTGTCCGGCATGGCCATCGGGTACGCCTCCAAGACCGGCAAGATCGGCTTCGTCGCGCCGTTCCCGATCCCCGAGGTGATTCGAGAGATCAACGCCTACACGATGGGCGCCCGGTTCGCGCATCCGGGCGCGACTGTCAAGGTGGTGTGGACCAACACCTGGTTCGATCCGGCCAAGGAGCGACAGGCGGCGCAGAGCCTGGTGTCGGCGGGGGTCGACGCGCTCGGCGATGGGCAGGACAGCCCCACCACTGGGCAGGTCGCCAAGTCCAGCAACCTGCCGTGGACCGGGTACGACTCCGACCAGACCAGTTTCGCGCCGGAGAACTTCCTGACCGCCACCACCTACCACTGGGGCGACTACTACACCCAGGAGATCCAGGCGGCAATGGACTGCTCCTGGCGTACGCACTTCTACTACGGCGGTCTGGGCGACGGTTTCGTCAAGATGGCGCCGTACGGCAAGAGCATGTCCGAGGATGCGAAGACCGCCATCGACAAGCGCAAGCAGGAGATCATCGACGGCAGCTTCGATCCCTTCGCCGGTCCGCTGACCGATCAGGCCGGGAAGGTCAAGATCGCCGAAGGCACCACGATGTCGATCAAGGACAAGTACCAGATGAACTGGTTCGTCCAGGGCGTCGACGGCACCATCCCGGCGGGCTGACGCCGCCGGTGGGTGCGGACGGATCGGTGGGCGCCGCTGGCCAGGACGGCGGTGACGGGGTCGCGGGGACCGGCGCGCCCGAGGCCGCGGCCCCCGGCGGGCCCGGGCCGGCCGAGCCCCCGGCCATCGAGGCCGTGGATATCACCAAGCGCTTCCCGGGAGTCGTGGCCAACTCGGGGGTCTCGTTTGCAGCCGCGGCCGGCGAGGTGCATGCGCTGCTCGGCGAGAACGGCGCCGGCAAGAGCACGTTGTGCGCCGTCCTGACCGGCAGCTACCGGCCGGACGAGGGCCAGCTTCGGGTGCGTGGCGCCGAGGTCCGGTTCCGCTCGCCCCGCGATGCGCACCGGGCCGGGATAGGCATGGTGCACCAGCACTTCCGGCTGGTTCCGTCGATGAGCGTCGCGGAGAACGTGGTGCTGGGAGACGCCGGCGCGCCATTCCGATTCCGGCGCAAGACGATCGAGGAGCAGGTGGCGCGGGTCGCGGAGCGCTACCGGATCGATGTGAGCCCAAGAGCGACGGTGGGCCGGCTCTCGCTCGGGGAACAGCAGCGGGTGGAGATTCTCAAATCGCTGCACCGCGGGGCCAGGATCCTGCTGCTGGACGAACCGACCGCGGTGCTGGCCACGGGCGAGGTGGACGCGCTGTTCGAGAGCGTGCGTCAGCTGGTCGCCGATGGCGGCACGGTGGTGTTTGTCTCACACAAGCTGCCCGAGGTGATGGCGATCGCCGACCGGGTGACGGTGCTGCGCCGCGGCCGCACCGTCGGCAGCGTCGCCGTCGTCGACACCTCGCCCCGGGGCCTGGCCGCACTGATGGTGGGCCGGGAGATCGAGATGGCGGCCCGCGTCCCGGACGCCGTCGACGAGACGGCCCCGGTGGCGCTGGAACTGCGCGGGGTGGGCGCTGCCGGCGATCGCGGCCGGCCCGCGCTGCGCGACGTGACACTGACGCTGCGGGCCGGCGAGATCCTCGGGGTCGCTGGTGTGGCCGGCAACGGGCAGCGCGAACTCGCCGAGGTGGTGGCCGGGCTGCGACCGCGCACCGCCGGCACCGTGGTGGTGGCCGGCACGGCGCTGCCCGGCGACCCGCGGTCGGCGATCGACGCCGGGGTCGCGTTCGTGCCCGAGGATCGGATGGGCGTCGGGGTCGCGGGCGCGCTGCCGATCGCCGACAACGCCGTGCTCAAGACCCACCGGCGGCGGCCCTTTCGCACCGGCCCGTTGCTGCGCCGTCGCCGGATCGTCGGCCACGCCCGTACCCTGATGGCCGACTTCGACATCCGCGCCCCCGGGCCGCGCACCCTGGTGCGGCAGCTGTCCGGCGGCAACGTGCAGAAGGTGGTACTGGCCCACGAGTTGGACTCCGATCCACGGGTGCTGGTTGCCCAATCACCCACCCACGGGCTGGATGTCGGGGCCATCGACGCGGTGCGCCGCATCATGCTCGACGCGGCCGGCCGCGGCGTTGCGATCCTGCTGATCAGCGAGGATCTGGACGAGGTGCTGGACATGTCGGACCGGGTGGCGGTGATGTATGAGGGCCGCGTGGTCGACGAATTCCCCGCCGGCGACGCCGATGTCGAGCGGATCGGTGAGTTGATGGCCGGGGGCGAGCGGTGATGCCCGGTGGCATCCGCGTCGAGCGCCGGTTGGGCAACCCGCGCTGGGTCGCGTTCGTGGTGCCGGTGGTGGCGCTGATCGTCGCGGCCATCGTCACCGCCGCCGTGCTGGCCGCGTCCGGCCACCAGCCGCTGCAGGTGTACCAGCAGATCTACCAGGCCGGATTCACCGCGAACGGCGCGCTCAGCCGCACCTTCGTCTACGCGACGCCGCTGCTGTTCACCGGGCTGGCGGCTGCGGTCGCGTTCCGCATGAAGGTGTGGAACATCGGCGGCGAGGGTCAGCTGTACGCGGGCGCGATCGGGGCGGCCGGTGTCGGTCTGGCGCTGCACACCTGGCCGGGGCCGCTGGTGATCATCGCGATGGTGATCGGCGGCGCGCTCGCCGGGGCGCTGTGGGCGGCGATCCCCGGCCTGCTGCGGGCCTACCTGCGCACCAACGAGATCCTCACCTCGTTGATGCTCAACTACGTCGCCGGGCTGCTGCTGTATTACCTGATCTACGATTCCACCTCCTACTGGCGGGACATGACCTCGGCATCGGCCAAGGTGTTCCCCACCGGCAAGAGCATCGAGGCGAGCGCGTTCTGGCCCCAGCTGTCGTTCGGTGCCGCGCTGGTGGTGCCGATGGGATTCGGACTGGGAATCGTGGTGGCGCTGGGCATCTGGACCGTCACTCGCACCAGCCCGACCGGCTTCGCGATGTCCGTGATCGGCGAATCGCCCGGCGCGGCCACCTACGCCGGCATGCGCACCAAGCGCACCATCGCCGGCGTGATGCTGGCCTCCGGCGCCTTTGCCGGGATCGGCGGTGCCAGCCAGATCGGCGACTTCGGGCACACCCTGGACCCGCGAGGGCTGCAGCAGGCCGGCTACGGCTACACGGGCATCGTGGTGGCGGCCCTGGGCCGGTACAACCCGCTGGCCGTGGTGATCGTCTCGTTCCTGATCGGGGCGCTGACCAACGCCGGATTCGCCTTGCAGGGGCCGGACTTCCCGTCCGGGCTGGTGGGAGTGATCGAGGGCATCATCCTGTTCTCGGTGCTGGCCGGGGAGGCGCTATCCCGCTACCGGATCTCGCTGCGACGCTCGCCGCGCACCGCGGACACGGCGCCCGGCACCCCGGTGGGGGAGGTGGTCGCCCCGTGAACGCGTCGCTGGCCGTCACCCTCGTCACCTCCGCGATCATGTTCGGCACCCCGCTGCTGCTGGCCGGCCTGGGCGAGCTGTTGGCGGAACGCTCCGGCGTTCTCAATCTGGGCGTCGAGGGCATGATGTTGGCCGGCGCGGTGACGGCGTTCTGGGCGGTGCAGGCCGTGCCCGGGCCGGCGTGGTTGGCGTTGATCGTGGCGGTGCTGCTGGCCGCGGCCGCGGGCGGGGCGATGGCGCTGATCCACGCGTTCGTGTCGGTGACGTTGCGCGCCAACCAGATCGTGTCCGGCCTGGCGCTGACGATCTTCGCCGGTGCCGCCGGGCTGTCCTCGTATCTCGGCGTGGTGTGGGGCCTGGCCGGCAAGCCGGGCGCGCACCAGATGAGCGCCATCGACATGGGTGCGCTGTCGGATCTGCCCGTGGCGGGACCGATCCTGTTCCATCAGGACCCGCTGGTCTACGCCTCCTGGCTACTGGTGATCGTGGCCGCCTGGTATCTGTACCGCACCAGGCCGGGGCTGAACCTGCGCTCGGTGGGGGAGGCGCCGGCGGCCGCCGACGCGATGGGCATACCGGTGACGGCGTATCGGTACGTGCACACCGTGATCGGCGGCGCGCTGGCCGGAGTCGGGGGCTCGTACTTCACCCTGGTGCTGTCCAGCCAGTGGACCGACGGGCTGACCGCCGGGGCGGGCTGGATCGCCATCGCTCTGGTGATCTTCGCGTTCTGGCGGCCCGGCTACCTGCTGATCGGCGCGTACTTCTTCGGGCTGCTGTCCGGGCTCGGATTCGATCTGCAGGCCCGCGGGGTGGCCTGGCCCAGCGAGTTCTTCTCCGCACTGCCCTACGTGATGACGGTGATCGCCCTGGTGATCATGTCCACCGGCTGGGCACGCCGGCAGCTGGGCACCCCAGCAGCGCTGGGCACGCCGTACGCCCGAGAGGAGGGCGGCTGAGAGCGGCCGCTCACCGGTGTCGTGATCCCCATGGACATCGGGCTCGATCGCCTTCGGCGGGAGCAAAATCTGCACCTCGCGGGGATCTTGGAATGCACGACCTGCGGGAATGCCGACCTTGATCCCCTCGAGGTGCGATTCGTGCCGCGCACCCGGGAGGAGAGTGGCCGGGTGGGGCCGCCCGGGCCACCGCGGTAGAACCTGAGCATCAGGCGTGTGCCGCGCGCCGCCGGCCTCGGCACCGCTTGTGACCTGCTGCATTGGTGCGACACGGCCACACGGTGCAGCATCCAGGCATGGACGACTCTCGTCCTGCTCCGCGCACCGGGCGCCGCCGCGCCCGGTATCTGCGGCTGCGGATGTCCATCGGCCGGCACCCCGCCGACCTGGCCCGCCTGACGGTGGCCGCCGGCGTGGTCGTCGCCTGCCTGTTCGCCGCCCGCGCCCCGGGGGTCAACCCGGTGGAGCAGTCCATCTTCACCGAACTGCAGCGGCTGCCACGGGGCGCCGACCGGCTGCTGCAGGTGCTCACCTGGGCCGGCTGGTGGCCCGGGATCGTGCTGGCCGCGGCGGCCGCCGCCTACCTGGGCCGGGCCCGGCTGGCCCTGACGCTGGCCTGGGCCGGGGCGATCGCCTGGCCGCTCACTCTGCTGATGCACGCGCTGATCGGCCACCGCACGGTCCCCGCCGAGCTAATCGCCGACGCGACGCATCAGATGGCCGCGAGCTTCTTCGATTTCCCCTCCACCCACGTGGCGATCGTGGCCGCGCTGGCCACCGCGGCCGGCCCCTACCTGATCCGCACCATGCGCGCGGCGTGCTGGGTGCTGGTGGTGGCCGTCGCGGTCGCCGACGTCGTGCTGGGCTACCACCTGCCGCTCGGCGTGTTCGGCGGGGGCTTTCTGGGCTGGGGCACCGGGACGCTGCTGCACCTGACGCTGGGCGCGCCGGGACGCCGCACCACCGATCGAGCGGTGCGCTCGGCGCTGACCCAGGCTGGCCTAGGCCCCGTCACCGTCACCCCCGCGCGACGGCGGTGGCGGGGCCCCCTGACCTACGACATCACCGACACCGCAGGCGATCTGCTGCAGATGAAGGTGGTCCGGCGGCTGCACCGGCTGGCCGGCCCCGGCTATCGGGTACGGCGCATGCTGGCCTCGGTGGAAACCGGGCAGGACGCCCGGCTGTCCACCCCGCGGCACGAGGTGGAGCACGAGGCCTACGTCACCCTGCTGGCCGAACGCGCCGGCGTGGGAACCCTGCCGGTGCTGCTGGCCGGGGAGATTGATTACGGTCCGCCGTTTCTGATCCGGCGGGTGGTACCGGGCCGGCTGCTGTCCGAGATGCCCGCGGACGAGGTGGACGACGCCCTGCTGGCCCGGCTGTGGCAGGACGCGGCGGCGCTGGGCGCGGTCCGCATCGCCCACCACGACCTGCGCGCGGAGAACATCCTGGTGGACACCGACGGGCGCCCCCGGATCGTGGATTTCACCTTCAGCCGGGTCGGGAGCCCCGCCGGGCAGACCGCACAGGACGCCGCCGAGTTGTTGGTCTCGGTGGCCAGCGTGGTCGGCATCCACCGGGCGGTGACGAGTGCGGCGCGGGCGCTGCCCGCCGACACCCTGCGGGAGGCATTGCCGCATCTGCAGACTCTGGCCCTGCATCACCGGTTCCGCCGGCAGATCGCCCGTGAGGTCTCGCTGTCGGCGCTGCGCGAGGCGTTGGCGCATGCCACCGAGAGCCCGGTGCCGTCGTTCCACTCGCCGGTCCGCCCCACCACGCTGGCGTTGTTGATCGCCGGCGGGCTGGCCGTGTACCTGCTGCTGCCGGAGCTGTCCAGCATCGGCGAGGTGCGGGCCGCCGTGCTGCGGGCCGACTGGGGTTTTTTGCTGCTGGCGGTGGCGGCCGGGCTGGGCGCGGTGCTGGTCTCGGCGCTGACCATCCTCGGCGCATGCGTCGAGCCTCTGCCGGTCGGCCGGACGATCGCGGTGCAGGTGGCGGCCGCGTTCACCGGGCGGACCACCGCCGGCGCGCTGGGCTTCTATGGCATCAACATGTCGTTCCTGGAGCGGCAGGGCCTGCGGCGCTCGCACGCCGTGGGCGTGCTGGTGCTCAACCGGGCGGCGACGTTCGTGGTGGCCGGTCTGCTGACCGTGGTCGGAGTGCTGATCATCGGCAACGCGGTGCCGGTGGGCACCGTGCACGTCGGCTGGCAGTGGTGGGTGGCGGCCGCGGGAGTGGCGGCGGTGCTGGCGGGTGTGCTCGTTTCCCGGGTCGGGCGTGTCCGGCTGCTGCGTCCCGGCCTGGGGCTGGCCCGGGAAATGTGGCACAGCATGATTCCGGTGCTGCGCAACCCGTGGCGATTCGGCCAGCTGCTGGTGGGGGAGGTCGGCTTTCTGCTGCTGTCGGCGGGTGGGCTGGCGGCGACCCTGGCCGCCTTCACGCCGCACTTCGACGTGCTGGCGGTGCTGGCGGTGTTCGTGGTCGGCTCCACGCTGGGGCAGCTGGTGCCGACCCCGGGCGGGTTGGGCGCTGTTGAGGGCGCGCTGATCGGAGGGCTGACGGCACTGGGTATTGGCCCGGCGGATGCCATCGCCGCAGCGCTGGTCAACCGGGCGCTCACGTTCTGGCTGCCGGTGCTGCCCGGAGTTGCGGCGTTCCGCGTGCTGCAACATCGCGGTGTGGTGTGACAGCGCAGTGGCGTCGGAGGGCAGTGGCGTGACGGCACGGTGCGGTCGCCGGCCCCTGTCGCGGGAGGGGAGACTGGGATCAGCGACTCTTGATCTTCGGAGGTGACGATGGGCCGGATCACCGCGCGCCGCCGGGTCGTCCGGGCACGCATCGGCGAGCCGCCGGTGCGCGCCGAGGACGCCGTCACCGTCGAGGAACCGCTGGAGATCCGGGTCGGCGGCCGGCCGCTGACCGTCACCATGCGCACCCCCGGCCACGACGTCGAGCTCGCGATCGGATTTCTGATCGCCGAGGGAATCGTCACCGCCGGAGATCAGGTATCCACCGCCCGGTACTGCGCCGGGGCCACCGAGGACGGCGTGAACACCTACAACGTGCTGGATATCGCGCTGGCGCCCGGCGTTCCGGCCCCGGACCCCTCGCTGACCCGCGCGTTCTACACCACCAGCTCGTGCGGGCTGTGCGGTAAGGCGTCGATCGACGCGGTGCGCACCTCGTCGGCCTACGTCGTCGGTGACGATCCGCTCACCCTCACGCCCGAGGCGGTGACGGGGTTCCCGGCGTTGCTGCGCGCCGGGCAGGCGGTGTTCGACAAGACGGGCGGGCTGCACGCGGCGGCGCTGCTGCACGGCGGCACCGGCGAGATGCTGGTGGTCCGGGAGGACATCGGCCGGCACAACGCGGTGGACAAGGTGATCGGATGGGCCGCGCAGGCCGGTCGGGTGCCACTGCGTGGCACGGTGCTGATGGTGTCCGGGCGGGCCAGCTTCGAGCTCACCCAGAAGGCGCTGATGGCCGGTATTCCGATGCTGGCGGCGGTGTCGGCCCCGTCGTCGCTGGCGGTCGAGCTGGCCGAGCAGGCGGGCATGACGCTGGTCGGATTCCTGCGTGGCGAGTCCATGGTGATCTATGCCGGCGAACACCGCATTTGCGGATCAGGTGGTGCGTGAGATCCGCAGGTGAGAAGTCGCATCCCCATCTGTTGCGAGATCCTCGGACCCGGTGCAGGGTCGTGATCAGCGGGTCGTCCGATGTCGCGCGGTTCCGCGCGACCCGGGCACCCGGAATCGTTCGTCCGGGCACAAGGGAGCGCACATGACGTCGGTGTCGGTGAAGGTGGACGGGGCCACCTATCGCGATGACGTGGAGCCGAGGATGCTGCTGGTGCAGTACCTGCGGGAGAAGGTCGGCAAGACCGGCACGCTGATCGGCTGCGATACCAGCAACTGCGGTGCCTGCACCGTGTTGCTGGACGGCCGGAGCGTCAAGTCCTGTTCGGTGCTGGCGGTGCAGGCCGACGGCCACGAGGTGACGACCATCGAGGGACTGGCCGGCATGAACGGCCAGTTGCACCCGGTGCAGAAGGCCTTCCACGACAATCATGCGCTCCAGTGCGGCTACTGCACGCCGGGGATGATCATGCGCTCGGTGTCGCTGCTGACCGAGAATCCGCATCCGAGCGAACGGGAGATCCGGGAGGGGCTGGAGGGGAACCTCTGCCGCTGCACCGGATATCAGAACATCGTGGCGGCCGTCGAGCAGGCCGCCGGCGAGCTGGCCGGCGCGAGCGCGGGGGGTGCTCGGTGACCGCCGCCGTGGATTCGGCTCCGACTCGGGAGATCGGCAGCCCGCGCACCCGCAAGGAGGATGCGCACCTGATCACCGGGCGCAGCACCTTCGTGGACGGCATGTCGCTGCCCGGCATGGTGCACCTGGCCATGGTGCGCTCGCCGATGGCGCACGCCAGGATCACCTCGATCTCCACCGACGCCGCCAAGGCCGCGCCCGGCGTGGTCGGGGTCTGGACCGGCGCCGACCTGCCCGAGCAGGGCGGGCTGGCGTGCGCGTGGCCCATCACCCCGGACATGAAATCGCCCGTGCACCTGCCGGTGGTGGTGGACACCGTCAACCACGTCGGCGAGATCGTCGCGGTGATCGCCGCGCGCAGCAAGGCCGAGGCGGTCGACGCGGTCGAACTGGTCGACGTCACCTACTCCGAGCTGCCGGTCGTCACCGATCTGGCCGCCGCCCGCGACGGCCGCGCGCCGGTGATCTATGGCGATCTCGGCAGCAACGTCAGCGCCACCTGGGTGTTCGACTCCGGCGAGGCCGGCACCGGCGGCAACGCCACCGAGGCCATCGCCGCCGCCCGCCATGACCCCGACCAGGTCGTGGTCGAGCGCACCTTCCGCCAGCAGCGATTGGTCCCGGCCTACATGGAGCCACGGTCGACCGTGGTGGATCCGCGCGGCGCCGGCGACCAGATCACCATGTGGACGACCACCCAGATCCCACACGTGCTGCGCACCATGTTGACGCTCTCGCAGGGGATTCCGGAGGAGCAGCTGCGGATCATCGCGCCGGACGTCGGTGGTGGCTTCGGCGGGAAGCTTGAGGTCACCCCGGAGGAGGTCGCCACGCTGATGGTGGCCCGCCAGCTCGGCAAGCCGGCCAAGTTCACCGAGACCCGCTCGGAGACGATGATGGCCGCCCACCACGGCCGGGACCAGATCCAGCACCTGACGCTGTCGGCCCGCAGAGACGGCACCGTCACCGGGTTCGACGTCGACCTCACCGCGAACATGGGCGCCTATCTGGCGCTGGTCGGGCCGGGGGTGCCCATCCTGGGTGCCTTCATGTTCAACGCCATCTACAAGATCCCCGCCTACCGGTTCTCCTGCACCAACGTGTTCACCAACGAGGTGATGACCGACGCCTACCGGGGTGCCGGCCGGCCGGAGGCCACCTTCGCCGTCGAGCGGATGATGGACGAACTGGCGACCGAGCTGGGCATGGACCCGATCGAGGTGCGGCGGCGCAACTGGATCGGCCACGAGGAGTTCCCGTTCACCACGGTCGCCGGGCTCACCTACGACTCGGGCAATTACGAGGCCGCCACCGCGAAGGCGTTGGAGCTGTTCGGCTACGACGAGTTGCGCGCCGAGCAGCAGCGCCGGCGGGAGTCCGGCGATCCGGTCCAGCTGGGCATCGGCACCTCCACCTTCACCGAGATGTGCGGACTGGCGCCGTCGCGGATCCTGGGGTCGCTGTCCTACGGGGCGGGCGGCTGGGAGGCGGCGTCGATCCGGATGCTGCCCACCGGTGCCGTCGAGGTGGTGACGGGCATCTCGCCGCACGGGCAGGGCCACGTCACCGGCTTCTCGCAGATCGTCGCCGATCGGCTGGGGGTGCCGTTCGAGAAGGTCAAGATCCTGCACGGCGACACCAACGTCTCTGCCAAGGGCCTGGACACCTACGGGTCCCGGTCCCTGACGGTGGGTGGTATCGCGGTGGTCAAGGCGGCCGACAAGGTGATCGCCAAGGCGCGCACCATCGCCGCGTACCTGATGGAGGCGTCCGAGGACGACGTCGAGTTCGATCACGGCACCTTCACCGTCCGAGGCACCGAGACCTCGCTGGGCATCGGCGATATCGCGCTGGCGGTGTTCACCGGGCACAACCTGCCCGAGGGTGTGGAATCGTCCCTGGACTCGGAGGCGACCTTCGACCCGGAGAACTTCTCCTTCCCGCACGGCACGCACCTGTGCGCCGCCGAGGTAGACACCGAGACCGGCCGGGTGACGCTGCGCAAGTACGTGGCCGTGGACGACATCGGCACCATCATCAACCCGCTGCTGGTGGACGGCCAGGTGCACGGCGGCCTGGCCCAGGGCATCGCCCAGGCGCTGTACGAGGAGGCGGTCTACTCCGAGGACGGCCAGCTCATCTCGGGCACCTTCGTGGACTACCTGGTGCCCAGCGCGGCCGATCTGCCGGGCTACGTCACCGATCGCACCGTCACCCCGTCGACCACGAACCCGTTGGGGGTCAAGGGGGTCGGCGAGGCCGGCACCATCGCCTCCACGCCCGCGGTGGTGAACGCGGTGCTGGACGCGGTGCGGCAGTTCGGCGTGGCCGACATCCACATGCCGCTGACCCCGGCGCGGGTCTGGCGGGCCCTACAGGATGCGCATACCGGCGCAGCGAGTGCCACTGGAGGTGCGGCATGATCCCCGCGTCGTTCGACTACACCGCCCCGACCACGCTCTCCGATGCGCTGGCTGCGTTATCCGAGGGTGGCGAGGACGCGAAGATCCTGGCCGGCGGGCAGTCGCTGCTGCCGGTGCTCAAGCTGCGCATGGCGGCGCCGTCGCTGTTGATCGACCTGGGTCGCATTCCCGAACTGCAGGGCGTGCGGATGGACGGCGATCAGGTACTGGTCGGGTCCATGACCACGCACCACGACGTGATGGCGGATCGGCTGGTGAACGAGCACCTGGCGCTGCTGGCCAGGACCACGGCGACGGTGGCCGACCCGCAGGTGCGCTACCGGGGCACGCTGGGCGGCGCGCTATCGCACGCCGACCCGGCCGGGGATCTCGGCGCGGTCGCGGTGGCGCTGGACGCGACGATGCGGATTGCCGGTCCGAACGGGGAGCGCGCCGTGCCGGCGGCGGAGTTCTTCACCGACTTCTTCACCACCGCGCTGGCGGAAAACGAGATTCTCACCGGGATCGCGTTCCCCTCGTACGCGGGCTGGGGCGCGCACTACGAGAAGTTCAACACCGTGGCGCAGGCCTGGTCGATCGTGGCGGTCGCGGCGGCCCTGCAGGTCTCCGGCGGATCGGTGACGGCGGCCCGGGTGGCGTTGACCAACATGGGGCCCACGCCGGTCCGGGCGACGGCAGTGGAGCGGGCCCTGGTTGGTGGCCCGGCCACGGCGGAGGCGGTGCGCGCGGCGGCCCGGTCGGCCACCGAGGGCACGTCACCGGTGGACGACGCATCGGCCCCCGCCGCCTACCGGTCGCACCTGGCGCAGGTGCTCACCTCCCGGGCGGTGCTCGCCGCCGCCGGCTGAAAGACCGCGCTTGTGAGTCTGAGGGGGCGCCATAGCGCCCCCTCAGACTCACAAGCGGTCAACGAGCGGAGCTACCGGGTGAGTGTCAGGCTCAGCGCCAGCCGGCCGAAGGCGCGCTCTCGGGCGGCGGTCGGCTCGGCCGGGTCGGCGAGCACGTCCACCAGCACCGGGCACAGGCCCAGCCGGGATGCGGCGGTGACGATCGTCCGGGCCAGGTCCTCGTGCGCCTCGATCCCGTCGGCGTCGATGCGCGCCGCCCAGGCAGACAGCGTGCGCTCGTCGAGGGCGGTGCCGGAGGTCGGGGCAGCCACGAGACCGGTAGCGGTGACGGAAATCTCGGCGACGGCGCGTGTCGAGTGCCGTGGGGCCAGCGTGGGGGCGGTGGTCATGGTGTGCTCCTTGTCGTGATCTCATCCTCGACGGTAGGCAGCCGGGAGCATCACGTCCAACGATAGTTAGTGCTGGATGCGATAAGCTGTGCTGATGATGTCCTCGCCCCGATCGGCGTCGTCGGGCGCCACGACGATGCCCGGGCCGGCCCCGGTGCCCGAACCGGTCCGAGTACAAGACCTGGACACCCGACTGCTGCTGGCCTTCCGGGCCGTCGCGACCGAGGGCACGTTCGGCCGCGCAGCGCTCCGGCTGGGCTACACGCAATCCGCGGTGAGTCAGCAGATTGCCTCGCTGGAGCGCATTCTCGGCTCCGATGTGTTCGATCGTCCGGGTGGGCCGCGCCCGGTCGAGCTCACCCCGCTCGGGCGGCTGCTGTTCGAGCGCACCGGGGAACTGGTCGGGGTGCTGGAGTCCATCTCCGCGGACGTGCAGCGCTACCGGCTGGGCGGCATCGGGCGGGTCGACGTCGGCACCATTCAGAGCACCTCGACGGCGCTGGTGCCGACCATCCTGCGCCGGCTGCTGGCCGAGCAGCCGGGGCTGCAGACCCGGCTGGAGGAGCGTTACGAGGAGGCCGACCTGCTGGATCTGTTGTTGCACGGCGATCTGGACGTGACCTTCGTCGTGAACGGCAATCCGCCCGGCATCGATAGCGTGGACGTACTGGTCGACCCGTTCGTGGTGCTGGCCCGCGCACAGGACGTCGACGACGGGCCCGTCACCATCGACCGGCTCGCCGCCGGCCCGCTGATCGGTCAGGTGGGCAGCACCTGCCAGAGCGTCATCGACACCGGGCTGCGTGAGGCCGGGTGCGAGCCCGACTACGTGTTCCGCAGCGCGGACAACGGTGCCGTGGTGTCCATGGTGCGCGCGGGCCTCGGGCTGGCGCTGCTGCCCCGGCTGGCGGTGCTCGACGAGCTGGACGACCCGCGGCTGGCGATCCGGCCGCTGGCACCGGCTATCCCAGACCGGGTGATCCGGCTGGCCTGGCGCGCGGGTCGCACCCTGTCCCCAGCGGCGCAACGGTTCTGCGCGATTGCCGTCGAGGTGGCCGCGGAACTCGGCCGCGCGCATCCGATGCTGGCGCCCACGCGCTGACCCGGGTTCACAGGGCGTGACAGAGTGCTCGCGGTCTGTCATCATGGGCGCGGCTCGGGGACGTGGTCGCACACCAGCACGTGGGGAGAGGCGAGCCTGGTGGACGTGAGTCACCCGCCGTTAACGCGTTGGACGGCAGAGCTGCTGGACCGCGGCTCCGAGCGCCGGTTCCGGCGCTACAACCTGCCCCAACAACGGCGCACGGCACTGGCTGCGCTGCTGCTGATCCTGATCGCGAACCTGGGCAGTTTCGCCTGGTCCGCGGCGGTCGGCGGGCTGCGAGTATCTCCGACGCTGTGGTGGGCGCAGGCGGCGACGAACATCACCGGCCTGGCGTTGGTGCTGGCCCTGCTGCGAACCCGGCGGCCACGGCGGATCTTCCAGGTGGTGGTCGTGGCCGTGCTGTTCATGACGATCGCGGTCGCCGCGCTGATCGCCACCGGGCAGGCGATGGCGTTCCGCGGCGCCCTGCTGGTGGTCGGCGGCGTGGTCGTCATCTACGTCTCGGCGCCACTCACGCTGGTGGGCGTCACCGCACTGGGGCTGTTGTACTCAGCGATCACGATCCCGGTGTGGTTGCTCGCCACGGACCTTTCGGCGGCCATCGACGTGCCGTACGTCCTGGTCGCCACCGTCCTGGCGCACGGGCTGAGCTTCGTCGAGGCGCGGCGGGCGCAGCGCGAGCGTCGGGTGCTGTTCGCGCAGCGTGAGTGGCTGCATGGCCTGTCGAATGTGGACGCGCTGACCGGTTTGGTCAACCGGCGGGCCTTCGACGTTCGGTTGCAACAGGCCTGGGACCGGTGGCAGGCGACCGGTGGCTCGCTATCGGTGCTGATGGTCGACATCGACCACTTCAAGCTGCTCAACGACACCGAGGGCCACGCCGCCGGCGACCGGGCGCTGCGGGCTGTCGGCGGCATCGTCCAGCAGGCGCTGCCGTCGCCGCACTGCGACGCGGCACGCTATGGCGGGGAGGAGTTCGCCTGCCTGCTGCCGGGGCTGGACGCGGCGAGCGCGTACCTCGTCGCGGAGGATCTGGTGGGGCGCATCCGGTCGGCGGCGATCCCGGTGCGTGGACCCGGAGAACGCCGACGGCTCACGGTCAGCGTCGGCGTGGCGGTGGCCGGCCCCGGCGTGTTGTCGGCCATGGACCTGCTGGATGCCGCGGACCGTCAGCTGTACTCCGCCAAACAGTCCGGGCGCGACCGGGTGGCGATCGAGAACGGCGTCCCCGGTGCGCGGCCCAGGAGTCATCCGGCCAGCGCCGGAATCACCTGGCCCTCCAGCAGATCCAGCGACCTGGCGTCGTAGGCCGCGTCCGGGACGTAGAAGATCGCGTACGTCATCCCGGCGTCGCGCATGGCCGACAGGTTCGTCACCACCTCATCGACGGTGCCCACCGCCGGCATTCCGTCGAAGCCGGACAGCTGCCGCGCGGCCTGCTGCTCCCCGACCAGCCGGGTCAGCCGGTCCACCAGCCAGGCGCGCTTGTCGTCCACCTCGGCCCGGCTCTCGCCGATCAGCACGTTGTAGTTCGACGAGCGGGTGATGGCGCCGAAGTCAGTACCCACCTCGCGGCAGTGTTGCTCCAGCAGCTCCGACTTGCGGGCGAAGCCCTCCGGTGTCCCGTCGAAGTTGGTGTACTGCGCGTATTGCGCGGCGATCCGCAGTGTGACCTTCTCGCCGCCGCCGGCGATCCACAGCGGGATCCCGCCGTCCTGCAGTGGCAGCGGCCGGACGATGGCGCCGTCCACCTGGTAGTGCCGGCCGGCCAGGGTCGCGCTGCCGGTGCGCCAGGCCTGCAGCATGATCTGCACGCCCTCGTCCAGCATCCGCAGGCGCTCGCCCGCTCGCGGGAAGCCGTAGCCGTAGGCGCGCCACTCGTGCTCGTACCAGCCCCCGCCGATCGACATGTCGATCCGGCCGCCCGAGATGTGGTCGATGGTGGCGGCAACCTTGGCCAGGTAGGCGGGGTTGCGGTAGCCCATGCAGGTGCACATCTGACCGAGCCGGACCCGACTGGTGCACGCGGCGTAGGCGGCCATGAGCGTCCATGCCTCGTGGGTGGCCTCCTCGGTGGGGACGGGGGTGGTGTGGAAGTGGTCGTAGACCCAAATGGAGTCCCACGGGCCGGCGTCCGCGCGCCGCGCCAGGCCGGACATCACCTCCCAGTGCCGGGCCGGGTCGATGCCGACCAGGTCCATCCGCCAGCCCTGTGGGATGAAGTATCCGAATCGCATGCTCGTCATGGCGAGCAACTTACGGCACCCGCCGCCGCGCCCCCGCGCCCGAGGTGGCGCCCTGCGTCGCGTGCCTGCATGTCGGGTGTGACTCCGGGGCACTCGGAGGGCGGGATAGCCGGAATAGGTCCGTAGATGCGGCGTGTATTGTTCGATCGTGACGCAATTTCGGATAAGCCAGGCGGCCCAGTTGTTGGGTGTCAGCGACGATACGGTGCGGCGGTGGATCGACGCGCGGGCGCTGACGGCCGGCACCGACGAGGCCGGCCGGATGGTGGTGGACGGCGCGCAGCTGGCGGAGTTCGCGCGCAGTCACGCCGACGCTGCGCCCGATCCGTCGGGGGTCGGGCGCAGCGCCCGGAACCGATTCGTCGGCCTGGTCACGGCCGTGACCACCGACACGGTGATGGCTCAGGTGGAGTTGCAGTGTGGTCCGCACCGGGTGGTCTCGTTGATCAGCTCCGAGGCGGTGCGGGAATTGGGCCTGCAGGTCGGATCGCTCGCCGTTGCGGTGGTCAAGGCGACCACCGTCATCGTGGAAACCCCGGGGGAGAAGTAGATGCGCAGATCCTGGCGGACCGGTGCGCGGCTGGGCCTCGGTGCGGTGGCGCTGGCGCTCGTGCTGGCCGGATGCTCCAGCGGCTCGGGGGGTGCTGGAGCATCCGGCTCCGCTGCGGCCGGGCCGACCGGGGTCTACTCCACCCAGCAGACCTCGTCACCGCAGGTTTCGTCACCCGATGCTTCGAGTGCGTCACCGTCCGGCGGTGGCGCACTCTCCGGCTCCCTCACCGTCTTCGCGGCCGCCTCGCTCAAGGTGACCTTCGATCAGCTGCGCACCACGTTCCTGGCGGAGCACCCGACGGTGGACTTCCCCGAGATCACCTACGACGGTTCGTCCACGTTGGTGACGCAGCTTCAGAACGGCGCCCCGGCCGATGTTTTCGCTTCGGCGGACGAGGCGAACATGGACAAGGTCGCCGACCTGGTGACCGGCCGGGCCGACTTCGCCACCAACACCCTGCAGATCGCCGTAGCCCCGGGCAACCCGAAGCACATCGCGTCGCTGGCCGACCTGGCCAAGCCCGGCATCGTCACGGTGATCTGCCAGGCCGAGGTGCCCTGCGGCGCCGCGTCACACCAGGCGCTGGGCGCGGCAGGGGTGACGCTGACTCCGGCCAGCGAGGAGCAGAACGTCACCGCCGTGCTGACCAAGGTCGCCACCGGTGACGCCGACGCGGGGCTGGTGTACCGGACCGACGTCGCCTCGTCCGGTGGCAAGGTCGAGGGGGTGGACTTTCCACAGGCGTCCAAGGCCGTGAACACCTATCCCATCGCGGTGCTGAAGGCGTCCAGGAACGCGGACGCCGCACAGGCCTTCGTCGACCTGGTGACCTCCGCCGAGGGTCAGCAGGTGCTCGCGAGCGTCGGTTTCGGCAAGCCGTAGAGCTGCACCCCATGCTCGCGGATCTCATGCACGGATTCCGGGGTGATATGCCCGGGTTGGCGTACACGAGATCCGCGAATGTTGGGGGAGCGGGGCTCGGTGTGCCGCTGGCGATACCGTTCGTCCGGTGAGGTCTCGGGTCCCGGCAGCCATGCCGCGCTGGCTGTACCTGCCGGCGCTGGTCGGATTCGCGTTCCTGGTCCTGCCGGCAGTGTCGCTGATGATCCGCGCCGACTGGCCGTCGGTGCCGCGGGCCATTGTGTCGCCGGCGGCGGTCAGCGCGTTGTGGTTGTCCATCGAGTGCGGCGTGGCGGCTACCGTGCTGTGCCTGCTGGTGGGGGTGCCGCTGGCGTTGCTGCTGGCCCGGCACGAGTCCGGGCTGGTCCGGGTGGTGCGGGCATTCGTGACGTTACCGCTGGTGATTCCCCCGCTGGTCGGAGGTATCGCGTTGCTGTATCTGCTCGGGCGGCTCGGCCTGATCGGCCAGTACCTCTACCTGTGGTTCGGCATCACCATCCCGTTCCACACGGTGGCGGTGGTGCTGGCCGAGGCATTCGTGGCGATGCCGTTTTTGGTGATCTCGGTGGAGGGGGCGTTGCGTACCGCGGGCACCCGGTACGAAGTGGTCGCGGCGACGTTGGGTGCTCGGCGCTGGACGGTGTTCCGGCGGATCACGGTGCCGCTGGTGCTGCCCGGGCTGGCATCCGGAACGGTGCTCTGCCTGGCTCGCGCGCTGGGCGAGTTCGGTGCCACCGCGCTGTTCGCCGGGAACTCCCCTGGCGTGACCCGAACCATGCCGCTGGCGATCTACACGCTGTTCAACAGCACGGGTGAGCAGCAGGATGCGGCGATCGCGCTGTCCCTGCTGCTGGTGGTGGTGGCCATCGTGTTCCTGCTGCTGATCCGCGGCTGGCGACCGGAGCGGGTGGCGTGAGCGACACCGGAGCGGGGGAAGCCCGTCGCCGCGGAGCTTGCGGAGCGGCAGGGCGGGGGAGCGGAGGGCGGAGCGAACCGCGGGCACCGAGCGCAGGGCGGAGCGAACCGTGGGTGCCGAGCGACGTGACTGCGTCAGGTGGTGACGGTGCTCTCGATGAGCGGGCTGGCCGGTTGGATGCGCGCGTGACGGTGCGCCGCACGGCATTCACGCTGGACGTCGCGGTGGCGGTCGACCCCGGCGAGGTGCTCGCCGTGCTCGGGCCCAACGGCGCCGGCAAGTCCACCCTGCTGGCGGCGCTGGCGGGCCTGCTGGTGCTTGACGACGGCGCCGTGTGGCTGGGCGGCAGGTTGCTCGCCGGTCACGGGGTCTTCGTGCCGGCCGAGCACCGCCGGGTCGGGCTGATGGGGCAGGATCCGCTGCTGTTCCCGCACCTGTCGGCGATCGAGAACGTTGCGTTCGGGCCGCGCTCGCAAGGGATTCCACGGATCCGGGCGCGGGAGTCGGCGCACGGCTGGCTGGACCGGTTGGGGTTGGCGGAGTTCGGTCGTCGGCGGCCGGCGCAACTCTCGGGCGGCCAGCGGCAGCGGGTGGCACTGGCCCGGGCGCTCGCCGCCGAGCCGGAACTGCTGCTGCTGGACGAGCCGCTGGGGGCGCTGGATGCGCAGTCCGTGCCGGAGGTGCGGCAGGTGCTGCGAACCCATCTGCGGGCGTCCGGCACGACGACCATCCTGGTGACGCACGATGTGCTGGATGCGGCGATGCTGGCCGATCGGGTGCTGGTGCTGGCCGATGGGGTCGTTACCGACTCCGGTGCCACCGCAGGGATTCTCGCCGCCCCTCGATCGGAGTTCTCCGCGGCGCTGGCCGGGCTCAACCTGCTGACCGGAGTCGTCGATGCGACGGCTGGCGTCGGAACGGCGGTGACGGTGTCGGCCCCCGGTACCTCGATCAGCGGGCTGGCCGCCGAGCCCGTCGCGGCCGGCGACCCGGCGACCGTGGTGTTCCCGCCGTCGGCGGTGGCGGTGTATCCGGGGCCGGTCGCCGGCAGCCCGCGCAACTCCTGGCCGGCGGTCGTCACGGCGCTGGAGCCGGGGCCTTCCGCGATCCGGGTGCGAGCCGCGCTGGACGTCGGGGTGCGCCACGATGGTGTCGTCACCGATCGATCGGTTCCTGCCGAGCCGGCTGACCCCGCTGGTCCCGTCACCGGGCCCGCCGTCTCCGCCGACCTCACCGCCGCCGCCGTCGCCGAACTCGGCCTGCAGCCCGGATCGCCGGTATTCCTGTCGGTCAAGGCGACCGAGGTGCGGGTGCATCGCAGCTGAGCCGACGGGGTCGTGTGGTCCAGCGTGCGCCCGGCCGCGCGGTGGACCACACAACCCGAGGTGGGAAGGGTCAGCCCCCGATGTAGCTCATCTCGATGTGCTTGCCGGAGCTGCGCAGATCCTCGGTCAGTGAGCTGCGGATCTCGGAGTACCGGTCGGTGCGCCGCCGCCAGATCGAGGCCATCGCCTCGGCCAGTTCCTGGTCGGTGCAGCCGGAGCGCAACAGGGCCCGCAGATCGTGGCCCCGGTCGGCGAACAGGCAGGTGAAGAGCTTGCCCTCGGTGGAGATCCGCACTCGGGTGCAGGTGCCGCAGAACGGCGCCGTCACCGACGAGATCACTCCGATCTCGCCGCCGCCGTCGCGATAGCGCCACCGAGTGGCGACCTCGCCCGAGTAGCGGGGCGCGATCGGCTCCAGCGGCAGTGCCGCGCCGATGCGCTCGATCACTTCCGCCGAGGGCACCACATCGTCCATCCGCCAGCCGTTGGTGGTGCCCACGTCCATGAATTCGATGAACCGCGGGATATACGGCGTGCCGTGGAAATGCCGTGCGAGAGCAACCATGTCGTGGTCGTTCACGCCTCGCTTGACGACCACGTTGACCTTGATCGGGCCTAGCCCCACCTGGTGCGCGACGTCGATCGCATGCAGCACCTTGGACACCGGGAAGTGCACGTCGTTCATCGCCTGGAAGGTGGCGTCGTCCAGCGAGTCCAGCGAGACGGTGACCCGGCGCAACCCGGCATCACGCAGCGCCTGCGCCTTGACGGCCAGTGCCGATCCGTTGGTGGTCAATGCGATGTCAACGCTCTCGCCGTCCGGGGTGCGCAGCGCCGCCAGGTCGGCGATCAGCTCCTCCAGGTTCTTGCGCAGCAACGGTTCGCCGCCGGTCAGCCGGACCTTGCGGATGCCGTGCTCGACGCCGATGCGCACCAGCCGGGTGATCTCCTCGAAGGTGAGGATCTGCTCGCGGGGCAGGAACGCGAAGTCGCGCCCGAAGATCTCCTTGGGCATGCAGTACACGCAGCGAAAGTTGCACCGATCGGTGACGGAGATCCGCATATCCCGCAACCCTCGACCGAGGGTGTCGATCACCGGATCCGCCATGGTCGCCAGAGTAGGCGTGCGCTCGGTGGCCGTCGATCACGCGGTGGGATCGATCCGCATCTGCGGACATAAGGTGAGCGATGCTTCCGGATTCTCGGAGAATGACCGCAGTGAGTCTGGAGGGAATCAGAACGGGGCGCGGTGTTGTTAGCCCGAGTATGAGCGACGACCTGGATCCGGCGAGAAGCACGGCAGTGATAGCGACCGCGTACGGCGGGCCGGAGGTGCTGGCCGTCATCGAGGTGGAGCAGCCGCCGCCCGGACCGGGCCAGGTGGCGCTCGCGGTCCGGGCGGCCGGCATCAACCCGATCGACTGGAAGCGGTACTCGGGTGTCTACGGCACGGACCCGGCGGGGCTCCCGATGCGGTTGGGATTCGAGGTTGCCGGCGTCGTCACCGCGGTGGGCGACGGCGTCGCCGACTGGCAGGCGGGCGACGAGGTGCTGGCCCGGGTGCAGGGCGGGTATGCGGACACCGTGTTGGCCGATGCCGACGCGCTGATCCGCAAGCCGGATGTCGTGGACTTCGCGCAGGCGTCCGGGCTGCTGCTGGCCGGTGGAACCGCGGTGCACACTCTGGTGGCGACCGGCGTCGGATCGGGCGACACCGTGCTGATTCATGGCGCCGCAGGCGGTGTCGGGCATCTGGCGGTGCAGGTGGCGGTGGCGCGCGGTGCTCGGGTGATCGGGACGGCCAGCGAGCGCAACCACGACCTGATCCGCCGGCTGGGCGGTGAGCCGGTCACCTACGGGGCCAGCCTGGCCGACCGGGTGCGGGCGCTCGCGCCGGACGGCGTCACTGCGGCGGTGGACACCGTCGGTACCGAGGAGGCCCTGGATGTCTCCGAGGAGCTGGTGGCCGATCGCGGGCGCATCGCCACCATCGTCAACTTCGTGCGCGGCACCCGGGACGGCGTGAAGGTATTGGGCGGCGGTCCCGGCGCCGATCCGGGTGAAGACATTCGGCGGGCCGCCGGCGACGAACTGGCGGGGCTGGCGGCGGACGGGCGACTGACGGTGGTGGTGCGAGCCACGTATCCGTTGGCGGAGGTCGCCGACGCGCATCGCGCGGGCATGACGGATCACGGCGCCGGCAAGATCGTGCTGACCGTCTGATCGGTTGCCTCAGCGAGGCCTGATCACGCGACCCCGACCGGCCGGAATTGGATGCTGATCCGCGGACCCACCGGGTGCGCCGTCTTGGGAATCGCGTGCTCCCAGGTCCGCTGGCAGGATCCGCCCATCACCAGCAGGTCGCCGTGACCGGACGGGATCCGCACCGACCGGCGGGCAGCGGCGCGCGGCGATTCGGTGCCGGGCACCACGGCCGGGTCCCGACGGGGCCGCAGCACCAGGTGGCGTTCGGACCCGACGGACAGGATGGCCACCATGGTGTCCTCGGTGGCGCCCCGGCCGATCCGGTCGCCGTGCCAGGCGACGCTGTCCCGGCCGTCCCGATACAGGCACAGTCCCGCGGTGACGAACGGCTCGCGCAGTTCTCCGGCGTAGTGGGTGGTCAACCGGTCCCGAGCCTCGGTGAGCACCGGATGCGGGAATCCGTCCTCGCCGGAGTACCAACACAGCAGGCGGGGAGTGTCCAGCACGCGCTCATACATCTGGCGCCGCTCGGCCCGCCACGGCACGTCGCGCAGCAGGCAGCTCAACAGGGCGTCGGATCCACGGAGCCAGCCGGGCAGCACGTCGACCCAGGCGCCATCGGACAGTTCGATGCGCCGGATCTGCTCCAGGCCGCTCAGGGACGGATCGCTCGCCTGATCGAAGAATGTCAGCTGGTGCGCGGCTGTCATGGCACCAGTGTAACGGCGATCCGACGTATGTTCTAGAGGCTGCCGGTGTGGACGTCGCAGCGACGGCCCAGACCCAGCTGCGGTCAACCGGGCAAACGTGGGCATGAAGCTACGGAATGTCCGAAAGGACGTTCCCGCGGGAACGTCGATCCGGACATCCCGCCCGGGATGTGGCCGCGATGGCGCGTGCGCCGTTACCGCCCGGCTCAGCGCGTCGATCGCTAAGCTCGCCCCGTGGGGAGATCACGACTGACCGTCGAGACCCCGTCAGGGCCGGCGCTGATCGACATCGATCGGCCCGAGGAGTTGCCCCGCGCGTTGCTGGTGCTCGGTCATGGCGCCGGCGGCGGCATCGATGCCGTTGACCTGGTCGCCGCCCGCGATGCGGCACTGGCACTGGGTATGGCCGTCGCACGCATCACCCAGCCCTACCGGGTGGCCGGGCGCCGCGCACCCGCCCCCGCGGCCCGGCTGGACGAAGCCTTCGTCGCCGCCGTGACCGCCGCCCGGGCAACCCGCGGATTGCGCTCGGTTCCGCTGATCACCGGGGGCCGCTCCAGCGGCGCCCGCGTCGCATGCCGAACGGCCACACAGCTTGGGACGGATGCCGTTGTCGCGCTGGCCTTTCCGGTGCACCCACCGGGCAAGCCGGAGAAGTCCCGACTGGGCGAACTGGCCGCCGTCACCGTCCCGGTCCTCGTCGTGCAGGGCGACCGCGACCCGTTCGGCATGCCGCCGCGGCGCCGCGGACGCCGCATCGTCACCGTCCACGGTGACCACTCGTTGAAGGATCCCGCCGCGGTCCATCGCGCCGTCACCCGCTTCCTCACAGAGCACCTACCCGAGCGCGCCTGACGGTCTGGCGTACCGGTGGCTCCGGGTTCAGGATGGGTGCACCACCGACACCGTTCCAGGAGGCCGCCCGCCATGACAGCCAGCGCCGTACCTGCCCAGCCCAGCTACACGAGTGCCATCGCGGACAAGCCGCTGCTCGGCGACACCATCGGCGGCAACCTGGCCCGGACGGTGGCCGCCCACCCGGACCGCACGGTACTGGTCGACCTCGCCCAGGGTAAGCGCTACACCTACGCCGAGTTCGATGCCGAGACAGACGCTCTCGCGCTCGCGCTGCGCGATGACGGGGTGCAGATCGGCGACCGGGTCGGCATCTGGGCGCCCAACTGCGCCGAGTGGATGATCACCCAGTACGCCACCGCCAAGATCGGCGCGATTCTCGTCACCATCAACCCCGCCTACCGCACCCACGAGCTGGAGTTCGTGCTGCAGCAGGCGTCGATCAGCGTCCTCGTCACCGCTCGGCAGTTCAAGACCAGCGACTACGCCGAGATGGTCGCCGAGGTCGCGCCACGCTGTACCACGCTGCGCAGGGTCGTGCATATCGGAGCGGAGTTCGACGCCCTGGTCGACGCCGGCCGCGACCAGGACAACGCCGTGCTGGCGCAGCTGCCGCTGCACGCCGACCAGCCGATCAACATCCAGTACACCTCGGGCACCACCGGTTTTCCCAAGGGCGCCACGCTGAGCCACCACAACATCCTGAACAACGGCTACTTCGTCGGCGAGGCCTGCGGGTACACCGAACGCGACATCATCGCCACTCCGGTGCCGCTGTACCACTGCTTCGGCATGGTGATGGCCAACCTGGCCGCCACGTCGCACGGCGCCAGCGTCGTCTACCCGTCACCCGGCTTCGAGCCCGCCAAGACCCTGCAGGCGGTGCAGGACGAGAGGTGCACCTCGCTGTACGGGGTGCCGACCATGTTCATCGCGGAACTGGGTCTGGACACCTTCGCCGACTACGACGTCAGCTCCTTGCGCACCGGGATCATGGCCGGTTCGCCGTGCCCGGTGGAGGTGATGAAGCAGGTCATCGACCGGATGGGGATGACGGAGGTGACGATCGCCTACGGCATGACCGAGACCTCGCCGGTGTCCACCCAGACCGGCGCGGACGACGACCTGGACCGGCGCACGTCCACCGTCGGGCGCACCTTGCCCCATCTGGAGTCCAAGATCATCGATCCGGTGAGCGGTCTGACCGTGCCCCGCGGCGTTCCTGGTGAGCTGTGCACCCGCGGCTACTCGGTGATGCTCGGCTACTGGGACCAGCCGGACAAGACCGCCGAGGTGATCGACGAGGCCCGCTGGATGCACTCCGGCGACATCGGGATCATGGACGAGGCCGGCTACATCAACATCACCGGCCGGATCAAGGACATGGTGATTCGCGGCGGCGAGAACATCTACCCCCGCGAGGTCGAGGAGTTCCTCTACACCCACCCAGCCGTACTGGACGCCCAGGTGATCGGCGTGCCCGACGTCCGCTTCGGCGAGGAGCTGATGGCCTGGCTGCGCCTCAAACCGGGCGCCGCCGCCCCGACCGCCGAGGACGTCGCCGAGTTCGCCGCCGGCAAGCTGGCTCGCTACAAGATCCCGCGTTACGTGCACGTGGTCGACGAGTTTCCGATGACGGTGACGGGCAAGGTCCGCAAGGCCCAGATGCGCGAGGAGGCCATCGAGATCCTCGGTCTGCAGGCGGCCGCCGCCGCCAAGCACGCCTGAGCCCGCGACTCCCGCCGGTTGGTGAGTCCGCGGCGCTCCGCGCGTGCGTTGTCGCGCCACGACAGGCTCATAGGGGCTGACGGAGGGCGAGCCGGCGCAGCAGGGCGAGCGCCAGCAGGCAACCGATCAGCGCGCCGAGGGAGTTGGCAGCGATGTCCTGCCAGGAGCCCTCGCGCTCCGGCAGCACCAGCGACTGCACCACCTCGATCGCGCTGGATAGGGCCGCGCACGCCGGAACCGTCACCCACCGCCGGCCGGTCATGGCCAGCGCGCCCAGCAGCCCGAGTGGCAGGAACATCACCGCGTTGGAGGCGAACTCGATCAGGTCGAAGGTGATCCACCCGGGCATCCAGGTCGTGTGCACCCGATCCAGCCAGGCCGCCAGTGCCCGCTGGCCCGACTCGTCCGGCGGTCCCGGAGTGAACACGATGACGGCGACCACGATGGCGGTCGCGGCCAGCAGCGCCCGCGCCGTTATCACCACCCGGGGCGAGGTGGCACGCCAGCGCGTCACGACCACGGTCAGATGCTACGACCCGCGGCATCCGCGCCCGCCCTGTCAACCAGACGTGACCGCGCTCACGCCCTGCATAACCATTCGGTCACCGTAGGGACTCAGCCTGACTCCTGGGGCCGGAATCGGGGTCGGTCCGGCCGTACTCTCGAGCGGTGAGCTTTACCGTCGGCTTTGACCTCGACATGACCCTGATCGACCCCCGTCCGGGCATGGTCGAACTTTTCGGCATCCTGGCATCCGAGACGAGCGTCCCGCTGGACGGGAACGCCTTCGTGACCCGACTGGGTCCGCCGCTCACCGATGAGTTCGCTCGGTACGGCGTCGTCGGGGAGGCCGCGGAGGACCTTATCGCCCGGTACCGGGAGCTCTACGCCGATGTCGTCATTCCCGCCACCACGGCCATGCCCGGCGCCCACGACGCCGTGCGCAGCGTGGTCGACCGCGGGGGATCGGTGATCGTGGTCAGCGCCAAGCATGCCCGGCACGTGCAGGCGCATCTGGACGAATTGGGGATCCAGGTTGCGGCCGTGGTCGGCGAGCTGTGGTCCACCGGAAAGGCGCAGGCCCTGATCGCCCACGGCGCCGAGGTCTACGTCGGCGATCATGTGGGCGACGTGGCCGGGGCGCGCGCCGCGGACGCGCTGGCCGTCGGGGTGGCCAGCGGGCCGATGACGGTGGACGACCTGACGACCGCCGGTGCCGACGCGGTGCTGGACGACCTCACGCAGTTCCCCGCCTGGTTGGATTCCTACCTGCTGGCGACCGTGCACTGACCGGGCACGCGCCGCGCTGCCGTCCGCCGCTTAATCCCGCGGGTCGCGACGGGCCTCCAGCACGGTGCCGATCAGACCGACGCCCAATCCGACCGGGGCCAGCACGGTGATCAGGTGCAGCCACCACGGGATGTCCCGCGAGCCGGCCACGAACAGCACCGCGTCCACGCAGATCGCCAGCAGCCCGACGGTGAATACCAGCATCGCCGCCTTGTACAGCGGCCCCGCCTTACGCCGGTTCTTGATCCGGCTCAGTGGCCGGGCACCGGTGGGCGCCGATCCGGCGGCCGGGGCCGATCCGCCGGCCGAGCCGCTCGCAGCCGAACGTCCGGGGCGGGCGGGGGAGGCGGAGTCCGTCACGGCCCCAGCGTATCGGTGACGGGGCTATCGGTGACGGGGCGACCCAGTACGCTGAACCCCTGAGGTCGCGTGCCCGGGCGGTGTAGTCCGCCTGCAGCGCGCACCGCAGGCGCTATCGGGACGATCAAGGAGACCTCAGGTGCCGACCGGCAGGGTGAAGTGGTTCGACGCGGACAAGGGCTTCGGCTTTATCGCGCAGGAGGGCGGCGGTGACGACGTCCATGTGCGCAGTTCCGCGCTGCCTGCGGGTGTGGCCGCCCTCAAGCCCGGCCAGAAGGTCGAGTTCGGCGTCGCCGATGGCCGGCGCGGCCCGCAGGCCCTGCAGGTGCGGCTGATCGAGGCGCCGCCGACGATCGCGTCGGTCAACCGGCGCCCCGCCGAGGAATTGCACGGCCTGGTGGACGACATGATCAAGCTGCTGGAGTCCAAGGCGCTGCCCGACCTGCGCCGCGGGCGGTATCCGGATCGAGCGGTGGCCGGGCGGATCGCCGACGTGCTGCACGCGGTGGCGCGGGAGTTCGAGACCTGAGCCGTGCCGACGCCGCTGCGGGACGGGTCAGTCCGTACTCGGCACCGGTTGTGGCGCACCGGTCTGCGCCGATCGATAGGCCGCCTCCACCAGGGCCAGGGTGCGTAGCCCGGCCGACCCGTCCGGGTGCCCTTGCCGGCCGGTGCGCACCGCCTCGACGAACTCTTCCAGCAGCAGCGCGTTCAGATTGGTCCCGTAGTCGGGCCAGCGGGGCGACCCGGCGGAGTCATCGAACAGTTCCAGCCGCTCGCTGAAGGCGTCGAAGCCGGCGGCGCCGCGCTCACCCTGCAAGGACAGCGTCAGGCCGCCCCACGCCGGATAGCTGGCCGGGGCGCTCCACGAGCAGTCGATGGTGGCGACCGTGCCGTCGGCGTAGTCGATCACCACCAGCCCGCCGGTCTCGATGTCGCCGCCGGACACCAGGGGATGCTGGCCCTGCAGGATCCGATTGGTCTGCGCGTACACCCGGGTCGGCGGTGCGTCCAGCAGCAGGCCGAGCAGGTCGGCCAGGTGCACCGTGTGGTCGGCGAGCGCGCCACCCCCGGCCAGCACGCGGTCGGCGAACCAGGCCCGGTCGGTGAACGGCGCCCGCCCGTTGTTGGTGCCCTGCGCCGACAGCACCCGGCCGATCCGGCCGGCCCGGACCTGCTCGTGCAGCGCCAGGAAATCCGGGTGTAGGCGCACCGGATAGGCTGTCATCAGTATCACGCCCGCCTCCGCGCAGGCGTCCAGCATCGCGCGTGCGTCCGCGACCGACGTGGCCAGTGGTTTCTCGCACAGCACGGACACTCCGGCCGCTGCGGCCTGCTGCACCACGCCGCGGTGCCAGGCGGTTTCGGCGCACACCACCGCCGCCGAGCACCAGTCGAATAGTTCGGCGTAGCTGTCGACCAGCTGAACGCCGAGCCGATTGGCCAGCTCCGCGCCGCGGGGGTGCACGCCGGCGTCGGTGGCGCGGCCGGCGTCCGGGTCGGCCACCCGCAGCTCGACATCCGGCCGATCCCGCAGCAGGGCCGCATAACCAGCCGCGTGCACGTGCGCGAATGAGGCCAGCCCCACCCGCAGCGGCCGGGGGCCGGCCGCCTGGAACGGGGGCCTCGCCGGTCCGCCCGTCGCCACCGTGTCGTCGGCCGGGCTGGACGCCGGGTCATCCCCAAGGGCTCTCGTCACCGCTGGACCTCCTCGATGGCGATCGCGCGTCCCCCGGCCGCCGACATCACGGCCGCCAGGGCGATATCGAGCGCGGCCAGGCTGTCCGCGGCCGTGACCCGCGGCGCCGGGCCGCCGGCGATCGCCCGGGCGAACTCGGCCAGCTCGTCGTCGAACGGGGAGCGTCGTGCCGTTCCGCCGGGGATTACCGCGCCGGCTCGGGTGTCGTGCACACCGGCCCACGTCACCGCCGAGGTCGCCGCGCTGGAATGCCGCAGCAGGCCCGCCGACCCGGCCAGTGAGAACGAGGTGCGGAATACCTCGTCCGGCCCGGCCCACGCTCCCACCAAGTGCGAGAGCGCCCCCGAGATGTGCCGCAGCACGGCATAGGCGGTGACGGTGCGGCCGGGGCCGGGCACCACCCGGGCGTACACGGTCGCCACGTCGCCGGCGATCCAGCGGGCGTAGTCGAAGTCATGGATCATCTGATCAACCATGATCCCGCCGGACAGGGTCTCGTCGGCGAACCATTCGGGGCCGGGCGCCGACCCGCGGCGGGACAGCCGCAACACCGCGGGGGTGCCGATCCGCCCGGCCCGCACCGCCGCATGTGCCGTGGCGTACTCGCCGAAGAACCGCACGACCTGCCCGGGCCAGAGCTGCACCCCGGCGGCGGCGCAGTACTCGATCATCTGCGCGGCGTCGGTATGGGTGCGCGCCAACGGCTTCTCGCAGATCACCTGCCGGCCCGCCGCGGCCGCCGCCCGCACGATATCCGGGTGCGTGTAGGTCGGGGTGCACACGTCGATCACGTCGCTGTCGGCCAGCAGCGCGGCCAGGTCGGGCGCCGCGGTCGCGCCGTAGCGGCCGCCGACCTCCGAGGCCCGGCCGTCCGACGAGAACACCCGCACCCGAGAACCCAGGCGTTGCCAGGCGGCCAGATGTGAGTGGGCGATCCCCCCGGCCCCCACCACCCCGATGCGCAGCGCGGCGGCGTCGCCGGTCAACCGGGTCACGTCAACGCTCCGGACGGCATGCCGGAGATAAACGTGCGCCGAAAGGTCAGGTGCACCACGAAGATCGGGAAGATGACGGTGAGTGTACCGGCCCACCGGGTGGATCGATCACTCGCGTGCCGACCGACGAACGGGCCCAACCCGGCCGGGTTCAGCCGGTCGCGGGGTCGATCACCAGCACCCAGGTGCGCACTGCCGGGAACTCCACGCCGCCGTCCCGGGTGGGGGCGGCGATCAGGCTCTGCACCTCCAGGCGGGTCAACTGCGCGCCCTTGGGCGGTTTCAGGTCGTACGAGTAACGCTGCTTGGCCGGGAAAACGGGGGTTCGGTCCCCCTGCTGCTGGCGGCCCTGTGCGTCGCGGTAGGAGAACACGATGACCCAGGGCGTGTCTCCCACGTCGCTCGGCACGCTGATCGCCAGCGGTGTGCCGGGCGCCAGGGCCAGATGTGGTGCGCCGGCGTCGTTCTCGTCACCGCGGCAGGTCAACTCGGTCGCGCCGCTCGGTGCGGCGCAGGAGGCCGACACCGGCAGCGCCACCGACACCGGGCCGGCGGACACCGTCACCGCCGTCACCGCCGTGTCCCGGGAGCACCCCGCCAGCGCCAGCGCCAGCACCAGGACCGCGAGCGCCCATCTCCGCCATGCCGCGCGAATCACCGGGGCCGGCCGGCCTTGCGAGTGCTGCGCCGGGCGCCGGGCGAGCCGGTCTGGGGCGTGGAACCGGACCGCGGCGACCGCGCACCCGGCGCCGGCTGGGAGCCGGTCTGCGATCGCGCCGATCCATGATCACCCGCCGGCAGGTAGGGCGCAGGGCCGGCGGGCCGAGGCAGCGGCGCCGTCGGGTTCTTGCGCCCCAGGTGCAGCAGCTCCCGCAGGCTCACCCGGGGCAGCAGGCTGCGCCCCACCCGCAGCGCAAGGCACTGCGCCAGACCGGCCAGCAGCAGCAGTCCGATCACGCCGAATCCCACCAGGTACACCGCGTTGCCGTTCAGCACCCACACGCCGCCGATCAGCAGCCCGATCACCCCGCCGAACACCCAGGTCAACTGGAGCACCGACTCGCTGCGGCCGAACGCCGAGGCGCGGCTGACCTCGGGCAGCTCGTGCTGGATCGTCGAGTCCAGGCATACCTTGGCCAGCGACGAGGCGGTGGATCCCACGAACGCGACCACCCCCGCCGTCACCAGCCCGGGCACCAGGAACGCCAGCAGCACCGACGCGATGACGGTGCCCAGGCACGCCAAGGCAACGGTCTGCGGCGCGCGGAGCGGCAGCCGGGCGCCGAGCGCATTGCCCACGAAGCCGCCCAGCCCCGCGGCCGCCCCGACCGCGCCGAGCAGCAGCAACTGCATGAAGCCCTCGTTGTCGGTCGGCGGGGGCGCCGTCACTCCCGGCACCGCGACCACCGAGCTGGGCTGGTACCGGCTCTTGATCACGAACGCGATGAACAAGGCCAGAAAACCGGTCTCCACCCGGATCGTGGCCGCCGTCCACAGCGTGCCCGAGACCGGCCGGGGCAGCACACGGCGCCGGGTACCGCGCGGGCCCTGCTCCCGTCCGCGCTGCTCGACCGGCACCTCCCCCTCGGTGGACTCCACCCAGGCCGGGATGCGCAGACACAGCCACCCGCCGACCACCCCGCATGCCGCGGTGAATCCCAGCGCCCCGGCGGAACTGGTCAGCCCCGCGATGCCGGCCGCGATGCCGCCGGACACGCCGCCCGCGATCAGGCCGAACACGGTCAGCCGGGAGTTGGTCTTGACCAGGGTGATCTGCTCCGGCAGCACCCGGGGCGTCAGCGCGGCCTTGAGCACCCCGAACGATTTGGACAGCACCAGCATGCCCAGCGCGCACGGGTAGATCACCCACGAGTCGAATTTGACGGCCATCACCACGGCCAGCGCGGCCCGGCCGAAGCTGGAGGCGGCCAGCGCGATGCGCCGCCCGTTCTGCAGCCGGTCCAGCAGCGGGCCGATCAGCGGCGCGATGATGGCGAACGGCGCGACGGTCAGCAGCAGGTAGAGCAGCACCTTGCCGGTGGAGTCGGCCTTGGCGGCGGCGAAGAACAGCGTGTTGGCCAGGGCCACGGCCAGCGCCGCGTCCACCGCGTAGTTGGCCATCACGGCGTAGGTCAAATGGCCGAGCCCGGACCGGTCCGCGCCATCGGCGGTGACGGCGCCGTGGAACTTTTCCATGCCGCGATGGGTGAGCTCGCGGCTGCGCAGCGCGGCGACCCGGGTCACCGTCAGCTTGCGCGGGGCGCGGGGCAGGCCGCGAGGCGTCGGTGGCCCCCGGTCCTCGGGGTCCTCGGGCAGATCCGGTTCCTGGTAGGGAGGCAGCCGGGACGAGGGGGAGGGGGATCGCCGGTCGCGGGGGCCGTCGGGGTGTGCATCGGGACGGTGACGGGGCTCGTCGGGGTAGGGCCCGTGCCGGTGGTGGTCGTACTCGTCGTCGGTGCGCTGCCAGGCCGAGGAGGGCGGCTCCTCCCGCGGGTATTCGGCGGTCGGGTAGTCCCGGCGCGCCCGAGGATCGGTGGCGGGCGGTGGTCGGTAGCCGTGCTGTGCGGATGAGGGGCCCGGGCGTCCGGCGGTGTACGGCGGCGTCCCGGAGGTGTACGGCGGCGGGCCGGTGCCGGGGTATCCGGTGGGCGGCGTGGCCGGCCACTGCCGCTGCGGGGGCTGGTATGCGGGGGGCTGATGCGGCTGGGGGCGGTGCGCGCCAGGCAGGTTCGACGACCCGGCGGGCGGCGGGCTGTCCGGGCGGCGCAGCACGGTCGTCTCATACGAGGGCGTCTCGTCCGGCGGTGGCGGATCCGGTGGCTGGGGCGGGCGTGCTCCCGTGGGGGTCTGTGGCGGGCGAGCCGGCCGCGGCAGCGCGGTGGTGCGCTGCTCGTCCGCGGGGCTGTGGGGGCCCGGCCGCTCGTCGGTCACAGCATTATCCTGCCCCACCGGACGGCCCCGTGGCGGTGGGTGCGGGGGCAGCGCGGCGCGCCGAGCGCGCTCGGTGCGGCATCATGAACGCGTGATGTCCCGCATCGAGGCGCCGGGCGCCCTACCGCATGACCCCGCGGATCCCGCCGACGTCGACCAGGATCTGCCCGTCGCCGCCGACGGCCCCGTCACCGTCGACGACCAGGACATCCCCGGCGGCCCCCTCACCCCCGACGACGCCACGCCGGCGGCCGCCGTCGACCTGGACGAGGTCGCGCTGGCCGTGGCGCGGGAGGCCGCCGTCGCCGAGGCCGGCGGTCCGGACTCGGTGGGCGAGGTCGTCGATGTGTACGCCGAGGACACCATCGCCGTCACCGCCCGGTTCCCGTCCCTGCTGCCCGGCTATCGCGGCTGGCTGTGGTCGGTGACCATCGCGCTGCTGGATGCCGCGCACCCCACGGTCAGCGAGGTCGTGCTGCTGCCCGGCCCCGACGCGCTGCTCGCGCCCGCCTGGGTGCCCTGGGAGCAGCGGATCCGGTCCGGCGACCTGGGCGTCGGCGATCTGCTGCCACCTGCGCCGGATGACCCCCGGCTGGTGCCCGGCTACCTGGCCTCCGACGACCCGGCGGTCGAGGAGGTGGCGCACGAACTCGGCATCGGCCGAGTCCGGGTGCTGTCTCGGGACGGCCGGTCGGATGCCGCGGACCGGTGGCACGACGGGGCGTTCGGGCCCACCGACGACATGGCCGTGCACGCCCCGGCGCACTGCGCGACCTGCGGGTTCTACCTGCCGCTGGCCGGATCGCTGAGTGCCGGATTCGGGGCCTGCGGGAACGAATTCTCGCCGGCCGATGGGCGGGTGGTGGACGCCGGGTACGGGTGCGGGGCGCACTCGGAGGCGATCGGCAGCGCGCGGGCGAAATCCGCGCCGGCGGACACGGTCCTGGACGAGTTGCAGTTGGAGGTGCACACGCGGGTCTCGGGGCAGCCGACCGGTGAGGAATCCGGCACCGAACCGGAGGCGTCCGCTGTGCCGGGTGACGCTGTGCTCGTTGATACTGCCGAGCCGGTTGATACTGCCGAGCCGGTTCGAGAAGCGGTCGACCCCGTCCCGCCCGAAGGGTGAGTCCGCCGCCCACCGTCGCGCCGGACCGTGACCTGGATCCGTTCGGCACCACCGGCCTGCGAGAGACGGTGCTGCGCACCTGGGCGGCCTCACCCGCGCGGTTCCGGGAGGACGCCAACGCCGAGGAATTGCTGTCGCTGGGCTACGGCGGCCGAGTGCTCGGCGAACTCGCCGCCAACGGTGCCGACGCCGCGCGAGCCGCCGGAGTGCCCGGCCAGGTCGCGATCGCGGTGGTGGGTCGTGAGCTGCGAGTGGCCAACACTGGCGCCCCGCTGTCCGCCGCCGGGGTGGCCGCGCTGGCCGCCCTGCGCGCCTCCGCCAAACGTGACGACGCGGGCGTCGGACACTTCGGGGTCGGCTTCACCGCGGTGCGCGCGTTGACCGACGACCCCGTCATCGTCTCGACCACCGGGGCCGTCCGGTTCTCCGCGGCCGACACGGCCCGGGCCATCGCCGAGCTGCAGGTGCCCGCGCTGGACGAGGAGGTCGCCCGCCGGCACGGCCAGTTGCCGGCGCTGCGGCTGCCCTGGCCGGTGCCGGGTGGCGATCGCGGCCATTCCGGCTCCGATACGGCACCACCGGCCGGCTTCGTCACCGAGGTACGGCTGCCGTTGCGGCCCGGGGTCGATGCCGAGATGCTGACCGCCGAACTGAGCATCGAGACCGCGCTGGATTTGCTGTGGGCGCTGCCCGACCTCGCGGCGGTGCTGATGCCCCGCCTCCGGGTGGCCCGGGCCGCGGGGCCCGACGACGACGGCATCGTCACCGTGTCGATCAGTGCCGGAGATGTCCCGGCCGGTGCCGTGCCAGGAACTTCAAAGACCGAGGTGCGACGGTTCCGGACCGCCGAATCATCCGGCACCGTGCCCGCCGAGCTGCTCGCGGACCGACCGGTCGAGGAGCGTGGGCGGGACCGATGGCGGTTGCGCTGGGTCGTGCCTGTCGACGACGCCGGACGTCCGAAGCCCGTGCCGCGCAGCATGATCGGCGCGCCCACCCCGACCGAGGAGCCCCTCGGCCTGCCGGCCCGGCTGATCGGCACGCTGCCGGTGGATGAGAGCCGCAGCCGGATCGCGCCCGGACCGCTGACCGACTTCCTGCTGGCGGCGGCCGCGGAGGCCTACCTGGAGCTGGTGCTGGCGGCGCCCGCCGGGGATCGCGTGGCGCTGATCCCGCCCGGTGGGTTCCCGCTGGGTGATCTGGACGCGGCGCTGCGGGCTCGGGTGACCGACGTCCTGCTGAGGACTGCGTTCCTGCCGGACGCCGGTGGCGCCGTGGTCCGTCCCGAGCAGGCCTGCCTGGTGCGCGGTCTCGCCGGACCACCCGCCGCGGCGATCTCCGAGGCGCTGCCTGGATTGCTGGGCTGGCCCGACGACCCGGCCCGGCTGGACCTGCTGCGCGCGGTAGGGGTTCGCGAGGTCGGGGTGTCGACGGTCACCGCCGCGCTGGCCGGTGTTGACCGTCCGGCGACGTTCTGGCGGCGGGTCTACGACGGACTGGCGAGTGCACCGGTCGACGACCTGGCCGACCTACCGGTGCCGCGCCGGGGCGGTGGCACCATGGTCGGCCCCCGAGGCGTGCTGCTGCCCGGGTTGTGGGGCGACTCGGGTAGCGGTGACGAGGTTGTCGGCGACCACGCGGTCGGTGATGGGCCGGTCGGTGATGGGCCGGGCCGTGACGGGTCGGGCGGTGACGGGGAGGCTGCCGAATCGCTCGTCGATCGGGTGGCGCGCATGCTGCCCAGGCTGCGGATGGCGGCGCTGGACCACCCGCTGTTGCGTCGGCTCGGGGCCGAGCCCGCGGACCCGCTCGCCATCCTCGGCGCGCCGGCCCTGACCGACGAGATCCGGCGCCGGCTGGACGATCTCGACTCCGGCGCCGACCCCGACCCGGACGACCTGCATGATTTCGCCGGTCTGGTCCTGGATCTGCTGGCCGCCGCCGGCGGCGCCGGCGGCGGGGTGCTGGCCGACGTGCTGCTCACCGACGCCGACGGGGAACCCTGGCCGGCCGGCGGCCTGCTGCTGCCGGACGCCCCGCTGGCCGGCGTCCTCGCGTCGGACGCGGACCTGCCGGTCGTGCATCGATCCTGGCTGGCCAGTCACGGTGCCGATGCGCTGCAGCGACTGGGCGTGCGTGCGGGGTTCGGGGTACGCCGATACCCGGCCCCGCCCGGCGAGGCCACCGACCTTCCGGACGTCGATGCCTGGTGGGACGAGATCGGTGCGGCGGCCGCGGCGAGCGGCCACTCCACCCAGATCGTGGCCGACTCCGAAAGCTTCGTAGCGGTCGCCGATCTCGACCTGGTCGACGACGATGCCTGGCCCGCCGCGCTGGCAATGCTCGCCGCCGACCGGGACGTGCGAGATGCGCTGCGCCCCACCGAATTCGGACCTTCCTACACGGCGTGGTGGCTGCGCGAGCATGCTCTCCTGCGGGGCCTGCCACCGGCCGGTTGGCGCACCGCGGAGGCCACCGACCTGGTCGGGCTGTACGACGAGGTGCCGGTGGACCTGCCGGCCGACCTCGCCCGGGCCATCGGAGTGCTCGACTCGCTGGCGCGTGCCGCGGAGCGTCCCGCCGAGCTGCTGCGGCGCTGGGCCGACCCGGCTCGGGCGGTACCGGCGGCGCGGGTGCCGGCGATCACCCGGGCCCTGGTCGCGGCGTTGGCCGACCACCCCGAGCTCGACCTGCCCGACGGGGTGCGGGTTCTGGATGGCACCGTCACCGATGCCGGCGCGGCCGTCGTGTTGGACGAGCCGTGGCTGGCGCAGGTGCTGGATCCGGCGCGACTGGTGCCCGGCGGAGCCGACCCGGGCGCGGTGGCCGACGTGCTGGACCTGCCGCTGGCGTCGGCGACCTGCGGGTTGTTGGCGGTGACGGGGACCGCTGACCCGTGGCCCGATCCGGTGGCGCTGGGCACCCTGGCGCCCGCGGCGCGATGCCTGGCGGGCGCGGGTCTCGGCGCGCTGGGTGATCGGCTGGTGACGGTGCTGCCCCGGCTCGCGGTGATCGCCGAATCGCGTGATGATCCGGATTCGCTGCCCGGCAACGGATCCCGGTCGGAGCCGGGCGACGGGCAGCGGGTGGCTTGGTGGGTGCAGGACGATCGGTTGCTGCTGGACGGTTCTCCGGAGGGCATCGGCCGGGCGGTGGCGCACCTGGCCGGGGTCTGGGCCGATCGGCACGCGCTGGTGGCCGCGGCCCGCGGGGATCGGATCGACCTCGCCGAGTCCGGGCTGGGATAACGGCGTCACGCGGGTGGCCGTCTGCCGGGTGCGGGTGACGGTCGCTTCCGGCACCGGGCATGCTGAACGGCATGAACACCGCCCTGACCCGCCTGCTCCAGATCCAGCTCCCGGTGATCGCCGCCCCGATGGCCGGGGTCGCCGATGCCGGCCTTGCCGTGGCGGTGAGCCGCGCCGGAGCGCTCGGCTGCATCGGCGTCGGATCCAACCGAGACGAGGCGTGGGTGGCCGCGCAGCTTCGGACCGTCGGCGACGTCGGCGTGCCGTTCGGCATCGGCTTCATGGCGTGGTCACTGCCCGCCGACCCGGCCGGGTTCGAGCTGGCGGTGCGGGCGCGCCCCGCGCTGCTGTCCATCTCCTTCGGCGACGTCGCGCCGTGGGTGCAGCGCGCCCGGTCGGCAGGCATCACCGTGGCGGTGCAGGCCGGCACCGTGGCCGAGGCCGTCGCCGCCGAGCGGGCCGGCGCCTCGATCGTGGTGGCACGCGGGTCGGAGGGCGGCGGACACGGCGAGAACGCTGTCGCGACATTGCCGCTGCTGCAACAGGTCCTGGATGCGGTGAGCATTCCGGTGCTGGCCGCCGGCGGCATCGCCACCGCTCGTGGGCTGGCCGCCGTGCTGGCGGCCGGGGCTGCCGGTGCCTGGGTCGGGACGGCCTTCGCCGGCTGCACCGAGTCCACCAGCTCCGCCGCCGCGCGCCGGGCGATGGCGGACGCCGACGCCTCCGGCACCACCTACGGCCGGACATTCGACATTGCCCAGCGGCTGGCCTGGCCGGCGCAGTTCGGGGGCCGGGCGCTGGCCAACGACTTCACCCGCGAGTGGGCCGGGCGCGAGGCAGAGCTGGCGTTCCTGGTGGGGGGCACGGGCGATGACCCGGCTATCACCATTACCGCCGACATGGCGCGTGCCCGGGCCGCGGGAGACGTCAGCATGGCGCCGGTGTACTGCGGCCAGGGCGTCGGTCAGGTCCGGGTCGACGTGCCGGCGGCGGAGGTGGTGGCCGAGTTCGCCAGGGCCGGGGAGCTCTTGCGATCGGCGGGCAGCCTCGGCTGACTCGTCACCGCTAGTCCCGCCCGCCCATCCGCAAACCCTCGGCGCTTATCAACTCGGCCTGTTTGTGACGAGGGTGACGGGAGTTGCCGAGTTCGGACGCGCTGCCGACGTTGAATGGCGACGTCACCCGGTGGCGTCGCGGCCCGGGCGGATCGTCTCCTGCAGCGCCATGGAGCTGGCACCGCGGGAGCCCCGCCGGGCGGCCGCGCGTTGCCAGCCGTAGATGGCCAGCCCGACGAAGCCGAGCAGCCAGCCCGCCAGGGCCGTCCACAACCACACCATCGCGTCGTGCGCGCGCAGCGTCGGGACCAAGATCAACAGGACGACGAAGGCCACGAACCAGAGCGCCGTTCCGGGGATGATCACGTGGGCCAGGCCGGCGCCGCGCACGGGTGGCAACGGGCGCAGCTCCGGGCCGGAGGGCGACGGTTCGTCGGGCACCCGACCAGCCTAGGCGAGCCGGTCGGTGCGCTCCGATCCGCATGTGCGCGCATCAAATCAGCGCCCGGCGCCGGCGCTAGCCTGATCGGGTGCCCGGGCTCCTCGTCACCGATACCACCACGCTGACGGTCGCCGATCTCGTTGCCCGGGCCGGCGCCGTGCTGGCGACATTCGACCACCGGACTCAGGACTCGGGGAACGTGTCCTGGTTGGTCGAGACGCCCGCCGGCAGGTTCTTCTGCAAGAGCGCGGGCGCCGGGACGATGGCGAGACGTCGTGGTGCCACCATGCCGTCTCGACTGTGCAACTGGCATGCTCGCCGCTGTGGCGATTCGCCGGAGTTGACCTGGTCGCGGTGACGGTGGTCGCCTACGATCCGGCCATGGCGGAGGTGGGCGTGGTGTTTGTCCACGGGTCCGGGCGTTCGGGTCGTTCCGCGTGGCCGCAGCAGGTCTCGTTGGGGGCGCGACGGGACTGCTATTTCTTGGAGCGGGTGGCACCCGGTGATCCACCCGCCTCGGTGATCGAGCACGTCGTCGGCCTGGGGCTGGGCAGATGCGACATTGTCGGGCACTCCTACGGAGTGATCACCGCGCTGATGCTCGCGCAACGGCACCCGGAGTTGGTGCGATCTCTTGCCCTGGTCGAGCCTGCAGCGTTGGCCTTGTCACAAGGAATGCCCGCAACCGATGCTCATGTGGCTGCCATGGCTCCGGTTTTCGCGCAAGCTGGCGATACCAGCACATCGGACGAGGAGTTCAGCACGCTGTTCGCCGCTGCGAGTGGAATGCTTGCGCCCAAGGTTCCTGCCGATGTCCTGAGTCGCCTGGTCGCCCAATTGCGTGCCCTCACGCCGCCTTGGACCTTGCCCGTCGATCCCGCTGTTGTGGCACGTGTTCCGACGCTAGTGGTCGCCAGCGCCCCCGATTCGATGTATGGAGAGGTCGCGGCGGTGCTGGGCGAACATGGAGCCCGCGTGGGGTACGTCCCCGGCAGCGGGCACCGGCCGCATGACGGTGAGGCATTCAACCGTCAATTGGAGGAGTTCTGGCAGTCGCTGCGCTGACAATCCGCCGATACCTGCTATCTCACGTGCGGATGATGGTGGACGGCGATGCAGGCGTGTACTGCCACGCCTGTGTGGTGTGCTGTGTGCCCACAAGCCGCCCGGAGCCAGATCGGCCCGGGCCGTTTCGCATTCCCAGACCCCGGCAGACCGCGTCGCCGGTCACCGGTGTGCGTATCGCTTGAGCGCCCCCTGACGGGTCATGCCGAGCAGTCCGCCGATCGTCTCCCACGTAGCGCCCTGCCCCCGGGCATGATCCACCGCGTCAGCCACTGCCACCTCGGCGTTGGCGCGGGCCTCGATAGCTGCGGCCAGCTCGGCCAGCCCCGGCCCGCTGAACGTCTCGATCGGGTCGGGACCCTCACCGTCGTTGGCGTTCTCGATCTCATCGAGCATCTCGTCGTAGGTTCGCATGGTCATCACCTCTCAGCGTGGTAGGTACTTCTTTCGGGCGATCATGGCGTGGAAGATCTCGTCCCAGTCGCTGACCGCGACCTCCATGGTGGTAATTTCAGTTACCACCATGGATCCTGTCAACTACCGTTACCAAGATTCCGGACGACCGCGACCGGGCGTGTGCCCATCGTCGAGCGCCGTCACCGCTGGTCGTGAGATAGAGTAAGAAATCATGACCGATCCGGCGCCCCTGGCCAGCGAACTACGACTTGCCGTCCACCGGCTCACCCGCCGACTCCGCGCCCAGCGACCCGCCGACGGCCTTTCCCTGACGCAGCTCTCCGCGCTGGTGACGATCTGGCGGGACGGTCCGCTCAGCGCCGGCGAACTCGCCTCCCGGGAGGGTGTCAAGCCGCCGTCGGCGACCAGGGTGCTGGCCTCATTGGAGTCGCAGTCCTTCGTGGAGCGCACGGCCGACCCCGCCGACGGGCGGCAGATTCTGGTCACGGCGACCGCGGCCGGCATCGAGCGCATCGAGTCCGACCTGCGTGCCCGGGACGCTTGGCTTGCCCAACAGATCGACGCGCTCGGCGCCCGCGACCGGGCGTTGCTGCACCGCGCCGCCGCGCTGCTCGAGCAACTGGCTGCCGGGTGACCTCGCGCGCCCCGGCCGGCGGGGCGCGCCGACCGGACGACAACGGGGCAAGCCGCACGCCCGACGGCCTGGTGGACGTGGCGGTCGCCTCCGGACACCCGCAACACGACGCCGAGCGGCTGCGCCTCGCTGTCACCCCGGTCGCCGCCTCCTCGACCGCGAGCGCGGCGACTGTGCTGTCCGGACAGGCGGAGTCGGAGGCGATCCGGCACGAGGCGATTCGCCGCGACGAGATCGCCCGCACCGGTGAGATTCCCGTCGTCGACTCGTCCAGCGGCGGCGGGGTGTTTCGATCGCTGCGGGTGCGCAACTACCGGCTGTACTTCACCGGCAACGTCATCTCCCAGGTGGGCACCTGGATGAACCGGGTTGCGCAGGACTGGCTGGTGCTGCAGCTGACCAACGACGACGCCGTGGCGCTTGGCGTGGCGACCGCGCTGCAGTTCGGGCCGGTGCTGCTGTTGAGCCTGTTCGCCGGGACGGTCGCGGACCGCTACGACAAGCGGAAGCTGTTGGTGGGCCTGCAAATCATCCTCGGCACGGCCGGGGTGACGCTCGGCCTGCTGGCTACCCTGCAGGTGGCCACCGTGTGGTACGTGTACGTGACCTGCCTGGTGGTGGGCATTGCCGCCACCTTCGACGGTCCGACCCGGCAGGCCTTCGTGATGGAGCTTGTCGGCCGGGCCGAGGTGACCAACGCGGTCGCACTGAACTCCATGGGGTTCAACGGGGCTCGCATCGTCGGGCCGGCGGTGGCCGGGGTGCTGATCGCCGTCACCGACTCCGGCCCGGTGATGGTGATGGCCGGCCTGGGCTACATCGCGGTGATCGTCAGCCTGCTGCGCATGCGTCCCGCCGAGCTGTACTTGATCGACAAACTGCCGCGCTCCAAGGGCCAGATCCGGGCGGGGCTGCGCTACGTCAGCAAGCGCCGGGATCTGCGCATGATCATGCTGCTGATCTTCATGGTCTCTACCTTCGGCATGAACTTCCAGCTCACCCTGGCGATCATGGCCAAGATCGTCTTCGGCCGGGACGCCTCCTCCTACGGTTTGCTGACCACCATGGTGGCGGTTGGATCGTTGCTGGGGGCGCTGGTCTCGGCGCGACGGCAGAATGCCCCGCGGCTGCGGCTGCTGGTCGGCGCGGCGCTGCTGTTTGGCGTCTCGGAGATCGCCATGGGGCTGACCGGCTCCTACGCGTTGCTCGCGGTGCTGCTGGTGCCCGGCGGGATCTTCATGCTGGTCTTCTCCAACGCCGCCAACGCCTCCCTGCAGCTGAGCACCAGCCCGGTCATGCGGGGGCGGGTGATGAGCATCTACGTGCTGGCGTTCCTGGGCGGCACGCCGTTCATCGCGCCGGTACTCGGGGTGGTGGCCGAGCAATTCGGCGGCGGGGCGCCGCTGCTGTACGGGGGGATCATCTCCGCGGCCTCCGCGATCGTGTTGGGGGCCTGGATCGGCCGGGCCTCGAAGATGCACGTGGAGATACGGGTGCACCCGGTGCCGCACGTGCATCTGGTCAACCCGCTGGCCGCCGACGAGGAGAACGTGTCGGCGAGCGTGGCCCGAACGGCGGCGGCGATCGCCGGATCGGCGCGGCGGACGGTGCGCCCGGCGGCGGCGAGCGTGCGCCGGGCGGGGCGGATGGTGCAGCGTGGCGTCGGGCGTCCGGGTCGGGGGGCGCGGCGCGGCTCGCGGAGGTGAGCATGGGGCACGACATCCTGGTATTCGCGCAGTCGATCATGGGCTCGCCCTGGGTATATCTGGTCGCGGCGGGCATCGCCGCGCTGGACTCGTTCTTCCCGGTGGTGCCCAGCGAGACGATCATGATCACCGGCGGGGTGTTCGCCGCCACTCAGGGCGCGCCGAACCTGTTGCTGCTCATCGCCGCCGGCGCCACCGGGGCGCTGCTGGGCGACCACGTCACTTACGGCATCGGCCGGGTTGCGCGCGGCCCGGTGACCCGCTGGTTCCAGCGCGGGCGCCGTCGTCGGGAGTCGATGGCCTGGGCTCGGCATGCCATCGATACCCGGGGCGGGCTGATCCTGCTGGTCGCCCGGTACATCCCGGCCGGTCGGACCGCGACCACGCTGACCATGGGTGTGGTGGCGTTTCGGCTGCATCGCTTCACTTCCTGGGACGCCCTGGCGGCCGCGTCCTGGGCCGCCTACAGCTCGCTGATCGGGTACTTCGGCGGGCACATTTTCGAGCGCAATCCGCTGTACGGACTGCTGCTTGGTCTGGGGGTGGCCGCCGCGATCACCGTCACCGTTGAAATCGTCCGGCGCATCCGCGGGCGCGCGCCGGGGTCCTCCCGCCCCGGTCGGGGCGCGTTGTGAGCGATCCCGTCACCCCCACCGGCGCGGATGACGTGCGGCTGGCGGACTTTCGTGACCTCAAGCGGGCCGACCGGAGACCGGATCGGCCCGGCGGGCGTGGACTGGTGATCGCTGAGGGCACCGTCGTGGTGCGCCGCATGATCGACTCGGCCTACCCGATCCGGGCGCTGCTGGGTGTGCCCCGGCGCTTCGCGGAACTGGCGAAGGATTTAACGGCGGTGACGGCGCCGTTCTACGTCACCGATGCCGACACGATGGCCGCCGTGGTGGGATTCCATCTCAACCGCGGAGTGCTGGCCACCGCCGACCGGGTCGCCTTTCCGTCCGCGACCGACCTGCTCGCCGCCTCCCGCCGGGTGGTGGTGCTGGAGGGGGTGGGCGATCACGAGAACATCGGGTCGATCTTCCGCAATGCCGCCGCCCTGGGTATCGATGCCGTGCTGCTGGCGCCCGGCTGCGCCGACCCGTTGTATCGGCGCAGCGTGCGGGTATCGATGGGCAACGTGCTGCAGGTGCCGTTCGCGACCCTGCCCCCACTGGCCGGTGGCGGAGCGGACCTGATGCGCGGAGCGGGGTTTCGCGTCCTGGCCCTGACTCCGCGCCCGGATGCGACCGCCCTGGGTGCTGTCTGCTTTCGGCCCTGCGACCGGCTGGCGATCGTGCTCGGCTCCGAGGGGCCGGGGCTCGGCGACGACGCGCTGGCGGCCGCCGACCAGCGGGTGCGGATTCCGATGGCGCCCGGGGTGGACTCGCTGAATGTAGCGACGGCGGGGGCGGTCGCGTTCGCCGCCCTGCAGCCCGACGGCGGCTGGATACTACGGTCGTGAGCATGCACCCGACCCAACCCGCGGACTCCGGCGTGCCCGGCCCGGAGGCACCCCAGGGCAGCGTCGCCGTCGACCCGGGCGGCGCCGATCCCGCCGACCGGAACCTCGACCCGATACGCGACGACACCGCCGATAGCGGTGACGGTGATAGCGGTGACGATGCGGTGGCGCGGGACTGGGCGTGGGTGGAGCAGTGGCGCGAATCGGACGAGCCGCCCGCCTGGGCCCCCGGCGTCACGCTGGCGGTCTTCACCGGCCTGATCGTCGGGCTGGCGGTGCTGGTGCTATCCACCGGGCTGTCCTCCATGCCGTGGCTGGCGGTGTCGGCCAACGTGTTGGTCGCCGCCGGGCTGGCGCCGGCGCTGTGGCTGTCCCGGCACCTACCGGTGCTGCGCTGGATCTCCGCGGGCGCGGCGGCCGGCGTCCTCATCGGGTGGATCGGTGCGCTGATCAGCTGACCGACCGGACCGGCCTGCCCGTCGCCGTCCCTGCTGCCCCTGGCGGCACACCCGTCACCGATAGGGCCGGACGCGCAGGTCCTCTCGGCCTGCCTGCGGCGCATTGTCGGACGGTGTCCCTACGGTGGCGGCATGCAGGGATTCGACGCAAGCGTCATCCGGGAGACCGTGGGGCCCGCCGCGTTCTACCGGGGGCTGGAATATGCCCACGCCGGCGCCGTCCTGGAGCTCTCCACGATCGGCGGTGGTGAGTCGGAGGCCACCCTGATCGGCTCGGTACAGGGCAGCGCGCCGGATCCGTACTCCGTCGTCGTCACCGCGATCCCGGCCGTGCACGGGCTCCGGGGCGTGGTCTTCGGATCCTGCACCTGCCCCGTCGGCGACAACTGCAAGCACGTCGCCGCCGTGATGTATGCCGCCGGCCGGATGGACGAGAGCGAGCGCCTGGTCGGCGACGCCACGGTGCCGGCGGCCGCCCGCTGGGAGCGCGAGCTGCGGCTGGGTGGCGAGGGACTGTCGGGCGATCGGCTGGGCGCGCTGCTGCCCGGGCTGGTCGACGCCGCCCCCGAGGAACCGATCGGCCTGCTGATCGAACCCAAGGGCGACCCGCAGGGGCGGTTAACGCTGTCCATGCGGCCGGTGATCCGCAATGACCGGGGCCGCTGGGTGCGAGGCGGCATCTCCTGGTCCGACATCGGCTACGGCTACGTCCAGCACCGGACGCCCGCCGCGCAGCTGCGGCTGCTCCAGGAGATCCAGGCGCTGCAGCTCGCCGGCGATCACCCGTACTCCTTCGGAAGTCGGTCCGCCGGGGTGGAGTTGACGATCTTCCCCAGCCGGAGGATCTGGGATGTGCTCGACGAGGCGCGGTCGGTCGGGCTGGCGGTGATCAGCGCCGCGGACGGCACCCCCGTGGCGGTGACGGAGCAGCCGGTCGTCGCCGGCCTGGACCTGGCGGACCGCGACGGCGACTGGGTGTTGACCGCGAGCCTGAGCCAGGGCGGCGAGCCGCTGCCGGGCCCGGTCACGCTGCTGGGCGACCCGGCACACGGGGTGGCATGGTGGGGCGGGCGTGTCGACGGTGCCGCGGCGGGGCCGTGGGACCTGTCCGGCCGGGTGCTGCACCTGACCCGCCTGGCGCGCTCGGTGGATGCCGACACCCGGCGGCTGGTCGAGGTCACCGAGCCGATCGTGATCCCGGCGGCCGACCGGCAGCGGTTCCTGCGCGACTTCCTGCCCGTGCTGCGCAGTCGACTGGAGCTCACCTCCCGGGACGGGTCGGTGGACATCCCGGTTCGCCGGCCCGGCCGGCTGACCCTGGCCATGACGCACGACGAGCGCCACCGGGTGGGGGTGTCGTGGCGGTGGCGGTATCCGGTCGGTGACGACGTGATCGACGTCCCGGTCGGCGACCGGAGCCGCCCCGAGCTGCACGACCCGGAGGCCGAATCGGCGGTGCTGGCAGCCGTGCTGCCCGCCCTGGCGCCGCTGCCGACGCTGCGGACCTGGGGTCCGCTCGGCCCCGAGCTGGCGCCGCGAACGGGGCTGACCGGCCGGGACGCGCTGCGCTTCGAGCGCGAGGTGTTGCCGGCATTGCGGGCCTCCGGCGAGGTGGACGTCGAGGTCGCCGAGGGCGCCGTGGAGTTCCGAGAGGCGGCGGATGCGCCCATCGTGGTGCTGGGCGGCTCGGCCGAGACCGGCACCGACTGGTTCGACCTGACGGTCACCGTCACCGTGGACGGTGAGGACGTCCCGTTCGTCGAGCTGTTCCGCGCGCTGGCCACCGGTCAGGAGTTCCTGATCCTGTCCTCCGGCACCTACTTCCCGCTGGACCGGCCGGAGCTGCACCAGCTGCGGGCGCTGATCCAGGAGTCCTGGTCGCTGGCCGACACCGACGGGGACGTGCTGCGGATCAGCCGGTACCAGGCCAGCTTTTGGGCGGAGCTGGCGGCGCTGGGCATCCTGGACGAGCAGGCCGCCGAGTGGAGCCGGTCCGTCCGCGAGCTGGCACGCTGCGCGGAGATCCCGGAGCCGGTGCTGCCGGCCGACCTGCGCGCCACCTTGCGGCCCTATCAGCGCGCCGGGTACACGTGGCTGTCGTTCCTGTACGACAACGGCCTGGGCGGGGTGCTGGCCGACGACATGGGCCTGGGCAAGACGGTGCAGGCGCTCGCGCTGATCTGCAAGGCCCGGGAGGACAAGCCCGGCGGCCCGCCGTTTCTGGTGGTGGCCCCGACCAGCGTGGTGGGCAACTGGGCGGCGGAGGCGCGTCGGTTCGCGCCGGAGCTGAACACCCTGATGATCACCGAAACCGAGTCCCGGCGTGGCATTCCGCTGGACGAGGCGTGCGCCGGCACGGCCATCGTGGTCACCTCCTACGCGCTATTTCGGATGGAGTTCGACCAGTACGAGCGGATCGGTTGGTCCGGGCTGCTGATCGACGAGGCGCAGCAGATCAAAAACCACCAGTCCAAGGGGTACCAGTGCGCGCGGCGGCTGCCGGCACCGTTCAAGCTCGTGATCACCGGCACGCCCATGGAGAACAACCTGATGGAGCTGTGGGCCATGTTCTCCATCGTGGCGCCGGGGCTGTTGGGTTCCCCGAAGCGGTTCACCGAGTACTACCGCAAGCCCATCGAGCGGGACGGGGATGCGGAGTTGCTGGCGCAGCTGCGGAGTCGGATCCGGCCGCTGCTGATGCGCCGCACCAAGCAGCAGGTGGTCGCCGACCTGCCGCCCAAAACGGAGCAGGTCGTCGAACTCGAGCTGGAGCCGAAACACCGGCGGGTGTACCAGCGGTACCTGCAGCGGGAGCGGCGCAAGGTGCTGGGGTTGCTGGGCGACATGGACCGGCACCGGTTCGAGATCTTCCGATCGCTGATGCTGCTGCGGCAGGCGGCGCTGGACACGGGGTTGGTGGATGCCGAGCACGCGGCCGTGCCATCCACCAAGCTGGACGCGCTGATGGAGATCCTGGCAGGCGCCGCGGGGGATGGTCACCGGGTGCTGGTGTTCAGCCAGTTCACCCGGTTCCTGGACCGTGCCCGCCGGCGGCTGATCGCCGCCGGGATCGAGCACTGCTACCTCGACGGCAGAACCCGCCATCGGGGCGCGGTGCTGGATGAGTTCAAGAACGGGAATGCGCCGGTGTTCCTGATCAGCCTGAAGGCGGGCGGCGTCGGGCTGAACCTGACCGAGGCCGACTACTGCATCTTGCTGGACCCATGGTGGAATCCGGCGACCGAGGCGCAGGCCGTGGACCGCGTGCACCGCATCGGGCAGGACAGGCCCGTCATGGTGTACCGGCTCGTCGCCAAGGACACCATCGAGGACAAGGTGATGGCCCTCAAGGCGCGCAAGGCGGCGCTGTTCTCCTCGATCATGGCCGACGGCGGGGTCGGGGCCGGCGGGCTCAGCGCCGGGGACATCCGCGGCCTGCTGGAGTAGCGGGCCGCTGCACTGACGCGTCCGTGGATGCGGCAGCTCGGTGCGTGCTGGTCCGCGATCCGCGCGTTGTTTGCCGATCCGCGTACTGATTGTCGGTGTGCGTGCTGGTTGTCGGTGTGCGTGCTGGTTGTCGATCCGCGTACCGATCCGCGATCTGCGTGCGCGATTGAGTACGCGGATCGCGGATCGGCACGCGGATTCCAGGTCGGTACGCGGATCGCGCGTGAGCACGCGGATTTCAGGTCGGCACGCGGCTCGCGCGTGAGCACGCGGCTCGGGTGAGTTACGCGAGCGACTCGCGCCAGGCGGCGTGCAGCCCGGCGAAGGCCCCGTCACCGCCGATCAGCTCCTCCGGCTGCCCGTCCTCGATGATGCGGCCGTCTGCCATCACCAGCACCCGGTCGGCGATCGCCACCGTGGACAGCCGGTGCGCAATGATCACCGCGGTCCGGCCGTGCAGCACCCGCTGCAGCGCCGCCTGCACGGCGCGCTCGGACGGGATGTCCAATGATGCCGTTGCCTCGTCCAAGATCAGCACCGCGGGGTCGGCCAGGAACGCGCGGGCGAACGCCACCAACTGCCGTTGTCCCGCCGACAGCCGCCCGCCGCGCTTGCGCACGTCGGTGTCGAAGCCCTCCGGCAGTGCCCGGATGAACTCCCCGGCCCCCAACGCGTCGGCGGCCTCCTCGATCTCGGCGCGGCTCGCCGACGGCCGGCCCAACGCGATGTTCTGCGCTACTGATCCGGAGAACAGGAACGACTCCTGCGTCACCATCACCACGCCCCGCCGCAGGTCGTCGATGGACAGCCGGGAGATGTCCACGCCGTCCACCGTCACGGCCCCTGCGGTCGGGTCGTAGAACCGGGCCAGCAGCTTGGCCAGCGTCGACTTGCCCGCCCCGGTGGCGCCGACCACCGCGATCGTCTGCCCGGCCGGGATGTCCAGATCCATCCGATGTAGCACCGGAACGCCCGGCGTGTAGCTGAACTCCACGTCGGTGAAGCGCACCGAGCCGTGGATCTCGCCGATCGGCTGCGGATCGGTCGGCTCGGGCACGCTCGGCCGCTCCTCCAGCAGCCCGGAGAGCTTCTCCAGCGCCGCCGACGCCGCCTGGAATGCGTTGTAGAACATCGCCAGCTCGTCCAGCGGGTCGTACATCCGACGCACGTACAGGAGGAACGCTGCGAGGGTCCCGATCAGGATGTCGCCGTCGATCACCCGGATCGCACCCACGACCATGACGACCGTCAGCGTCAGATTGCCGATCAGCCGGATCGACGGCGAGTACCGGGCAATCGCCACGTACCCGTCGCCGTTGGCGACCGCGTAATCCGCGGTCAGCTTGCCGAAGATCGCGGCGTTGCGCGGCTCCCGGCGGAATGCCAGCACCGCGCGCAACCCGTTCATCGTCTCGGTGAACTGGACGATCAGCGCCGCCACGATCCGTCGGGTGCGCCGATAGATCACCCGGGACACCCGCTGGAACGAGCGGGTGCGCCAGGCGATCGGCAGGAACGCCACCAGCGCGATCAGGCCCAGCGGCGGGTCCAGCACCACCAGCGTCACGCTGATCACCCCGACCGAGAGCAGCCCGGACACCAACCCGTCCAGGCCCTCCTCGGCCAGATCCTGCAGGGTGTCCAGGTCGCTGGTCATCCGGGAGATGACCCGACCCGAGGTGTACTGCTCGTGGAAGGACAGGCTCAGTGACTGGGCATGGTCGAATACCCGGCCCCGCACGTCCAGCAGCGCCGCCTGCGAGATCGACGCCGCCATCCGCACGAATCCAGCACGGGCTGCCGCGTTGAGCAGCCCGGCGGCCAGGTACCCGCCGACCGTCAGGGTCAGCGGCCAGCCGTCGCCGCGCGCCAGGGCGGGCACCGCGGAGTCGATGCCGTAGGCGACCAGCAGCGGCCCGATCAGGTACGAACCCTGCTCGACGATGATGATCGCCAGCACCACCAGCAGCTTGCGCCGGTGCGGGCGCAGCAGGGAGCCCAGCAGTCGCCGGGACCGGGCGGCCAGCCGCACGCCAGCCTGGCTGGAAACCTCATCCAGGTCCTCGGCCGCGACTCCGCGCCACTCGTCTTCGGAGGTGTAACCCCCGTTCGGGGCCTGGGTTGTCGCCGTGTCACTCATCGGTGCCTTCTGCTCTTCGCGCAAGCGCTCATCGGGCGGCCGCCTCTCGCTCGGCCTTGCTGGACAGCAGGTCTGCGTACTCCGGCACCGCAGCCATCAGCTCGCTGTGCGTGCCGGTCGCCGCGATCCGGCCGTCGGCCAGCAGCGCCACCCGATCGGCCAGCAACACGGTGGACGCCCGGTGCGCGATGATCAGCGCCGTGGTGTCGGCCAGCACCGAGCGCAGCGCCTGCTCGACCTGCGCCTCGGTGTGGATGTCCAACGCCGACAGTGGGTCGTCCAGCACCAGCACCTCCGGGTCGCCCACCACGGCCCGGGCCAGCGCCAGCCGCTGCCGCTGGCCGCCGGACAGCGACAGACCCTGCTCACCGATCCGGGTGTCCAGCCCCCAGGGCAGCTGGTACACGAACTCGGCCTGCGCGATCCGCAGCGCGCGGGCGATGACCTCGTCGGCCTCGTCATCGCCCAGCTCGGGCTGACCCAGCAGCACATTCTCCCGCACAGACATGGAAAACAGCGTCGGATCCTCGAAGGCCACCGCCACCCGGCGGCGCAACACGGCCAGCTCGAGATCTCGGATGTCGACCCCGTCCAGCGTGATGGAGCCTGCGGTGACGTCGTGCAGCCGGTTGACCAGGCTGGTGAGCGTGGTCTTGCCGGAGCCGGTGGCCCCGACAATGGCGACGGTCTCGCCGGGGCGCAGGTCCAGATTCACCCCGCGCAGCACGTCGGGCCGGTCCGGGCGGGCGTCGGCGAATGCGAAGTGCACGTCGTGCAGCGCCAGCCGGCCGTGCCGGGTGGTGGGTGCGATCGGCTGCTGCGGGGAGCGCAGCGTCTCCGGCGCGTCCATCACCTCGAAGAAGCGCTCGGTCGCGGCGGCGGTCTCGTTGGCCTGCGCCAGCAGCCAGCCGATGGACTCCACTGGCCAGCGCAGCGTCATGGCGACGCCGAAGAAGGACACCAGCAGCCCCGCGGTAAGCGTGCCGTCGGCGACCTGCCAGATGCCCAGCAGCAGGATCACGCCCAGCGCGATCTCCGGCAGTGCGATGATCGCCGCCCAGAGCAGCGCCAGCACCCGCGCCTTGGTCAACTCAGTGGTGCGCAGCTCGGCGGCCTGCTTGATGAACTCCCGTCCGAGGAACCGGCTGCGACCGAACGCCTTGAGGATCCGGATGCCCAGCACCGATTCCTCGACCACCGTGGCCAGATCGCCGACCTGATCCTGGGAACGGCGGGACAGCACCCGATAGCGGGATTCGAAGACGAACGAGACACCGACCAGCGGCACCGCCAGCAGCGCGATGATTAGTCCGAGCTGCCAGTCCAGCACCAGCAGGATCGCGGTGCCGATGACGAACGTGGCGAAGTTGACGAACAGGAAGATCATCGCGAACGACAGGAAGCGCCGGATGGTCGACAGGTCGGAGACGGCGCGGGACAGCAGCTGCCCGGCCGGCCACCGATCGTGGAAGGACACCGGCAGCCGCTGCAGCTTGGCGTACAGGTCGTCGCGCATCTGTGCCTCGACCCGCATGGCGGGCCGGGCGATGAGCATCCGCCGGATGAAAAACAGCGCGGCCTCGCCGACACCCAGCGCGAGCAGCCCGATGCCCGGCCACAGCAGCGCGCCCATGTTCCGGTGTGCGATGGGGCCATCGATGATGCCGCCGATCACCATCGGGAACACCAGGCCGCAGGCGGTAGCGACCGCAGCGGTGACGGCCGATGCGGCGATGGCGGGCATGGCCGGGCGGGCGTACGGGATCAGTCGTGCGAGCGACCGTACGGTGGACAGCCTGGCGCCGGATTGCGGTGCGGCGCCGGGAGACTCGTCGTGATCCTGCGGGCGGTCCGAGTCGGTGGGGGTGGGTCGCGGGTTCTCCGCGGTACTGATCGTCATGACGGTGCCCAGGGTACGTGTCGGGTGCGACCCGGTTCGACGGATTTTCGCGAGGGGGGACGGACGTCGCGTTTCGATGTTCGCGGATCTGCGACACGGTTTTGCGCGGATTCGGGCCCACAACCGCGCCTGAGACGCGAACATCGACGGGTGAGCGGTGACGGGTGAGCGGTGACGGGGCGGCCGGCCGGGCGCGTCCCGGGAGGTCAGCGCCCGGAGGCGCGAGTTCCCAGCAGGACGTCCTCCCAGGACGGCATCGGCGGGCGATGCCCGCGCCGCGCGGTCCGCGAGCCGCCGGCTGCCGAATCCGATGCGACGCCTCCCGGGGCGGCGTCGGTGGTGCCAGTGGCCCGGTCACGGTGATCGTCGGTGCCGGACAGCAGAGCTCCGGCTCGGTCGTCCGTCACGGTGCGCTCCACGATGGAGTCGTCTGCTGGAGTTGCCTGCTCCGGGGCGGGCGAGTGGGGTGTTGCTCCGCCCCTCGGGGCACCTGCCGATGAGGCAATCGCTCGTCGGGTCGGTTCGTTCGCAGCGCTCGAGCGGGCCTGCGGGCCAGTGGCGGCCGCTCCCCGACGGTTCTCGTCACCGCTGGCCCCTCGGTCACCGTCGTGGGTGGTTCGCCGGGCCTCGTCACCGCTCGTCCGGCGGACCTCCGGCGCGCCGGCTCGCGGGGTCTCGCTGCTGCTGGTGTCGCCGCGGCGCGATCCGTCGCCCACGGTGCGCAGCGCACGGGGCGCCGGCTCCACCAGATCCGCGGCCGCCTGGTTGCGGGCCGTCACCCCGCCGCCGTCCGGGCCGCCGTGGTAGGCCCATTCGGCCCGGTTCTGGCTGCGGCCCGCGCGCCAGGACGCCGTCACCGTCCAACCTCGCTCATCGCGGAAGGCGTCCCAGCTGATGTCTTGCTGCTGCCCACGATCGGCCAGCGTGGCGGTGACGATCTCCTGCAGGGTGCGGTCCGCCCGGGCGGCGCCCGCCGAGCCGATCGCCGCGCCGGCCAGCGGTCGCACCCGCCGGGCCCGGTCGGCGATGGTGGTGCGCTCCATCAGCACCGGGTAGGCGTAGCGCTCGATGCGTTCCGGCGTGCATCCGGCCGCCGCCGCGACCTGGGCCACGCTCGCGCCCGCACGGATCCGACTCTGGATTTCCTTGGGCCGAAGCTGGGGCTGCATCTCGATCTCGAGCTGCCCGAACCGGCTCAGATCGCCGCGCACGGCGGCGCGCAGCCGCTCGTCCAACGGCAGCGCGAAGGTCTCCTGCGTGCCCTCGGGGTCGTCGGTGTCGGCACACACCAGATGGCCGCCGTTCTCGGCGATGCCGAGAACACGCAGTGCCCGCATGGCGGTCTCCTCCCGATCGGCTGCCGGTCCGTGGCGTTCACGCTAGTGGCCGCTCGCGGCTCGACGGTCCAGGCGCGCCGACGGTTACTCGCCTGGGGCTGCGTCGAAGCGATATACCCGGCGTGCGGTGCCGGCCAGGACTTGAGCTCGCTCGACTTCGATGAGCTCGTCGAACGAGCTCAGCAGCATCTGCATGGTCTCCGTATAGGTACGCCCGAACGCGCGCATGGTGGGCCAGTTCGTGCCCAGCATCAGCCGTTCCGGGCCGAACAGGTTGACGGCGGTGCTCACATAGGGTCGCCAGGCGTCCGGATCGGGATGGTCGCCGGAGAGCCGAAACAGCCCACCAACCTTGATGTGTACCCCCGGCTCGGCGGCGGCCTCGGCCAGGTGATCGGTCCAGGGCTGCATGCGTCGCTCGCCGACCGCGGGCCAGCCCAGCATGTCGATCACGATCGTCAGATCGGGGTGTCGCCGGGCGATCTGCGGAACCTGCTCCAACACCCCCGCCGGCCAGGGCATCACGTCCAGACTCAGGCCCGCCTGAGCGATGAGCGCCAGGCTCTCCGAGACACGAGGCCGCACCAGCAGATGGGGGTCGTCGCCGTCCCGGATCCGATGCCGCACCCCGGTCAGGTCGCGTCGTGTGTGGTAGCGCCGCAGCGCAGCCCTGGTCCCGTCCGGATCGGCCAGCGGCACCCAGGCCACCACCCTGGCGGCACGGGTGGAGGAGTCGGCGGCGGCGAACAGTTCGTCGTTGTGGCGCAGTTCGTTGGCCGTCTGGACCAGGACGATTCCGTCCACGCCGGCCTGCGCCATCTCGGTGTCGACCTGGTCGAGGGTGATCGTCCGGTAGGTGTGCTGCGCCTGTTCGGACAACCAGGGCAGCGGATCGTGCCGGGGGTCGGTGGCCTCGCTCCACACGTGGACGTGGGAGTCGATGATCATTTGGTCGGCTCCTTCACCCAGTTCCGGCCATCGCACGGGCGGTCGACCCGGCGTGTGCTGCGACACCATGATCCACTATCGCCTCATCATCGGTCACGCAGCGCCAGCGCGCACGCCGCCGGTCAGGTGATCTTCCGGCAGTCGCACGGGCAGCAGGCTACAAAACGTCGGATCTGAGCGGGTGGGGCGGGTGCTCGTCGCCTGCTTGCTGAGTGCGGGCAGGCAGGCTGCAGGCGAGGGAGCGGCCGTGTGCGTCCCGATGTGAGGCTCGGCCTGCCGCCGGGGCTTCGCGCGGGCGGATCAGAGCCGGCCGACGATGTGGTCCACGCAGGCGGTCAGGGCGGTGACGTCGTCGGGCTCCACGGCCGGGAACATGCCGATGCGCAGCTGGTTGCGGCCCAGCTTGCGATAGGGCTCGGTATCCACGATCCCGTTGGCGCGCAACACCTTCGCGACAGTCGCGGCGTCGACACCGGCGGCGAAGTCGATGGTGCCCACCACCGGTGAGCGTAGCTCGGGCCTGGCCACGAAGGGCGTCGCGAACGCGCTGGACTCGGCCCATCGGTACAGCCGGCTCGACGAGTCGGCGGTACGGGCGGTGGACCATTCGAGCCCCCCGCTGGCGAGCAGGTGGTCGATCTGGTCGGCCAGCAGGAACAGCGTCGCCACGGCGGGCGTATTGAGGGTCTGGTCCTTGACCGAGTTCTCCAGCGCGGTAGCGATGGACAGGAACTGCGGGATCCACCGGCCGGATCCGGCAATCTCAGCGATCCGGCCGAGGGCACGGGGCGAGGCGAGAGCGACCCACAGCCCTCCGTCGGAGGCGAACACCTTCTGCGGGGCGAAGTAGTACACATCGGTCTGGGCGATGTCGACAGGCAGTCCGCCGGCGGCGCTGGTGGCGTCGACCAGCACGAGCTGGTCGTCGGTGGCGTGATCCGGTCGCCGCACGGGGACTGCGACGCCGGTGGAGGTCTCGTTGTGCGCCCAGGCGTAGGCGTCCACATCCGCGCTCGCCCGTGCAGTGGCGGCGTCGCCGACGGGCGCCTCGATGACCTCCGGCTCGGCCAGGAACGGTGCCCCAGCGGCGACGGCGGCGAACTTGGCGGAGAACTCCCCGAAGGTCAGGTGCTGGGACCTGGACCGGATCAGGCCGAACGCGGCGGCGTCCCAGAACGCCGTGCTGCCCCCGTTGCCCAAGATCACCTGGTACCCGTCCGGGGTCCGGAACAGCGCGCCGAGCCCCTCGCGGATCCGGTGGACCAGCTGCTTGACCGGTGCCTGTCGGTGCGAGGTGCCCATGAGGGTGGTGCCGGTGGCGGCGAGCGCCTGTAGGGCTTGTGGACGCACCTTGGAGGGGCCGCAGCCGAACCGCCCGTCGGAGGGCTTGATGCTCCCGGGCAGCACGATGTCGGGGACGGTGCCGGTGTCGGCCATGGGGCTCCTTAGCGAGGACAGTGCTGGTCGCGGGCCCGATTCTCCCATCGCGCGCCCTGGCGACCATGTCCGCCCGCCCTCCTGACCATCGGAAGGGGCGCTCCATTAGGGGCCGCTGCCGCCGCCGGTGATCAGCCATTCGCCGCCGGGCTGCCGCTGCAGCACGTAGAACCACGTCAGCGTCCCGGGCGGGATGGATCCGTCGCTGCTGCCGCCGGTGGTCAACGTGATAGCGAATTCTCGCTGGTCCGGGCTGGGCGCGGCCGGATCGGTCGGAACCGTATGGGTCGAGACGTGCACCGAGCCGCACAGCTCACCGTTCCCCGTCACGAACGTGGCAGCGACCAGCGCATGGGCTGCAGTGCAGTCACCGGCCGTCAGGGCGTCCAGGTACTTGGCCAACACCGCGGCAGCATTCGCACCGTCCAGCTCTGCCGCTGAACTCGCGGACCCGGTGGCCGAGCGCGCCTCAGACGCGAGGGAATCCTCCGCCGACTTCTCCTGGCCGAGAGCCGAGGAGAGACCGTTGCCCGGTCGGTTGGTAGCGGCGGTGACGGGAGCCGTGGCCGCCTGCGAGGAGGAGAGGGGTTGCGCGGTCGGCGCCGCTGACGAGGACAGGATTCCGGCGGTCGCACCGGCGGAGCCCTCGATCCGCTGCGGGGTCTGCGGCGGCAGCACCGTCACCGCCGGGGACAGTCGCACCGAGGCGACCAGCGCCGCGAGATCGTCCTTCGACAGGTGCGCGGACTTCGGCGCGCCAGCCACCGCGGTGAGCCCGCCTCCCAGGTCGGCCCAGGCGGCGCCCTGGTCGACGTCGACGTGCGCGACCGTGTCGCCGACGGTGACGGTGCTGGTCGGGCCGGACCCCGAGTTGAATCGCTCGCCTGGGTACTGCATGACCGCCGCGCCGATGCACGCGCTTGTCGGTTCGTTCTCGGTCGCGGTCTCGGCGGTCGTCGGACCGTTGGACACACGGGGTGCGATCGATGCGGGCGCGTCAGCCGACCCGGACGAAGACCCGGACGAGGATCCGGAACTGGACGTCAGCGGGTCGACCCCCGGCGGGCACAGATACACCTGCGCTCCCAGCACCGACACAATCACCGAGGAGTTGATCGACGAGTCGATCGTCAACCCGGGCAGCGTGAGCCCGATGCCGATGGTCCGGTTCAGGGTCTGCGGGGTCTCGGTGATCCCATCGGCAAAGTTCCGTAGCGCGGTGCTGGGGGAGGAGTCCCGCGTCGGGCCGGTCGACCAGACATGGATCCACCGGCCGTCGGCCAGTTGCCACGAGATCCGCTCGGAGGCAGGGAATCCGAACCCGTCGACCGTGCCCTCGGGCGCGATGCCCAGGGTGGCGTGGTGCCCCGCGATCGTGATGTCCGAGCGCGACACCGTCGGTGTTACAGGGCCGCCGGCCCCGAACGACTGAAGCACCTCGTCCCGGGAGTCGGTGATCGTGTACCCGGCGCTGGCCGTTCCGGCGCCGCTGCCATCGGCCGAGAGCCATTCGGACGAGGCCGATCCGACCGCGGCACCCCCGGTGCTCGCTCGCAGGTTGAAAAACGACACCGCCAGCCGACCCGGCGCCGAGAACCACGCTTGGCCCGGCAGTCCCTTCGGCGGCGTTGCCGTCACCGGCGTCGTCACCGCTTGCAGGTGGTGACGGATCAGCTTCGAATCCGGCGGCAGCGCAACCTCCGGAACCTGCACCACCGGTGTGGGGCCCGCCGGGCCCGCAGACCGGTGCGACAGCACTGCTCCGGCGAGTCCCGCCCCGCCGGCGACCACCACGACGGCCGCCGCGGCCGCGACCAGGGCCGTGGTTCGGCGGTGCTTGGCGTGCCTGGCGATCCGCTCGGTCAGGGTCCGTCGGATCTCGGTGTCGGTCGGGGCGGCGTCGGCCAGCCGGTCGAGCTCGGCGCCCAGGTCGGTGATGGTGATCATGAGCCCTCCTGCTGTCGGGTGCGCGGATCTCGGACACGGGCAGCACGCAGCTGGTAAACCGTGCGGGGGATCCGCGCGCCGCCCGGCGGTGCGGTTGTGCTGGACGGGTCGGCGGGCGTCTCGTCGCCGATGGCGATGCGCAGCGTGGCCAGGGCGCGGGAGACGGTGGTGCGCACCCCGCCCTCGCTGATGCGTAGTTCGGTGGCGATCTCGGCATACGACAGCTCGAGGTAGAAGTGCAGCACGACGGCCGCGCGTTGCCGGGGCGGCAGTGCGGCCAGCAGATGCTGCAGGTGTTCCCGGTCGTCGACGGCGCTGGCCGGGTCGGGCAGCGCCACATCCGGCAGGTCACCGGTTCTGGTGGGTCGGATCGTGCGCACCGACCAGCGGCGCTTCTCGGACAGGAACGTGGAGGTGACCATGCGGCGCACGTACGCCAGCGGGAACTCCATCGCGCCGATCCGGCCCCAGCCGGTGTGCGCCCGCAGCAGCACATCGGCCAGCACGTCGTGGGCGCGCTGCCGGTCCCCGGTGAGGGCGGCGGCGTACCGGCGCAGGCCGGTCAGCTCGGCGTCCAGGAACTCGTCAAACGTCACCGGAGTTCGTCACCGCCCTTCGCGCCGCAGTCTCACCTACCCAACGCGGCCCGGCCGGTGTTTGCACCATCCGGCGAGTCTGAGAATCTGCCCCCAGATAGGACCAAGATCACCGCCACCTGCGCGAATGCATCGGGGCCCGAATCTGGCGGCAGGTTTTCAGACCTCCGGCGCCGGGAGCGAACCCGCACCTGCCGGGCGGTACGGTCATCACGCCGCGTTCGACGAGCCGCCAGGAGGACCAGTGAGCACCGCCGAGAGCATGGCGCAGATGCGGCAGAACTACGCCGACGCCGGCCTGTCGGAAGCCGATCTGGCCCCCGACTGGCTCACCCAGTTCCGCCGCTGGTTCGATGACGCCGTCGCCGCGGGGATCACCGAGCCCAACGGGATGGTGTTGGCCACCGCGGCCGCCGACGGCACCGTCGCCGCGCGCAGCGTGCTGGCCAAGTCCGTTGACGAACAGGGCCTGGTCTTCTACACCAACTACACCTCCGCCAAGAGTCACGACCTCGCCGAGAACCCGCACGCCGCCGTCACCTTCCCCTGGTACGACCTGCACCGGCAGATCCACCTGCGGGGCACCGTCACCCAGGTCGACCGCGAAACCACCGAGGCCTACTGGGCCACCAGACCGCGCGGCTCGCAGATCGGCGCCTGGTCCAGCCCGCAGTCCACCGTCCTGGCAGGCCGGGAAGCGCTCGACGCGCTGCAGGCCCAGGTCGAACGGCGCTTCGGCGGACTGGACGGCACCGACCCGATCCCGGCGCCGCCGCACTGGGGTGGCTGGCGCATCACCCCCGTGACCGTCGAGTTCTGGCAGGGCCGCACCGGCCGGCTGCACGATCGGCTGCGGTACCGCCGTGACGGCCATCGCTGGGTCACCGAGCGTCTCGCACCGTAGCCACTGCCAGCCAGCGACACCGGCGCGGGAGGGTGCTGCGCCGGCTGGGCGACCTGGTGTGCGGCGTGGTCGCGGACGCCACCCGCGGCCAGACGTCGATCGGCGGCGGTGGTGCGCTCGGTGTGGCGCTTGCACTCGTGGCAGGCTGGATCGACCGGTCCCTGCGTCGCGCTGACGCGATGGCAGCGGCCAGCGGAGCGAAGGCGAGGTAGCGGTGACGGATCCTTCGGGCTGGAGTCGCGGCGCAGACCAGTATTCCGATCCGCCCAGCATTCCCGGAATGCTGGGCGGCGCCGCCCCGGTCTCGGGAGGCTTCCCGGTGGCGGCCCAACCCCCGCTGGCGGGCTACCCGGCGCCGGGATCCGGGTCGTCCGCATCGGCCGGCGGGGTGGATCCGGCTGCCACGGCCTACCCCTATGCCGGCCCCGACCCGGGAGCGCCATACGCGGGGGCGCCATACCCGGCCCAGCCCTATCCGGCGCCGTTTCCGACCCAGCCCTATCCGGGGACGTATCTGGCTCAGCCCTATCCGGGGACGCCGTACCCGGCGCCGCCCCATCCCGGCGGTTTCCCGGTGCCGCCGTACTCCGGTGGCTATCCCGGGCTGAGCTATCCGGCCGGCCCGGCACGGCCGGGCACCATCACCGCTGCCGCCGTGCTGGCCTTCGTCACCGCCGGACTGGACCTGGTCGGTGGTCTCGGCGCGTTCGGTGCCACCGACGAGGGAACCGGGATGGGGGACTGGCGCAGCCAGTACTTGTGGCTGGCTGGAGTGGCGGCGCTGGTGGCCGGCGGGCTGCTGATCGCCGGTGGCGTGCAGATGTTCCGGAGCCGCGTCGGCCTGCTGCTGGCCGGAGCGATCGCCACCGCCGCCGACGCCCTGTACTGGCTGGTCGCGTTCGGTTTCTACGGTTCGAGCGGCCTCGACGGCGAGGTGCTTGGCACCTACGCGGTGATCTTTCTGGCGCTGGCGGTGCTGATGGTGGCGCTGGCCTACAGCACCAGCGCGCAGCGCTGGCGATCGGCGGGGGCGTGGTACGGCGCGGGACCGGGGCGTGCAGCCGCGCCGGCGCACCGATAGGGCAGGATCGAATCGTCGTCGGCGCAGCACCGCCGGCCTCGTCACCGCACCTCGGAAGGAATTCGATGAGCTCGCACGAACCCCAGGATTGGGCCCCGTACCAGAGCCTGACGGACGCGGTGCGTGCCTACATCCGGGACTCCGATGCGGCGCTGGAGGCACTGTCCGGCGTGCTGGACCTGGCCGGGGTGCAGGCGTTCACCCTGGAGCGGGTGGCGAGCTCGCAGCCCTGGGGGGAGGCGCTGTGGCAGGAGGTCGCCGTCACCGACGGGCGACGGTTGATCCTGTGGCACGGCGACGACGAGGTCGACGACGACCAGCCCGATGTGCGGATGTTCTCCTCCTCGGTGCGCACCATCCCGCTGTCGGCCATCGTCGATCAGGGACTGCGCAACAGGTTCCGCATCGAAGCGAGCGGCCAACGCGTGATGCATGCGGTGCTGCTGTACCTGTCCACCCAGACCCCGGAGCGCTCCATGACGGAGCTGACCGAGGCAAACGAGACCCGCACCGTGCAGTACGTGGAGACCTACCGGTTTTCCAAGTCGGTCACCGATGGGGGCCTGGCGCAGATGCAGCGGCTGCTGCAGTTCGGCCGGGCGCTGTCGCGCTACGTTGCGCTGGCCCGCGGGTGACGACACACCCCCAGTGGCACAGTGGATCGACCGCCGGCCGGGTTCGCTCCGATGCTGCAGACCCGCGGCCGGCCAGTGGGGAACAGTTCGTGCTGCGTCGAGGATCCTCGGTGGCCCGGATCGGGCAGGTCGCGGCGGTGTTGCGGGAGTTCAGCGTCGACGGGGTGCACTACACCGAGACCTGGCCGGACGATCAGACCCCGCCGATGGGCTGTGGCATCGTGCTGGCACCCTGGCCCAACCGGGTCGCCGGGTCGCGCTGGCGACACCGGGGCGCCGAGCAGCAGTTGGATGTCACCGAACCCGCCCGGGGCAACGCGATCCACGGGCTGCTGCGCAACACCGCCTACCAGCGAATATCCGGCGGTGACGACGCATCTGGGAGCGACTCCGTCACCCTTGCCGCCGCCGTCTACCCGCAGCACGGCTGGCCGTTCAGCCTGGACACCGCAGTCAGCTACACGCTGACCGGCGACGGGCTGCGCGTGAGGCACACCGTCAGCAACGTCGGTGCGCAGCCTGCCCCGTTCGGCTGCGGCGCGCACCCGTACCTGCGGATCGGCGGGGTGCCCACCGAGGACCTCACCCTGACCATCCGGGCTGGCCGGCGCATCGTCACCGATGACCGCATGATTCCCACGGCAACACGGGAGCTCGACGGTGCGCTGGTGGGGCTGCCGACCGGCGTCCGGGTCGGGGACCTGGACGTGGACACCGGCCTGGCGGGTCTGCAGACGGTGAGCGGCCGGTACGAGCACACGCTGACCGGGCCGCAGGGCAGGGGCCTGACCCTGTGGGCCGATGCGGCGTTCGCCTGGGTCCAGCTGTTCACCCCCCGCGAGTTCCCGGCACCGGAGGGGCCCCGTCAGGCGGTGGCCATCGAGCCCATGACGTGCCCCGCCGACGCGCTCAACTCCGGAGAGGGCCTGATCGTGCTGCAGCCCGGCGAGACGTGGAGTGCCTCCTGGGGGCTGAGCCCGTTCGGGTAGGAGCTCCGCAGGTTTGTGGCGGGCCGTTTTGTGACGGCCAGATCTGACCAAGATCATCGCGACCTGGGAAAATGCAGATCGATCCGAATCTGGCCGTCGAAAAGCAGCGGATCTCAGGCCGGCAGCAGGTGTCCGACCAGATCCTGCGGCCGCACCGGAGCGTGCGTCAGGTCGAGCCCGGTCGCATCCCGGATCGCGGCGATGATCGCCGGGGTGGAGGAGATCGTCGGCGGCTCGCCCACCCCGCGCAGCCCGTACGGGGCGTTCGGGTCCGGGTACTCCAGCACCTGGATCTGCATCGGCGGCATGTCCAGGATGGTGGGGATCAGGTAGTCGGTGAACGACGGGTTGCGCACCAGCCCATCCGCGACCTGGATCTCCTCCATCACGGCCAGGCCCAGGCCCTGCGCCGACCCGCCGTGGATCTGGCCCAGGATGGCATCCGGGTTCATCGCCTTGCCGACGTCCTGCGCGCAGTCCAGCGCCACCACCTTCACCAGGCCCAGCTCGACGTCCACGTCCACCACGGCCCGGTGCGCGGCGAACGCGAACTGCACGTGCGGATCGCCCTGCCCGGTCTCCGGGTCCAGCGTGGTGGTCGGCCGGTGTCGGTAGACCACGGTGTCCTCCACGAACGAGGTGCCCAGCAGCTCTCCGAGCGAGAGCGGTGACGCGGCACCGATAATGGCGCCCCCGGGCTCCAGGCGCAGCACCACCGGGTCCACGCCCAGGTGCTCGCCGGCCAGCTGAAGGATCTTGTCCCGCACCGAGATGCTCGCCGCCCGGACCGCCCCGCCGGTTACATACGACTGCCGGGACGCCGACGAAGACCCTGCGGAGCCGACCGAGGTGTCGGCCGGATGCAGCAATACGGTGTCGATGCCCAGCTCGGTGCGGCAGATCTGCTGCTGCACCGTCACCAGCCCCTGCCCAACCTCGGCGGCGGCGGTGTGCACGGTGGCCATGGGCTCGCCGCCGACGACCTCCACCCGGACCCGGGCGGTGGAGTAGTCGTCGAAGTCCTCGGAGAAGCAGATGTTCTTGATGCCAATCCCGTAGCCGACCCCGCGCCGCACTCCCTCGCCATGCGTGGAGTTGGCGACACCGCCTGGTAGCGCCCGGATATCGGCCGCCGTACTGGCGTCGGCCGTGCCGTCACCGGCGCCGTCGGACCGGGCACCCGGCACGCCCGCCGGCAGCGGCATGTCGCGTACCCGCTGCACCAGCTCGGCGACCGGCGCGGGGGAGTCCAGCAGCTGCCCGGTCGGGGTGGTATCGCCCTGTGCGAGCCCGTTGATCATCCGGATCTCGGCCGGCCCGATCCCGCAGGCGGCGGCCAGCTTGTCCATCTGTGACTCGTAGCCGAAGGTAGCCTGCACGGCGCCGAATCCGCGCATCGCCCCACACGGCGGGTTGTTGGTGTAGACGCCGTAGCCGTCGATCTCGACGTTGTCCACCCTGTACGGCCCGGCGCCGAGCGTCGTGGCGTTGGCGACCACGGCGGAGGTGGATGAGGCGTAGGCGCCGCCGTCCAGCACGATCCGGGCCCTGACGTAGACCAGGCGGCCGTCCGGGGTGGCGGCGTGCTCGAAGTGCATCCGGGCCGGATGCCGGTGCACGTGCCCGAAGAATGACTCCTCCCGGGAGTACACCATTTTCACCGGCCGGCCGGTGTGCATCGCGAGCAGGCAGGCATGGATCTGCATGGACAGGTCCTCCCGGGCGCCGAACGCGCCGCCCACCCCGGCCAGCGTGATGCGCACCTGCTCCGGCGCGAGCCCGAGTGCGTCGGCGATCTGGTCCCGGTCCACGTGCAGCCACTGGGTGGCCACGAACAGGTCGACACCGTCCTCGGCGGGGATGGCCAGACCGGACTCCGGGCCCAGGAACGCCTGGTCCTGCATGCCGACGGTGTAGTCGCCGGTCACCACCACCAGGCCGGGCGTCGAGGCGGCGCGGGCGACGTCACCCTTGCGAATCGGTACGTGCCGCACCACGTTCCCGCCGGGATGCAGCGCGGGCGCCGAGCCGTTGATGGCGGACTCGGGATCGGTGACGGGGTCGAGGGTCTCGTACTCGACGACGATGGCGGCGGCCGCACGGCGGGCGGTCTCCGGTTGGTCGGCGGCCACGATGGCGATCGCCTCGCCCTGGTAGCGCACCCGGTCGATGGCCAGCACCGGCTGGTCCCGATGCTCCAGGCCGAAGGTGTTCCGGCCGGGGACGTCCTGATGGGTGAGCACGGCGGAGACGCCGGGCAGCGCCAGCGCGGGGCCGATGTCCAGCCGGGTGATGCGCGCGTGCGGGTGCGGGCTGCGCAGGGTGGAGCCCCACAGCATGCCGTCGGCCCACATGTCCGAGGAGTAGGCGAACGAGCCCTGCACCTTGCCGGTGCCGTCCGGGCGGGCCGGGCTCTGGCCGACCCCGCCGGCCACCGTGGTGTGCTCGCGGGTCGGCGTGGCGGTCCGGGCTGTAACGGGGGTGTGTCGCACCGGTGAGGTGACGGCGGTGCCGGCCGCCTCGGTGCCGGCGCTCATGACCCGCTCCCCGCCAGCTCGACGGCCGCCGCGTGCACCGCCTGGATGATCTTCTCGTACCCAGTGCAGCGACATAGGTTGCCCGCCAGTGCCTCTCGGATCTGCAAGTCGCTGGGATCGGGATGGCGGCGCAGCAAGTCGGTGGCGGCGACCAGCAGCCCGGGGGTGCAGAACCCGCACTGCACCGCGCCCGCGGCGAGGAACGCCCTCTGAATCGGAGTCAGCATAGGGGTCAGCACAGGGGTCAGCACCGGCTCCAGCGTCGCCGCCGGGCCCGCCCCGGAGCCTCCGTCACCGGCATGACCCGACGGATCGCCGGCCTCGCCCCGGCCGGCCGTGCCGTGCGCGCCGCCGACCAGCCCGCCCAGCCCTTCGACCGTCGTCACCGATCTGCCCTCGGCCTGCCCGGCCGCCACCAGGCAGGAGCACACCGGCACCCCGTCCAGCAGCACCGTGCAGGATCCGCACTCGCCCTGCTCACAGGCGTTCTTGGATCCGGGCAGGCCGAGGCGCTCGCGCAGCACGTACAGCAGGCTCTCGCCGGGCCACACGTCGTCGGCGATGCGCTCGGCGCCGTTGATCGTCATCGGCACCCGCATGGTGCCCTCGCTGGTCCGCATCAGCTCGCCTCCTCGGATGTCCGCATCAACTCGCTCGCCTGGCCTGCCAGCCGGACCGATAGTCCGCCCACGCCCACCCCAGTGTGCGCGCCGCCAGCACCGCGAGGGCGTGTCGCCGGTAGGCCGCGCTGCCGCGGACGTCGTCCACCGGGGACGCCGCAGCCGCCACCAGCTCCCCGAAGCGCCGCCGCACCGCCTCGGGCAGTTCGGCCCTGGACTCCCACCGGTCCGCCAGCTCGTCGCCCGCGTAGTCTTCGGCCTCGGCGGCGACCCGGGGAGTCGGGGCCGCCGACCCGATCGCCGCGCCCACCCGCCGGCCCGCCACATCGAGTTCCAGGCCGAACGAGCACACCGCGATCACCATGGCGTTGCGGGTGCCGATCTTGGCGAACTGCTGCGGACCCGGCGCCACCGGGACCAGCACCGCGGCCACCAGCTCGTCGGGGGCCAGCACGTTGCGCTTGACCCCGGTGTAGAACTCCGTCACCGGCACCGTGCGAGTGCCCCGCACCGACGCGATCTCCACCGCCGCGCGGCCGGCCAACAGCGGGGGATGGGCGTCGCCGGCCGGAGAGGCGGTACCCAGGTTGCCGCCCACCGTGCCGGCGTGACGGATCTGCGGGGAACCCACCGTGCGCGACGCCATTGCCAGGCCGGGCAGCAGATCGCCGAGCTCGTCGATGATCCGGGCGTACGGGACCCCGGCGCCCAGCCTGATGGTGTCGCCCGGCTGGATCGACCAGTCGGTGAGACCCGGCAACAGCCGCAGGTCCAGCAGCCCCGGCGGGCGCAGCCTGTCGAAGTTGACGCCCACCATCACGTCTGTGCCGCCGGCGACCGGCAGCAATTCGGGGCGGTCGGCCTTGGCCTGCAGGGCCTCGGCCAGGGTCGCCGGTCGCACCATGTCCACTGTTCGCGCTACCTCCACGGGGCGGATCCGCCCGGGCCGGGCGGGGTGGAAGCACTATGGCACAGCACGGGGGTCGGATGGCGACCGTCAACGCAACGACCGGCGGGCTGCGGATCTGCCGCCGGCGTCGTGGCCGCGAGCTGGTGTGCGGCGTAGCCGCAGAGCGGGCGGGGTGCCGTCGAGTCGGCCGGTTCTTTAGACCCGACCGCCGGTACTCAGCGGGCGTCGAGCGGCACGTAGTCGCGGGCGCGCTGACCGACGTACACCTGCCGGGGGCGGCCGATCTTGCTGGCCGGGTCGCTGATCATCTCCTGCCACTGGGCTATCCAGCCCGGCAGTCGGCCGATGGCGAACAGCACGGTGAACATCTTGGTCGGGAAGCCCATGGCCTTGTAGATCAGCCCGGTGTAGAAGTCCACGTTCGGGTACAGCTTGCGTTCCACGAAGTAGTCGTCGGACAGCGCGACCTCTTCCAACTGCTTGGCCAGGTCCAGCAACTCGTCGGAGACGCCCATCTTCTCCAGGATGCCGTCGGCGGTCTTCTTGACGATCTTCGCGCGCGGGTCGTAGTTCTTGTACACCCGGTGCCCGAAGCCCATCAGCTTGACGCCCGGTTCCTTGTTCTTGACCCGCCTGACGAACGAGTCGATGTCGCCGCCGTCGTCCCGGATGTCCTCCAGCATCTCCAGCACCGCCTGGTTGGCGCCGCCGTGCAGGGGACCGAACAGCGCGTTGATCCCGGCCGAGATCGAGGCGAACAGGTTGGCGTGCGAGGAACCGACCAGCCGCACCGTGGAGGCCGAGCAGTTCTGTTCGTGGTCGGCGTGCAGCACCAGCAGCTGGTCGACAGCGCTGGCCAGCGTCGGGTCGACCTCGTAGGGCTCGGCCGGGTAACCGAAGCTCATCCGCAGGAAGTTCTCCACCAGGCCCAGGGAGTTGTCCGGGTACAGCAGCGACTGCCCGATGGAGCTCTTGTAGGCGTAGGCGGCGATGGTCGGCAGCTTGGCCAGCAGCCGGACCGTGGACAGCTGCACCTGCTCGGGGTCGAACGGATCGAGCGCGTCCTGATAGAAGGTCGACAACGCCGATACCGCCGAGCTGAGCACTGGCATCGGGTGGGCATCGCGCGGGAACGAGGCGAAGAACTGCTTGAACTTCTCATCCAGCAATGTGTGCCGGCTGATCTGCGCGGTGAACTCGTCCAGCTGCGCCTTACTGGGCAATTCCCCGTTGATGAGCAGGTAGCTGGTCTCCAGGTAGCTCGACTTCTCGGCCAGCTGCTCGATCGGGTAGCCGCGGTAGCGCAGGATCCCGGCACCGCCGTCGATATAGGTAATCGCCGACGTGGTGGACCCCGTGTTGGTGTAGCCGGGGTCCAGGGTGACCATGCCGGTCGTGGACAGCAGCTTGGAGATGTCGAACCCGGACGCGCCCTCCGTCGCCTGCGTGATGCCCATCTGGAGCGTGGCGTCCCCGTGGGTGAGGGTTACCTGGTCGGTCGCGTCTGTCATCGCCTGTCTCGCCTTCTTCCCGTCGGGGGCGTGGATGCGCCCTCCCGGTTAGGTTAGTGGCCGTTTGCGGACCTCGGTGGCCGGGTGCAGTGGCGCTGGCCACACCCGGCCGGATGGTGCCCCACCGGCTCGCCGTGCCGCCGCTCCCCGCGGCCGATGTGCACCGCGGGGGACCGGTCGGCCGCATCCCTCGCCGCTGGGCGATCCGGACATTAGGCTCGGCACAGCGTGCCGCACCGGCGCGGCGCCGCAGGGCATCGGGCACCGACCCGGTACCGGGAAAGGGGCGTACCCCATGAGCCTCACGCTCGCATCGATCCTGGCCGAGTCCGCCGAGCGCTACCCGGACCGGGACGCGGTGGTGCTGGGCTCGCAACGCATCAGCTATGCCGACTTGTGGGACCAGACCCGCCGGTACGCCGCGGTGCTGGCCGAGCGTGGGGTCGGGCCGGGCGACACCGTGGCGCTGCTGATGCCCAACGTGCCGGACTTCCCGCGGGTGTACTACGCCGCGCTGTCGCTGGGGGCCGTGGTGGTCCCGGTGCACGCGCTGCTGGTGGGCCGGGAGATCGCCTACGTGCTGCGCGACTCCCGGGCGACGGTGCTGGTGGTGGCGGCGCCGCTGCTGGAGCAGGGCGCGGCGGGGGCGGCCGAGGCCGGTGTGCCGGTGCTCGCGACCATGGGAGACGGTGGCAGCGACATCGAAAGGCTGGATGTCCTGGCCGAGCAGGTCACTCCGATCCGGGCCTACGTGCAGCGCGACCCCTCCGACCCGGCGGTCATCCTGTACACCTCGGGCACCACCGGGGCGCCGAAGGGGGCGGTGCTCACCCACCTGAACATGACGATGAACGCCATCGTCACCGCTACCTCGGTGATCAACATGCGCACCGACGATGTGCTGCTCGGCACGCTGCCGTTGTTCCACTCGTTCGGGCAGACCGTGGTGATGAACGCCGGATTCTTCGTCGGGGCCACCATGGTGCTGATGCCTCGCTTCGACCCGGCCGGAGCGCTGGGCCTGCTGGTGGACGAGAAGGTGACGGTGTTCGCCGGCGTGCCCACCATGTACATCGCGCTGCTCGCGGCGGCGCGAGCCGACGAGCGTCGGCCCGCCCTGCGCATCTGCGCGTCGGGCGGCTCCAGCATCCCGGTGGCGGTGATCGACAAGTTCCGGGACGTGTTCGGCGTGGAGATCTACGAGGGCTACGGCCTGTCCGAGACCTCGCCGGTCGCGACCTTCAACCAGGAGGTGTTCGGGCGCAAGCCCGGCACCGTCGGTCGGGGCATCTGGGGGTGCGACGCGGCGATTGCCGCCGCCGAGGTGGAGAGCCGGATCGAGTTGCTCGGGGTCGGCGAGATCGGCGAGGTGGTGTTGCGCGGGCACAACATCTTCTCCGGCTACCTGAACAACCCGGAGGCGACCGAGGCGGTGCTGGTGGATGGCTGGTTCCGCACCGGCGACCTGGGCACCGTCGATTCCGACGGGTTCATCTCGATCGTGGACCGCAAGAAGGACATGATCCTGCGCGGCGGGTTCAACGTGTACCCGCGGGAGGTCGAGGAGGTGCTGGCCGGGCATCCGGGGGTGGCACAGGTGGCCGTGGTGGGTTTCCCGGACGAGGTGCACGGGGAGGAGATCTGCGCGGTGGTGGTGCGCTCCCCGGAGGGCGCCGACCTGGACGGGCCGACGCTGATCGAATGGTCCAAGGAGCGGCTGGGCCGGTACAAGTACCCCCGTCGGGTGGAGTTCGCCGACACGCTGCCGCTGGGCCCGTCCGGCAAGGTGCTCAAGCGGGAGATCGTCACGACCTTGTAGATCCCGGGCGCCCCGTCCGGCGCGGGGGCAACCCTCGCGGGCCCTGGCACGTCAGGATGGCATGATCGCCGCGCCGTTAGGGTGGCGAGCGGGCAACCGACCTGCCAGACGAAGCGAGGGGCTTGATGCAGGCCAGATACCTGATCATCGGCGTGGTGATCGTGATCGCCGCCGTCACCGGTGTGCTGATCTACCAGGGCAACCGCGGGGAAAACGACGGCGCTTCGGGCGTCGTGACCGTGACCGAGACCAGCTACCTGCCGGACACCAGGACCGGGCAGCCCAGCGGTGACGGGGCCACCGGCGACGACGGCAGCCCCACGGCCGGCGGTGGGACGTCCGGAGCCGACGGCGCCGACACCTCGACCTCACCGGCGAAGCCGACCCGGTCGACCCCCCGCACCAGCGGATCTACCACGGCGTCCAGTGCCCCCGGCGACGGCCGGCCGGCGTCCAACATTCCGATGCGCAAGCTCAAGCCCGGGGAGCGCGCGCCGCAGTTCGTCATCTTCTCCTTCGACGGGGCCGGCTCACACGAGAAGTGGCACCTGTTCATGGATGCCGCCAAGCCCACCGACTCTCGGTTCACCGGGTTCCTGTCCGGCATCTACCTGGTGGAGTCGGCGAACGCCGACGCCTACACCGGACCCGGACACTCGCCGGGCAAGGCGTCCATCGGATTCGGCGGCACCAAGGAAGAGATCCTCACGGAGGTACGCGATCTCAACCTGGCGTACTCGCGCGGGCACGAGATCGGCACGCATTACAACGGGCACTTCTGCGTCGGCGCCGACCCGTCCGGCGACGCTTGGTCGACGGCGGACTGGAATGACGAGCTGGATCAGTTCTTCGGCTTCATGCGCGATTGGAAGAAGATCAACGATTACGGATCGGCCGAACCGGCGCTGAAGGTGCCGCCCAGCGCGATCAAGGGTGGCCGAACCCCGTGCCTGGAGGGCGATCTGGACAAAATGATCCCGGCATGGCGCAAGCACGGGATGACCTACGACAGTTCCAAGAACCTCTACACCGGTATCGCCTGGCCGAAGCAGATCCAGGGCATCTGGGAGTTCCCGATGCCGTATGTGTACTCGCCTGGGTTCAAGGACATGGTGATGGCCATGGACTACAACTTCTGGGTCAAGTTCAACGGCGGGGCGGATGAGCCGGAGACCGCGCCGGAGCTGCGCTCCATCGTGCGGCAGACCTACGACTACATGTTCGACCAGGCCTACCACGGCAACCGGGCACCGGTGCTGATCGCCAACCACTTCAACAACTGGAACGGCGACTCGTTCAACCAGCCGGCGCTGGCATTCATGAAGGACACCTGCGGCCGCAAGGACGTGTACTGCGCGACCTACTCCGATGTGATCGCCTGGATGCAGTTGCAGGATCCGCAGGTGCTGGCCGCCCTGCAGGATCAGGCCCCCGTCGCCACCGGCGCCTGAGCTCCCTCTCTCTGCGCTTGTGTGTCTGAGGTGGCGCTCTGGCGCCACCTCAGACACACAAGCGCGCGCAGAGAGAGAGTTCAGCGGCGGTAGCGGGGCGTGATCAATGTGGTGTACCAGCGCCAGGAGATCAGCGCGCATCCGGTGAGCAGCAACACGGCGGCGGTGACGAAGATCCACGGATTGAGCAGCTCCGCGCAGGTCGCCGGAACGGTGGGATCGGTGCAATAGCGCCCCGGTCCGTGCCGGTGCAGGAACGCCAGGTAGCACCCGACCAGGCCCAGCCCGCCCAGCAGACCGGGCCAGGCCTCCGGCCGGGTGTAGCCCAGGCACAGCCATACCGTTCCGATCAGCGCCAGCGGCATCAGGAACAGCCCGACCGACTGCGCCGAGGCGAGCGATAGGCCCCACAGGATGCCCGTCACCACCCACGCGGCGTATGCCCACGGCCGAAACCGCCGACGCTGCAACACCGGTTCCCGCCCGTCCGACTCGGTGCGTGCGCCCTCGGGCGGGCGATCGGCGGACATGCCCGTCACCGTACCGCCGGCCGCCCCGCCCACCGCCCCGCGTGGATCAACTTCCCCGGCATGCCCGAACATCGTCCCACCAGCACCATGAGTCACATTTGGGCGAACTTCGCGCATGCGACCCACCCGGCGGCCCTGGCTGCGACCCACCCGGCGGCCCTGGCTGCGACCCACCCGGCGGCACCGGCTATGTCCAACCCTTGCCCTGCTCCGGGTGCCGGTCGGCGTTGGCGTGGATGGCGTCGTGCACCCACTGCGCCAGACCGGGCGCAAGGTCCTCGTAGGTCCGGGTGAAGCGCTCGTCGGCCAGGTACATGTCCGCCAGGCCGCGCTGCATCGCGTATGAGCAGTCGTAGTACTGCTCGATCATGCCGCGGTGTCGCTCGGCCAACGCCATGGCCTGCTCGGAGTCCGGCGCTGCGCCGGAGGTGAACGCCGATACCAGGTCGGCGTTGAACGCGTCACCTTCGGCCTTGACCCGGCGCCAGTCGTCCTTGCTGAACTTGTTGGTGCGCGCCTGGGACTGCCGCCAGGCGTCGGTCCCGCCCCACCGCTGCTCGGCCTCGGACTCCCAGCCAGGGTCGTAGTCCGCGCCGAAGATCTCCAGCTTCTCCTCGGGGGTGAGCTGATGGCCCGTCATCGTTGCCTCCATTTCCTTTTCGATGGACGCGACCATGGCCTGCAGCCGGTGCAGCCGCTCGGTGAGCAGCTTGTGCTGGCGCTCCAGGTGCTCGCCGACGCCGACCTTCGTGTCCGTGTCGTCGAGCAGGGTCGCGATGTCCTGCAGGGAGAATCCGAGCTCGCGGTAGTACAGGACCCGGGTGAGCCGATCCAGATCGCACTCGGAGTACAGCCGGTATCCGGTACTGCTGCGGTCGGACGGGACCAGCAGGCCGATGTGCTCGTAGTGGTGCAACGTCCGGATCGTCACCCCACCCAGCCGGGCCGCCCGGCCCACCGTGTACGGCATCTGCGTCCCCTCCCGTGAGGACATCCGGGCCGGCCCTCGGCCCGGATGGCAACCAGCCTGGGCCCTGACGTTACGTGAGGGTCAAGGAGAATTTCTGCGTTCGTGTTCTGACCTGCCGGCCGCGGCGAGGAAGATCGGGCGGGCAGCACGGCGGTGACGGGGATCGGAGGGGCCGGTGACGGAGCATCAGGAGCACGCGTTCCCGGGGCAGCGGGCTGCCGGTTCGGGGACGGAGGATCCGGAGCAGCGCGCCAGCTGGCTGGAGTTGTTCTTCGACCTGGTCGTGGTGGTGGCCGTCGCGATGGTCGCCGAGCGCACCCACGAGCACGACACGCTGGCCGGCGTCGCGGAGTCCGCCGTGATGTACGGCGCGCTGTGGATCGTCTGGACGGCATACATGCTCTACGCCAACGTGGAGGGCGAGCGGGCGCACCGCAGGGCGATACTGTTCGGCATGGCCTGCATCGCCGTGATGGCGGCGGCGATCCCGCAGGTCGGGCACGGCAGGGACGTCGCGTTCGCGGTCGCCTATCTCGTCGGCCGGACCTTGGCGATGCGCAGCCTGGCCGGCTCCGGCAAGGCGGTGCTGGACTGGCCGTTGGCGCAGCAGGGCGGCGGCCTGATCCCCTTCATCGTCGGGTTCTGGATCGACCCACCGGCCCGGTACTACCTGTGGGCGGCCGGAATTCTCGTCGACCTGGTTTTCTCGGCTCTGGCGTCCCGCGAGCCCGAGGTGATGCAGCGTCGCTTCGAGCAGGGCCAGCGGATTCGCCAGGAGCGGTTGCGGCAGCAGGCGTCTCGCGGCCGGGGAGGAGCGGACAGCCGCCGCACGCAGAGCGGCTCGGCGGGTCCGAGCAAGCAGGGCAGCACAGCGGATTCGGGCAAGCAGGGCGGGCGCCGCGCCCGGCGACGAGACCGGTTCCAGGCGTTGAAGGTCGCCCGGGTGAACCGGCCACACCTGGCGGAGCGGCTGGGCCTGTTCACGATCATCGTGCTGGGCGAGGCGGTGACGCAAATCGTCACGGCCACCACCCGGGTCGACTGGTCGTGGACGGTCTCGCTGGGGGCAGCAGCCGGGTTCCTAGCGCTGATCGGCCTGTGGTGGCTCACGTTCTCCTATGGCTTCACCGGATCACCGCAGGAGCAGGCGGCGCGGCTGCGGGCGGGCGTCGCGCTGCCGGTGCACCTGGCCAGCACCGCGGGCATCGTCGGGCTGTCCGTTGGGCTGGGAGCGGCAGTGGCGCACAGCGGTGACGGGGTTCCGGCAGGCCTGCGCTGGGTGGGATGTGTGGCACTGGCGCTGTATTTCCTGGCCTCGGCGGTCGGCGGTGCGCTGTCCGGGGCGCCGCGTAGCTGGCTGTGGGGCTGGGCGCTGCCGGCCGGCCTGGTGGCGCTGCTGGCTGGTGCAGTGTGGGGGCCGGGCTGGCCGGGTTGGGTCCTGGCGGCGGTGCTTGCCGCCGTGATCGGCTGGATGGTCTGCTACGGGCCGGTCCACCGTCGATGGGCTGCGAGGGACGGCCAGGCTCCAGCAGAAGTCGCGACCTAGCAACGGTTTCGTCGTCCTAGCAACGGTTGGGCGCGTTGCGAGGACGAGGAAACCGTTGCCAGGACGAGCGATTCCGGATCGATCGGTACGGTGGCAAGCATGGTCGCAACATGGATCAGCCCGAAGGCACGCAAGGGTGTGGACAGCCTGATCGCCGGGCGCGGCCTGGTCGCCGTGCAGCCGATCAACGCCGGTGACGTGGTTGCCGTGAAGGGCGGGCACATCGTCACCACCGCGCGGCTCGCCGCCTTGCCGGAAAAGCTGCGCAACTCCGACGTGCAAATCACCGACGAGCTGCACCTGGTCGCGCTGACCGACGACGAGTACGAGCCGGTCATGCTGTTCCTGAACCACTCCTGCGAGCCCAGCGTCGGTTTCGCCGGCAACATCGTGCTGGTCGCCATGCGGGACGTCGCCGCGGGGGAGGAACTGACCACCGACTACGCGCTGTTCGACGACTACGACGGGCAGATGGCCTGCCACTGCGGCACGCCGTCCTGCCGGGGTGTGATCGACGGCCACGACTGGCGCCGTCCCGACCTGCAGCGCCGATATGCCGGCTACTTCTCGGCGTACCTGCAACGCAAGATCGACGCGGCCGACTGACCCCGCGCCGGGCATGTCACCCGGTCGGGGGGACCGGGTCGGAGCTGGCAGCCCCCGGCTCGGACAGGAACATGATCTGCGGGCCATAGGCGTGCCGATACCCCGAGAAGTCCAGCCCGGTCGCAATACTGGCTGCTTGGGCCGCGGCGACACCGCGCGGCGTGGAGATCACCAGCGATCCATCGGTGACGAACCAGTCCGAGGACTGTGGGCTGCCCGAGGCGCACAGTCCGATCGATAGGTGCACAGCGGGACGGCGGCCGAGCGGGGCGGTGTCCACGATGATGGGACAGGTCGCTGTCCGCGGGTCCCAGGTTGGCGCCGTGCTGATGGGGCCCGCGCTACCGGCCGTAGCGGCGTCCGCGGCAGTGCTGCCTCCGCTGGGAACGAGCGATCCCGGTTCGCCGGCGGTCGGCGCGGCCGGCGGGTCGTCCGCCGGCGTCGCGGCCGGAGGGTCGAGCAGCGACGTGGACAACGGGTCTCGCAACGGCGTGATGCTGCCGTCGCCCGCGGGCACCGCGATGCGCACCGTCACACCGTCGCAGTCGGGGGCCGGATGCGCCGCGACGCATACCCTGACCGACGTGTCGGTGTGCGCGACGGTCTGTGCGGTCCAGCCGTCCGGCAGTGGGAAGCTGACACCCGCCACGGTGGCGCGGCCGCCCGACACCGTCACCGCCGATGCGGCCTGGATGTCCGGGCCGGCGGCGCCGCGTAGCAGGGCGAAGGCCAGCAGCGGCAACCCGATCGCCGCGACGACGGCGGCGGCGACCGCCGGCACCAGCCAGCGCCGGGTCCTCGTGCGGTGTTCTGGGATCACCGAGCCCGCGGTGCCGGGCGGCCGGCGGACACCGGGATGCACCGCCGCCGCCGCCGCGTGGAACGCCTCGCGCAGGTCCTGCTCGATCTGGGCGGTCATCGGTGCTCACTTCCCGTCGCGCAAGCGCTCATCGGTGCTTGTTTGCTCTTCGCGCAAGCGCTCATCGGTGTTTGTTTGCTCTTCGCGCAAGCGCTCATCGGTGTTTGTTTGCTCTTCGCGCAAGCGCTCATCGGAACTCCTCGCGGTGCCGGGCCAGGGATGCCACGGCGCGGTGCGTCGCGGCGGTGACGGCGGTGCCGGACAGGCCGAGCGCGGCCGCGGTCTCGGCGATGGACAGCTCCGCGAAGTAGCGCAGCACCAACACCTGTCGCTGCCGGACCGGAAGCCGCGACACGGCGCCCAGCAGCGCGTCGTGCCCGGTGGCGCGCAGCACCGCGGCGTCCGCGCCCGGCTCGTCGGGAGCAGGGTCCGGCCGGTGCGTGCGCACGGTTCGCCGGCGGCGCAGTGCCGACTTCGCACCGTTCGCCACGGATCGGTATAGGTACCCCAACGCCCGCTCCGGGTCCAGCCGATCCCAGCGGGACACCAGTTCGGCGAACGCGTCCTGCACGATCTCCTCGGCGAGGTGAACCGCCCCGGGTTTGTTGGAGGCTCATGACCTTGGAAACGAGGATGGAGTCA
>ERZ778018.221-NODE-221-length-106794-cov-9.862028_pt1 | contig 106794 bp, 92 predicted proteins | sample MGYA00375748_ERZ778018 | MGnify/ENA primary metagenome ERZ778018 (study PRJEB29350, sample SAMN05509839) | bioreactor metagenome | biome: bioreactor; material: wastewater | place: South Africa: University of Cape Town | collected 2014-04-22 ... | reverse complement strand
CCATAGCCTGCTGGTTCTTGGCGTCGCTCGCAATTTTCTGCACCCACGTCGACATCAAGAACGGATTGTCGCGCAACTGATCCGGCGTGAACGGCACGTTGTTGATCGAGCGCGGCGGCGGGGCGAGCACGGTGCTGTTGCCGGAGAAGCGCGCGGTCTGAAGCGCATACACCTCCGCGAGCGTGCGCGCGCTGCCGTCCTTATTATAGAAGACGGGCCGGTTCGCGGCGGCAGCATCGGGGAACAGCGCGGCGGCCGACTGGTTCGGGTTGGTCCGCGCTGCCTGAAGGAACTTCACCGCGCCGCCAGCGCCGAGGAAGTGCGCCATATAGGTGTTCTTGTCACTCGGATCGATCCCGGCATCGGTCAGGATTTTCCGATTGTCGGCGGTGTGCGCGACAATCGCCTTGTCCTGCTGCGCCGGATCGGTGCGGCCGTCGGCTGTCAGGCCAAGTTCGGGGTGTGCAGCCCGCACGGCGGCCCAGGTGCCCTCGGTGAACTGGAATTTGCCGAGCGCCGACGACGTGCCGGGCGAGGCCGTGTTGCTACCGGAGGCATTCTCCTGCCGGGCAAGATTGGAGATATAATCGCCGCTCGGCTGACGGTCGGCGAGGCCGGGGCGCACGCCCTGCGCCGCGGCGCTCTGCTGGGGCGAGTAGCCCGAGGTCGCCGCCTGCACCGGATAGGCCAGATGCAACGCCTTCAGCCGCGCCGCCGTCTCGACATCGCCGAGGGCAGTCGAGCGCTGGATGGCGGTTTGCCAGATGTCCTCGCTAAAGCGCGTGCTGGCCTTCACAGCCGCATCCATGGCCTTGAAGTTCTCTTGGTTGGCGTCGATCTCGACCTTGTTCTGGCCGAGGTTGAACGCGATGCGGGCCTGCCCCTGCGCAATCAGCGTGTTGCGCTGGGCATCCGACAGGCCAAGCTCCGGCGAATTGACCTGATCGTGAAGTTCCTTCTGCGCCGCAATCGGCCCCTTCTCGGCCTGCACGGCATCGACATGGCCGACGATGGCCATGCCTTGAAGGTATTCCTCCGAGGACTTGCGCTGCGCCTCCACCACCGCTTCGGGCATCTGGAAATTCGGATTGGCCTTTAACTGGTCATAGAGGGCGTTCAGTTCGTCGGACTTCGCCTCGAACTCGTGCGTTTCCGTGCCAGATTGCCGTGCCAGCGCTGACAGATCGTTTTGATGCACCTCGATCTGCGTCAGGATGCTGGCCTTGGCGCCGGCTACGTCTTGCGCGGCCTTCTGGTTCACCATGCCGTTATAGTGCTGCGTCACCAGCGTGTCGGCCGATTGCACCATCGAGGCGCCGAGCGGACCGTCGCCCTGCTTCGCCTTCAGGTTCTGCACATAGGAAGCGGCGGCGGTCTTGAAGCCCTCCGGGTCGCCCATATGCTGCACGCGCAGATTATTGACGTCGGTCGAGGTCTGGTTCTGGCCTTCCGCCAGCGCGCCGGCCGCGACGGTGCCGGCATAGGCATAGCCGCCCTTACCGGTGATGAAACTGTTGGCCGGCGTGGCCTTGACCAGATTGCCGTTTTCGTCGCGCATCATCGGCGCGTTGGCGACCGCATCGCGGCCTTCCTGTTCGGCGATTGGCACGGACAGGTCTTCGAGGCCGGTGCCAAGCGCTGTCAGCCCATTGGCCAGGTGGCTGCTCGATGCGGCGATGTCGCGCGCGCTGACACGCTCGGTCGGCGCTTCGGCGAGAACAGTCGGCTGGTTCGGGATGTTGAGATCAACCATGTTGGGAAACTCGCGAGTAAGGTGCCGCTTCACCGTGACGCGCGGGCGCGTCTGCGCAACGCACCCGCGCGCCACGGAAAACCCGCCGGCCAGGGCGGGTGGTGGATGGAATCTGAACGACAGAGAACGGGTCGTTTCACGCCACATTCAGGCGCTACGCCGTGAGATGGGTGGGCTGATCAGGAGGGACACATGAAGCTTGCAGCAATCGTCATCGCTCTTGGATTTGCCGGCGCCGCTGTTACGGCCGCCCAGGCCATGCCGGTCGCACCCACCGAGGCGCCGTCCGCTATCACCACCGTCGCCGGAGGCTGCGGCCCCGGCTGGCATCCCAATCGCTGGGGGCGATGCGTTCCGTTTCGCTACCGCCGAGCCCCGGTTTACCGGCGCGGCTACTATGGCCCGCCGCGTGTCTATTATGGTGGTCCAGTCTACTATTACGGCCCGCGTTGGCATCGCCCCTACTGGCGCGGGTGGTAACTCGTCGCCACGCTGAACATCCAAACGCCACATCAATGAAAGGAACGACATGAAGTCGGTTGTGCTTGTTTGCGCTTTGGCGCTTGGCCTCGGCGCTTGCGCCAGCAATTCCCCGAACGAGCGAGCCGTCGCCGGCGGGCTCCTCGGTGCCGGTGCGGGAGCCATCATCGGCGGAGCCGCGACGGGTCATCCAGGGGGCGCTCTCATGGGCGCGGCGATCGGTGGCGCTGGTGGTGCAATCCTTGGCGGCGCTACTGCTCCCCAGCGTCGCTATGGCGGTTATTGTCGCGCCTATGACGAATATGGCGATCCGATCGAGGTGCCCTGCTGATCAGGTTACAATGTAAAGCCCGCCGGTTGAGGTCGGCGGGCCGGGAGGGCGTCGGATGTAACGTTGGCGATCAAGCCGTGATCGACGCCGCCGTCACGAACAGAGCATCGACCTGCGCATCGGTCAGTGCAAGCGTGCCGGCGAGGCTGGAGACATACGGGTTGTCGCGGCGCCAGGTCAGCGCGTCCGCGTACCAGATGGCCACCTCGCCGCCGGCGGCGGTGACAGCCGTCTCGACCTGATCGAGCAGCCCGGCCCGCAACAGGGAGATTTTGGCTTGGGCGCGCGTGACTTCGGCCGGGACAGGTGGCGGCGGGGCCGGGCGAACGGTGATGATGGTCATGACGCGGGCTCCCGCTTTGCCGCTTGCTCGGCGAACCACGCCTCGGCACCGATGCCATGGCCGTCCGGCGCGCTGAAGTCCGCCGTCCACAGGTCGGGAGACGAGCCGTCGGTCGGCAGATCAGTATCGGCAACGAGCAGATACGGCACGCCGGCTGGCACGTCCTTGCGGGCGACCTCGGCAATCGGCAGCACGCCCGTGGGCGTGACGATAGCAATGCCGCCGCCATCGATCGGATATATGACGAGATCGGACATGACCGTCATCCTTTGACCATGAAGCTAACCATGTCCCAATCGGACAAGCCGTATGCTGTCTCGCCGTCAGAAGGGGTTTGAATTCTGAACGATGTCGTCGTTTGCAGAGATATTTCAGGCTCGTGTGTGTTGTGGCCCGGCGAGCCGCGAACGCCGACGGTCACGACATAATTTGCGTCGGTCATCGCCGTCGCCAAATTCACATCGTATACCCCTTGCGCCACTCGAGTGACGCTCGAGACATTGTAGGACTTGTTGACCGCCAGCGGGGACGTGCCTTTGAAATTCCCCCATGCATTGAGAAGGCGCGGATCGCCCGGCTGGATCGCGCTATCGGCTTTACCGCCCTGCGTCGTCGTCGCTTTCCCATCGAGCGCGGTCTGAAGGTCGACGACATCGCTGATCGGGACCGTTTTGGGATTGAGCAGGGTCCGGGAAACCTTCTGCACGGTGACGCATCTCCATGATCGATGATGCCAAGGTACGACGCGAAGCGAGCGCGGCAACGCACCGGACGGCGCCAATAAAAACCCGCCGGTCAGGCGGGTGCAAAACTATCTTTCGACAGACGTGTGCCGCCACCTAAGCAGGGCTTGCCTTTTCAATGTCGTCCGCGATCCGAAGTAAGGCAGCATCTGCAACAGCGAACGGAAAGGTGGCGACCAATTTGACCAGAAGATTGTGATCCGCGTCTTCGAGGCGAAGTTCGTCGGTCGCTGGCTCAAGCGCGTCGAGAATTCGCATCCTCATGCGCATCTCAGCGATGTTCATGCCCTGTTGAGAGCCGAGTTCGGCGATCTGCTTGATGACGACTTTCGACGGGAATTTTCCGCCGCGTAACGGGATAGATTTCATTTTGTACCCTCGTAATGTGTTGATGCCTTTACGCAGCGATTAGACCAAGTGTGACGAGCGCCGCGTGAACACCGGCAGCGGTTATGGCAACGCCCGTTGGTTTGACTTGCGGCGCGCTGCCGAAGAAACCCAACCCGGCAGATGACGCCCGAATTCTTGCAGTGAAGTCGCCCCCGGTAATCTGAACCTCGCCACCCCCCTTAGGTGTAATCTGCAAGGAAACGTCCGTTTCGCCACTAGCGTATATCATCGTGGCGGCCCCCGCTGCCGCTGCTGCCACCGAAAGGTAGTTGATGGTATTAGCGGCGCGAGCAACGACAAATTGCGCTCGACCTACGTTGTTATTGACTTGAACACCAAAATTCGAAAACACCAAGGATTGGCGATTGTCACCCGCAACACTATCAACATCGGAACGGATTTCTGCGCCGACATTTCCGCCATCGTAGTACCACGCCATGCGGTGGCTCTTGCCGAAGGCTATTGCGGTCAAATTGCCACCGACATCGGCTGCGAGAGATTCGGCCTTGAACACAATGCCGGATGCGAACTTGCCGCCCGTTTCGTGGTTGTTGATGATGGAGATGGCCGAGGACGCGGCGAAGCTGGGGGCTGCCGCGCCTGCGCTCGCGGGTATACCATTGGCTATGTGAACCGTGTAAATCGCGCCGGCGGGAAACATTGCGTAGGGGTTTATCGATGGAGCATCGGCGTCTTGGTTCCATGCGCCAATTTCAGCGACTTGGATGCTACCTTTTCCGCCGGGCTTCCGCACACCGATGAAATACCCGGCCCACGCTCCACTCGCATTTGCACTGTCGTCAAACGCCCACCCGGTGACGGCGATCGTGCCGCCAGTTACGAACGGGTAGTCGCTCGTTCGCGTTGCAGCGAGGATACCGCCAAGGCCGGAATTGGTGACAAAGGCAGCCTGAGCGTTCTGTTCCAGCGACGCCGCGCCCGCAGTCATGCCGACGTACGTGCTGTCGTCGATCCACGAATGTGTGCGTCCAGCGCCAGCGGCCCCGTTGTTCACAACCGAAGCGCCGACAAACAGCCTCCCGCCAATGCGTTTGACGTTGACTGGTGGATTATCAGATGTCCAGCGCCAGCCGCTTTCGACCGACATTTGCGCAACCCATGCGCCGATTGCCGTCGCGTTCGGCGCGATGTAGCGGCCTTCATAAGCCGCGTCGGCTTGGTGCGTCGCAATCGGAACTGTGCCGTCCCAACGCCAGACGCCTTCCCGAGACGCCTCCGTAAGATACGCAACGCCGACCGATGGGTTGAGTGCCTTCAACGCGGCGCGGTCGGCCACCGGCACGAAGCGGGAGAAACGGGCGTCATCGCCTGCGGCAAAGGAACCAGCGGTTGTGCCAAACGCGGGCTTTCCCGTGATGTTTGACCAGTCGACAACGCCCGTCGGCACTGTGCGTGCATATCCCAGCAGCACGACGCGCTGCACGACGCCAGCCGGCGGCGGGCCGCCGACGAAGGTTAGGACAGGTGACGGGGAAAGAGCGATCGTGAAATCCGTCTCGCCCGCCTGCACGACGCCATCGAGCGTGACGAGGTAGAGCAGCGAGGACGCAATGTCCGCGCCGGGGATGGCGATGGTGTTTGACACGCCGTCGGAGGTTGCCGTCCACACGCGCGGCGAGACGTTTCCACCGCCGACTACGATGCTGTCGACATACGTCTGAAGCGTCTGAAGGTTGACGGCATCCGACCCCTCGACCGGATCGCCGAGACGCCGCAACACGGCGCCAAGCGCATCGAGCAGGCCATTGCCTTCAACATCTGACTGCGAGAACACCAGCGCTCGCCTGACGCCGAACTGCGCTTCTCGCATGCCGGCGATAACGGTCGACAGCGCCTGATTGAACTCGCGGCGCGTGATGCCCGGTGCCGTCGGCTGAATTGTGCGGCGCGGATGCCAGGCGCCGAGAATTTCAATCGTCAACGGTGCGCCGACAGAGGCGGCCAAGATCGGATCGAAGGTGATTGTGCCATCGCTGATCGGCAGTGGAAGCAAGTTCAGCGGAATGCCGGAACGCGAGGTGAAGGTCCACTTGGCCGGGTCGAGCACCAGGCCAGCGACGCGAACCTGAATGTCCGATCCATCGCCAAACACCGGAAACGTCACATCGATGGACGTGATGTCCGAAGTCGCATTCGTCAGGATATACCGATCAACATCGAGGATCGGCGGGATATCGGGGAGCGTAGCCATGCCGCGACGGTACGCGCAGCAGTAAACCCATCAACGCACTGGGGTCCAAGCGGGAGGCAGACAGAGCCGGCGCCGACGTGACGGCGGCATGATGATGAGAGCGTGAATTGAATAGACGCCGCTCTGGCGTGGTGCTCAGATCAGCACGGGAAGCAAGAATGGATCGCGACCTGATAGGCCCAGTGCAGTTCTTTCTCGGGATGGCTATTGTTGGCGCGCCTATTTTGGTGGAGCGAGCCAATCTGACATCGCCTACGATATCGGGAATACCGTGATTGGCCTATTCTGGTTGGCCGTCATCGGCGGCGTGATTTATGCCGGAGCCCACCTGTACCGCGGATATCAGAACAAGAGATAGAAGCGCCATGAAGGTCATCACTGGCATCGCGTGCATGGTAGCCGTATCGAGCCTCTTGGCGCCAGTGCACGCTCAATCATTTTCCTGTTCCATCGGTCAGCCCGCATGTATCCAATACGGGCAGAAAGTAGTTCAGAGCGATGCCCAGTGCTTCGACAGCTTCGCGTGTTTGCCCGGCGGCTTCGTGTGCAAAAAGAGCTTGGATGAGCTTGCGTCAAACGCGAAAACATTCGCGGACAGAGCCGGCCGTATAGCGTCGGGGTATGACAGCCTCAGGCTTTGTTTGAGCAAAGCAAGCGACATGGATGCGGTGCGGGAGTGCATGCGCCAGGATTTGCTAAACGTGTACTGAATTCCCGACTTCGGGCCGCGCCCGGCCTATTGCAGCATCGGCGGTCGCCCGGCACGTTCGTGTGCCGTGGATCATGTGCAAATGCCAAATGCTTGCTGGATGATGGCGCGAGTGCCGCTTACCTTTTTGCAAAAAGGGAGGGCAGGTCCATGCGCGCGATAGGCAATGAACGCGGGGGGCACGACGCCAGGGCGACGAGCGACATGCGAAGCGCTCCCGCCGAAATAGATGAATACGCGGAACGCGTTTTGCAGGCGGTTATCGATCGGAACTGTCCGCCGAACATCCCTCTTCCCGGCAAGACCGTTCACGCCATCGAGAAGACGGACACCTTCGGACCGGGTCAGAGCCTTCAGGGTTTCCTGATTGTCGAGGAAGCGGACGGCTCGCTTCACAAGATGACGGGTAAGGAGTTGGCCGCCTTCGGAGTGCTCAATCCCCGTTTCATTGCGAAGTGGGACATTGAGGAATGAACAGGCTGGCCGCGTGAATGCCACGGGCCATCAGGGCGTCGGTTCGGGGCCCGCTATCGTACGCGCGTCTTTCAGTGCCAACGCCGCAACTTCCGATCGAGCCTCATCAATTGTCTTTCCCGACGACGCCAAGAAGTTCTTCCGCGCGACCGTCTCTATTTCAGGCCGGCAAAGGTCGAGCATTGTCTTGATGCGCGTATCTCGATCCTGAACCTTCCCCTTCTGAACGCCGCTGACGGTTTTCAAACACTCCGTGACGATGGTCCCTGACAAGGAGGCCGTCGACGGGGATGCTGGTTGCGCCGCGGGCGGCGACGCCGGCGCCGATGTGTTGGGTGCGCCGCCGGTAGCCTTTGCTTGTACCGCTGTCGTCACAACGTTCTTCCGTACCGTTTCGAGTAGGCTCGGCCGAATGACCTCCGTGGTCAAACCGGTATTGAAACGCAGGTTGTTTGCTCGAACGGTTTGCTCGATCGCTTCGTCGATCTCCTTTCGACAGATCGTCATAGCCGCCGTTGCCAAGACCTCGGCACTTTCGGACGAACGCAGAAGGCCCACCACCTGCTTCGTCGTGCATTCGTACATTCGATCGCGCAGCATCTCGCGTGCCTTGTCAGCATTCTCGACGGCGACCCTATGGGCGGCTTCAGCTTTGACCGTTTCCGCTCGTTGCACGGCTGCGGCCCGCTCCACCTCCGCGACGCGCTTGTCTAGCTCCCCTTTAACGCGCTTGAGTACAGCGCGGGGAAGGTCCGCAACATACGGGCCCTTGAAAAAGGCACCCCCTGTACCGGCTCCATACAATTGGTCGTGAGCTTGGGCCATTGCGGTAACTTCAGCAGTGCAACTGCCTCCCGTTGCGTAGATGGCGTCCGAAAGTTTGCCCTGCTGGTATAGCGTCACAACGTTTGGCTGCGCCAAAGTCGCTCGCGCCACGCAGTTTGTCGCCGCTCGGATATATGGAAGAAGTGTCTTGCGCTTCTGAGCTTCGGTCATCGCTGGAGCGGGGTAGTTCTGAGCGGCCGCGTAGCCCGCAAGCGGCCCACACGTGGCGAGCGCTAGGAAAAAGGTCAGATATGTGAGTTTCATGGTGAGCCCCTAGTTTCAGCTAACGGCTGCGATTTATTCGTGTCAACAGGATCGGCAGGATCAGTTGAGCGGCGGCTATCACTCCGGCTTTTGGGCATCCGTCGTGATATTTGCCGACACCCCCGGAAATTGCTGGTGGCGCCTTTGTTGGCACCTAGCGGGTTGGTTTCATGGCAAGTTCTGACACGCGCCCGCGCGAGAGGGCAAAAAGGCGGGAGCCTATGCCCGACTAAGCGGCCGCTTAACGCCCGTTCAACGAGGGCTGCGAAAGCCACGCTATGAGCGGTTTCAAGGGCTTGCGCCCCTGTTGGCTCGAAAGTGAAACGTTTCGCTGCGGCGCCCAACGAACTCGGCTGAAAAATCCGAACGCAACCGAACGCAATCGAACGCACGAAAACGCACGAAAACGCACCCCTGCTACTGCTGCGCTGGCCCGGCCGATCCGCCGCTGATCTGCTCCATGTAAACGCCGATGTTCGCCTTGAACGTTCGCAGGCGCTCACCGGGCGCGAATGGGAGCGGCTGCGCGTCGCTCGTGTGGGATGGCCGCCGGCCGCCGCCGGGATAGAAGTCCTGGCAGTGCTGGTTCACCAAATGAAGGGTGTCAAAGCCCGGGCCATGATCCGCGTCGCCGCTTTCGACCAGCCACTGCGCAAGCCACCTGGCCGCCTGAAATAGCTCGGGGCTGAAGTCATCGCCCGGAAAGGCTGCTCGGACATCACGTAGAAAATCGGACACCGCGCCCGCACTCTTTTTGTTGGGGGCAGCAGGGTCGGTGTTGAGGATGAGGGCTAAGGCTAGGCGGTCGAACAGTTCCTGGCTGACAAATTGCAAATCACACTCCGACACCCCCTCGAGTAGGATAGCCAAACGACGGAGGGCCATCCATGGGAATATCGGGATTGGCAGCAGCCCGATTGTCGCGATGGTGAATTGGGGGATTGTCATGCTCCACCCGGGCGCGGCCACGGTGTTGAACATTCTCGGCCGTGCCAGATTGGCAGGACGCTCGGTTGTTGCGCAAAAAAATGCGACCCCTTTTCAGGGGCTCTTTCGAGCTTGGTCGCTCCCTAGAGTTATATCCTGAACCGTCGCCGAGCCCGTACAGTATTAGTACGGATATCTATACGGTAATGGGGGGTCGTGGCTGACCCCTTTTAATGAACAGGGCTGACCCCTTTTATGGACAGGCGTGACCCCTTTTATTCTGCGGCCGCCTGCTCCGATCCAGCCTGCCCAAATGCCAACCGGTACTCGTTCGCGTGACCTCGGCCTCGGCTCCGGTTGATTGCCAGCCAGCCGCGCTGCTCGAGCTGGCGGATGGCTCTCTTCACGGTTGGCAGGCTGATGCGCAGTTCTCGAGCTATATGGACGCGAGACGGCCAAGCGAAACCTCTGTCAACATTTTGAAGGTCAAAAAGCAATTGCGCTACCCGCTGCGCCGACAGGGTTAGCTTCCGGTCTCGGATGACGGCACTGTGCCAGTGCCACCGCCCGCTGTTGAAAATCGCTGCTCGGCCGCTCGCGTCCATCATTTCCACTCGGTGTCTGGCGGACCGACGAGTTCATGAGCGCGCGCATATTCGAGAGCCAGGGATAGGCCGTCCACGAGTTCGGCAAGATGGGCGACGCCGAGCGCCACCCCCTTCTTCGTCGGCAAAAAGTCGCCGCCCTTCCCCCGGTAGAACACGCGCACGTCGACGAGCGGCCGGTCTTTGAAGGTAGAGATGCGGACGCGCCAAACCTCGCCTGGCACAGCTCGCCATTCTGCAAAGGTCACTGCGGACGCCGGCGTCATCGGTCAGCCCCGATGACCGTGACAGCCGAGCGCAAGACGTAGCGCGCATGGTGGCCCGGATAGGCGCCTTCGTGCTGCTCGGTAATCTTCTCGATGCTGAGACCGAGCTTGCGAAGCTTGAAGATGTAGGCCGCCCACCGCGGGCCAGGATGGCTGATCGGCGTGCAACCACGCGAGCCGGCGCGGATCAAATTCGCCAGCGCCCATGCAGGCCGGCCTTTCGCTTTGAGGGTGGCGCCGTCGGGCTCGAGCTTGAAGCGCACGATCTGCGGGGCGTCGAGCGCGGCGGGACGAGGAACGAAATGACAGACGGAGGAAGAAACGGCATCAAGGGAGGTCATGGACATGCTCCATCGTGTTGAACCCGGCCAACTCGGCAATGATCTGCGCGCGGATCGGCGGTAGGCCGAAGCGCTGGGCAAGCTTCTGAGCGGCAAGGGGGACGGCAGTGGATGAGGCCGGGCGGCTTGTCGGCGCCCATGCAAAAAGGGGGAGGGGTTCCGCGCTTTGGTTGCGCGTCTGCGCTCCACGGGATACAGTTCCCATGTCATCTAATCCTTGGTCGGAGTTGGTGATTTAGAAGCCCGGTTGCGCCGTCACGCGGCCGGGTTTCGCCTTTTCAGGCAGCGCGCGATTTGAACGCCGGACGCGACGCCAGCCATGAGCGAAGGTCTTCGACTGTCACAACTGTTCGCTTGCCGATTTTGATTGCCCGAAGGCGGCCATGCCGAATTTCGGCAATCAAGCTGGTTCGGCCGATACCGGACATACGAACCGCGTCGGAGATGCTGAGCGCTAGTGGCTCTGCTGACATTTCGTGACTCCTGCTGAACAATCGCGATTGATGCGACGATCAGGAGGATGCGATGGCATCTATGGGCATTAAACAGGGGCTCTTGCCCACGAGCCTACTTTGTCGAGATGGTTGCTACTCCCAACCATCGCCAACACCAGATTAGCCCATGTTGAAGCACGGCATCTAAATCATTGTTTCCCGAGGTTATGAAATGGTTTGCATAAGCGTCAGGGCCGACTTCCTCTCGATCCCTAAAGCGGCTGTTCCAACGCCGCACTGTTTCCACTGTCAGGTGCACACCCTCGACTTGGAGCTTCTCTATAATCGTTGAGGCAGCAGGCTTGAAGCCTATCCCTTTCAAATCCGCATACGCACGAACTAAGCCCACGACGGACATTTGACCTTGCTCGCCTAACGGGGTCTTGGATTGCCGGGATGGCCGGAAATACGCTGTTTTGAGGCCAGCAATGTGCATTGCTATCGGGTGGTCGAGGCCGGTAGTGAGGTGCTCAATTATTTTGTAAGCCTCTAGGAGACCTGACCGAACGAAATCATCGTTAAAGCCAATCTCTGCAAGCTTGGTGTCCAAAAGTCTACGGATCGCGGCCAACCCAAACGCCACACGGCGGGCGTCGACTGTTGCAGCAAGATTAGGCCCGCCGCTGGCGCCGCGATGTTCCGGCGCTTGAAGTAGCGTTTTGTATAAACCAATGACCTCTTTTGCGAAGTCGGAAGGCTCAACAGAATTCTTCGATGCCATGAGTTTTAGGTTCTTCCAGGTGATGCGGGGCCTTCATTTATCCTTTGGAGATGTAGTCTGGCGCGCGCCCCGCCGCTTCTGCCTCGAATTCCATATGGCTTCCTCATGGCTGGACAGGCGGCTGTTCGCGTCTGGATAAGGGGCATCGACGCCGCCGACGCCATGCCTAGCGTCGAAGAACTGTAGCACGGCTGGCACATAGCGGCCGTGGAGTTGAGTATCGACTTTCGGCAAGCCGCGCGGCTCGAACAGGAGCGCGATGAGTTTCCATTCTGCGGCCCGGTCGCCCATGATGGCGCGGCCAAGTTCGGCGTCGCTGGCATAAAGCGGCAGCGCGTCGATTGCTAGTTTGACTGACTTTCTTGTCATGGGTCATCCCCTGGCGTTAACCGGCTCAAGGGTCGAGGGCCGGCGAGAGACTATTGGCGAGCTTTGGCACGCCCGAGTGGCGAGCCATCAGCCGACCCTCGCCATAGGAAGAATGTTGCCATCGGCTCTTGGCTCGCACCAAGACGCCCAAGCTTCCATCATCAGGCGCCGCTTTTCCAGCGCGTCGCCCCGGCGGTACGCTGCCTCTGCTTTGTTCGAGATGGTGTGAGCCAGTGCCGTTTCGCGCGTTTCGGAACTGAACGACGAAACCTCAGACGCCCAGTCCGAGAACGCGGATCGGAAGCCATGCGCCGTGATAGTCTCGCGCTTCATCCGCTCGAGCAAAGCGTCGAACGCTCCCTCGGATAGAGGCCGCCCCTTGTTGAGGCCGGGGAACACGTAGCTGCTGATCCTGGCATCGCTCATCTGCTGGACGATGGCCTTGGCGCGACCGCTGAGGGGCACGCGGTGTTCTTTGCCAGCCTTCATGCGATTGGCCGGGATGGTCCATAGGCCGCGCTCTAGGTCGATTTCAGCCCACGTCGCGCCCCTCACTTCGCCCGTACGGCAAGCCGTGAGGATCAGGAATTCAAGCGCGAAAGCCGCCGTTGCATCGCGCGTCCGCAAATCCTTCATAAATGCCGGCATCTGATCGTAGGGCAACGCCGCATGGTGCCCTCTTGACAGCTTCAGCGGCTTTGGGAGCGTGGCGGACAGGTGCCCGCGCCACACGGCAGGGTTCTCGCCCGAGCGGAGGCCCTGAGCCTTGGCAGCGTCTAAGACGCGCTCGATACGGCCTCGGACACGAGATGCCGTTTCTGGCTTGTCATTCCATATCGGTGTCAAGCACTTCAACACACCAGCCGTGTCGACCTTATCGACAGATGTTTTCCAGATCGGCCGGCAATAGGTTTCTAGCGTGGAGCGCCATTGCGCCTGGTGCTTAGGATTGCGAAAGCCGCTCTTGATGGTTTCGATCAGATCAAGCGCAAAGGCGCCGAACTCTGGCGAGGCCGTCTTGCCGTGCTCTGCTGCGCGCCGCGCCTCGACAGGATTGGTTCCAGCATCGAGTTGAACGCGGGCGGCTATGGCCTTCTGCCGAGCATGCGCCAGCGAGACATCCACCAACGAGCCAAGCCCCATCTCGGTAAGCTTGCCCTGCCACCGAAACAGGAATGTCCATTTCTTCGCGCCGCTCTTGCTGACGACGAGAAAGAGGTTGCCACCATCGCCATAACGACCGGGCTTGGTGAGGGCGCGAACGGCCAGGTCAGTTAGCTTCTTCTGCTCGCGCTTCGCCATGTCAGCCCCAACATCATAGCAACGTTGGCCCCAGCAATATCTCCGGCTTTAGACGGCCGTCAACGACCGTTCTATGCAAAATTCGTGGAAGAGGCGAGATAAATCAACACATAAACGTGTCAACTGCGACTACATGCGACCGGGCGCCAGCCATAGTATGGCGGACTCCCTCTCCGCCAATCCACAGACACTCTTCGTCAATTAAAACCCCCTGAAATCACAGGGGAATCGCGAGGTCGGCGCTCTGTACAGGGAATTGTACACGTGCCCGTATCCCCGATTGTAGCGCGCCGCACCAGCCCGCGGACCCCGTATCTCGTCCGTTCAGGAGCTGCTTACCTCTTCCAGATAAGAATCCCGCGCAGGATCGATCCGAACGGGCGCTGCCCCGCCATCCGGATCGGCCTCGGCGTGCTCCCCGCCCGCGAGGCACGGCGGCAGGCCGACATCCTGGCGGGCCTTTCGCGGGTCGCCTTCGAGCGCCGGAGGATCAGGCGGGTGAGTGACGGGACGGACGACTCCGAGACCGATGCGATGCTGGCCATGGCCGAGGTCAAGGGCTACCTGAAGGCGCATCACGACCTCATCAGCCAGACACCGCCCGAACCAGCCCCCAATGCCGATCGCGACGCATTGAAGGGCCTGGTCCTCATCGAGCGCGAACTGGCCAAGGGGCCAGAAGCCAACCCGCTGATCGCCGACAATGCCGATACGCTTCGCGACCGCTATCTGCGCAATCTTGGTGGTCCGACAGCGACGGTTGCCGATCGCCCCATCGCCGAAGCGCAGCCAACGCCGATGCGGCACGCTCCCCCGCAAGCGCCCGCCCCCGAAACATCCGTCGCGAGGACGGCGAACCCGGCGCCCACGCGGGAGGCACCTGCGCCAGAGCGCATCACCATCGGTAGCCTCGGCAGCGCCGATCGCGTCAAGGATTTCGTGCCCGCCTACGAGCTCGATCGCCGTACCGTCGACCGGCCGCCCTCGAGCAAGCCGCTGTTCAGCCAGGTCTCGGAAGAGTACCTGCGCATGCGCGCCACCAAGCGCGGCGACGGCAACCCCGATGTCGGCTCGGAACGGCTCCGGCGCGACGTCTTCCTCGACCTGATCGGCGACCACCCAATCGATACCTACAACGCGTCCGATCTGCAGGCGTTCGTCAATTACCTCAAATACTGGCCCGCCAATGTCACCAAGCGGGCCGCGTTCGGCGGCATGACGCCACGAGAACTGATCGCCGCCAATTCCGACCTGCACCAGAGGCCGCTCCGCCTGAAGACCCTCCAGGACGGCTACGTCGCCAACGTCAAGGCGATGATGCGCTTCAAGATGACGGAACTCGAATACCGCGATCCCTTCGACAACGCGCGCATCTTCTGGCCGGACACGGCCGCGCCCTCATCGCCGCGCGAACCGCTCGGCCTCGACATGGTCGACCGGCTGTTCAAGGTCGGGGTCCATTACGGCATCCTCGATGAGGCGATACTGCCGCTGATGGCCTTCCTGACCGGACGCCGGCTCGGCCTGCTGATCGCTCTCCAGGGTTCTGACCTGCGCGAGAAGTACAAGGGTGTCTGGGTCGCCCAGACCAGCGGCATCGTCCTGCAAAAGGGCGCCTGGGTCCGCGTGCCGTACAAGACCGGCGCGAGCGTCTCCTTCTTCGTCCTGCCCCAACTCCTGGTCGACATCGGCTTCGTCGACTGGGCGCGGCAACGCGATGGCTTCATCTTCGAGACCCTGCGCAAGCTCGCCGATCCCCCAAAATCCGCTTCGGCCTATATGAACCGGCTGCTGACGCGAACGGGAGGGCGGGCGATCGGCCGGGAGGTCTTCCACTCGCTGCGCGGCGGCAAGATCGAGGAGATGCGCGACCATGATGTCGATCCCCGCTCGCGCCGCCTTCAGTCCGGCCACCAGCTCGGCGACGAGCATGAGATTTACGGGTTCCAGGCCCTGACGGAAAAGCAGGCCCGCGATATCGCGCGCATGCCCCTGCCAGACGAGATCGACTTTTCGATTTTTTACGGGCTGGACTTCGATCGCATGGCAAAGACCGAGAGAACCAGGGGGCGTCGAGCGGTATACGTTCCGAGCGCCGCCCCGCACGCAAACGGGAAAAGCCTCAAACGTTGAAAGACCCGATTGGGCCAGCTTCCCTTGCGGGCGCTCCGGCACCGTTACTCCTTGCAACGCCGTTGTACGAAGTAATGGGGGGACGAGGCTCAGCGCGCAACGGCATTACGCCTCGCCATCGCTGAGAAGATGAGGCTTGCGCTGGAAGCTCCAGCCATCTTCGTAACTGTCGCAGAGCGCATCGAATTTGGCCTCGGCCTTCGTGCGAGCAAAACCCTGGTCGACCAGCAGGGCGACGATGGCCTGCCGGAACTTGGGCAGATTTTCCGGCTCGTTCTTGAGCGCCTGCGTGATGACCCAGTGCAGGGCAACCCGCGCGATGTCATCGCGCGACGGACTACGGGCGGCCTTCAGCTTGGCGCGATATTCCTTTTGATAAGCGGCTGCCGCTGGGCGGCGGGACGATGGCAGTTTGGGCACGGGAACTCCGACGGACAAAAGGCGACTTTGGGCCAGGGGATTGGCATCGATGGCAAAAATACCCGAAGCCGATCTTCATAGGCTTGATGATATTTCGGAAATGATTTCCGAAAGGGATGACGGCCGACCCGGCGGGGTCGGCCGACCAGCGGGGTGGATCAGGCCGGGACGGTGATGTCGCTGGCCATGCGATTATCATTGTCGGCTGGGATGCGAGGCGCAGCACCGCGCTTGGCGCCAGCCTATCCTGGCCTCACACGCAACGGATGGCATCAACCTCCACAACAGGTCGGCGGGCATGTCATGACCTTGTCATGGATGTGCCCCACCTCTGCGGCGGATTCGTTCTCCTCCCCTAGATGACAAGATGGCAAGTGTTCGGCCCACGATCTTCAAGACGCGCCTGCGCTGGAGCTTCGAAACCCAGGATATCGCAGCGATCGCTTTACCGAGGCGACCGCCAGCAAGGCGCAGATCGAAGCTTTGGCGCTGCGCCTCATGGCGGAGCCGAATCCGACGGCGGCGACGCCACCGTGATCCTCGCACCCAGGCAGTCCCGTTCCTAGGCAAGCATCGTACCCGTCGCGCAACGCCGTTGCCATTCGCAACGAAATCCTCGGCTTTTGAATCGGGAACCCGTCGCCTTGAATCAGATGTCCATGGATATGAATCGGAATTCCGCAACTTGAGATAAGTCGTTTCAGGTTGCCGGTAAGGCGATTGAGTTTCATCACACATTGCTATCGGTCGCGGGCAACTCGACCGCTTCAGGTCTCCGCCAGCCTTGATGTGGCGTCCAGCCCTGAACCATCTGCCCGCTACCTGCCACGATAGTGGGAGGCCATACGAGCGCGCAGCACATCCCGCGGGGTCGACGCCGTTGCAGGGTGCAACGCCAATCTCGCAGTTCGAATCGTCTGTTCGGGCTTTTGAATCGCCAATCCACAATTTATCGTGATGTGAAATGCTTCGAGATGACGTGCGGGCGACGCAGGCTACATCATCGTTGCAACGTCGTTGCCGGGCGCCACGCCAATCCCGAACTTCGAATCGTTTGTCTCTATCCTTGAATCCGATGCCTTGCGCTTCGAATCGCTCGTCCGGGATCCTGAATCAGAACTCCGCAATTTAATTCACGTTGAGCTGACGTGCCCGCAACGCGACATGCCTCATCCGGGCCGTCGCGGCGATCGAGTTCGTTCGTGCTCATTGCAGCGCCAGCCCGACCGGAGGCCCCCGCGATGCCAGCCGACGCACCTGGCGTCGCCGGAACGCTGTTGTCGTGCGCCCGAACGATAATGTCCCCCTGATGGCCTGGCGGCCGGTCCCCGACGAGGCGGATCGCATCGCCCCAGTGCGACAGGGCTCAGGAAGCGTTACCACGGCGCGATCGATTGCTGGCGGCGGGCTCATGCTCTCCTGGCCACGTTATATGATCGCTAGCAAGGGCGGGCTCCGCGGAGCGCAAGGTTGTGTCAGGCATGCCGTCAGAACAATTTTGACGGAGTGCCCGATGACCATCGCGACGACCTCTCACCCCTCGCACCTTACCCGCCCCGTGCGCAGCCTCGCCGATCAGATCGTGGCGGCAATGCCCGAACTGCGGCGCAGCGCGGTCCACCTGAGCGCCGACCGTCACCTCCACCTCGGCCCCGACGATCTCGTGCAGGAGACGGTGCTGACGGCGCTGCGCAACGCCCATGCTTTCGAGGGTGGCAATCCCGGCGGCTGGCTCTACACCATCCTGCTTGGGCACGTGCGCAATAGCCGCCGCCGGGCGCTGAGGCGGGCCAATACCGTCTCGCTGACCCTTGCTAGTGATGACGGTCGCGAGGATACCCTCGACGCGCCGGTGGCCGCGACGCAGCAGAGCACGGTCGAATGTGCCGACCTGCTCCGCGTGCTGGCGACCTTGCCGGAAGCTGAGCAGCACCTCATCCGCCTCGCCCACATCGAGGGCTTCTCCTATCTCGAGATCGTCGATCTGCTCGGCATTCCTCTCGGTACCGTGCAGTCGCGTCTGTTTCGGGCACTCAAGCATTTGCGTGCGGCTTATCTGCGTGAGCCTGAGCGGCAGCATGCTGCTGGTGCGGTTACCGTGCCTGCCCGGCCTGCCGCTCTCCACCAGCTCGCGTGAAGAGGATGGCCATGCACATCCATCTCGATGCCCGTCTTCCCGGCGGTGCCGGCTGCAGCCGCCACCACGATGGCATCAGTGAGATTGGCGCGGTCAGCGACGCGATCGGCGACCTGGCGCCACGCGGCTGCCCCGCACGTTAACCATAAATGAGCCCGGCGCCTTGAGATCCGTCGCGGATCCCGATCGATTGGCGCAGTTCACGCGAGATGGCGAACACAAATCGGCCTCCGCCTGGTGCTGGTAACACCTGACGAAGGCCTGACCCAACCACCTGATCAAGAGGTACCTGGGCTATGAGGATTGATAGATGGCATCCGCGCCGTCCGGAAGGGGCGTGGCCGAGTTCTACAAAACGCCTGGCGGGTTATCGACGCCAATTTCGTTCGCCGGAGGCTAGGCCGCTACAAGAGGCCTCCGAGGCGGACAGCGACAAACTGGTCGATGAGGTCATGAAGGCGGCGCTCGCTGGGGAGGTCCGCGCGGACATCACCTTTGGCGCCTACGCGTCGCTGTTCAGCTTCTTTCGCTCGGCGGTGATGCAGGAGGGGCGGCTGGTGGAGATGGCGATCGCGCAGGCCATCCAGCGCAACGACCATTTGAAGCTGTTGCCGACCAAGGCGATGCCCATCGTCGCCGCCGCGCAGGAGATGCTGAAGCGCACCCCGGCCGACGAGATCACGGGCGTGCGCTTTCCCTCGCGGGTCCATGCGGCCGAGACCTACAAGCCAGATCTCGTCGTGGTGAACAGGACACGGCACTCGGGCCTGATCCTCGACATCAAGCGCAGCCTGGGCTCGTATCGGCCGCAACAGATCGACCGGCTCCGCTTCAGGATGCTCGCCGTGGCGGCGATCGCCCCGGAATGGATTGCCGAGCATCAGCACACGTTGCTGGTCGCGGTCGAGACGGCGATCGTCGATGCCGCCGACGAGGTCTCCGATCCCGCGCGCGGCGTGTTCCGGCTCTCGGAGATCGACGCGCTTCTTGAGACCGAAGGGGCCGCGGATTCCATCCGACAGGTCAGGGAAGTATTTTCCCAGCGCGTGCAGATGGAACTCGCCCGACGGTGCGGAGCGTTTGGAGCCGAGGGGTCTGGCACGGATCGCATGGCTTCGTCGCCGGATTCTGCCGCGCCCGAGGCGCCGCGTCGCTTCGGCTACGCCCGCAGGTCGAATCTGCACTGACGGCCGAAAGCGGCTGATCCGTCCGCCGCCACTCGCAAATCCCCCCTTGCCGAATTGATGCCCGTGGCCTTGCCGCGGAACGCAGGAGTATTGCCCCGTGAAGAAGCCCGTACCCTGGACATTGCCGACACGGCTGACGGTCGAGCCCCCAGCATCCCCGATACGGAATCGGGCGCTGCCCGCGAATGCGAGCGAGAGCCCCGCTCCGTGGGGCAGTGAATCCCGGAAGCATAGATCCGGAAAGACGCCTGGCCCCGCCCGCCGTGCCGGCGGCGGTATGACCGTGACGCCGGCGGTGATGATGTCGCCCACAAAGACCAGTGCCTCTGTCGTGCTCCTGACCCTGCTTGGCCACCGCGAATCCTGCGCGCAGCTACAGCGCGCCGGGCTGGTCGCGTCCTGCGATTGCCCAACCAGGCCCCTGGACGATCCGGCGGTGACAGTCGGCGTCGTGGTGCATTTTGCCAGGATCAGCCTCGCACAGCGATGCCCTCTTCCCGACGTCATCATCGAACTGCTGGCGCGGGGCGTCGAGGATGGAGATCCGGCCTGCATCGTCGTCGCCGAATGGCTCGATGCATGCGGGCTCGTCAGGCTGAGACCTTTATCGCGTGCGCGGCGGAGGTGTTCCTGATGGATCGCCGTGTCGCACACCACCTCGTGCGCCGCCTGCGTCATCGCGCTAGAGCCGACGCCATCACCCAGGCGATCGCGCGCGGCATCCTCATCGCGGAACACCGAACGGTCGCGGGGGCCGAGGTCCGCGTGTTCGCGCCGGGACCGGCCGTCGCGGGCAGGTCCGAGGCCGCGATTGCCCGCCTGATCCGGCACGGGCCCCGCGCCCGTTCCACAGCAGCCCGCGAGGCAAACCATGATGCGTTCCCCGGACCACTCGAGGACCTGTTCGTGCCGGTCGACCAGTCTCGGCAAGGATTCCCGTCCGGCACTGATCTGGTGCGGGCTGATGATTTGCCAGACATTACATCCCTGCTGCGCACCGTGCGAACAGCGGCCGGACCGTTGCAGGCGGCCGAGGTCGCGACCGTGCTGCTGATCGCGCAGTCGATCACCCTGAGCGCGACCTCCCTCGATCAAGTCCTCGAGGCGCTACGTGTCAAAAGCCCGATCATCACCATCACCGGACGGGTCAAGGGGTTTGAGGAGGTGTTCCTCGACCTGCTCCGGCGCGGCCTGATCCTTCCCGGCAAGGTCGCCACTTGCAAGGGCTATGACCTCAGTCAGTTCTCCTACGGCTTCCGTTTTGCCGACGCCAACGATGGGCGCTGGCGCGTCATCACCTTCGAGGGCGAAGGATTCTCCCCAGACACACCCATCAAGATGGAACAACAGGTCGCGATCGCCGCCAGGAGCAGCCACCCAATCCTTGGCGTGACCGAGAGCGAGGGCGACCTGCCGCAACAGCTCAAACAGGCAACCGGGCTCAATCTTGTCTGCGGCCCCCTCGGCATGGAGATCATCCACGAGACCATGCGCGCCGTCCTGGGCGAGGTCTCGGAGGGTGGCATCAGTTGGCGCCATAGCCAGGCGCTGACGCTGCCTGATCTTGCCCTCGCCATCCGGCCTGGACAATCGGTCGGGCGTGCCCTCGACCTTCTTGAAGAGCTCGCGCGGGCGCGGCTTGCTGCCGTCGAGCAGGAAAGCAGCGAGGACGAAGACGGTTCAGGTAAGGGATCTGGCCGTAAGTCATCCTCAACGACGACCGCCTCCAAGTCGAAGCGGGGCGACCCCTCTTCGGGCTGTGAGCGGATCGAACCAGCGCTACTGACGGACACCGACACCGACCGCTTCATTCCCCGTGTCGAGACACTGTCCGGTTATGGCGAAGCGAGGGACTGGGCGCTCGGCCTTAAGGACGATCTGGCGCTGTGGCGAGCAGGCACGCTCCAATGGGACGATATGAGCGTGAAGCTATTGCTGTCAGGCCCGCCGGGTACCGGCAAGACGACCTTCGCCAGAGCGCTGTGCAACACCTTGCAAATTCCATTATTCGCCACCTCGGTCGCGACCTGGCTCGAGCCCGGCTATCTCGGCGATGTCCTGCTGCGCATGACAGCGAGTTTTGCCGAGGCGGAGGCCGCCAGCCCTGCCATCCTGTTCCTCGACGAGATCGATGGCATTGGCCGCCGTTCTTCGGGCCGGGACTGGAGCGATTACTGGAACACCGTCGTCAATCGAGCGCTTGAGCTTCTGGACGGCGCGGCCAGGAGCACCGGCGTCATCGTGATTGGCGCCACCAACCGTCCTGCGATGCTTGATCCTGCCCTCATTCGGTCCGGGCGGCTCGAGAAGCATATCGTCATTCCGCCTCCGACCACCGACGCGCTGACCGGCATCCTCGAGCATCACCTCGGCAACGATCTCGCCGCTGTCGTCGCCAGCGCACCGCCGGACCTGAGCCGGAGCATCGAGGCAACCGAGGTGGCAGAGCCTGATCAGCCGCGCAGCACCCAATCGCCAACAGGCACTGCATCAACGGAGGTCTCCGGTCATGGTGAGGTTTGATCCACGCAGACCCGAACAGGGTCCCGCCTTCGCATTCGAGCAGGCGCGGCTGAAGGCGCTTGTCGCCGACATGGACAAGATCGGCGCAGGCGCCTCGCCAGAGGATTTGGTTGGCGATGTCCCGCTCCTTGACCACTGGCTTGTCGATCAGCGCCCGATTCCCTGCCTTACCGGCATGGCGACGGGACATCCGAGGCTGGTCGGCCAAGGCAGGCCGATCATCACCTCCGACCTCTGGCTGATCTCGGAGGACCGGCGTTGGGCAAGGACCCTGTCGCGCTGGTATCGGCTCGGCCGCCCAGCCGGAAGCGCACGTGACACGCCATGAGATGCTGCACGACCGCCCGGCCGGGCACACCGCGAGCGCCTCAAAAACGGCGAAGGCGGCACCTCGCTCACATCGCCTGCAACCGCAATCCCTGAACGCTGGAGGTCTGCATGATCGTAGCTGACGACAATCCGCAAGCCGGGGCCGTAGCCCGCATCGTGCTGCGCCGCCTGGCGTTGAAGGCCACCGGTCTCACCGGCGCCGATGTCGAGCGGCTCGTCCGCGAGGCGCGCCATAAGGCCCGCCGTAGCCGCCGAGACCTGACCTTCTCCGACCTGTTCGATATCCTGCTCATGGCCAAGCCGGAGCGGCCGCAAGCACTGCGCTGGCGCATGGCACTCCATGAATCCGGCCATGCCGTCGCAAGGCTGGCCCTTGGCCTCGGGCGCATCACCGCGATCAGCATCGACAGTCCCGACGGCGGCTATACCGAAGGCGAGACGCCGGCTATGGAGACCGAGACCGAAGCATTCTTCGCTGGCATGCTCATCGTCAATCTCGCTGGCCGCGCCGCCGAAGACGAACTCCTTGGCTCCGTCACCGCCGGGTCGGGCGGCTCTCCGGACAGCGATCTCGCGAAAGCCACCGTTTTGGCTCAGGCGATGGAAACTACCCTTGGATTTGCGACTGAATGGCCGCTGCTGTATCGCCCTGCGTCCGAGCGATCCGCGTTTATCTCCGACAGTGCGCAGCTTGGCAAACGCGTCAACGCGAGATTGGAGGAGGCATATGTGAAGGCTCGTAAGCTGATCCGGCGCAACCGGGGCGCTGCCCACGTGTTGGCGGAGGCGCTTATCAGGCACGAGACGCTTGAGGGAGAAGAGTTGGAGGCGGCGCTTTCGGCCGTGCGGGACCGGATGGTGGGCACAGAGGTAGGCGGCGATTCCACTGGCGAGGACGGTCCGCAATAACTTGCGTCAGGCCGTGAGCGTATTCGCGCGCGATGGTGTTTACCGCTATACGGCTTCCTTCCGCTCAACTGTTGATCAGGTGAACGGCCCCTGCCCTCGGTATCGGCGTGGCATGATGGTGGCCGTTATGGCCAACGCGACGGGAGCCACCCCATCCAGATCATCGACACTCTGATGCGTTCAGGGGCTCTACTCATTTGTGAAGGAGATATAAGGGCTCACGTCAGCTCCTCACGATACCATGGAGTTTTGCGCCTGAATTTTGCGGAAAAAATTCCCCCTCGATCTCAGGGATGGCCAATTTGACGCGAAACTTAGAAATTTTGCGACACTGGCGGTATTCGCCAGTTTGTCGGAAGGCCAAATGAGCTGCCAAAACCAGCTTCGCCGGCTCGCGTGATACGGAGGGCGCGGCTTTCTGGCGTTCGGCTGATCCATCCGAGGCCAAGTGTCTGGTCAAGAAGGGCTGCACCCAGTCGGCCAGCCAAGTGTGGGCGGCGCTCGCTCCAATCAAGACAGGTCCGACACAGCGGGCGTTTGGAGCGTGGCACATCGAGATGAATGCCAAAATCACAGAAGAAACGCCGTCCCTCGTCTGTGATGAGGCCTGCCCCATCCGCGAGCATAACGTAGCCCTTAATGGTCAGCGTATCCGCAAGGGCGATAGCGAGACGGCCGGCCATATGGTCGTAGCAGGTCCGGGCAAGCCGTAGCGCGTCGTCCTTCGGACCGATCGGATGATGGCGCTTCGGGCCATTCGCGGCGACGGCCATCAGGGCATGGATCGCGTGGGCAACATCAGGCGAAGCAAGCCGATAGTAGCGATGCCGCCCCTGCTTCTCAACGGCGATCAATCGAGCTTCCGACAGTTTTCCGAGATGACCGCTCGTGGTCGGAGCGGTGACGCCAGCATGACGGGCCAGTTCGCCCGCCGTCAACGCCTGCCCGCCCATCAAAGCAGAGAGCATATTGGCGCGCGCCGCGTCCCCGATCAGGCTCGCGACCTCTGCAATCGTATTCCCGGAAGCGATGTTCGACATACCGAAAGTCTACCAGCAGAACCGTACGCCGTCAGCCGTCAATAGTTCGGCCTGTGCCGAAACGTTCGCCTCCCGAAACTCGCTAATGAGGAGGACAAGATTGCATCAACAAGAACGGGAATACGATGGCGAGCAAAACGAACATGGCAACAGATCTAGTATTACTTCTGATGCTATCAACGCTCTGGGGAGCGTCCTACACCTTTATCAAGATTGGCGTTGAAACCATCCCGCCGGTGACATTTATCGCCGCTAGAACACTTATTGCCGGGGCGATCCTTATCGCTGTGATCCAGTTGCGCCGCCTAAAGCTGCCGAGCGATCGGAAAGCCTGGTCACGGTTCCTGTTTCAGGCCGGCCTTAACAGCGTCATTCCCTTCACTTTGATCGCTTGGGCCGAGCAGACGACCGATGCAGGCCTTGCGACGATCCTGAATTCTACGTCACCCATCTTCGCTTTCCTGCTGACGGTACTGATTACCCGCCATGAACCCGTAACGCGCCGCAAGCTGTTCGGCGTCTCGGCGGGATTGATCGGAATATGCCTGATCGTCGGCGTCGAAGCGCTGAGTGGGTTTGGGCACGAATTGTGGGCGCAGCTCGCCATCGTCACCGCCACGATCTGCTATGCGGGAGCCGCGATCTTCGGCAAAAACTTCAAGGGGCTTGATCCGATAATGCCAGCGGCTGGCTCGTTGATCTGCGGTGCGACCATCCTCATTCCCATCAGCCTTATTGTCGATCAGCCGTGGACGTTGACTCCCAGCGCTAACTCCGTGCTCGCACTCCTGGCCCTCTCGATCTTCTCCACGGCGCTGGCCTTCGTGATCTACTTCCGGCTTGTCCAGACGCTCGGCTCGGTCGGCACAACGGCACAAGCCTATCTCCGGGTGCCAATCGGTGTTGCGATCGGCGTTCTGTTTCTCGGCGAAACGCTGTCCTCAACAGCATGGATCGGGTTGGCCTGCGTGGTTGCAGGTGTCGTCGCCATGACGCTGCCTACCCGAAAACACGGATGAGCAGCATGTCATGGCTCGCACATATGGTCCGGATGATCTTCTGTATCTGGCCGGATCGGTGTCACCAGCGCCGCGATCTCCGAGAAATGGACAATGAGCAACTTTGTGATCTTGGGATTAGTAGAAGTGAGGCGATGCGGGAGGGCCAGAAACCCTTTTGGCAATGAACTGACGCAAAAAAACCTCGAAACCTGCAACATAGCGAGCTTTAGGACTTGCCCGACACCGAAGAAACAGAACCCGACGCCCAAGGGAATCCCGTTAAGGGTACGTGACCTAGAGAAGCAGATCGGCTCGGACGGCGCGACATGGTTCGACCGGCGGCTGGCGTGGCCAGAGACTTCCGACCTTGCATCATCTGGCTTCGGCCAACAGGTGCGCGAGGCGATAGATCAGCGCCGCTAGCATCACATCGCACAGGGCGACGCCACGCGCCGCCAGAACGGCCGCGTGTTCTACCGGCGCAATCTTCTCGCGACGTTATGCGAGCGCGAGGTTGCCGGCGTCGGCGCGAAGATCGCCGCGAACAAGGCGCTGCCGCTCCGAGCGGCCACGGACGGTAAGATGGTCAGCGGCCGGTTCACCGGTACGGTGCAGCTATCGAGCGGCAGGTTCACCGTCGTCGAGAAAAGCCACGAGTTCGCCCTTGTCCCCAGGCGAGCGGTCATCGACCGCCAACTCGGCCGCGAGGTGATGGGAGTCGTGCAAGGCGGTTCGGTGTCGTGGCAGTTGGGGCGGGAAAAGGGCTTAGCCCTATAGCAGGAGCGACAGGCCTCTATCAAAGTATGCAACGGCCAATCAGTTTGACGCCGTCTACGAGTTCGGCGTTCGTCCATGCGGCAAAGCCGAGAAAGAGCCCGCGCTCCTGGGATCTATGATGGAACATCTTGCTCAAGGGCCGGGCAACCACGCCCGATCTGAGAAGGCGGCGCGACAAATCGCTGTCATCGGTCAGCCCTGTATAGCGGACGAGAAGTTGCATTCCGCCGGCCGGAACATCGACGGCGAGCCGTGTGCCCACTACCTCCGCTAGCGCTCGGATCAAACAATCGCGCCGCTCCCGATAGAGACGAGTCATCCGCCGAACATGAGCTAGGTAGGCACCACGCTCGATGAACTCCGTGAGAGCAGTTTGCAATGTGGCCGACGTTAAAAGACCGAGATGGCGTTGCGCCAGCTCGAAGGTCGAAATCATGGACTCGGGGACAACCACGTAGCCGACGCGGATGTCCGCGGACATCGCCTTCGAGAACGTCCCGACATAGAAGACGAACGCATCCGGGTCGATAGCTGCCAATGCGGCGACCGGACGCCCCTCATAGTGAAACTCGCCATCATAGTCGTCTTCAATAATGGCTGCCCCAACACCTTCCGCGAAACGCAGGAGTTCGAGCCGGCGGCCTATCGGCATCAGACAGCCGGTCGGATACTGGTGGGACGGCGTGACGAAGATGAGTCGGGGCGCCCGCGCGTTGGCAGCGATCTTCAATCCATCGGCATCGACGGGGACGCCGACTATTTCGGCGCCGGCTGCGAATGCCGCCGCGTAGGCGCCGCCATATCCGGGACTTTCGATCCATGCGACATCGCCGGCGTCGATCATGACACGGGCAATCAACATCAGCCCAGCCTGAGCAGAGGGCACGATGACGATCTGTTCGGGGCGCGCCGAGATTCCCCGATGCGTCGCGAGATGATTCAATAGCGCCGCTTGCAATGCCGGGGCGTTGGGCGTGGGATGGCTCCGCCAGAACCTGCGATTGGCGGCATGTCTGAGACAACGACCCCAGATGTCGCGGGGAAACTCGCGCTCATCTGCCCAACCAGGTTGAAACGGACGTGGCCGGCCACGATAAAGCGGCGGCCAGTCGAAACTGGCAAGATGCTGCGCCCACGTCGAGGGCTGACGCCGCGAAAACACGCCATGGGCGCGGTCGTCAAGTCGGTGGGCTGTCAGGAGAGCCGCCCCCGCAGCGACGACCGGCCGCCGACTCTGCGAAACGTCAAGATAACCTTCGGCCGCGAGCTGCTCGATCGCATGCGTCACCGTATTGCGGGAAACGCTGAGCCTCGCGGCCAAGGCGCGGCTAGAAGGAAGGCGCTGCCTCGATTTTAGGCGTCCGTCTGAAATCAACGATCGCAACTGCCCGGCGAGCTGGCTGGTCAGCGGCTTCTCGCCCTCCCGTGACAGATCGACAAGTCCTTCCAGAAGTTCATCCACAAATTGGAACCTTCATTTAATCTGGATTGGCTCTTTTCATAGGACCAATATCGACGTTAGGCAATCTTGTCCGAAGCTATGGAGCGCCACGCAAGATGACTCCTCAAAGTCTCCCTCTTCGCTCCGCTCTCAGCATGCTGTGCCTGGTTGTGCTGGCGTGGGGCGTGAATTGGCCAATCACGAAGATGATCGTGCGCGAGGTGTCGCCACTATGGTCGACGGCGTTTCGCTGCGCCATCGCTGCGGTTGCTTTAGGGGCGCTGCTGTTAGTGCGCGGTCAGTTCATTGTTCCCAAGCGCGGCGACATACCGGTCGTTCTTTCGACGTCGCTGCTGCATATGTCCGCCTACTCCGTGCTAGTCGCGGCTGGATTGCAGTACCTGCCAGCGGGGCGCGCGATCGTGCTTGGCTATACGACACCGATCTGGGTCATGATCGGTGCCCACATTTTTCTGTCGGAGAGCATCACGAAGGGCAAAGCGATCGGCGTCATTGCCGGCTTGGCTGGGTTGGCGGTGATCTTCAGCCCTGGCTCCCTTGATTGGGGTGACCGTCACGCGCTGCTCGGAGCAGGGTTGATTATGCTTGCCGCCTTCTGCTGGGCCGCGAACATCATCTACGTCCGGGCGCACAAGTGGATTTCGTCCCCCTTCCAACTCGCGTTCTGGCAGGTGACGCTAGCGTTCGTCGTCTTGTCGGTTACGGCCTTGGCGGTCAACGGCATCCCGCATATCGCTTGGACGCCGCGCCTCATTGGCCTTCTGCTCTTTAGCGGAATTGTCTGCACCGCGTTGGCCTATTGGGCCATGTCCGTTGCTAATCGCAGCTTACCTGCGGTCACGACATCGCTTGGCCTGCTGGCGACGCCAGCGCTGGGTATCGTCAGTGGCGTCGCTATTCTCGGCGAGCCTTTGGAACCTTCCCTGCTGGTCGCGCTCGCTTTGCTCGTAGGCGGAATCGCGATCGGCATAGCCGACGAGAGACGGAACGTCGCAGAGTCCGGCGAATGATCCGGCGTAGGTAAGCGATGCGGCGGCGGCGTTCAGCCTCAATGATTGACCGTCAGAGAGGAGTCCCGACTTCCCTCGGATCGCACATTCCACTCGCGTCGCTCAATCTCGGCGACTGCGGTCGGATCTTCGGTCACCTTCATGTTGAACAGGGTCCAGCCGTGGCGTCGAGACTTGGTTCCGGTGGAAAATCGGAGCCAAGGATGACTGTAGCGTAGCGGTTGAATATTTGAACCAGACACGAGAACACTCGTCGAGGCTGCCGTTTTGAACACTGCCTTACGGATCGATTTTGGCAGTAACCAGCGTACGAGATAGCGATTCACCATAGGATCGATTGAAATATAAGGGTGAAAGAAAAAAGGCGCGAGGTTGGAAACCAAAGGGCATTTGGCCGATAGGGCTCCTTATCGGCCGCAGAGAATAGGCGTCACGGAAATTTGAGGTCGTCGGCATAGGCCGAGAGTACCCATCCTGGCAGGTAGGGAGCGGCCTGCATAAGACGGCCATTTGCAAATACAAGAACCTGACGAGGGGGTTCGTTGAGCGGAGAGTTGTCAAAGACCATACCCCGGTCGGAACGCAGGACGGCTTCGCGGATGAGTGGCTGCCCACGAGTATAGCGCGCTCGAACCTTTTCTTCCGGAACATCATGACCACCTTCGTCGGCGCGTCCCTTAACCCGCGCTACGGAGAGATCGGGACTGTCGACACCGACATGCATGACGATGACGATGTAGTCATGCTCCCGTGCCTCTTCGATGATTTCCAGTTTCGATGGGTGAGAGAAGACGGTCTCGGTTGCAAAGCTCTTGCCTGCACGAAGCATCTCCGTCCGGCGGTCGCGCGCAACCTCGGCAGCCTTATAGGCCGCTTCCATGGAGATGTCCTTGAGCTCCTCGCGCTGGATAATGTCGGCATTGATAAAAGGACCCGCGAAGCTTGGAGCAACGCGGGTCTGATAGAGCGTCGACTTGCCAGCGCCATTTGGTCCGGCAAGCAGGACAAGGCTGGGCCTCATGCGGCTGCGCCATCCTTTGCATAGATGAGGTTGCCGCCAGCATCTAGCCCAACGCCAAGACCGAGCATTCTGCGCTGGGTGAAGAACTCCTGTTCATCCGCCGTCGGTTCAGCCATCTTGTTGGTGAATTCGTCCAGCCAGGCGGCTACCTCGCCCTCTTTGAGTTCGGAGGTTTCGAGCCGACCCTCGAGCGCCAGCTTGACCCGGCCATAGTCGAAAGTGCTGGAATGTTCGATTGCCCGACCGATCTTTAGCCAATGGGAGATCTGCCCTGCAACGGACCGGCTCTGAAGGTCGGCTTCCCGGCGGACGAGTGCCATAATGTCGTCAGCGAGTTTCACGGACTGAGCCATATTCATCTCCTGCGTGGCAGCATAGGTAGCAAAATGCCACCTGAAAATCAAGGTGCGAATCGACGATCCATGCGGCTGTTGACGTCGACGGGGTCTGAGAAGACCGACCTCACGGCCAAAAATTTAGTGACAAAGAAATCGCGACTAAAACGCCACGCCTGCACATGACATGCGCGACAGATATGGTCTGCGACGACGGTCATCGGCAAGGTCCGCTGTCAGATTCCGTTTCCTGCCATGAGCGGCAGCTATGCGGTCGCGAGCTGCCGCGTTGCTTTGGCACGATCAACGGCAGCTATCGCGTTCGGCCTTCCTGAAACGGTCAGGCAGGAATCCACTCCCAAGGTGCAAGAATCGCCCCCCTGGCCTGAGAGACCGAGCCAGGCCGCGAAGTCGCGCCCCGAGCGGAACATCCGACCATCTCGGATCGCGGATACGATAACCTGCGCCGACACGGCGTGACAGGACGAGGTCAGCGTGAAAGACCACGCGCCTTTTGACGATTTTTAGCCGCCCGCCGCTCACCCCGCCCACATTTGACCAAACGGATGAACAGCGCCGGAACCCGCCAGTTTGCGAGTGTTCATTTTTGCTTCGGTATCTCTGGCAGTATCCGCTCTAGCCCGGCTGGCGGATACTCGAAACGGACGCTGGGTAAACCGGAGACCTGCCATGAAACGCATCGTCACGACCGCTGCCATCCTCGCCGCGTCGCTTGTCGCCGCCCCCTTCGCCTTTGCACAAACTCCTGCTCCGGCTGCCCCTCCGGCAAAGACCGCGCCGGCGGCCCCTGCCGCCGCTCCAAAGGCGGCCACGCCGCAGAGCCAGCTTGTCAACCTCAACACCGCGCCTGCCGCCGATCTCGACAAGCTGCCCCAGATCGGCGAGGCTCGTGCGAAGCTAATCATCGCCAAGCGGCCGTACAAGAACTGGGACGACTTCGTCGCCAAGAAGGTCGTTCCCGCCAATGCCGAGGCGGCGATCAAGGGCAAGGTCAAATTCTAAATATACAAGGAGAGCGGACGGTGAATGCCGTCCGCTCTCCTTTTTACAGTTCGTCTGTCGGCAAAGCTGACAGCCGTATCCTGCATCCATCGGCGGCGAGAGCCACCCGAGAGCGAGGGGCATGGGTTCCAAGCCGCTTCAGAGGGTGGGCGCGGCAGAATCCGAACAGCAGCGAAAGGGGCTTTTCACGCCACATTCAGGCTCTACGCCGTGAGATGGGCGGGCTGATCATGGAGGGTCACATGAAGCTTGCAGCAATGGTCATCGCTTTCGGATTTGCCGGCGTCATCACAGCCGCGCAGGCCATGCCGCTAGCGCCGACAGAGGTTCCATCCGCGATCACTACGGTCGCTGGCGGCTGCGGCCCAGGTTGGCGCCCAGATCCGTGGGGGCGTTGCGTGCGGTATCGGCACCGTTGGCGGCCCGCGCCAGTTTACCGTGGCTATGGCTACTATGGCGGGCCTCGCGTCTATTATGGCCCACCGCGCGCCTACTATGGCGGGCCGCGCTGGCATGAGCGGCGCTGGTATCATCGCGAGGGATGGGACGATTGATGACGATTGATCTTGTCGGACCCTGAACCTGATGGAACCAAGTGACACCAGGAACGTGAATGATTCGCCGGTCAGGCGGCGCCTTAAACGCAACAGCGGAGTTCTCTTCATGCGGAACATCATCCTATGCGCGGCCCTAGCTGGCAGCCTCGCGGGCTGCGTCAGCGATTCACCCGGCGACCGCGCCGTTGCCGGCGGCCTTCTTGGCGCCGGAGCAGGCGCTATAATCGGGGGTGCCGCTACCGGGCGGGCGTCTGGTGCCTTAGCTGGCGCGGCGATCGGTGGTGCGGGCGGCGCCATCGTTGGAGCCGGAACAGCACCGGACCGTCGATACGGCGGTTATTGCCGAGCCTACGACGAATATGGCGACCCGATCGAGGTGCCGTGCTGAGAAAGCCCGGTAATCGTTTGCTAACTATACTGACGCAGTGTTGTCCTATCCGGTCCGCGAGACGGCTTGCCGGACACGAGGCGTAAGGTGGCCGGCGCACGTTGTGTATTCGCGCCGGCCGCTTCGCTTTCGCCATCCAGAACTCCCTCAAAAACCTTTCCCCGAATCTCCCGGCCATCATCGAGGTGAGCCGACCCAAAAGTCTCGGCGCCCTGCTGCCACTGCGGCAAATTGCGCAATCATGCTCAGTCGATCGTGCCGAACTCTCGCCCGATATGACGCGCTGCCTGTGCTGGGCGCTCACACGACACAGGATGCACGCGATGCAGAATGACTGGAAGCAACAGGCGCTGAGCAAGGTCCCCGCCGTTACCCTTGGTTTTTGGGTCGTCAAGATTGCCGCCACGACGCTTGGAGAAACCGGCGGCGACACCGTCACCATGACGCTCAACTGGGGATATCTCGCCGGAACGGCGCTCTTTCTCGCAATCCTCGCGACGCTCGTTGTCGCCCAGATTCGCGCGCGAAAATTTCACCCGTTTCTCTACTGGGCGACAATTGTCGCATCCACGACCTTTGGAACCACGATGGCCGATTTTGCCGATCGCTCCCTCGGCATCGGCTACACCGGCGGCTCGACCCTCTTGTTCCTCTGCCTGATGGCAATCCTTGCGGCTTGGTATTGGTCCGAAGGGACGATCTCGGTCAACACCGTCAGCCGTCCCAAGGTCGAGGCATTCTATTGGGCAGCCATCACGTTCTCACAGACGCTCGGAACCGCGCTTGGCGATTGGGTGGCCGACACCGGTGGCCTCGGCTACGAGGGAGGCGCACTGCTCTTTGGAGCCGGTCTCCTCGCGCTCATCGCGCTCTATGAATGGACCAGCATCTCGCGCGTCGCGTTGTTCTGGGCCGCGTTCATCCTCACGCGCCCGCTGGGAGCGACGGTCGGCGATTTCTTGGACAAGCCGCTTGACCATGGCGGGTTAGCCTTGAGCCGACCGTTGGCCTCGCTTGCCCTGGCCGTCTTCATCGTCTTGTGCGTGATCCTCCTGCCGCAGCGCGCAGCACGGATCCCCGAAGTTGCTCCCGCCCATTAGCCAAGGGCCCCGCTACCGAAAGGTGGCGGGGCTAAAGAGCGCTCGCGATAGACGAGCACTACTCCTCCATGATCGGCTCAACCCGATTGGCTGCGCGCGCAAACTTCCACGTGAACCAGCCGCCAACCAAAAAGCCGGTCCCGAGCAGCGCGTAGAGCAGGTCTTGCTCGAATTCCAGAAAACTGCCCGCCACATATGCCATGGCGATCGTCGCGCCGACGATCTCCGTCCCGACCAAGATGACCAGACTGATGATGGTGATCAGGTTGCCCTTGTTGATACGTCGCCGTTCCACGGACGCCTCTCTCACATCGCGACACAAAGGGGCGGACATAGGATGGGCGGCCGATCTTTGGAAGGACTGGGTCCGGAATTGCTTTCGCGGCTTCCGGCGATCCGAAGCTCTCAGCCGAGGGGAAGACGCTTCGGATGCTGACTCTTCTCATATTCAACGCAGATTCGACCCAAGCGGCGCGTGCCCATCAGCTCCTCTAAACAGACCGCTTCTTAGCGAACCTCCAGCCCGCTTCTGGTTTTTTTCGGGCGCGGTCAGTTCAGTTCGTCGCCTTCATCGTCCGCACTGCCGAGCGCTGTGTCATTCAGATAAGCACCGCATCCCGCCACAAACCCCTCCGGCTGGCCAGCACAAACCTCGGGGTTCATGATCTGGTTCTCCTGCGCCCAGATATAGCCTTGCGCGCAAAGGCCGGTGCATTGGCTCCGGTTGCCAGGTCCCGCCATGGCAGGCCCAGCGGCCAGCAACCCAACCACCGCAGCAAAAGCCAAATTTCGCATCGGAAAGTCCCCAGAATCATCGCCGCCCAGCGCCGAGGACCGCGCTCCTGCTCCGAGGTATTTTTGTGGCCGGATGATGAAAACCTCGAACGCTTCCTGACAGGACAATCATGTCGCCCTATTTCGTATCCGGTCAGTCGCCCGTGTCGTCAGAATCGCTGTCAATGGAGTTGCGCACTGACCCGGTTTCCCATTCAATTGCGGTTCAGGCTAGCCGTGCCACAGTGTGTCGGTTCGTTGGTGGAAATGCCCATGTCCAAGCTGCCGCGATTGCTCATCATCCTGATTTGCCTTCTCATCCTGCCGGTGCTCGCTCGGGCGGAACCCCTGGAAAAGCGCGTCGCCTTGGTCATCGGCAATGGCGCCTATCAGACCGGCGCGCTCGCGACTGCCGCCAACGATGCCGGTCTTGTCGCGCAGACGCTGCAGGCTGCCGGGTTTGACGTCGTCGGCGCCCGCGATCTTGACACGGCGGCGCTACGCGCCTCCTTCCGCGACTTCCTGGACAAGGCGAACGCCACCGGCCCCGACACCGTGGCGTTGGTTTATTTCTCCGGCTACGGCCTGCAATACGAGGGCGAGAACTATCTCGTGCCGATCGACGCGCGCATCGAGCGCGACGCGGATGTGCCGCTTGCCGCGATCAGGGTGAGTGACCTCACCCGGCCGCTGGCGGCGCTGAACATCAAGGCGCGCATCGTCGTCCTCGACGCCGCCTATCCCAATGGCTTCGCGAAGGCTGGCCAGCCGTTGGCTGGCGGTCTGGCGCTGATGCAACCGGATCCTGGCACACTCATCGCCTTCAACGCTGCGCCCGGCACGATCGGCTCCGAGGGGAAGGGGCCGTATGGTGCCTACGCAACCTCGCTGTCGGAGATGATCAAGGAGGGCGGCCTGCCGCTTGATGCGTTGTTCGAGCGCGTCCGGCTGCGCGTCGACGAACTGACCCATGGCGGCGAGTTGCCGTGGCAGGTCTCGCGGATCGACAAGCCGTTCCTGTTCTTCGAGCGCTCGAACGCCGCGCCACAACCGACGGCCGACCGCTTTTCCGAACTGGGCTCGAAGCCGATCAAGGATTTCGATGCGCATGACGCCTATCTGGCGGCGTTGGCTCGCGACACGATGCGCGGCTATCTCGATTTCCTCGCCGCCTATCCGCGCGATCCGCTCGCCAAGCGCGTGCGGGTGATCGTCGCGGCGCGCCGCGAGGCGGCAACCTGGCACGAGAGCGCGGTGGCGGATACGCCGGACGCCTATTGGTCCTATCTCCGACGTTATGCGCGTGGGCCGCATGCCCATGAGGCGCGCCGACGCCTGGCGCATTTCGCCGCGGCGCTGGAACCGCCTGCCTCCTTTACCGCCATCGACTACGATGTGCCGCCGCCGCCGGAGGAAGAGATCGTCTATGTGGAGCGGCCGGTCGTCTACTTCGCCGATCCGGTCTACGAACTGCCGCCGCCTCCACCGGTGCCGGTCTTCTTCCTACCACCCCGGCCGGTCTATTTCGTCGAACTGCCGCCGCCTCCGCCGCCGATCGAGGAATACGTCCTGCCAATCCCGATCTATCACCCGGTTCCGTTATGGGTCGAGCGTCCGCGCTATGTCGCTCCGCCGCCGGTAAACGTCATCAACGTCAACATCCACAACACCGTCGTCGCCAATCCAACGGAGCGGACGGTCGTGGTTACAGACCCTGCGGGACACCGGGTCGAGCCGCTACCGACTGGCCCGGCCGGTTCCGTCGCACCCCAACCCACCAACGTACCGCCTGTAGGCATCCAGCAGCCGGGCCCGGGCCCGCAAAGCATCATCCAGGCGCATCCGGTGGCGAGCGCCGCGGCGGCAGCCGCTGCCGTCGCGCTGCCAGCCGCGCTGCGGGCGCGTCAACTCAGCAGACCGGCCTCTCTTGCCCCCGGACAGGTTGGCCCGTCTCCCCGTCCGGGTGTCGTCGCGCCGCCACAGGCTCCCAACGGCGTCATCGGCAACCCCGCGCAGCGTAGGCCTCTACCGCTGCCGCAACCCGGGCAGAGGCCGGGCGCAACGGCGGTCGCGCCGGTCCAGGGTGGCCGTCCGCTGCCGGTTCCGGATAATACTGCGCCGCAGACGCGAGCGCCCAACGGCCCCGTCATCAATCCGGCGCAACGCACGCCTCTGCCGCAGCCACAGTCCGGCCGGAGACCCGGCGCGCTCGTCGCACCGCCAGTTCAGGGGGCGCGGCCTCTGCCGACGCCTGGCAACATTGCTCCACAGCCCGGCCGGCGCCCGGGCCTGCACCAGCCGCAAAACATCCCTGAGACCGCACGAGGGACTCAGCCGGCCAGACCAGCCAGACCGCCTGGCGCCGCCCCGATGCCGAGCGCTACCCCAGCCATATCCGCTCGCCCTGGCGCACCGGCCGCCCAGCAGCGGGCGCAGGACGTCGCCCGCCAGCGCGCCGAGCAGGCGGCGCAGCAACGCGCCCAGCAGGCGGGCCAGCAAAGGGCGCAACGGGCAGCGCAGGAACGGGCGCAGCAGGCTACCCAGCAGCGGGCGCAACAGGCAGCCCAGCAGCGGGCGCAACAGGCAGCGCAACAGGCGGCCCAACAGCGGGCACAGCAGGCGGCTCAGCAACGGGCACAGCAGGCTGCCCAGCAGCGGGCGATGCAGGCGGCCCAACAGCGGGCGCAACAGGCTGCCCAACAGAGGGCGCAGCAGGCTGCCCAGCAGAGGGCGATGCAGGCCGCGCAACAGCGCGCCCGCGCCCCCCAGCAGAATCGGCAGGCCTGCGGTCGGCCCGGCACACCACCTTGTCGCTGATAGCGGCAAGCCGTGAAACCGCCAGCGGCGGCGCTCACAAGGTGATGTCGTGAACTAAGGAATAGTGCAGAATTTCCGGAAAGAGCCGGTTGTCACGATCTTTGTCCCCGGCCCGCAGATCAGCCGGCATTTCCTGGATCGGGGGCCAAACTGCGTTCCGGGATTCTTGAAACCAGGTCATGCGGCAAGCCGCTGGAAACATCATAAATCGAAGCAGCGGCGCGAAGTGGTTTGGAACGGATCAGGCGGGCTTATAAGGCGGCGTGGGCATTCGAGTGGCCAACCGGGATAGCCCAGTGATGACGATAATCGTCGTGACGTAGACGGACAGCTGCATATAGGTCGGCTGCTCGGTATAGCCTATGAGTGTATGGAGAATGCGTCCGGTGATGCTGCCCTCCGAGAGGATATTGGATGTATCCCAGGCTATGGCGTCGAACAGGGTAACAATCCCCGCGCTCTCGAGGAAGCCAACGGCCTGAGCCGCCATACCCGCGGCCAACAGCGTGACCATGATCCCCGTAACCCGGAAGATGTGCCGGGGAGGAATCCGCACGAGCCCATGGAATGTCAGGAAGCTGAGGAGGGCTCCAAGACACAGGCCCAATCCGCCGCCCAGGGCAAGATGCAGGGGGGCCTCGCTTCCGGTTACGAAGATCCCGTACAGGAACAACACGACCTCGGCTCCTTCTCGCAGGACAGCAATGCCGACGACAACGGCCAGCACCATCTGGCTGCGCGAACCGGAGGCTACGGACTTGCCGACGATGCGGAGTTCGTCCGCCAGTTCCCGGCCGTGCTGAGCCATCCAGACATTGTGCCAGGCGAGCATCAGAACCGCGATAGACAAGATGCCTGCATTCAGCAGTTCCTGACCGGAGCCTGAAAACGTCGCCGCAATCGAGCCGGTAAAAAGCGCCACTATGCAACTACCGGCTACGCCCGCGAGGATTCCGATGGTGATCCACAAGGCGCTGCCCGAAATGCCGCGCGTGACGGCAGCAACGATGCCGACCTCGATAATTTCCCGGAAGACAATGATCAATGCGGCCAACATGACCCATCCCTTACTCGGCGATGAAATAGCCCTTGGCCACGTCCTCATGGTACTCGTCCACGAAGAGAATCCGGCCGGCGGCCTTTGCCTTCACATTCGCGACGATCTTGCCACCACCCGGGACGACCTTCTCGATCTTCAGCGGTTTGGACTCGATCTCGGCAGGCGCGGCATTCAGGTTCTTGAATTTGACCACGATGGTCTGGCCGACGGGAACTTTGACCTCGCTGCGCGTGAACACCGTGCCCTTCAAGGTGATTTCTATGGTCTTCGTTTCATCGGCATGGGCCGATCCAATGACGGTTACAAGCGTTGCCACGGCGGCCAACAGGACACGGCGCATTCCCTAATCCCCTCTGCATTGAAGGGTCGCATCCTTCATCAGAAAGACAAGTAATCGTAAATTATAAATCTCTACTTTATAATTGATATAAATTCTATTACCGTATAAGCACGAGGAATCGACGAAACCAAACCATCAAACAGGACTCAATTATTATCTAGAATAATTCTATTTCTAAAGCGCAACTCTGCACGACGGTGCTGTTGACCAAATACCTCGACAGCAAAGCGAAGCCGGGCCAAATTCCGACCCTGACAGCCAGGGCTGCGCTGGATGCTTCGACGTTCCGCCCAACAGGTTTTCGATGCCCACGAAGAGACCCGACGAGATGGACGGCAAGGAACCCGGAACAGACCCTGTAGCGATAACCCGACAGGGCATTCCGGCCGGCATCTGGGCCCTCGGCTTCGTTTCGCTCCTGATGGATGTCTCGTCGGAGATGATCCATGCGCTGTTACCGGTCTACATGGTGACGGTGCTCGGCACCTCGGCGCTCGCCGTCGGCGTGATCGAGGGCATTGCCGAAGCCACCGCCTCGATCACCAAGGTGTTCTCCGGCGCGCTCAGCGACTGGCTCGGCAAGCGCAAACTCCTCGCGGCACTCGGTTACGGCCTAGCCGCCTGCACCAAGCCGATCTTTCCGCTGGCCCCCACCCTCGATTGGCTCATCCTGGCGCGCTTCATCGACCGCATCGGCAAGGGCATTCGCGGTGCGCCGCGGGACGCCCTGGTGGCCGACATCGCGCCGCCGCATCTACGTGGCGCGAGTTTCGGTCTTCGCCAGTCGCTCGATACGATCGGCGCGTTTCTCGGGCCGCTCCTCGCCATCGGGCTGATGTGGCTGACGGCCGATCATTTCCAGGCGGTGTTCTGGGTCGCCGTCATTCCTGCCGTCCTGTCCGTCGGCTTGCTTCTGGTCGCCGTAAAGGAGCCGGACCGACCGAAGGCGCAGCGCCGCGTTCGCATGCCCCTGCACCGCGATGAACTGGCCCGCCTGGGCGCGACCTATTGGTGGATCGTCGCGATTGCGGCGCTCTTCACGCTTGCTCGCTTCAGTGAAGCCTTCCTGGTTCTGCGTGCGCAGTCGATCGGGTTGCCGCTGGCATCGGTTCCGATCGTCCTGGTGATCATGAGCCTCGCCTATTCGCTGTCCGCCTATCCGGTCGGCGTCCTGTCCGATCGCGTGAATCGCCTGACGCTTCTGGCTCTTGGCCTCGTTCTTCTCGTTTTGGCCGATCTCGTTCTGGCCTTTGCGACGGACATCATTGGGCTTGCGGGTGGCGTCGTGCTCTGGGGCCTCCACATGGGGTTCACGCAAGGCTTGCTGGCAACCCTCGTTGCCGAGGCGGCCCCTGCGGAACTGCGCGGCACCGCGTTCGGCATGTTCAATCTGATGACCGGAGTTGCCCTGCTCGTTGCAAGCATTGTCGCCGGGTTGCTCTGGGACATGGCCGGGCCACGAGGGACATTCCTGGCGGGGGCGGCTTTCGCCATGCTAACGCTCGCCGGATTGTCCGCCATTCGCGGCCGGTTGAGAGGGAGGGCGAATGCCTGAACACGCGCCCCGCCATGCCGCCGACCTGCCAATGTCGGCCCTGCGGAACACATCAAAGACACTGACGCTGGAGTGACAACCCGGGAGTTCCAAATGTATCAACTCGACGCGGCTGTGACGCGTGCAATCAACGGCTTGGCCGGACACAGCGCAGCCATCGATTTCCTGATGATCTGGGTGTCCACCATCGGCATCCCGGTGCTCGTGCTGGCCGTCGCGGTGCAATGGTGGCGACGAAGCGACAGGCCGCACACGCGCCATGTTCTCGTTGCCGCCGGGCTTTCCTTCCTTGCCGGGCTCGCGCTTAATCAGATCATCCTGCTCCTCGTACATCGGATGCGGCCCTATGATGGCGGCGTCACCCATCTCCTGATCGCCCCCAGCGCCGATCCCTCATTCCCGTCCGACCATGCAACGGCGAGCTTCGCCATCGCGGCGGCGTTCCTCGTGCACGGCATGCGGCGCGCCGGGCTTGGCTTCCTCGCCGCCGCTGCCCTCGTCGCCTTCTCGCGCGTCTATCTTGGAACCCATTATGCCGGCGACGTTCTGGGTGGGGCCATGACCGGAATCATCGCCGCCATCATTGTCCGCATGGCCTATCGGGAAAACACGCGCTTCGACCGTTTCATTACCGGTATTCTATAAGACGTGGCCTGCCACTCGTCATAGCCTCCGCATCGACCTGTGATTTAACGCCTTGCCGGCAGCCCTGATTTTCTCACCGCTGGGAAAGTTCGGGAACCGTTCCTTTGTGAAGGATGGGCGGATGCTTTGCGCAGGCTCCACCCTGGAGAGGGTATCCATACGTTCTGGGATTATTTCCGGAACGCCTGGAGACGCGACGCCGAGCTTCGGACCGACCACTTCCTTTAGCGCCAGCCGCCTTCAAGCAGTTGGCGTCAATCCCCACATTCACGGCTGGGAGAAGGCGAATGACCACGCCCCCGTCTGGATCGAGCGTGCGGGGGGGGGGAGGAGAATGACGATGGACAATCCGTTCGACCTTGGCCGGTTCAGGATCGCACAGGATCCGGTCTTCGAGACTGCGATTGCCGAATTGCGCGCCGGGCGCAAACACAGCCATTGGATGTGGTTCATCTTCCCCCAGTTGCGAGGACTCGGCCGCTCACCGACCGCGCATTTCTACGGGATCTCGTCGCTTGCCGAAGCTCGCGCCTATCTCGCTGACCCGGTTCTGGGAGACCGATTGCGCATGGCGACCGAGGCGGCGGTCGGGGTGGAGGGAGGCTCGGTGAACGCGATATTTGGCTCGCCGGATGATCTCAAATTCCACTCTTCGATGACATTGTTCGGCGAGGCTGCCGGCTCATCGGATTCTCCTTTCCAGAGGGCGCTCGAACGCTATTTCGACGGCAAGCCTGACGACGGCACGCTCGCGCGGCTCAGCGACCAGCCATTGCCCTGATCGCCAATGCTGCTGCGCTATCGGCTTCGCAGGAGCGAATCCCGCCAGCACGCATTCTGCTCTTACCCGCCCCGGGGGCTCTCGGGCATTCCGCCAGTTCTGCCGCAATTACCGAAACGGGGCCGGGAGCAGACGGTCCGGTTTCGGCTGGGATTTTCGGCAAGCTGCCGTTCGCCGGCAGGCTACACTCGAGGCAGGTGCCGACGCCAATGCAGACAATCGTGTTGACAGCAGAATTTCCCAATAACTGCCACAAGCCCCCGGAGAATGTCATTCTTGCTGACTTCCCATCCGACTACGGTTTGGCGGCGAATTTTGGCGCGGTTTTTTGACGGTTTTAGGCTTGGCAGGTTTCGGCTCGGGCTGAGAGCGAAACAAATCGAGGACGACAACGTCAATCGGTTTCTTGAGATCCTCCGGCATGTGTTTGAGGATTGCGTTCCGCAGTTCAGAGGCACTTTTAATGGTTGCGTCCACCTTTCCCGCAACAGGCTCACCGTTGCCAAACCAGAAGACCAGATAGATGCCTTGGCCTGACGCATTGGGGTGGACGGAATAGCGCTCACTCAACTGCGCTGCTGCGGCTGTGAAAAGCTGAGCGTGCCACTGCCCCTTCGCCTCCACGACGAGAAGTGGATTGGTGCCCGACACCGAGGCGGTGGCAGTGAAGTCCGACCTATTACCCTCTGCCATGTGATGTTCGATCACGACAGGAATTCCGAGCGCTGTCAGGCGGGCACGGACCATGTCAACAACGCGGTTACGCGCCGTGTTTTCATTTACGTGTCTTCCGCCATCGTAAAAGGTGTCCAGCGGGTCTGTGTCTAGGCCCTTCAAATCGACCTGAACGCCGCTTAGTATTTCAACCATGAGCGCACGCAGGTCTTCGACGCTGGCCACGGCATTGCTATCCAGCAGCTCGGAAACGCTCTCAAATGAGGGGGGTCGGAAGTCAGCAAGGGCCGCTTCGCGCATCGCATCAGTTCGCAGGCTCAACAAGACTGGCCCATAGTCTTCAAATCGCTTATCTTCGAGAAGCCGATTGAGCACGGGAAGCCTTCTGCCCGGTATGTCCGAGGCGATACGCCAAACAACGTCACGAAGAAACCGGTAGGCGGCCTCGTTGTCTGGGTCGCCAGTGCCGTAGCTGCTGGGCAAGTGGACCTTGGGCCAGGCCTCAGCAAACGCGTCCAGTATGCTGAAGATTGCCTCGGCAGAAAGCGGGGGTATGTGGTCACTTTCGTGCCCACCAAACCGACCGGCGCAATCCGCAATAGCGATGATTGACTTGGGGTCCTGCCGCAACTCGGCCATGGCTTCGCCGCGTCGTGCGGTGGAGAAGAAAAACGCGTTAAGTGCCCAAAAGCGGTGACGGTGCTCAGCGATCTGCCGCTCAGGACTATCGGCGTTTAGCATCGGCAGCGGTTCGTCGAAGCCCTTGTCTATCAGCGCCTCAAGCTGCTTTCGGTCACCATGCTTTGCAGCCATTGCAAACAGACTGTGTTGGGCACTCATTGGCATGCCTGGGTAACGCTGCAGCCATTCGAGGGGCAACGTGTCGCGCAGGCTATGGAAGATTTGCTTGCGCTCCAACCACTCCACGTTTGTTGACGTGTCATTTTTAGATTCGAGTGGAGGCTCAATATAAGCGCGCGCAAACGCCAGCACCGAGCCGGCCCCCGAAAACACCAAGCGATTCAGCTCCGCCTCTATGGCGTATAGCTCCTCCTCGCTTTCGATTGCCGGATAGGAGGCGAATTCTGTCACGACAGCGCGAAGTATCTCCGGTTTGAGCTCGTCGAGCGGTTCATTGGCGCGGAAGCGGACTAGGCAGTGCGCAAAAAGCACTTCTGCAATGTTGGCCCCTTTGCGCTGCGAGAGTTCCTCTAAGTTTGGAACATGCGGCGTGAGTAATGGAATGCAATTGCGCAATGCCCGTAGCGGCGTATCGCCGTAGTCCGGATTCGTGAGCTTTTCCGGTTCGAACAGGTACTGGTTGGCGAATTCCGCGAGCCATCCCCAATGCTCCCCGGCCTCAATTTGCGCCCGGTTCACGATAAGATGTCCCCGGTTGTGTTCAATGGCCTCCGCCTCACGACGCTCAAATCGCTTTCGCCGCGACCGAAACTTAAAGCGCCGTTCGTCGTCGTTTCTTTTAGTCGATCTGTCGAACTGGGCCCACACTCGCAGGAAGCGCGAATCGCTGTTGGCTTGCGTCCTCATCAGAGTTCGTAGCGGATTTGCGCGGCTTTGCTCGTCATAAATGTTGTGCCGCGCCCAGAGGGCGGACCACACATCGACCAAGCCCTGATGAAAGGCATACTCCGCAAGCGAAATCAGATCGGTTGCGTGGAATCGGATGCCGGAATGTATATTGGACTGAAAGAAGCGATTGACAGTCTCTCGCGCCTGTTTGCCGTTCAGACCATATATAGCCAACCGCTGTATCGCCTGACGCAAGTCTGAGTTTTCGCTCAAGAACTTTACAGCTGGGCTATCGTCGCGGGGTCGGTGATTGTGAAAAATGAGGGCGCGTGTCCACCCCCAAACCTGCGCCGCGTCGAGATTGCTCGCTTCCGACAGATGATGATCGAGAAGAAATCCGACTATCTTGCTGATCCCGGGTCGGCACGTGCACTGAAACTCGTATTTTGGATTGCAGCTGCAGGCCAAACCGGTCGTCAGTTGGTTCAGGGCCTCGGCCGTGAATTGCTGGTCCAGGGATTCGACCATCATCTTGATGAAGTAACGAGAGCCGCTATTCGGGTCTCGGGCCCCGTCTTTCTTCGGGTACAGTTCGGATAGTTTACGAAGCAGGTCTACCATACGAGAGGGCTCGAATTTTTCCGAGCTGAACGAGCGGACAGCAGTCGCTGCTAGTTCGAGCGAAACTGGCGAGTTCTCTGATAGAAGCGCTGGCATATCGCGACGCGGATCAAACTGTGCGTCCTCCAGCAGCAGGGAATACGCCGCCTTGCGAACATAGCGACGTGAGGCGCCGTCTAGGGCAAGCGTGCGCAGTTCACCCGCGAATTGCCCGGCGGCGTGAGAAGAAGACAGAAGCTCCAAAATAAGGTCTCGAAGCGGACTATCGACTGGTGCAGGAGACAACAGGACCGCGACATCGCCCATGATGTCGGCAGTGAAAAATGCACCGACGTTGAACTGCCGCCAAGCATCGCTTCGCCGGAAAAGCGGGTTGGTATCCGCGAGCTGGCTCAGGGTCTTCAGCAAGGTCTTTTTGGAGCCTGTCGCGAATTCAGACGGATCACCGTTCGCGACTACAGCGTAAGGATCGAGTTCGATCAACTGGCGCTGTGTCGATCCTTGTGCAAGGGTGGCCATCCATCCGAGCATACCCCTCAATTCGGTTCGGACCGTTCCTTTGGGCGCGATGATCGCCAGCACCCGCGCTAGGGACAATCGGTCGGCAGGATCATCGATCCGACTGACAAGATACCTGGCGGCGCAGTATTCAGCGACAATGCGGTGGGTCGGTTCGTGTAATCCTGGATCGTAAGAAGGCTTTAGAAGACGGGTATCAGCAAGATAGCGCGCGTTCTGAGGAGTGTCTGCGACGAGCGACCGAAGGTAAGGGTATTCGCTCGAAGGAAGTCCTTCGCTAGCACTGACGCCAGTGCTTCCCGAAAGCATTAGCTTAGCAAAGACCTCACACGCCATCTCGACGATTTCGGCATCGGGTGGGCGGATCGATCGCCTCAAGAGCGGGTTCGCTTCGTGGGCCAATCGGCGCACGGCGTCCAGGTAAATTGCCTTCTTCGATACGAAATGCCGGCCACTCTCGATATAGGCTTCACCGAACAGCAACAGGAACTGCGGGTTTCCGAGAAGGGCATCCAGCTCAAAACGCGCGCACTCGGCTGCGAACGCATCGAAGCTTTCTGCGGGAAAGTTGGCGGTGAAAAGCTGCCGCTGCTCCGATTGCGTGAAGGCCTTCAGTTGAACGACAATAGGATCGGCCTTAAAATAGCCTTTTACATGCTCGGTTTCGGCAGTGTCCCACTCGCTAGAGCGGCCCGCGAAGATAACTGTGCCTGCGCCAAGTTCACTGGCTTTGACGATGATGCCTTCAACGCCTAGGGGGTCTACGCGCGCGACTTCATCCATCGCGTCGATAACAAGGGCTTGGAGAGGCGACCCAAGTGTCTTGTTGCGGAAGACGCTCGCCCTGATAGGACTGACGTTCAATAGCTGGCCGAGTTGTGAAAGAAGCTCGGTTTTTCCCGCGCCGGGTTCCGCAAGGACGACGAACAGCGAGCCCGTGCGGAGTAGCTGCTCCTCACTATAGCTTCGTTCGCCAACAACCAGCTCTCTGGGGATGTATAAGTCGCTCACAGAGGAACTGTAGCGATTTTTCACTGCCCCTGCCACTATTTGAAAGGGCGCATCAACAACTTACTCTGCTGGGAAATCTCGAAATCGCCGAAAAGCACCCTACTTTTGTTGCGGTGCGAGAATGACTACTAGATTGATCGGCAGATTCAGCATGAGACATGAGGGCCAACAAGCAGATCGAACAGGAGGGGCGCTCTCGACGATGAAGCGTCTCATGGACTCTAGGCGTCCTTAGCTTCACCGGGAATAATGTCTGCTACCCATGCTTTTCGGTAGGATAGCGGACGGTCCGTGTTCCACCCCATCGCGGCCGCTGTCGTCTGCCCGGCCGGCGGGAGCCCGCGCATGGCGAATAGGGGGCCGACAGCGGACTGACTGGTTCCAGGTACGAGCCCAAAGGAGCCGCCATTCATTGAGCGTATGGTGGTGCAGTGAAGACCCGTTAGTCACTATCAAACTTTTCCCTGCTGCTCCCATGTCCGGATGCTCGTACATCCTCAACGTGCGGTTTTCTGAGGGCCACAAGCACAATCGAGAAGACAGGACGTCATCGAGGCCGCCCTCGATCGCCTGTAGGCGCGCTTTGCTCTTATGACCTTCGAACACATCGCGCGGACGGCAGGCGGTAGCAGGCTCTTGTTTCCATCGACGCGCTAATCGGCTTTGGTCGTACCAACACGCGTGCTAACCCTTGAAGCGCTTACGCCTCTGTTTACGGGACTTCGAAATAGCTTGCGGCAAATCATCACTAGAATCGCAGACTGGCTTCGCCACTCGAACAAGGTGGTCGAAGCACAATCAAAATTCATCGATCTTGCCCCAACCGAGAAGGCGGACGAGGCGGGAGTGTATTCCGATGCGCTTCTGTACGCGATGGGCAACCCCAGAGTTTCGAATATCGCGCTGACCGGCCCTTACGGTTCGGGGAAAAGCAGCATCATCAAGTCCTTCCTGAAGGAATACCGACATCCTGTTCTGCAAATATCGCTCGCAGCATTCCTTCCTGAGGCGACCGCCTCAGGCGGTGGTGTGAGCAAGCAGGAGATCGAGCGAAGCATCCTCCAACAGATGCTCTACGGCGCGGATGCGAACCAGTTGCCGCTCTCGCGGTTCAAGCGAATTAAGTCGCCCGGCAGATGGTCGATCTTGCTGTCCTTGTACGCGACCCTTGGCGTCGTCGCCTGCTGGCACCTCTTGCAAAAGCGCGCCGACATCGTTGATGGCAAGTTCTTCTTGCCTTTTGCCGTAAGTAATTGGCCGAATTTCCTGTGGTTTGCAGTGGGGGCATCGTTCCTTTGGTTGATGGTCTATCAGGCCTATAAGGCCAGCTTCGGCTTCTCCCTCAAGAGTATCTCGCTTAAAGATATCGAAATTACGCCTGCGGCGGCCAGCCAGGAGTCGATCCTAAACCGACACCTGGACGAAATTATCTATTTCTTTCAGTCGACGAAGTATGATCTCGTTATAATTGAGGATTTGGACAGATTCAACAATTCAGAGATTTTCGTCACTCTTCGAGAGATAAACAGCCTCGTCAACGAAAACGCCGGGGTGAAAAGATCAATACGCTTTCTTTATGCGTTGCGCGACGACATGTTCGCGAACACGGACCGAACAAAATTCTTTGAATTCATCATTCCCGTAGTGCCTATCATCAATAGCTCAAACTCGATCGATAAGGTTCTGGAGCAAGGGAAGCGGCTTTCATTGGACAGTCGGCTTGACCGCCAGTTTCTGCGTGAGGTGTCGCGCTATCTGAATGATCTGAGGCTGATCCAGAATATTTTCAACGAATACGCTATCTATGTCGCCAATCTGGAAACCGATGATGACAACGTGTTGGACACGAACAAGCTCCTGGCGGTCCTGATATATAAGAATGTCTTCCCGAGAGATTTCGAGAGCCTGCATGGCGGCAAGGGTAATCTCGCGCAGATTCTCGGCCGGCATGACGATTTCATTGCGGCCGGCGAAGCGAGATATAAGGCCGAGATTGAGCAAATTGAGCATGAAATTGATGTTGCTGAACGACAGGTCCCATCCGACCTGCTGGATTTGCGTCGAATTTACGCGATGGCGTTCGTTGAGAAACTACCAGCCCATGCGAAGCACATCTTCCATAATGGGCAGAGTTTGATCGAAATTGGCGCTCTCGCAAAGAATGAAGGTTTCGACCAGATCATTAATAGCCAAACTATTATGTATAGAGATGCCAACGGATATCAGCACAATATCAACATTTCCGGTTTGCAAGCCGAGGTCGATAGCCTGAGAACGTTCGGGCAACGCAAGGAAGAGGTTGAACAGCGGGCCGCTGAGTCTAGGAGCTCTGCCTCTAAGAGGTTGCGAGTGTTGCGGGCGAAAATCGCTACCCTGCGCTCCGCCAAGTTTAATGAGGTTGCCCGGCTCAACTCAAAGGAGCTGGACAATCTGTTCAATGCGTTTGGCGAAAAAAGCGAGCTCGCTCGCTTTCTGATACTAGAAGGTCATCTCGATGACACCTATTATCAGTATACGTCACTTTTCCATGCGGGTCGACTGTCGCCCAACGATAACAAATTCCTCATCCAGATACGCGGCTTCATAAACCCGGATCCCAACTTTCCAATCGACAATGCGAAGGAAGTCGTGGCGGCGATGCGTGACGAGGATTTCCGTCAGCACTACGTCCTCAACGTCAAAATCATCGATTGCTTGCTAGGTGACGAACCTACCTATGCTGGGCAGATTGCCAAAATGTTTGAGTATATGGCTTCAGAATTTGAGAATTGCGGTGCGTTCTTCACGAGTTATTACGTCACAGGTGCCGAGGTGCCCAAGTTGGTTGCCGGGCTGCGCGCGGCATGGTCAGGCTTCGTTCCAGCTGCTCTCGACAATCCCGAACATCTTTCCCACGTTGGACAGATCATCGCCCATTTGCCTGAGCCGGCCCTCAAAGCGCTGCCGGGCGCGTATCCCGAGATCTCGCCATTCGTCTCCGAGAATCTGGCTGAGATCCTTGCACTTGGAATCGACTTCGATCCGTCCCGTCTCAAGCCCCTTGGGATCGAGCTGGAGGACCTTGCCCGTATAGAGGGCTTTCCCGGGATTGCTCGTTTCCTCTTCGAAGAGGGCTTCTACACGCTCACCGTCGCGAATCTGGAGTTTATCTTTCGGGCGGTTCTGGGAGTTGGCGATCTCCAGCCCTTGCGCATCCAGAATTACACGACGGTCACCGGCGTCGGCAATGCGGTTCTGAGTTCAAGGATCGAGCGCGGCTTCGAAGACTATCTGAAGAACGTGCTCTTACGCCTGGAGGGCAACTCGCACGAGAGCGTTGCCGCCATTCTCGCCATTCTCGCTCGAAACGATGCCGACTTTGACGATCTGGGTACCTTTCTCGGAAGGCAGTCGGCGACCATCCCTTCCCTCGACGACGTGCCGGTCCGTTTCCATCCCCTCGTTTTCCAGTTGGCCAGAATCGAGGCGACATGGGCGAATTGCCTCGCATTCATAGACAGCGAGGTTTTCGATGCGGCAATCCTCACCGGCTTTCTGGACACAAAGACAGCACTGGCGGCGCTTCCACAGCAGGCTATTCCCGATGACGATAAAGCAGCTGCCCTGCGCCAATTCCTGATCGGCAACGACGCCCTGCATGACGCCACGTATCGAACCTATGTCAAAGAGCTACCAAAGACTTTCAAGAAATTTCCGAGTGATCTTGGTCCCGGCAAATTGCGGATATTGATCGAGGAAGCGAGGGTCAATTTCACGAAAGAAAATGTGGACACGCTTCAAGAGCAAATCGATCTTCAAGTCCTCTTCGTGGTCAGGAACATCGAGACCTATTTGAAGGACGAGGCGACGTTCGCGCTCAAAGACGATTTCCGTGAGATGCTCCTTGTCCAGGATATCGGTGACGCCCGTAAACTGGCGATCATCCGGTCAATGGATCTTACCTTGCTCGGCGGCCTGCCATCACGGGCGGGCAAAGTGGGGGCGATCCTTGATAGGACAGGAGCGGATGCGAGCGCTCTGGATACCGAAGCCGCGCGCGCGGTCATCCTGAACTCGGCACCGATTCAGGTCCAGATTTCACTGTTCAACAAGTGCCAGAAAGTCTTGAGCAACAGTGAGGTACGCGAGATCCTCGCCGCCTTCCCAGAACCATTCTCCGAGATTAAGACCGGCTATTATACCCCGAGGATCGATAAAACGGACATCAACATCGAACTTGTGAAGTGGCTCGATGAGCGCAACATAATTTCGTCGTGGGGTGACACGTTCTTCGGTGATGAGATCCGCATCAACCTCTACCGCCGTGACACTAGCTCCTAAGCTTTATGGACAAAGATGGAGGTGACGCACTGCCAGGCATTCATCGTCGCCTCGGCAAATGGCCGCTTTCGATCGATCGGGACGTGACCGCAATGGGGGCGCAAAGCCGACGTCACTGATGGGCAGCACAAGCTTCTGCTTTGGCTCAAGACCAGTCGTGCTTTTTTGCCTCGGGGCCGTTCGAAACCATTTCTTAACGGAACGACGTTCAGCCTCGCCCCCTGCGCACCGAGGGCACGAACTTCAAGCAAAGCCAGTCACGTTGGCAACATTCGGAAATGATTTCTGAAACGGAATCCCGCACGCCAAAGCGTCTTCACAAGCTCATCGCTTCCGCGACTGCGGTGCATCCGATTGACGCTAGGGTAATAGTGCTGTAGACACGCATGTATCGTCATCTATATCGCCGATTCCGCGATGCTATTTAACTGACGGAGATTTGTCTTCTATTGTCGAAGAGTCCCTCCCTCTCCGCCAGCAATCTCGGCAGCGAATTGAAGTTGCCGCACTTTTATTCGACTCTTCGAGCCGGGCATACAAAACGAACTGCAAATTGAGCAAGGCTGGCTTATCGTGGAGCCGGCCGAGTCGCCGCGGCGTGATGGGTCGATAATCCAGAACGACTTTGGCACCTTGTTTTTAGTGATCGAGGATGGCTTGCCTGATGGCCTTTCTTCGGCGATGCGGCGCCGTCGATGATCAACCAGGCACTGTCGTCGCCAACCAGTCCATCCGCTGTGGCGAGAAGCATTGCTTCGCGCGGGACTGCATCCCGAACGCCGCCGATGACATGATGAAGCTGGACATCGACCGCGCCGCACCGCCGCAATCCGCCTCATATTGTCAGGCACATTCCGAACACAGGAATAGTCGAAGCGTGGAATCGAAAGCCGTTTGAGCTCTCGGCAATATCATACGATATTGTTATATATTATCAATAATTATAAATTTTCACCAGAAAGGCTTTTCTCGTAAATATACAGCATGAATAAAATTTATATAGACCTATATCTCTATAATATATTCTATGATTTGATTGAAATCTTCTCGTGATGAGCACATTTGATCCTGCCCATCGCTAAATTGCCGCCTGCCCTCGCCGCAAACCAGAACATCATACCAAGCACAGACAGAGGCAGGGACATGACGCATCTCGAGCCGACCATCGGGCCGAACGCCGTGCGGATCGAGAAAGACCAGCGCCTGCCGCATGTCGCGCGGATCGTGATCGACAACCCGCCGGTCAATGCCGGGTCGCGCGCTGTACGGATAGGCCTGCTCGCCGCGATCACGACGATCTCGAACGATCCCGGCGTCACGGCAGCCATCCTGATCGGCGCCGGCACAAGCTTCATCGCAGGGTCCGATCTCCGGGAATTCGGCGCACCTCTTGCCGAGCCGCAACTGCCCGCCGTCATCGCGGCGATCGAGGCTTGCCCGAAACCGATTGTCGCGGCGATCCACGGCGCGGCACTCGGCGGCGGCTACGAAGTCGCGCTCGGTTGCGATGCGCGCATCGCGACACCCGACGCCGTCATGGGTCTGCCAGAAGTCACGCTCGGCATGATGCCCGGCGCCGGTGGCTCGGTGCGGTTGCTCCGGCTCGTCGATGGCGCCAACGCAGCCGAGATCATTCTCAGCGGCCGCCGTATCGGTGCGCGCGAGGCGCGCGATGCCGGGCTGATCGACGCGATCGCCAGCGGCGATCTGGCGGAATTCGCAGCCGACTTCGCCGCAAGACATCGCGTCGGGAAACGCCGGCTGCGCGACCGGCCGCCGGTCGCCACCGACATGGCGGCAATGACGACGGCAGCCGACGCGCTGATGCGCAAATGCAAAAGCCGCCAAGCGGCGCGCGAAGCCGTGGCCGCGATCCGCCGTGCGCTGACCGAACCGTTCGACAGCGCGCTTGCGGCGGAGCGCGCCGCGTTCCAGCGGCTCCGCACAGGGGATGATGCCCGGGCCCTGCGCCACCTTTTCTTTGCCGAAAGGCTGTCCGGGAAGGTGCCTCCGGCGGGCTCGCTGCCGCAGGTCGCGACGGTGACGGTGATCGGCGCCGGCACGATGGGCAGCGGCATCGCCAGCGCTTTCCTGTCGGCCGGCTTTTCGGTCACGCTGGTCGATTCCAACGAAAAGGCGGTTCAGGACGGGCAGCAGCGCATCGCGGCAATCGACGAGGCAGCGTTCAAGGCTGGGCGATTGAGCGCCGACGAGAGACGCGCCCGCGCCGCGCGCCTGCTGGCCGCCCGCGACCTTGCCAGCGCCGGCGATGCCGATCTCATCGTCGAGGCGGTGTTCGAGGACATGGCCGTCAAGACGGAGTTGATGGCACAACTCGATCGCCTCGCCCGCCCCGATGCCGTCCTGGCCTCGAACACGTCCTATCTCGACCTCGATGCCATCGCCGCGGCCACGACGAGACCAGACAGGGTGGTCGGGCTGCACTTCTTCAGCCCCGCTCATGTCATGCGCCTCGTCGAGGTCGTGCGAGGCCGTCATACCGCACCCGAAGTGCTGGCCGCGACCGTGTCGGTCGCGCGGCGCCTCGGCAAGCTGCCCGTGATCGCACGCGTCGGCGAAGGCTTCATCGGCAACCGCATCCATGCGGCCTATCGCCGGCAATGCGAAGCCATGCTGGAAAACGGCACCATGCCGGAAGCGGTCGATGCCGCACTGACCGGGTTCGGCTTCGCGATGGGCCCTTTCGCTGCCTGGGATCTGGCCGGGCTCGATATCGCGTGGCGCACGCGCCAGCGCCTGGCGGAAGTCGGCGACAGGCGCGAACAGCACGCGCCGTTTCTCGATCTGCTGTGTCGGGGCGGGCGGCTCGGCTGCAAGACCGGCGCGGGCTGGTATCGCTATCCGGACGGCTGGCGATCGAAAGCATCGGACCCGTTCGTGCATTCGCTCATCGCCGACCACGCCCGGGCGGCGGATCGACCGGCGCTTCCCCTCGCTGATGCCGACATCGTCAGCCAGGCACTGGCCGCGATCGTCAACGAGGCCTCGCTCGTGCTGCAGGAGGGCATAGCGGAGCGCGCCTCCGACATCGACCTCGTCCTGGTCAACGGCTATGGCTTCCCGGCGGTAAAAGGCGGGCCGCTGTTCTGGGCGAGCCGGCGGCCACGCGACGTGATCCATGCCGCCATTGATCGCGCCGCTTCGGCGATCGGCCCCGGCTTCCGGCGCGGCGCCGTCGACCAGACGCTCGACGCGCTGGCCTGAGCGCCGCGTCAGGCCGCGGGCACCAGCGGGAAGCGCTCCGGCCGGAACGGCGCCATATCGATCGGCGCCGGCCTGCCGCCTGCAAGCGCTGCGACCAGCGTGGCGGTCACACCGGCCAGCGTCAGGCCGAGATGGCCATGGCCATAGGCCAGGATGAGCCGCTTGTTGCCCGGAACGGGACCGATAACGGGCAGGCCATCAGGCGTTGCCGAACGGTCGCCATGCCAGCGTCCGGCGCCTTCCGTACTGGCGCCGAACATCTCCCGGGCAAATGCAAGCTGGCGCTCGACATGGCGATAATCCGGCGGGGTTTGCGCATCGGTGAATTCCGCCGTCGATGTCAGGCGCAGGCCGCCACGCATCGACGCGGCCACCATCTTCTGCCTGGCGAAGCTCACCGGACGGGAGAGGGTTACGCCGGCATGCGGTAGCGTGACGCTATAGCCGCGCTCCGGCGAATGCGGCACATCGAGCCCTAACCGCGCGACGAACCGCGCCGAACGCGGCCCCGCCGCGACCACGACGAGACTGGCGCAAAGCCGTTCGCCGCCGGCCTCGACGACGAAGCTTCCATCGTCCAGACAGGCAATCGCGTCGGCAGCCTCGTTCCGCAGCACGGCACCCTCGGCCAACGCCGCATCGCCGACGGCGCGCAGGAGACCATCGAGATCGGGCACCTGAACGATGTCAGGCAAGAGCGCGGCGCGCCGAAAGCGCTTCGGCAGCCCCGGCTCGAGCCTGTGAAGCGCGGCCCCGTCCAACTCCTCCACGGCGATGCCGGCACGCCTGCGCGCATCGCGCTCCCCGCTCGTCCGCTGGAAATCATCCTCCGTCTCGTAGACATACAGCCAGCCGCGCTTGTGCATGAAAGCAGCGAAAGTTGTCTCTCCGAGCAATGTTTTCATGTGCGGAATTGCGAGCGGCAAAAGCGCCTGCAAGACAGCGCCCGCAACTGCGGCGCGCGGCGGCGCGGCCGATGCGGCGAGCGCGGAGAACCACGGCAGCAAGGCCGGCAGGGAGGCTTTGTCAATCACCGGGGAGTCAAGGCTGTCGCGCGACGCAGCCGCCAGGAACTGCCGTACTGCTCCCTCGGTGGCCGCCGGAAAAATGTGCCCGGTCGCAAAAATACCGGCGGTGCCCTCGGTGCAACCGCGGCCGAACCCGGCCGGGTCGAGCATGGTGACCGCAAACCCGTCCCGCTGCAACTGAAGGGCGCAACAACTGCCCACGATACCTGCACCGATCACGATGGCCTTGGGCCTGTCTTGTCCTGTCACCGTTCACCTCGCCCACCGGCCGGCGGGAAGCCGGCGAAAACCCCGGCCGATCTTCGCGGATCGCCACCGGCGGTCAACCCGGTACAGCAAGGCAAGATTCAATGAATTATCATGATAGCCCAAGCAATACTCACACCTTGTTCTCGCAAACACCCTCTAGAATGCCGCGACTTGGAAACAAACATCCTTGGGGGCTGAGGTGGCATTTACAACGATCCAGGATATCGTTTGGGCGGCACGGCAGAAACTGTCGACGCCGATGTGGGAGTTCATCACCTACGGCACCGACTCCGACACCACCGTGTTGCGCAACCGGCAGGCATTCGACTCCCTCGCCTTCAGGCCCCGCATCATGCGCGACGTATCCGATATCGACATCGCGACGGAGATCATCGGCGAGCCCCTGCGCATGCCCGTGATGCTGTCGCCGGTCGGCGCCCTGCGGCGGATCGACCCGACCTCGACCGGCACGGTCGCCGCGGCACGGGCCGTTGCCGATTTCGGCGTGATGCAGGTCGTCAGCGGCGTCATCCCGGACTATGCCGAGATCCCCAAGGCTTCCGGAGCGCGGCTGGTTTACGCCATCCAGGGCGACATCGAACAGGCCTTCGCCGACGACCTGCCCGAGCGCGCAGTCGAGGCCGGCTACAGGGCAATCGCCTTCGTCAGCGAGGCGGCCTATTTCAGCCGCCGCGAGCGCGATATCACCAGCGGGCTGATCAGCGGCCGCAAGAGCCCGCAATCCTACGCCACATATTTGCGTGAGCGCCGCGCCGAGCGGGAAAGCGGCCCGATCGCCAACGACAAGGCGCTCAAATTCGACTGGAAGCTGCTCGAGAAAATCAAGCAGCGCTCGAAGCTGCCGTTATTCCTCAAAGGCGTGACGACCGGAGAAGATGCGGTACGCGCCCTCGATCACGGCGTGGATGTGCTTTACGTCTCCAATCACGGCGGCCGCGCGCTCGATCATTGCCGGGGCACCGCCGACGCGCTGGTCGAGGTGGTCGCCGCCGCCAGGGGCCGCGCCGATGTCATCGTCGACGGCGGCATCACGCGCGGCAGCGATATCGTCAAAGCGGTCGCGCGCGGCGCCAAGGCGGTGTGCATCGGCCGCCTGCAGGCCTGGGCCTTTGCCGCCGCCGCCGGCCCCGGCGTGCTGCGCATGCTCGAGATCCTCGAGGAGGAAATCGTGGTGACCATGGGCTTGCTCGGTGTTTCGAGCCTGGCCGAGTTGACGCCGGATCATCTTGTGCCCGCCGAGCCGGTTTATGCGCCTCACCCGCTCAACGCCTTCCCGATCGTCATGGAGCGGCTCCGACATCTTTGAGAACGGACGCGCTCGCAACATCCCTTCCCTTTGCGAATCCGAAGGATCTCCGATGCAGCTATTTTATTCCTCACGCTCGCCCTACGTCCGAAAAGTGATGATCGTGGCGCATGAGCTTGGACTTGCGGACCAGATCGAACTGCTCGATTGCGCGGCGCATTCCGTCCAGCGCGATCGCCGGATCATCGCGCATAATCCGCTCGGCCAGGTGCCGACGATGATGCTCGACGACAACACGATGCTCGCCGATAGCGGCGTGATCTGCGACTATCTGAATGCGCTGAAACAGGGATCGCTGTTTCCCGCCGGCGGAACCGCCCGCTGGCGCGCCCTGACCGACCAGGCGCTCGCCGACGGCATGATGGAAGCCTCGCTGCTCGCGCGTTACGAGCGCGGTGTGCGCCCGCCCGACAAACTCTGGCCCGACTGGCTCACGAGTCATCTCGACAAGATCGACACCTGCCTCCAGGCCTTCAACCACGCCGCGCCCCGTTTCGGTGAGCGCTTCGACATCGGCACGATATCGCTCGCCTGCGGTCTCGCCTATCTCGACCTGCGATTTCCGGAAATCGACTGGCGCACCGCCTACCCTAACCTTCGTCGTTGGCATGCCTCTTTCGAGGAAAGGCCGCCGCTCCAGGCAACCCGCCTTCACTAGCAAGATGAGCGAAGGTGAGCCAGGGCGCGGCAGAAACAGTCGCCGCCCATTGGCCTCAACTGTGCGCTGCCGAGGCCTTCGCCTCGCCGATCAGCCATTCGATAAAGCGCGATGAGGATGTGGGCATCATCGCGTTCTCGACATGGAGCAGGTAATAGGCGAGCGGGCGCGTCAACGGCGGCCCATAGGGCACGACAAGGCGCCCGGCGGCGATTTCCTCGCCCAGCAGTTCCAACTGGCCGATCGCCACCCCCAGGCCGTGCTGGGCGGCCTGATAGGTCAGCACGGAACTGCGGAAGTGGAGCGCACCCTTGGGGCTCGGCTCCTCGCCATTGATGCTTTGCAGCCAATCGATCCAGTCGCGGCGGCGATAGTCCGAATGGAGCAGCGGAAGGCGCGACAATTCCTCCACATCGCCGGTCAGGCCGCGGCTTTCCTTGAATTCCGGCGAACAGATCGGCGCGATGCGGTCCTCGAGAAGCTTCGTGGCGACGAAGCCGTGCCAATTCTCCTCGCCAAGCTGAATGATAATGTCGTTGCTGACCTGCGTGGGATCGGCGGGCTGGACCTCGGTCACGATATGAACCTCGATCTCCGGATGCAGTTTCCGGAGCAAGGGCAGGCGCGGCACGAGCCAGTAATGCGCGAAGGTCGGGTAGGTCCGGACCCTGACGACATTCCTGTTCTTGTTCTTGAGAAGCTGGTCGGTCGCCCTGGCGATCTTTTTGAGGGAGGGACTGATCGCCTCGAAATAGAAGCGCCCCTCATCCGTCAGCGTGATCTTTCCGCGGCGATGCACGAAGAGCTGTTCCTGGAGGTAGTCCTCCAGCACGTAGACTTGCCGGCTGACAGCCGCCTGCGTGATGAAAAGCTCCCTGCTCGCCTTTGTGACGCTGTTCAAGCGCGCGACAGCTTCGAAGACCTTCAGCGGATTCAAGGGTGGGAGTTTTTCTGCCATCCTGTCCTGACCTTTTCTTGAAATCTACCGGCGGCATGTCTTGCCTTTTTTGCCGGTGGGCGGCGCCTGTTGCCATCCCGACAACTGAACGCGGCACGCGAGTCTGTGCCACCGTCCCATTGTCACGGCCGCCGGCCTCCGGTCAAATGCGCTTATGCTCGTTGCCGGCCGGGAAGCGGAACGCTCCGGCACGGATCCATCGGCATCCGCGCGACGCTAACGCGTTGAAAGACCGCAAGGCCGCGCGGTTCGAGCATGCCACATCGGCCTGTTCGCTCATACCCGGCCAAAGCCAGGCAGGGCGCATAAGATCAATACCTCAGACTGACCCGTAGCATATAAATAGGCATTTTACCCTGGCATTGAAATAGCTACTCTTCCAACGTGTAGGACGCTTAGCGCAGTGCTTTGCATAACCAGATAAAAAATTTGCAGCACCGCATTAGAGAGGAGTGCCGAGGATGGAAAAGAACTGGAAAAACCGTAATACTCGAAGCCTTTTCAAGGTCGCGGCAAAGTATACCGGGCAAGCAAGCGCCCTCGCACTCTTGTTCGCCGGCATCCTGCCGCTGACTGCACAGGCGAAGGACCGCATAACGGTGGCGGTGTATACCGGGCCATGGGCGGTGGCGCAAAAAGCCTGCGTGCTCGATCCGTTTACCAAGGCCACCGGCATCGAGACCGTTTCCGAACCCGGCACCTCGCCCGTGACCTTCACCAAGCTTCGCCAGCAGAAGGACAACCCGTCGATCGACGTCGCCTGGATGGATGCGCCATTCTCCGCTTCTGCGTGGGACGAGGGCGTGGTCGAGGCCATCGACCCGAAGGCCATCCCCAACATGTCGAACCTGCTCGAGGGGGCGGTGTACCGGACGGACAAGAAGGAAATCTACGCCGTCGGCACGGGCTATCTGACCTATGCGATGCTCTACAACCCGACCGTGGTCAAGGAACCGCCGACCTCATGGTTCGATATCTGGAAACCTGACTATGCCGGCCGCGTGTTTGCTCCCGGACCGGGGCAGGCCCTGTTCGTGCCGTTCCTGATGGTTCTCAACAAGGCGCTTGGCGGCACCAACGCCAACTTCGAACCGGTGATGAAGAAGTTCAAGGAGCTCAAGCCCTCCTCGTATTACGATTCCACCGGCGTGTTGCAGGCCTCGATCCAGAGCGGCGAGGTCGTGATGGGCGTCACCTATCCGAGCATTGCCTGGCAGCTCGCGGACCAGGGCGTGAAGGTCGCCATCGCCTACCCCAAGGAGGGACTGCCGACCACCGAGATTCGCCTGCATCTCGTCAAGGGCACCAAGAACAAGGCGTTGGCCGAGAAGTTCATCAACTTCGCGTTGCAGCCGGAACCGCTCGACTGCCTGGCCGAGAAGATCTTCACCGGGCCGCCGCTGAAGGACCCGAAACTATCCGAAGAGACCAAGAAGCGCATGCCTTGGGGCGCGAACGGCACCGCCAAGGATCTCGCCATCCCCGATTGGCGCGAGATCGCCTCCGTCCGCCAGCGCGTCACCGATATGTGGAACCGACAAGTCGTCGGGCGGTGAAGATGACACAAGAGGCAGGGATGCAGCGCAACGATACGCCGCGAGAGAATATCATCGAGATTCAGGACCTCGCCAAATTCTACGGATCGTTCAAGGCGCTGAAGGGCATATCGCTGGCGGTCCGGCAGGGAGAGTTCCTCTCCCTGCTCGGGCCGAGCGGCTGCGGCAAGACGACGTTGCTGCGCATCATCGCAGGCTTTCAGACCGCCAATGCCGGCACGCTGCTCATTGACGGCAAATCGATGCAGGACGTGCCGCCGAACAAGCGCCCGGTCAACACGGTCTTCCAGAACTATGCCCTGTTTCCGCACATGACGGTGGCGGATAATGTCGCCTTCGGCCCGCGCCGCCGCGGCATCCAGAAAGCGGTGATCAAGCGCGAGGTCGAGGAAGCGCTCGCCATGGTCGGCATGGAAGCATTCGGCACGCGCTATCCCCGTGCGCTGTCCGGTGGGCAGCAGCAGCGCATCGCCCTCGCCCGCGCCATCATCAACCGTCCCCGCGTGCTGTTGCTCGATGAGCCCCTCGGTGCGCTCGACCTCAAGCTGCGCAAGCGCATGCAGGAAGAGCTCAAGCGCCTGCATGCCCAGCTCGGCATCACCTTCGTCTACGTCACGCATGACCAGGAAGAAGCCCTGGCGATGTCGGACCGCATCGCCGTGATGAGGGAAGGCGAGATGATCCAGCTCGGCTCCGGCGAAGAGATCTACCGTTATCCGCAATCGAGCTACGTCGCCGACTTTATCGGCGAGGCGAACCTGCTCGCCTGCCCGGTCGGCGCCGATGGCGCCCTGCGCATCGGCGCGCAAGGCGAGCCCCTGCCCTATACGGGCAAGGTGGCGGGCCGAGCGATCCTGATGATCCGCCCGGAAAACATCGCGCTCGGCGCGCCCCCGGACACCGACGAGACCGTCGCCCTACCGGCCCGCATCATCCAGACCACCTTTGTCGGCCAGTTCTGGCGCATCGCCGCCGAACTGGAAGGCGGGCAGCCGATCAACCTGCAGGTCAGGGAAAATCCACATGCCCATATCGGGCGGGACAAGGGCTGCACGAGGATCTGGTGGCGCACGTCGGCAGCCAGAGTGCTCGAGTCATGAGCAAGCAGGATAATGCCGCACCGGTCGGTGGCATCGCCATCAGCGATCGGCAGAGCTTCGCCCTGCTCGGCGGCGCGGTGCTGTTCATGCTGATCTTCTTCATCGGGCCGTTGCTGCTGGTGCTGTGGGCGAGTTTCAATCCGCAGAGCGGCGGGCACCTCGCCAACTACGCCGCCATCGCCTCGGACGACTATTACTGGGGCGTGCTTCTCAGCACGCTCAAGCTCGGGTTCTGGGTGACGCTGCTCTCGCTCATCCTGGGATACGTCATCGCCTATTACATGACCTTCCACGTCAAGAGCCAGTTCTGGAGCCGGATTCTCTACGTGGTGATTGTCCTGCCGCTCTTCACCAGCAGCATCGTGCGCTCATTCGGCTGGATCATCATGCTGGGCCGGAATGGCTTGATCAACGAAAGCCTGCTCTTCCTGCACCTGGCCGACAAGCCGCAGCAATTGCTCTATTCGAATGGCGGCGTGATCGTCAGCCTGACCTACGTGCTGGTGCCGTTCATGATTCTGACGCTCAGCAGCGCGCTCCAGAATATCAGCGCATCCCTCCACGAGGCGGCGCATGATCTCGGCGCGAGCAATCTCGTGACGTTTTTCAAGGTGACGCTGCCACTGAGCGTCCCCGGTGTCATCGCCGGCTCGCTCATCGTCTTCACGCTGGCCATCAGCGCCTATGTCACGCCGAGCGTGATGAGCGGCGGCCGCCAGATGGTGATGCCGAGCCTGATCTACGACTACTACATGGTGCAGTTCAATTTCAGCATGGGCGCGGCCCTGTCCATCGTCCTGCTCATCAGCACGCTTGGCCTGATCAGCGCGTATATGCTGCTGTTCCGCCACTACGCCGCCGGCGCGAGCCAGGGGAGGGTCACATGAGGCTTTCCGCCGGAAAATTCGGCAATGCCCTGCTCGCGATCGCCAGCTGGTGCGTGATCGTGTACCTGATGCTGCCGCTGATCGTGATCATCGGCGTCTCGCTGACCAGCGCCAACTTCATGACCTTTCCGCCGCACGGGCTGTCGCTCAAGTGGTATGCGAAGGTCATCAACAATCCCGTCTACATCGACGCGTTCTGGCTCAGCGTGGAGATTTCGGCGGTGGCGACCGCCGTGGCCCTGGTCCTCGGCGTACCGGCTGCGATGATCCTGGTCAGGAAGCAGTTCTTCGGCGCGCGCGCCATCAACGCGCTCTTTCTGTCGCCGCTGATCCTGCCGACCATCGTGCTCGGCGTCGCCGTGCTGCAATTCGCCTCCGCCATCGGGCTCGGACGCAGCTTCGCGACGCTGCTGATCGGCCATAGCGTGCTGATCATTCCCTATGTCATCCGATCGACGCTGGTATCGCTGGCCGGCTTCGACCTCTCGACCGAGGAAGCCGCGCAGGATCTCGGCGCCGGAAGCACCGCGACGATGTTCCTGATCACGCTGCCGCTGATCAAGCCGGGCGTGATCGCCGGCGGGCTGTTCGCCTTCATCATGTCGTGGATCAACGTCGAGGTCAGCATCTTCAGTTCATCCTCCGACCTGATGACCCTCCCCGTCCGGATTTTCGGCGAGGTGCAATCCAGCGTCGACCCGTCCATGGCCGCCGTCTCGGCGCTGACGATCTACCTCTCGGTGGTCGTGGTGCTCCTGCTCGACTTGTTCATCGGCCTGCGCCGCACCGGAATGACCTGACGCGGCCGCCGCACGCATGAACCGGCAAGACGCCCCCACTAAAAAGGCCAGCCAAGCCAAAAGGCCACCGCACAAAACGGAGAACACAGGATTATGGCCAATAAAGCAGATTTCGCCTGGATGGACGGCAAGATCGTGCCGTGGGAGCAGGCGACCGTCCACGTCGCGACCGATCTCGTGCTGCGCGGCGCCAATGTCTTCGAGGGCATGCGCGGCTACTGGAACGAGGATCTGAAGGAACTCTTCATCTTCAAGAATGCCGAGCATCTCAAGCGGCTGCGGCAGTCGGCGCGAATCATGCGCATGACGATCCCCTATTCCGATCAGGAACTGACCGACGCCTTCCTCGCGCTGATCAAGGCCAACAACTTCCAGGGCGGCATTCATTTTCGCCCGGTGGTGTATTTCGGCGAGGGCGAATCCAACGCCTACAAGCCCGAGGAAATCAGCACCGGCGTGTTCATCGTTGCCTTCGCGCGGCCGCACGCGAAATCCATCTTCGCCGGCGTGCATAGCTGCACCAGCACCTGGCGCCGCAATTCAGATCTTGCCGCCCCCTCGCGCGTCAAGGCGGGCGCCAACTACCACAATTCCCGCCTCGCCCATGTCGAGGCGCGCATCAACGGCTTCAGCTCGCCGATCATGCTGAACGAGCGCGGCAAGGTCTCCGAAGGGCCGGCCTCCTGCTTCATGATGGTGCGCGACGGCGTCGTGGTCACGCCGCCGGTCACCGCCGACATTCTCGAGAGCATCACGCGCGCCACGCTGATCGACCTGTGCCGCGCCGAACTGGGGCTCGAGGTCGTCGAGCGCGAGATCGACCGCTCCGAACTCTACATTGCCGACGAGGCTTTCTTCTGCGGCAGCGGCGCCGAGGTCACGCCGGTCGTCTCGCTCGACCATTACCCGTTCGGCGACGGCGAGGTCGGGCCGATCACCAAGCGGATCCAGACGCTGTATTTCGACGTCACGGGCGGGCGGGTGCCGAAGTACCGCCACTGGCTGCTGCCGGTCTATGGCCGTGGCTGACCTCGCCTCGCCAGCCGGAATGCAGCCCGTGACCTCCCGGAGGAAAACCCCATGAAGACCGTTCTCATGACCGGCGCCGCCGGACGCATCGGCAGCGCGTTGCGCACCGGCCTCGCCGACCGCTACGCCCTGCGCCTGCTCGATCGGCAGGTGATCACGGAACTCGGCCCCAACGAAAGCTTCGTCGCCGCCGACATTGCCGATATCGGCGCGATGGAACAGGCGATGAAGGGCGTCGATGCCGTCATCCACATGGCGGCCTCGGTCTCGCCCAATGGCTGGGACACCATGTTCGAGCCCAATTTCATCGGCACCTACAATATCTTCGAGGCGGCGCGGCGCCAGGGCGTCACGCGCGTCGTCTATGCGAGTTCGATCCACGCCCACGGCTTCTACCGGCGCGACCAGAAAGTCGGCGCCGATACTCCGCCACGACCGGATTCGATCTACGGCGTCTCGAAAGTCTTCGGCGAGGCGATCGGCCGGCTTTATGCCGACAAGCACGGGCTGGAAGTCGTGTGCCTGCGCATCGCCTCCTGCCTGCCGCGCCCGACGACGGCGCGCCATCTCGCGACCTGGCTCAGTCATGACGATTGCGTCCGTCTCGTCGCCGCGGCGATCGAGGCGAAGAACGTGCATTTCGAGGTCGTCTACGGCGTGTCGCGCAATACGCGCCAAATCTATTTCGACCCGAACCGCCTGCGCATCGGCTACCAGCCGCAGGATAATGCCGAGGATTTCGCGGCCGAGGTTCTGGCTCAGTCGCCCGTCGAGGCCGAGCCCGAAATGGACCGCACCTTCCATGGCGCCTTCTATACCTCGCGGGAGTTTTCCGGCGATCTCGACCAGATCAGTTAAAGATTGCGCGGGGCGTTCCATGGCGGGCCAAAAAGAGTTCAGCACCACAGGCTATAGCCATCGTCATGTAATTACGTTTTCGTATTCCCGATAAAACGTAAACATTGGGCCAATGGCAAATCCCAACATTGGATAGTATCGGAATATGGACTTCAATCTCACAGAGGAACAGGAACTCTTCAAGGAGAGTGTCAGCAAGTTCGCCAACCGCCACCTTGCGGAAGGACGCCTGCGCCGGGCACATGCTGCGGAGTATCCGTTCGACGTCGCCGGGCTGATGGCCCGCGAAGGGCTTCTCGGCCTGACGATCCCGGTGAGCAGCGGCGGCGTGGGCGGCAGCCTGATGGATGCGATTCTCGCGATCGAGACGGTCGCCTCGGTCTGTCCACGCAGCGCGGACGTGATTCAGGCGGGTAATTTCGGCGCCATCCGGGTGCTGGCCGAGTACGGCAACCCGGAGCAGCAGAAGCGGTTTCTCTCCCGGCTTCTGGCCGGAAAATCGGTCATTTCCGTCGGCATGACCGAGCCGGATGCGGGCTCGGCGGTCACGGAATTGAAGACCAAGGCCGTGCCGGACGGCAGCGGCTATCGCGTCACCGGCTCGAAGATCTTCACCACGCACGGGCCGATCGCCGATGTGATCCTCGCCTATGTCCGCTTCGGCCCGGGCGTCGGCGGCATCGGCTCCGTGCTGCTTGAGCGCGACATGCCGGGCTTTTCCGTCGGCAAGGGCGGCAGCTTCATGTCCGGCGAGCAATGGGTCACGCTGAATTTCGACAACATCTTCGTGCCCGAGGAGAACGTGCTGCTGAAGCAGGGCGGCTTCAAGAAGCAGATCGACGGGTTCAATGTCGAGCGGCTCGGCAACAGCGCACGCTCCCTGGCGCTTGGCCGCTACGCCTACGAGGAAGCCCGGCAATGGGCGACGACGCGGCGCCAGTTCGGCCGGCTGCTATGCGAATTCCAGGGCCTTCAATGGAAATTCGCCGATATGAGGATCAAGCTCGATGCGGCGCAGCTCTTGCTGTATCGCGCCGCCACCAATGCGCAATGCGGCTTGCCGCGCGCCGACGAGACGGCAATCGCCAAGGCCTACTGCAACCTCGTCGGGCATGAGGTTGCGGGCGAGGCGATGCAGGTGATGGGCGGCATGGGCTACAGCGACGACAGCCTCGTCGAGTATTGCTACCGCCGCACCAAGGGCTGGATGATCGCCGGCGGCACCATCGAGGTCCTGAAGAACCGCATCTCCGAATCGGTCTTTGAACGGCGCTTCTCGCAACGCGCCGGCAGCCGTGAAGCGCTATGACGGTGACGATGCGCAAGACCAGGCCCGGCACATCCCTCGCGCAAGCGCTGCTCAGCCCGCGCTCGGTGATGCTGATCGGCGCTTCCGGCGACCCGGGAAAGACGAGTTCGCGGCCGCAGCGCTATCTGCGTCACCACGGCTTCACCGGGCCGATCTACCCGGTCAATCCCGGCCGCGACGAAATCCTCGGGGAAAAAGCCTATCCTGACGTGCTCGCCGTCGGCCGTCCGGTCGATCACGCCTATATCATGGTCGCGAGCGAGCATGTCGAGCAGGCCGTTGCCGATTGCGGCACGCTCGGCGTTCCGTGCGCGACCATCCTTTCGGACGGCTATTCCGAAACCGGCGAGACCGGCCGGAAGCGCCAGGCCAGCCTGGTGCGGCGCGCGCGCGCCAGCGGCATTCGCGTGCTCGGCCCCAACAGCCTCGGCATCATCAACGTCGCCGGCAAGGTCGCGCTCAGCGCCAATGCGGCGCTGTCGATCGACCGGTTCCTGCCGGGCTCGATCGGCCTGGTCTCCCAGAGCGGCAGCGCGCTCGGCATGCTGCTCTCACGCGCCCAGGCGCGCGGCGTCGGCTTGTCGACGCTGGTTTCCGTCGGCAACGAAAGCGACCTCGGCGTCGCCGAGATTGCCGAGATGCTGCTCGACCAGCCCGAGACCGAAACCGTGCTGCTGTTTCTCGAGACCGTCCGCGACGGGCCGGCGCTCGCCGCCATGGCGGCCAGGGCCTTCACGCTCGGCAAGCCGGTGATTGCCTTCCTGCTTGGCCGCTCGAGCATCGGGCAGGAGATTTCCGCGTCGCATACCGGCGCCCTCGCCACCGATTATGCCGCGACCGAAGCCTTCCTGCGCGACAGCGGCATCATGCGCGTCGACATGCTGGAGACGCTGTTCGAGCTGCCGCCGCTGGTCAAGCACCGCAAGCCGCCGCAAGGCCGGCGCGTCAGCATCGTGACAACCACGGGCGGCGGCGGCGGCATGGTGGCGGACCTGCTCGGCCAGACCGGCATCACGGTCGCCGCGCCATCCGACGATACCGTGGCGCGCCTTGCCGGTCGCGGCATCAGGATCAAGCAGGCACCGCTTGTCGATCTCACCATGGCCGGTGCCCGCAAGGATATCTACGGCGCGGTGCTCGAGGAACTCGCCGCGGATCAGGGCAGCGACCTGATCGTCGCCGTCGTCGGCTCCTCGTCGCAATTCCACCCCGAACTCGCCGTCAGCCCGATCGTGCATAGCCGGGGCCTGGCCAAGCCGGTCGCCGCCTTCCTGACACCGCAGGCGACAGACAGCCTGAGCCTGCTCGCTGAAGCCGGTGTCGCGGGCTTCCGCACGCCGGAAGCCTGCGCCGATGGCGTACGCGCCTTCCTGGAATGGCGCGCCCCGCGGCCATTTCCGGACGCGGCCGCCGCCGCCACCCTGCTCGCCCGCCTGCCCGAGCCCGCAAAGGCCGGCACGCTGAATGAACGCGACTCGCTCGCCCTGTTCGCCCGGCTCGCCATTCCGGTCATCGACAGCACGGTCATCACCGATCCCGAACGGCCGGGCGCCTTCGACGGTATCAGCCATTTTCCAGCGGTCCTGAAAATCCTGTCGGCCGACGTGGCGCACAAGACCGAGGCCGGCGGCGTCGTGCTCGCCATCCCGGACCGTGCGGCGCTCGAAGAAGCAGCCCGGCTCCTCCTCGGCCGCTTCGCGGCGCACAACCCGGCCGCGCGATTGGACGGGCTGGTCGTGCAGCCGATGCTGAAAGGGCTGTGCGAAGCGCTTGTCGGCTTCCGGCGCGTCAGCAAGCTCGGCGCCATCGTTACGGTCGCGGCCGGCGGCACGCTGGTTGAGCTACAGCGCGATTTCGCCTGCGCCCACGCACCGCTCGACCTCGATCAGGCACGCGAGATGATCGCGGCGGTGCGCGGTTTCGCACCGATCCGTGGCTATCGCGGCCTGCCGCGCGGGGATTGCGAGGCATTGGCAAAAGCCGTGCAGGCGATATCGCAACTGGCCCTGCTGCCCTGGGTCCAGGATGCGGAGATCAACCCGCTGATCGTCATGCCCGAAGGACAGGGCGTGATGGCGGTCGACGGTCTCGTCATCGCAGCGCCCGATACTGCAGCCTGAAAGGCGGAACGGTTATCCCATGCAAAACACGGCGAAACGAACCGGCGCGCAACTGCTGATCGATGCCCTTGTCGCCCACGGCGCTGAACTGGCGTTCTGCGTGCCGGGCGAGAGCTATCTCGCGGCACTCGACGCCTTGCGCGACGTGCAGGATCGCATCCGTCTCATCGTCTGCCGCCACGAGGCGGCCGCCGCCCATATGGCGGAAGCCTATGGCAAGCTGACCGGACGCCCGGGCATCTGCTTCGTCACGCGCGGCCCCGGCGCGACGCATGCGGCCGTCGGCGTGCATACCGCGAGGCAGGATTCCTCGCCGATGATCCTGTTCATCGGGCAGGTCGAGCGCGAGTTCACCGATCGCGAGGCCTTCCAGGAGGTCGATTTCCGCGCCATGTACGCGCCGCTGGCGAAATGGGCGGCGCAGATCGACGATTGCCGTCGCATCCCGGAATATGTCGGGCGTGCCTTCCATATGGCGGTCAACGGCCGGCCGGGGCCGGTCGTGCTGGCGATCCCCGAGGATGTGCTGACCGACGAGGCGGAGCCGGTCGAGATGACCAGCTACCAGCGCGCCGCGGCGGCGCCAACCGCGGATGATCTCGACAAGCTCGCCGGCCTGATCGGGCGCGCTTCCCGCCCGCTGCTGGTGCTTGGCGGCAGCGGCTGGACGCCGCGCGCCTGCGACGGGATCCGCCGTTTCGCGGAACGCTTTCAGCTGCCGACCGTCGTCACCTTCCGGCGCCAGGATGTGTTCGACAACGATCATCCGCTCTATGCCGGCGTGATCGGCCTCGGCACGCCGCCGGCCCTGACCAGCTTCGTGCAATCGAGCGACCTGCTGCTTGTCGTCGGCGACCGCCTGTCGGAAGCCGCGACCGGCGCCTACACCTTGTTCGACATTCCGACGCCGCGCCAGAACATGGTCCATGTCCACCCGAGCCCGGACGAACTCGGCCGGGTCTACCAAGCCGGCCTCTCGATCGCCGCCGGCATCCCCGAATTTGCCGCAAGCGTCGCGCAACTTGCTCCCGGCGGCACGCCGGATCGCAGCGCGTGGCTCGAACAGGCGGCCGAGGAGCATGCCCGGCTCGCCGTCCTGCCGGTTCGCGACCAGACGCTCGACCTCGCCAAGATCGTGGCGGGGCTGAACACCCAACTCCCGGCGGGCGCCATCCTCACCAATGGTGCCGGCGCCTACGCGGCCTATGTGCACCGCTATTTCCGCTACCGCAGCTACCAGACCCAGCTTGCGCCGGCCTGCGGCACCATGGGCTATGGCCTGCCGGCCGCGATCACGGCCAAGCTCACCTATCCCGACCGCGCCGTGATCTGCTTCGCCGGCGACGGCTGCTTCCTGATGAGCAGCCAGGACCTCGCCACGGCGGTGAAGTATCGGCTCGGCCTCGTCATCATCATCGTCAACAACGAGAGCTATGGCTCGATCCGCATGCATCAGGAGCGGCGCTATCCCGGCCGGGTGTTCGCGACCGACCTGCAAAACCCCGATTTCGTCACCTATGCGCAATCCTTCGGTGCGCATGCGGAACGTATCACCGAGACCACAGCGTTTGCTCCGGCTCTGGCGCGCGCGCTTGCTGCCGACCTGCCGACCGTTCTTGAAATCAAGCTCGATATCGACGCCATGCTCGCGCAGAGTCCACGGCGCCAATAAGGAGGGTATCGCCATGCCGGCCGCCGCTGATCCCATAGCTCCAGTTGTCGTTATCGGCGGCGGCTTCGTCGGCCTGGCCGCGGCACTGCAACTTCAGATGGCCGGCCACAAGGTCATGCTCGTCGATCGGGGCGAGCCGGAACGGGCGGCGTCCTTCGGCAATTCGGGCCAGTTCGCCGTCGGCGAGGTCGTGCCGCTCTCGGTGCCAGGTGTGCTGTTCAAGGTGCCGAAATGGCTGCTCGATCCGCTCGGCCCCCTCACCATTCGCTGGCGCGACCTGCCGATGCTGACGCCGTGGCTGTTGCGCTTCGTCGCCGCCTCCCGGCCGGCGCGGGTCGCGGCCATCTCGCGCTCGATGGCGGAGTTGTGCGGCAGGATGCACCGCGATTACGCGCCGTTGCTCGAGCTGCCCGGCGCCCGCGCCATCATCAGGGACATGAATTGCATCAAGCTCTACCGCACGCGGGCGGACTGGGAGGCGGAAGGCAAGACCTGGGCGATGCGCGAAAAGGCCGGGCTCGAATATGAATTGCTGGATGCCGCCGCCCTCAAGAGCCTTGATCCGGCCATCAGCGACCATTCTCGTTTCGGCGTGGTGTTTGTCGGGCGAACCTACATCTCCAACCCGCTGCGCATGCTGCAGGCCTTCGCCGCGGCGCTCACCGCAAAGGGCGGCGAGATCGTCACCGGAGAGGTATCCGGCTTCGAGGTGACGGGCGGCCGCCTGCACGCTGTGCGGCTGCAGGATGGCCGCATGCTGCCGGCGAGCGCCGCCATCATCGCGGCCGGCACCGCTTCGCGGCCGCTTTGCCGGCTCCTCGGCGACAACGTGCCGTTGATCGCCGAACGCGGCTACCACTTCATGTTGCCCAATCCCCAGGTCGAGGTTCGCCGCTCCTATACGCTCGGCTGGGCCGGCATGGGCATCGTGCCGATGGAGCATGGCCTGCGCCTGGCCGGAACCGTGGAACTCGCCGACCCTGCCGCACCGCCCAATTTCGCGCGCGCCGAGCGCCTGTTCGAGAACGCCTGCAAGGTTTTTCCGGGTCTGAGCCGCGACGGGGCCAGCCAATGGTACGGCAACCGCCCGTCCCTGCCGGATTCGCTGCCGGTCATCGACCGCGCCTCGAAAGTCGATAATGTGATCTATGCCTTCGGTCATGGTCACATGGGTGTCGGCTGGGCAGCCACCACGGGCAAGGCCGTGGCAGCGCTTCATGCCGGCACGCGTCCCGACATCGACATGGCGCCGTTCAAGGTCACGCGATTTGGCTGAGGCCCCCCTGGAGAACACGCAAACGATGGCTCGGGTCGATTTCGATAGTTTGTCACGCCTCGTGACCCGAATCTTTACGGCACATGGCATGTCACAAGGGAATGCCGCGATCATCGCGCGCGTGCTGGTGGAGGCCGAGCGCGACGGCACCACCAGCCACGGGCTGTTCCGCGTCTCCGGCTATCTCGCGACGCTGACCAGCGGCCATGTCGATGCCAGGGCCGAACCTGTCGTGCACGATGTCGCGCCCAGTGTCGCCAAGGTCGATGCCGGCAACGGCTTCGCCCAGCCGGCGCTCGCCGCCGGGCGCGCATTGGTGACGCAAAAGGCGCGCGCGACGGGGGTGGCCGTGATGGCGATCCACAACTCGCACCATTTCGCGCCGCTCTGGGCCGATGTGGAGCCCTTCGCCGAAGACGGGCTGGTGGCGATGGCGCTGGTCAATTCCCGCCTGCGCATCGCGCCATGGGATGCGCGCACCAAGCTGCTTGGCACCAACCCGATGGCCTTCGCCAGCCCGCGTGCCGGAAAGCCGCCGCTGGTCTGGGACCAGGCCTCCAGCGTCATGGCCCAGGGCCAGGTGCTGCTCGCCGCCAAGGAGGGCCGGCAATTGCCGCCGGACACGCTGATCGACCGCGAGGGCAACCCGACCGACGACCCGAACGAATTGATGCGCGGCGGCGCCTTGCGCGCCTTCGGCGGCTACAAGGGCAGCTCGATCGCGCTGATGGTGGAGATCCTCGCCGGCGCCTTGACCGGCGGCCAGTTCGGTTTCGAGGATACGCTCGGCGAACAGCGCGGCGCGGCGACCCAGAATGCCGGCGAACTGCTGATCGTCATCGATCCGGCGCGCTTCGGCAACGGTGCCTTCCCGGTCAGGGTCAACACCCTGCTCGATCACCTGCGGCAAGGCGGCGTGTCGCGGCTTCCGGCCGAACAGCGGCACAAGATGCGCCTTGCCAATCGCGACGGCATACCGGTCGACGACGAGACGCTCCGCGCGCTCGAGGCACTGACGGGCGGCTAGAGCAGATGCGCCTGCCCAAGTGCTGCGATCATTGCTCCAGGGCAGCCGGCAGGGCGATATCGAGCCCATCCGCGCGCGCGCGCAACAGGATTGCCGCAGCCATGGCCAGGTCCGCCACCGCGCTGCCCATGCCCTTGTAGAGGGTCAGGTCGGCGCCCTCCGGCCGCACGCTCGCGGACGCTGCGAGAGCGGCAAGCGGGCGCACTTCACGCCAATGATCCTGGGTCTTGAAGTAGCTCCGGAACTCATCGGAAGAAGCCTGCACGGTGGCGAGCGAATCCACACAAATCGCGGCACAGCGCGGAAAGATGCCCGCCGGCAGCTCGGAACGTCCCGGCACGGTGATGCCGATCGCGTTGATATGCGCGCCGCGCGCCAGCATATCCGGCGTAATGAGCGGCGCGTCGACACGCGCGGCCAGCGTGACGATCAATGCGCCAGCCAACGCCTCGCGCGGCGAAGCCGCCGCCACGGTTTCGATGCCATGAGTGGCCGCGATCTTGCCGGCGAAAGCTTCGCAGCGCGCCCGCGTCGGACTCCAGACGCGGATGCGCTTGAGATGACGCGTCGCCACCACGGCGGCGACCTGGGTCCAGGCCTGCTTGCCGCTGCCGATCACCGCCAGCTCGTCGGCACCGTCGGCCGCCAGGCAACGCGTGGCAATGCCGGCAAGCGCCCCCGTACGCAGGTTGCTGAGGGCCGAGGCTTCTATCACCGCCAACGGCCGGCTGTCGGCGACATCGAACACGCTGAGCAGCGGCCTGCCGCCGGAAGGAGACTGCACAAAGCATTTCACTCCGGCAATGCCCAGCCCGACGACGGCGGCGCCAAGTATGTGCAGCGCGCTCGTGCCATTGCCGTTCGGCATGACGATCTTGGGCTCGGCGCGGGCAAGACCCGCCGCTTCGCTCTCCAATCCACGTTGCACGGCGGCAATGGATTCAGCCATGCCGACCATCTCCGTCACCTGAGCCTCAGTGATCAGCACGATGCTGCTATTCATCGGCTTCCCCTGCCCGGATTGTTGCGATTGCGCGGCGTGGCGGCTGGCGCATCATGCGGGTGCGCCAAAACCGCCGCCGCCGGCCGTCTCGATCACCACCTCGCTGCCCGGTTGCAGGACGATATGCTCGACGATGTTGGTCGTCTTGCCGTCGATGGTGACGCGGCCCGGCAGGCCGGCCTCCCCGCCCTGCAGGCCGGGCGGGGCGATCTTCATGCGGGTCATGATGAAGGAACACACCGCCGGACTGTCGCCGATGAAGCGGAACGCGAATTTCAGCCCGTCGCCGCCACGATGTGCACCGGCACCGCCGCTGCCCCGCCGGATTTCGCGATGGCGCACGCGGATCGGCACGGAGGCCTCCATCTGCTCGATGGCGGTATTCGACAGGTTGGAGGGGAAGCTGATGACCGACAGGCCATCCCGCTTCTGCGACGCGCCCTGGCCGGCATTCCAGAAATACACCCCGGCATAGGGCCGCCCGTGGTGCTGCCCGGCGATGGTGAGGGCGGAGTTGCCCGAGCCCGGTGCCCAGACGCGATCCGGCGCGGCGGCGCTGAGCGCCCCCATCACCGCGACCGGCAACAGATGCCCGATCATGCCGCGCGCGCCGCCTGGCGCCGGATAACGCGGATTGAGGATACAGCCTTCGGGCGCGAAGATGCTGACCGGCACCGAGCTTCCCTGATTGTTCGGGATGTCCGGGCAGATCATCGCCTTGATGCCATAGATCGTATAGGCCGAGGTATAGTTCGGCACCACATTGACGGCGCGCGGCAATTGCGGCGACGTGCCGGTAAAGTCGATATGCATCGACTCCTCCGCCACCTTGATGCAGGCGCGGATGAGGATTTTGTCCTCGAAGCCATCATGCTCGATGTCGTAACGATATTCGCCGGACGGCAGCTGGCGGATCGCCTCGCGCATCGCCGCCTCGGAGCGCGCGCGAATTTCGCGGCTGAGATCGGGGAAGGCGACTTCGGTTTCATCAAGCAATTCGTGCAGGCGCTCGGAAACCTTGTGGCAAGCGGCGACCTCGCCCCAGACATCGCCCATCGTCGCTTCCGGAACACGCACGTTCTGGGCAATGAAATCGACGATCACGCTGTTGGTCCGGCCAGCCTCGACCAGCTTCAGCATCGGGATCTGCAGGCCTTCCTCGTAGATCTCGCGGATACCCGAACTGCGCAGCCGTCCGCCGATATCCGGCATATGACTGGTGATGCCGGCAAATGCGACCAGCGTGCCGCGCCAGAATACCGGCGTGGCAATGGTGATGTCGTGAACGTGGCCGGTGCCCATCCACGGGTCGTTGGTGATCAGCACATCGCCTTCCTGCAGCGTTTCGGCAGGGAAGCGCTTCAGGAAGTACCTGATCGTCGCCGGCACCGTGCCGGTGAAGGACGGGATGCTGACCGAGGATTGCGCAACCGCCTGCCCGACCGCATCCGTGATGACGACGGCGTAGTCATTCGCTTCGCGCGCGAGGCTCGAGAAGGCTGTGCGGACGAAGGTGGTCGCGGCCTCATCGACGATGCTGATCAGCCTCGTCCAGATGATCTCGAGCGCGAATGGATCGATTTTCTGGCTCATTGCTTGCTCTTCGATTGCAAATCGATCTGGACGGTGAGGTTCGGCAGGATCGAGACCTCTGCCGGTTGGGCGACGACGATGGTCGATTCCCGCTCCTCGAGAATGAGCGGGCCGGCAAGCTGCGTGCCGGGAGCAAGTGCGTAGCGGTCATAGACCGGCGCCTCGGCGAAGCCTCCCGAAAACGGCAGGTAGATCGGGCGGCGCGCGATCGGCGCGCTGCCGGCCCCGCCCCGCGCCTCGGCCCAGGTGAAGCTGCGCCTGTCGCGCGGCGGCCGGCCGGTCAGCCGCCAGGTCACGATCTCGATCGGCGCATCGGGCACGATCAGGCCGTAAATATGCTTGTAGCGCGCGACGAACTCTCGCTCGACGAGGCTCGCGACATCGCCGGTGAAAGCGGCATATGGCAATGACACCTCGACGTCATGCCCCTGCCCCAGATAGCGCATGTTGACCCCGACGAGCCATCCCACATCGCTCTCGGCGGCGCCGCCGCCGGCAAGCTCCGCCAGCCCATCCTCGCGGAGCCGGCCGAGAGCGGCCGCCGCCTCGGCCCAGTCGGTTTCCGCGAGCAGCGAGCGATGCGCCCAGGTCCGGTCGACGCGCGCGGTCGAGGCGAGCAGGCCGAGGCAGGACCCGGCGCCGACCGCGATCGGGCACAGCACGCGGGCAAGGCGCAGGCGGCGCGCCACATCCACCGCATGCACGGGACCGGCCCCGCCGGTCGCCACCATGCTGAAACTGCGCGGATCATGGCCGTGCTCGGCGATGTGCACCCGCGCCGCCGACGCCATCGCCTCATTGACGACGCTGCAAATCCCCCAGGCGGTTTCCGCCGCCGCCTTGCCGAGCTTGTCGCCGAGACGCGCCAGCGCACGCTCGGCGTGATCCTTGTGCAGCTTCATCTCGCCGCCAAGGAAGCGATCCGGATTGAGATAACCCAGCATCAGGTCGGCATCGGTGACCGTCGCATCTTCGCCACCAAGGCCGTAGCAGGCCGGGCCCGGCACCGAAGACGAGCTCTCCGGACCGACAGCCAGCGTGCCGACGCGGTTGATCGACGCGATGCTGCCGCCGCCCGCGCCGATCTCGATCAGGTCAATGCTCGGGATCAGGATCGGCAGGCCGCTGCCGCGCTTGAAGCGGCGCACACGCGCGGTTTCGAAACCGTATTTGACCAGCGCCTCGCCATCGCGGACGACGCAGGCCTTGGCCGTGGTGCCGCCCATGTCGAAGGCGAGCACATTGCGCAACCCGGCATCCGCGCCGGTATTGGTGGCGCTGATCACGCCGGCGGCCGGGCCGGATTCGAGCAGCTGGATCGGGTTCTGCGCCGCCGCCTCCACACTGGTGAAGCCCCCGCTCGACAACATGATGCGCAGGACGCCGCCAATATTCGCATCCCGCAGTCGGCCGGCCAACGCCTCGAGATAGCGCACCATCAGCGGCTGCACATAGGCATTGGCGGCAACCGTCGACATGCGCTCGTATTCACGCGGCTCGGCGGCGATCTGCGCCGACACGCTGACCAGCATGTCCGGCAATACCGCCCGGATGGCATCCGCGACCTGTTGCTCGTGTTCCGGCCTGAGGTAGGAATGCAGGAAGCAGATCGCGACCGCATCGAGCTTTTGGCTCCTGATCGCCGCGATGACACGGTCCAGTTCCGCCGTATCGATCGGCTGCACGACGCCGCCGTCGGCGCCGACGCGCTCATTCAACTCGAAGCGTTGCTCGTGAGGAACCAGCGGCGCGGGCAGCTCCAGATCGAGATCGTACAGGTCATAGCGCAATTCGCGCGCGATATCGCAGACGTCGCGCGTGCCGGTGGTCAGCACCAGCCCGGTGCGGGCGCCGCGCCGCTCGATGATGGTATTGGTGACCAGCGTCGTGGCATGCACCACTTCGACGACCTCGGCCGCCGCCCCCTCGCCGATCTGCGCCAGCATCTGCGCGACGACGGTGGAAACGCCGCGGCCCGGATCATCCGGCGTGGTCAGGCATTTGCCGACCCAGATGCCGCCGGTGCCAGCATCCTCCACGATCCCGTCGGTAAAGGTGCCGCCGATATCGACCGCTATTCGCAACTGGCGGCGCATTCGAATCCTCTCTGTTTCGGAGCAAGCTCCGTTAAACCTAGTCAACGAGAGCGAGGGGATTCGATCAACCCGATATATTTGAATAGCATATCGACTTTAAATCATACGCCGTTCCGCATGGAAGTATCGTGCAAGGGCGGATCAGATAGTTCTGTCCCGCGACATGCCGGGATATTCGGAATATTCGATACCGCTCATATAGGCATGCCCCGGACATATAACATTTTGTACGGCCCTTGCAATAATAGCTCGTGTTGACGCTGGTGTCCGGCCGGATTGAACTGGCGCCAACGCGTTCGATTGGCCGGACCTCTTTGTTACTGAAGAGCGTAAAGTCGCGGTCGCAATCTGATCCCACGAAAGCTCCGGAGCTTCAGGAACGGGCATGACCAGCGACCTGCCGCGCTATCCACAACTGGGCCTGTGTATTGCCGGCGAATGGCATCATCGTACAGGCTCCGGCACATCGGACGTCATCGATCCGGCAACGGAAGAGGTGATCGGCCAGTTGCCGCATGCCGGGCCGCACGAGCTGGACGCCATGCTTGCCGCAGCTGCCACGGCCTTGCCGGTTTGGCGCGCGCAAGCACCTGCGTCTCGCGGCGCAATTCTGCGCGAGGCCGCCCGGCTGCTGCGCGCGCGCGCCGATACGATCGCGGCGATGATGACGCGCGAGCAAGGGCGCCCCCTGGCGGACTCGAAAGGCGAAGTGTTGCGGGCGGCCGACCTGATTGCCTGGAATGCCGGAGCAGCCGAGGAATTGTTCGCGCAAGGCGGCAGCGATCATGGCGTCGTGCGCTGGGAGCCAATCGGCGTTGTGGCGGCGATCACGCCGTGGAACGTTCCGGTGTTCTCGCCCGCCCGCAAGGTGAGCATGGCGCTCGCCGCCGGGTGTCCCTGCATTCTCAAGGCGTCGGAGGACGCCCCCGCCTGCGCCGCCGCCCTGGTGCAGGCCTTCATCGATGCCGGCTTGCCGCAAGGCGTGCTGTCGCTTGCCTTCGGGGCGCCCGACCTGATTTCCCGCCACCTGATCGCCTCGCCGGTGGTGCGCAAGATCACGTTTACCGGCGCGACCACTATCGGGAAGCATCTGGCGGTGCTCGCCGGCGACAAGATGAAGCCGATGACGATGGAACTCGGCGGCCATGCGCCGGTGATCGTGCTCGCCGACGCTGACCCGGTCGCGGCCGGCAACGCGGCAGCGGCGGCGAAATTCCGCAATGCCGGCCAGATTTGCACCTCTCCGACGCGGTTTTACGTGCAGGCAGCCATTCACGGCGCTTTTCTCGATGCGTTCGTCGCCTCGGCCGAGCACCTCAAGCTCGGCAACGGCTTCGAGCCTTCGACGCAAATGGGGCCCCTGGCCAACGCCCGCCGCCTGAGCGCCATTGACGACCTGGTGAAACGGGCCGTGCGGCATGGCGCGCGGGTTGCCACCGGCGGCACGCGCCTCGGCGCGCGCGGATACTTCTTTCGGCCGACCGTGCTGACCGATGTGGCAGGCGACAACCCCTTCATGCGCGAGGAACCGTTCGGCCCCCTCGCCAGCATTGCGCCGTTCGCGGATGTCGACGACGCGATCGCGCGCGCCAATGACAACGATGCCGGGCTTGCCGCCTATCTCTTCACCAGGGACGCGGACAAGCGCGAGCGGATCGTCTCGGCGCTGCAATGCGGCGTCATCGGCGTGAACAGCTTCATCGTCTCCAGCCCGAAGCTGCCTTTCGGCGGCATCAAGGATAGCGGCTACGGTCGCGAGGGCGGCTATGAAGGTATCCGCGCCTTCCTGGTCAGCAAGGCCGTGGTTCAATGACGATAATCGGCTCAGACGAGGCGGCAATGGCTGCATTTGGGGGCGATAAGACGCGATGAGCATGCATCAAGGCCTGGCCAGCGATTTCAAGACTACGCCCTACTGGTGGGAGGGCGTGCCGCGCGACGCGTGCGAGGAGGCCGTGCCCGCGCGCGCCGATGTCGTGGTGGTCGGCGCGGGCCTCACCGGCAGTTCCGCCGCGGCAACACTCGCGGCCGCGGGCCGGGATGTCGTGGTCATCGAGAGCCAATGGCCCGGATTCGGCGCATCGAGCCGGAATGGCGGCTTTGTCGGGCGCCATTTCAAGCATTCGCTTGCCGACCTGCTGAAGCGCTTCGACGTGCCGACCGCGCTCGCCTATTTCCTTGAACTGCGGCGCGGCTTCGATTTCGCCATCAACCTGATGAAATCCGAGGGGCTCGACTGCAAGCTGCAGGAGAACGGGCGTTTCATCGCGGCGATGAATGTCTCGGATTTCGAACGCCTCAAGACCGATTACGCCCTGCGCCGCCAGCATCTGGATGAAAAATTCGAGCTGCTGCCGGAAGGCGGCCTCAGCGAATATCGCTCGACGAAGGTGGTGGGCGGCGTGCTGCTGCGCGAACAGGCCGCCATCCATCCGGGCTTCTATGCCCATGCCATGGCGCAGCGTGCCAGGGCGCGCGGCGCCCTCATCGTCTCGAACACCAGCGTGCTCGGCCTGCGCCACGTCGATGCCGGGTTCGAGGTCACCACCACGCGCGGCGCCGTGCGCTGCCGGGATGTGCTGGTTTCGACCAACGGTTATTCCGGCGACGCGATGCCGTGGCTGAAGCGCCGGTTGATCCCGATCCGCGGCTTCATGGTCGCCACGGAGCCGCTGCCGGCCGAGACGCTGCGCAAGCTGCTGCCCCACAACCGCACCTATACCGATATCCGCAAGGATTCGAACTACCTGCGCTGGTCGCCGGACGGCACGCGGCTGATCTTCGGCGGGCAGACCGGCGCCGATCTCGAAAACAAGCTGGACGTGCTCGGCATGCGGCTGCGCGACGAAATGATCGGCGTGTTTCCGGAGCTCGAAGGCACCAGGATCGCGCATGCCTGGACCGGACGCTGCGCGACGACCTTCGACGTCTTCCCCAAGATCGGCAACAGGGACGGCATACACTTCGCGCTCGCCTATTGCTTTTCCGGCAATGCGCTGGCGCCCTATCTCGGTCATCACGCGGCGCTACGCATTCTCGGGCAGCCCTCGCCCGAGAATGCCTTCGAGGCACGCCGCTTTCCGAGCATGCCATTTTACAACGGCAATTCCTGGTTCGTGCCGTATATCCAGCGCTACCACAAGCTGGCCGACCGGCTGCGCCGCTAAAGCCGGGCCGCTTCAGGCGCTACCGTCAGGCTGCATGACATTGAGCAGCGGCTTCCCGGTGCGCAAGCGTTCGAGATTATCGCAGAAAAACCGCACGATGTGGTCTTTCCAGTCATCCACGAGTTCGGAACTATGCGGCGTGATGGACAGGTTGGGCACGTCCCAGAGCGGGCTGTCGCAGGGCAACGGTTCGATGCGGAACACATCGAACAGGGCAGCCTTGAGCGTGCCGGCGCGCAGAAGATCGGCCACGGCTGCTTCATCCACGACGCCGCCGCGCGAACTGTTGATCAGGATCGCGCCCGGCTTCATGCCCGCGAGCAGCTTCTTGTCGAGCAGGCCGGTCGTCGCCTGCGTCAGGGGCACATGAACACTGACAAAATCCGCTTCTCCCAGCGCGTCCGCCAGGTCGGCACGGCCAACGATATGGTCGAACCCGGCAACCGGCCGCCCGCTGCTGTTGAAGCCGATCGTCCGCATGCCGAAAACCTTGGCGCGCACGGCCACACGCTGGCCGATATTGCCGGTGCCGAGGATCAACAGCATCTTGCCGCGCACGCCTGACCAGGGTTCCGGCCGCCAGATACGGCTCTGCTGGTTCACGCGATAACGCGGCAGCCCGAAATTCAGCGACAGGATGCCGCCGAGCACATACTCGGCCATGAAATCACTGAGCACGCCGCCACTATTGGTCACCGTAATCCTGGCCGTATCCCAAGGCGGCAGATGATTGATGCCGGCGCCGCCATTGTGGAACCAGACCGTATCCGGACAGGAAAACAACACGCCGGAATTGGCGGGTGTCATCGCGCCGAGCCTGAACGAGAAAACGACGTGCGGGCGGTGGCTGGCGATGGCTGGAGCCAGTTCATCCATCTGCGAGACGATCGCGATCGCGGCATGCGGCAGGCTGGCGCGCAGCAGCGTCAGCGGGTCTCCCACATCAGGGTTCGTCACCAGGATGCGGCATCGCTCAAGCCAATCCATCGTCGGTGCCATCGCGGTGCTTCCTCCCATTCCAGCCGTGGCGATAGCCGGCCGCAACCGGCATCGCAACATGGCGACCCTGGCGGGCGAACATGTATTTTCTCAATTACCAATGACCGCAGGTCGAAACTTCGTGGCCTGCCAAGAAAATCCCGTGCATTTTCAGACGTTCCGGTTCCAGGGCGCGAGCCTTGCCGTGGCCCTCCTGCCAAATGCTGTCGCCGCCGACGGACATGCTGCTAGAGTCGCGCCGGAATCATTTTGCCCTGGCAGGAGAGCACCCTGAACGTCCTCATCGTTTTCGCCCACCCGGAGCCAGCAAGCTTTTCGGGCGCGCTGAAGGATACCGCCATCGAGACGCTTGGCGCGCTCGGCCATGACGTCGAGGTCTCCGACCTTTACGCGGATCGGTTCCAGCCGGCCGGCGGACCTGGCGACTTCACCCATCAGGTCGCGGCGCCGTTCGACTATCTTGCCGAGCAGCGCAACGCCACAGCCGGTGGCAGTTCGAGCGCCACGATCTTGCGCGAGCAGCAAAAGCTGATGCGCGCCGACCTGCTGATGTTCAATTTCCCAATGTGGTGGTTCGGCACGCCGGCCATCTTGAAAGGCTGGATCGACCAGGTGCTCGCGGCGGGGTTCGCCTATGATCGCGACAGCCGCTTCGAGACCGGACGCTTCCGAGGCAAGCGCGGCATGCTGACGGTGACGACCGGCAGCCTCGGCGATCGCTACACGAAGGACGGGCCGCTTGCTTACGCACCGATGCAGGAGACGCTGCACCCGCTCCACCGCGGCGTTTTCGAATATATCGGCCTGACCGTGCTCGAGCCCTTCATCGCCTATGGTGTATCGCGCGCCTCCGAAGCCGAACGCAAGGCGCAACTCGATGCCTATAGCCTGCATTTGACACATCAAATCGCCGGATAGCGCCAATTCGCGATCATTCGGACCTAGAGCAAAATCGAGTTATATGGAGTCATTCGGCTCCATATAACTCGATGAATTTGCTCGATAATTTTAAAGAGGAGCAAATTCGCAACAGACGAACCTGCTCTCGTTCCCTGCTCGCCATGGCAGGCCACCCGTTGGCCGCTCGCGTGGCCCGCAACGTCTCGCGGTGGCGATGCCCGCTGTAGCGCGCCAGAGCCGTTCCGGCTGTCGGGTGTCCTGACCGGCGGCCGGCTCAGGCCCTCAACCGGCCTGCTGGATGGCGGACAGGCGCCAGTCCGCCGGTTTGCCGTCCCTCATGCGCTGGAAGGTCCAGAGTTCCGTCGCCTCCACCGGCTTGTCCGGGTCGCCGGAAACGACGCGGTTGGTCGCCCGGTCGACCATGGTGTCGATCGCCGAAAACCGCATCGCGACGGTCGCGAACTCGACCGGGCCTTCGCTCCAGGCTTCCGCTAGGTCGCCCTGGAGCAACTTGGTGCCGGTCATGCGATTGGCCACGCCGTCGCGTTGATGCCCGGCGAGTTCCTCACCGAGATAGCCGGCCATTTCAGGCGTGGTGATCTGGCGCAGGCCGCCGGCATCCTCGTTGGTGGCGGCCTGCTGGACCAGGATCAGCAACTGTTCGAAAGCATTGTAGTCGTCGGGTCCGATCGCCGGCATGGCGTTGGCGTTGCCCGCGTTCGCGGTCGTGGCTTGGGCTTCGGCTTGGGCAGTCGCGCCGGGCGGCGGGGCGGCCGCCATCCGGGCCATGCCGGGGCGCGCAGCCGCGCCGGCCAGCTGCAAGCGGCGGCTGGCGAACCAGGAAAACGCCAGCCGCGCCAGGATGACGATCAGGCCGATCTGCAGCACAAGCCCGAGGATCGATGCCAGCGAGCCGAGCCCGCCGAAGAAGCCGGCGCCAAACAGGGCGCCGAGCAGGCCGGCGCCGAGCAGGCCGCCGAGGAAGCCGCGACGCGGGGCGGGGGCCGCGCTCCGTGGCTGGGCGCCGGTGCTCGCCGGTGCCGTCGAACGCTGAATCGGGCTGACGGAGCGCGGCGCCGTCGGCGTCGCCGGAGGTGCGGTAAAGGTGCGCGAGCCACGGCTGCCGAAGCTGCCGCCTTTCCCCATCCTGGCCTCGGCGCCGACCGGCGCGAGCACGAGGCCGAGCAATGCGGCTACCGCCATGGCGCGTGTCAGGGCTCGCAATCCGGTCGTTCCTGGCAGGGTCGTTCCTGGCAGGGTCGTTGCTGGCATGGTCGTTCGGCTCCGCATGTCTCTCTCGCTGCTTGGCGCCGGCACGGGGCGGCTGGCGCGACGGGTATCTTGAAAAGGCTGCACCCGCTTCGCCCGGCAACATGGGCACGATGCGCGCGTTTCGTAAGCCCTGCCGCCACCGTTTCGTTTACGAGCGGCCTTCATATCGTGCACGGCATCGCCAGGCGAGCGGCAGGCGGCCTCGCGCGCCGGCAACGCCTCGTCGCTCGGGATGTCTGAAGCCTGCATCGGCACGGTGGGGAAGCAGATTGGCCTGCCACGCGGTCACATGCCCGCGGCGGCGGCACGCCGGCTGGCATGGCGCTCGTTCGGCGGAGCACGCCCGCTGCGGCAGCCGGTCACCCGGTTACGATATTTCGCTGATCAGGCTCTGCTCTCCCGAGGCCCTGAGGAAATGCAGCAGGTCCGACAGTCCCTCGCCGAGCAGCGTGACATGCGCCCGCATCATTTGCGCGGCCTGGACACCGTCGCCGCGCAGGATGGCGTCCATCACCCGCTCATGCTCGGGGATCGAGGAATGCATCCGCCCGGGCTGGTAGGTGATGGTTCGGCGGTATGGCGAGATCTTCAAGGTCAGTCGGCGCAGCTCGTCCTGCAGGATGCGGTTATGGCTCGCCGCCGCGATCACCTCGTGAAACTCACGGTTGGCGGTGTAGAACAGCTCGGCATCTTCGGCGGCAGCCGCCTCGGCACAGGCGCGATGGGCCGCCTGAAGCCGTGCACGCTGCTCCACCTGGATGCGGCGCGCCGCCTGCGACGAGGCGATGCCTTCAAGCTCCGCGACGACGACGAACGCATCGAGCAGGTCGGCGAGCGACATCTGCGCCACCTGCAGACCCTGCCGGCCGCGCGAAACGACCAGGCCGCTGGCCGCCAGCCGCTGCAGCGCCTCGCGCACCGGCGTGCGCGACATGCCGAACTGCTCGGCGAGCTGGCGCTCGTCCAGCCGGTCGCCGGGCCGGCGCACCCCTTTGAGGATTTCCTCCTCGAGGCGGGTCACCACGCCGGCCGACAATGATTCAGGCTCGTCCGACACCGTTGTTCCGCTCATCCGCACCATGACGCCCAGCGCCTCACCGGCTATCCGCCGAATAAAATTTGTTTGCAACCGCCTCCGCAAGTGCCACCAGCCCATAGAGGAGCAGGCCGCAGATGCAAAGCACGACGATCGCCGCCATCGAGACCTCGGTGTCGGCGCGCGCCGTCGCGAAGATGATCAGATAGCCGAGCCCCGCCTGCGCCGTGATGAATTCGCCGATGATCACGCCGATAATGGCGAGCGTGATCGCGATCTTCATGCCGCTGAAGATATGCGGCAGCGCCATCGGGAAGCGCACGCTGGTGAAGATCTGCCATTCCGTCGCCGTCAGCGCGCGGCACAGCCTCAGGATGCCGCGATCGACGCTCAGGAAGCCCGCCGTCGTCGCGATCACCACCGGGAAGAAGGCGATGAACACCGAAAACGCCACGCGCGACTGCGACCCGACGCCGAGCCAGATGATGAACAGCGGCGCCAGCGCGATCTTCGGAATGAGCTGGAAGAACACCAGATTGGGATACAACGCCTCGCGCGCCATGTCCGAATAGGTGATCACGATGGCGATCGCGATGCCGAGCACGACCGCGAGCAGGAAGCCGGCCGCCGATTCCACCGTCGTGGGCACCGCATGCATCAGCAGGATGTCGTAATGGGCGACGATATATTCCGTGATCGAAATCGGCGAGGGCAGGATGACCGCGGGCACCCGCCAGATCACCACGTAAAGCTGCCAGACGGCGAGCACGAGGAAGGCGAGGCCGAGCGGCAGCACGATGCTGCTCGGGCCGACGGCGCCCTGGAACCTGCCGGCGCCCGACGCCGGAAGCGCTACGCCGGTCTCGGTGCTGATAGTGGCCTTTGCCATGCTGGACCTCACTCGATGATGCTGGCGCCGGCAGCAGACGCCTTGACGGGTTGCTGCCTGCCATCCGCCCGCGCGCCGCCAAGCCCGTGCCCCTGCCCGTGCCCCTGCCCGTGCCCCTGCCTCTGCCCGTGCGCCGCCTCGATGGTCAGGCGCAACTCGCGGCAGACCTGCGCGAATTCCTGGGTTTCCTCGATCTCGAACCGGCGCGGCCGCGCAAACGGCATCTTCTTGTCGAGGATGATCGTCGAGGGCCGCCCGCCCATCACCACCACGCGGTCCGACAGGAAGGCCGCCTCGCGGATCGAGTGCGTCACGAAGATCACCGTCTTGCGATAGGCCTCGAGGATTTCCGACAAGGCGACGTTCATCTGGTCGCGGGTGATGGCGTCGAGCGCGCTGAACGGCTCGTCCATCAGCAGTATCTCGGGGTCGTGGATCAGCGCCCGGCAGATCGCCACGCGCTGGCGCATGCCGCCCGACAACTCGCCCGGCTTCTTGTTTTCGAAGCCGGCGAGGCCGACCATCTTGAGCAACTCGTGGGCGCGATCGCGGTATTTATCGAGCGGAAGCTTCAGGATGCGGATCGGGAACAGCACGTTTTCGAGCGTGCTTTTCCACGGCAGCAAGGTCGCATCCTGGAAAATCACCCCGATGTCGCGGCGCGGCGCCGCGACCGCCGCGCCGGCCAATGTGATCACCCCCGCCGTCGGCTTCTCGAGGCCGGCGATCATCATCAGCAGCGTCGACTTCCCGCAGCCCGACGGTCCGAGCAGCGAGACGAACTCGCCGCGCGCCACGTCGACCGACGCCGAGGCAACCGCGTGGATCGGCGATTGCCGCGTGAAATAGGTCTTCTGGACGTTGGCGACCGAGACAAGCGGCGCCTCGGCCACGAGATGATCCGCCTTCAGTGGCACGCTTGGCATCAGGTGGCCGCCTCAGCCGACATATTTGCGATAGGGCGCGGCGTGTTTCTCCGCCTTCGCCAGATCCTCCGCAGACAGCTTGAGCTTACCGACGAAATCATTGGTGAACAGCGTGCCGACATCGGGTTTCACCGCTCCCTCGCCGGCCGCGTATTTCAGTACCAGATCGGCCATGGTCGCGACCTTGGCCGGATCCGCCCAGCCGAAACCGTTCTGCTTCACCTCGGGCACGAGATTGGTCAGGTTCGTCAGCCCGAGCCCGATGCGGGCGTATTCCTTGCCGGTCGAGGAAATCGCCACCTCGCTGTTGGCCTTGAGGAAGATGGCGACCGATTCATCGAAATCGGTCATCGTGAAGGCGATGGCCTCCATCGCGCCCTGCACGAAAGCCTCGCACAACGCGCGATCTGCCTTCAGGCGGGCGGGCTGCGTCGTCAGCGACTGGCCGTAGAACTCGATACCGACCGCCGAGAACGGCATGAAGCGCACATCCGTGCCGAGCGGCGCGAGCGAGGGCACCGTGCTGGTCGCGAAGGCGGAAACCGCATCGACCTGCTTCTCGACCAGCGTGCGCTCGCGGACCTTGCCGTCGACCTGCAGGATCTCGATCTTCTTGAGATCGATGCCCGCCTTCTCGGCATAGAGCGGCAGAAACGGATATTCGCCGGAGGTGACGCTGGCGCCGAGCTTCTTGCCCTCGAGGTCCTTCGGCACGCGGATCGGCGAGCCCGCCAGGACGCCGATCCCCATCAGCGCGTCGTAGTTGATCTGGCCGATGCAGGTGATCGGCAGCTTCTTGGCCGCCTGCACGATGACGGTCGGCGTCGCGGCCATGCCGAAATCGAAGGTGCCGGCGCTCACCGTCTGGGCAGCAGCGCCAGAACCGGAGCCGCGCGCCACCGAGACATCGAGCCCGTGCTTCTTCCAGAACCCCTTGTCGCGCGCGACATAGGCGAACAGGTTCGGCCCTTCCGGAATCCAGGACGTGGTGAACGAGACTTTCTTCAGTCCCTGCGCGATCGCCGGCATGGCCAGAGAAGTTGCCGTTGCCGCCGCGGCGGCAACACCGAAGCCCTTGAGGGCACTGCGACGTGAAATCACCATCCTCGACCTCCCTTGATCAGCGCGCGCCGTTTGTCCGGCATCACTCCAGCACCATCACCGCGTTCTTGTCCCGGCGCAAGTGCCATTATACAAAAAACACATTCCTGCATATTTTTTTGGCGGATCGGCGTAATTTTTAGCTATGGCGCATGCGAATTTTGTGCAATCAGTCGGCAAGCTTGATCATTTATCCTGTCTCGTTATACCAAACACGAGAAACGACGTGGAGGCATCATGAAGCCCTTCGAGATTCGCAACGCTCATTTTGACCGGCTCGTGAACACATCCGGGCTGCGCTGGATGGGGCAGAACACCAATCACGCCACGCCGCATCCGGCCGTGCTGGCGGCGATGGAAAAATGCATCCGCGACGAGGAATTCCACATATACGCGCCGCCGGCTGGGCTCGAGGCGCTGCGCCAGGGCATCGTCGCCGATCTCGGCCTCACCGGCCAGGCGGCGCTTGTCTCGGACGGCGCCGTCGCCTCGCTCTATCATGTCTGCCACAGCCTGCTCGGCCCCGGCGACGAGTTCATCACCACCGATCCGACCTGGAACTGGCCGATGGCCTTCGCGCGCGCGGTCGGCGCCACGGTGACGCAGATCCCGATCTTCGGCGAGGAATACGGCTATCGTCTCGCGCCAGAGCGGCTGAAGGCGGCGATCACGGCGAAGACCAAGGTCATCTACATCGTCGACCCGAACAATCCGCTCGGATCGGCCTGCACGCCGCAGGAGATCGACGGCATCGTCGCGGCGGCGCGCGAGGCTGGCGCCTACCTGATCCACGACTGCACCTATCGCCATTTCGCCCATGATCACACGCTGGCAGCGTCACGCTATCCCGAGCGCACGCTGACCATCTACAGCTTCTCGAAATGGCTCGGCCTCGCCGGCATGCGCATCGGCGCCGTCGTCGCGCATCCCGACATCATCGAAAAGCTCTCCGCCGCCCCGCCCAACAATCTCGGCTCGAGCATCCTCGCCCAGCGCGCGGCGCTTGCCGGCCTCGGCATCAAGGCGGAATGGTTCCCCGGCGTCCTCGCCCAGCAGCGCGCCAATCAGAAGCTGATCAAGGAGGCGATCGACAAGCTCCCCGGCCTGGCGGTCGCGGTCTACCCCTCGAACGGCAATTTCCTGGTGGTGGAATGCCACCGCGCCGGCATCAAGCCGGAAGCGCTCGTCGCCGTCTGCCAGAAGCACGCCATCATGATCCGCCAGGGCGCCTATCACACGCCGAATTTCGGCGATCGCTTCATCAAGATCAGCACCACCGTGCCGACCGCCTGGGTCGAGGAATTCGTCGCGCTCCTGCCGGCCATGGTCGAGCAGGCACGCGGCCAGAACGAAGACGTCAAACTGTTCTGAGCAGCCCGCCCGGCGCGGCGCTCGTAGAAGGAGAGAATCGACCATGGATCTTAAGCTCAAGGGCAAGACGGTCCTCATCACCGGCGCGTCGCAGGGCATCGGCGAGGGGCTGGCGCATGCCTTCGCCGAGGAAGGCTGCAACCTTCATGTCGCGGCCCGCTCCGGCGACCGGCTCGAAAACCTCAAGCGCACCCTCGAGGCCGATCATGGCGTCAAGGTCGCCGCGCATGCGCTCGACCTGACCGAGGCCGGCGCCGTGGCGCGCCTCGTCGAAGCGGTCGGCGACATCGACATCCTCGTCAACAATGCCGGCGTCATCCCGAGCGGCTCGCTCTGGGATGTCGACGAGGCGAAATGGCGTGCCGGCTGGGAGCTGAAGGTGTTCGGCTACATCAATCTGACCCGCGCCATCTACCCGCGCATGAAAGCGCAAGGCGGCGGCGTCATCATCAACAATATCGGCAATGGCGGCGAGGTCTTCGACCCGGCCTATGTCGCCGGCACCACCGGCAATGCCAGCCTGATGGCCTTCACCCGCGCCATGGGCGGCCACTCGCTCGACGACAATATCCGCGTCGTCGGCGTCAATCCGGGGCCGGTCGACACCGATCGCATCTACAACATGCTGAAGAAGCGCGCCGCCGACTGGCTCGGCGATGCCGGCCGCTACGAGGAGTTGCAGCAGCGCTACCCGCTGAAGCGCCCGGCCCATGTGCACGAGATCACCGACCTGATCGTCTTCCTGGCCTCCTATCGCTCCGGCTACACGTCCGGTGCGATCTTCACCGTCGATGGCGGCATTGCCTCCCGCCGCTCGGTCATCTGAGGAGAAGCGACATGGCCTTTGCCACCGCCAGCGACGGCGTGAAGCTGTTCTACGAGGAGGCCGGCACCGGCACGCCGATCATCTTCGTGCACGAATTCGGCGGCAGCCATTGGAGTTGGGAGCCGCAACTCAACTTCTTCGCACGCCGGCACCGCTGCATCACCTTCGCCGCACGCGGCTATCCCCCCTCCGAGGTGCCGGCGAGCATCGACAGCTATTCGCAAACGCGCGCCGCCGACGACATCGCCGACGTGCTGAGCGCGGCGGGCATCGACAAGGCGCATGTCGTCGGCCTTTCCATGGGCGGTTTCGCGGCGCTTCATGCCGGCCTGCGTCATCCCGGGCGCGTGCTCTCGGTCGTTGCCGCCGGCGCCGGCTATGGCGCCGAGAAGGCGCATGAGGATTACTTCAAGGGGATTTCCGAGCAGGTCGCCCGCAACTTCCAGGAGCGCGGCGCCAGGGATTTCGCCCCGACCTATGCCGAGGGCGCCTCGCGCGTGCAGTTCCAGGACAAGGACCCGCGCGGCTGGGCGCTGTTCGCCGAGCGCCTCGGCCAGCACGATTCCCTCGGCGCCGCCAACACCATGCGCGGCGTGCAGATGCGCCGGCCCTCGCTCTACGACCTCGAAGACCAGTTCCGCCGCATGCAAGCGCCGCTGCTCGTCATGACCGGCGACGAGGACGACCATTGCATCCAGCCCGGGCTGTATCTGAAGCGGGTCGTGCCGCGCTGCGGCCTGGCGGTGTTCCCGAAATCCGGCCATACGCTCAATCTCGAGGAGCCGGCGCTGTTCAACCATCTGCTCGGCGAATTCATCGCGCAGGTCGAGGCCGGGCGCTGGGGCCTGCGTGATCCGCGCGCCAACCCGGCCCAGATCATGCGGACCGACTGATCATGGCCGGCACCCCCCTCCTTTCCGAGCGCGTCGATGGCGCGCGGCTCTGGGCACGCCATATGGCGCTCGCCGCTTTCGGCGCCCGCGCCGATGGCGGCGTCGATCGGCCGACGCTGTCGCCGCAGGAAGCGCAGGCCCGCGCCCAGATCATCGCCTGGGGCCGCGCCATCGGCCTGCGGTCCTTCACCGACAAGGCCGCCAACCTGTTCCTGCGGCTCGAGGGGCGCGATGCCGCGCTCGCGCCGGTCGTCGCCGGTTCGCATATCGATTCGCAGCCGACCGGCGGCAAGTTCGACGGCGTGTTCGGCGTGCTCGCCGCGCTGGAGACGGCCGAAGCCATCGTCGCGCGCGGCACGCAGCCGCTTCGATCGTTCGAGATCGCCGCCTGGACCAACGAAGAAGGCTCGCGCTTCGCCCCCGGCATGACCGGTTCGGATCTTTTCACCGGCACCAGGACGCTCGACAACGTGCTGCCGATCCGCGACGCGCACGGCATCACGATCGGCGAGGCGGTGGACGCCATTCTCGCCGCCGACGATGACGTGCCGCTGCGCGCATTCGGCCTGCCGATCGCCGCCTATGTCGAGCCGCATATCGAGCAGGCCTCCGTCCTCGAACTGGCGAACGTGCCGGTCGGGGTCGTCACCGGCATTCAGGGCACCCGGCGCTACCGCATCACCGTCACCGGCGAGGCCGCCCATGCCGGCACGGCCCTGCGCAAGGACCGGCGCGATGCGCTGATGGCGGCCGTGCGCATGATCCAGGCCATGGACGAAGCCGCGATGGAGCCTGCCGACACGCTCGTCACCGTCGGCATGCTGGAAGTGACGCCGAACGCGCCCTCGGTGGTGCCGGCAAAGGTGTTCTTCTCCGTCGACCTCCGCCACCCGGACAATAGCGTGGTCGATCGCGTCGATGCCGATATCCGCCGCATCGTCGAAGAGATGAAGGGGCCGTGCGAGGTCGAGTTGAAGCAGATCCAGCATTCGCCGTCGCTGACTTTCGCCCCCGCCATCCGCGCCACCATTGCCGAAGCAGCAGCGGCGCGCGCCATTCCGGCCATGGATGTCTATTCGGCCGCCGGCCACGATGCCCGCCAGCTGCACTATGTCTGCCCGGCCGGCATGATCTTCGTGCCGTGCCGTGGCGGAATTTCCCACAACCCCGAGGAATGGGCCGAGCCGGCACATTTGACCGCCGGCGCTCAGGTGCTGGCCGACGTCGTCTGGACCCTGGCCAACAATCCATAACGCGGCGAACCGGCGGAACCCAACCGGACGTCCAAGCTTGCGCCGGCTAACCCTCGCCCTCGTCGCGCGCGGCCGAACGGCTCTGCCTGCCCGCCAAGTCCCGGTAAAGCCGGGCATAGGCCGCGCACATCCGGTCCGCCTGAAAATATTGCCGGTAACGGGCGCCCGCCTGCTCGCCCATGCCTTGCGCCCGCGCCGCGTCGGTCCATAGGCACGTCATGGCCTGCCGCAACGCCGCCGGATCGCTCGGCGGCACGACCAGCCCGGTCTCGCCGCCGATATTGACGAATGTCGTGCCGGTGCCGATCTCGCTCGAGATCATCGGCTTGCCGTGCATCGCGCCCTCGAGCAGCGAGACGCCGAACGCTTCCGAACGCAGATGGGACGGGAAGACCACGGCGCGGCACAGCGTCAGGAGGGCGTTTTTGTCCGCCTCGGACACGCCCCCCAGGAAATGGATATTGCGCAGCCCGAGCTGGCGCGCCTGCGCTTCGAGCTCATGGGCGATGGGACCGGCGCCGACAATGGCGATCGGAAAATCGACGCCCTGCATGGCCTGCAGCAGGATATGGAGCCCCTTGTAATAACGCAGCACGCCGACAAACAGAAAGAAGCGCTCGCCAAGCACGCCGCGCCAATGGCGAAGGCGCTCCGGCGCGGGCGCCGGATAGCAATCCCTGTCCAGTCCGATCGGGATGATGCTGACCTTGTCGGAAAATCTTGTCAGGACCGGGCTGGTAGCGAGGTAGTTCGGCGAGGTCGCGACGATGGCGTCCATCTGGCCGAGGAAGCGCTCCATCAGCGGGCGGTAGAGTTGCAGCAGCAGCTTCTGGCGCACGATATCGGAATGATAGGTGACCAGCGTCGGCTTGCTGACGCGCGACGCAAAATGCACCAGATCCATGAACGGCCACGGGAAATGGTAATGGATGACGTCGGCACGGGCCGCCAGTTGCCTGAACCGCGTCACGGCCGAAGCGGAAAAGCCGGTGGATGCGATCTCGAAATCGCGATGCGCCCGGTGAAGCGTGTAGCCGTCCTGCTCGATCGCGGGCGCGCGTCCCTGGCGCGACAGCGACAGGACATCGGTGGCATAGCCGTGCCTGCCTCCGCCAAGGGCGATCTGGTGGATGACCTGTTCGATGCCCCCCATCGTCTCGGGCAGCGAGGTCTTGAAAAACTGCAAAACGCGCAACATCGGCGTTCAATCAAGTAATAAGAGCCCGAAAGGCGGACACGAACCGCGCGGCCGAGAAGTCACGCGCCCGCCTTTCGCAGGCAAGTCGCATATTGGCTGCGGCCTCCGCGGTCAATTCCGTTATCGCGGCGCATAAGGCCGTTTCGTCAGGGTCGAAATGCAGCATGATGCCGGTCTTGCCGTCGATGATGCTTTCCCGAAGCCCGCCTTCATCGACGCCGATCACCGGCTTGCCGGCCGCCATCGCCTCGACGGCGGACATGCCGAAATCCTCGTCGCTTGGAATATAGATCACCGCGATGGCGTTGCCGATCAGCCTGGCCATGCTGGCCTGGCTTTGCCAGCCGAGCACGGCGATATTGCGCGCGCTGGCCGCGAGCGCCGCGAGACGCGCAAGTTCCGAGCCGCCGGAGGCCACGACGAGCTTCTTGCCGGGCATGGCGCGGAAGGCCGCGATGATGCGATCGACGCGCTTGTTCGGCTCGAGCCGGCCGACGGAGAGATAATAATCCTCCTGCCCGAGAAACCGGAAACCCGCCAGATCGATCGGCGGATAGACGACCTGCGCCGCGATGCCGGTCAGCCGCGCCAGCCGCTCCCGGACATGGTGCGAATTGACCAGCACGGTGTCCATCGCGCCAAGGGATTCGAGATAGGAGCGCCGATAGCGCCGGATCGCCAGGCGCAATGCAGGCCGCAACGGCGCCGGCGCGCGCTGCACGTATTCGTCGTGCCGGTCGAAAGCAAAGCGCGGCGGCGTGTGGCAATAATGGATCTTCCTGCCGCCCGCCTGCCGCGCGACCGCCAGCGGCGCGTAAACACCGCTATAGATCACGCAATCGGCCTGCTCGATGGCCGGATAACCGAGGCCGAAGGTCGCAAGCGCCCGTGGAACGCGTGGCAGCCAGCACAGCGGCGCGCCCGGTGCGACCGGGGTGACCCCTCTCAGGTCGCCGGTCCCGGCAAATGAATCGTAGATTCCCGACACACCCAGCGAGAAGCCGGGCAAGCTGTCGGCCAATGTGATCGCCAGGCGCTCGGCGCCGCCATTGACCTGCAGGTAGTCGTAAAGGATCCAGTTGCGCGTCCGGCCCGTCGCCTGCGAGATTTGAGGCCCGAGACGCATTCAGGCGGCCACGGCGAACTTGCCGACGAAACACCGCCCGGCCGCGGCGATGCGCGCCGCAAGCGCGGGATCGTCCGCCAGAAGCGTGATGGCGCGGGCAAAATCCCGCGGCGTTTCCGCCGCCAGATAATGCTGTCCGGCCGCCGCGCCCAACCCCCTGACGCCGTGACGCGTCGCGATCACCGGAAGCCCATGCGCGAAACCTTCCAGCGTCTTGAGCTTGGTTCCGCCCCCAGCCTGCAACGGCACCAGCGCGATATCGGCGCCGCGATAACACGCCGCGATATCCTCGGCGTCGGGGAGAAACGCGACGTCAGGATTGGCCCGCAACATGTCGGCCAGTTGGCGCGGGGCATGCCGCCCGACGACGCACAGGCGCCAGGACGGCCCTCCGGCCGCGCGCAGCAACGGCATCACCCGCCGCACCAGCATGCGCACGGCTTCCTCGTTCGGCGCATAGTCGAGCGTGCCGACGAACAGCAACCGGCATGGGCCGGCCGTTCGGCGAGGCGACTGATTTGCCGGCAAAGAAATACGATTCGGGCGACAGGCCACATGCCGCGCCAGCCGCGTGGAGAAGCCTCGGCAATCGTCCGGCGCGCTGAGATAGGCCACCTGGTAGCCGGCGCGGACGAAGCGCGCGACCAGGCCATATTGCAGGCCAAGGGAGGCGGCGCGCACGGCCTGGCGCACGCGCCCCAGGCGCAGCAGCGCGCCCGCCACGCTCAGGCGCGTGGCGGATTCGCGATCGTCCATGTCGAGAAAAGCCGCCGCGTCGGGGAAAAGCCGCGCCACGGCCTGGCCGACATCGTGCAGGTAGAGCCTGAACACGATGATGCGTGCGACGGGGCCGGATTCGCGCAACCCGGCCAGCCTGTTCAGGTCCGGCGCCGGCATCACCTGCGGCCAGTCCGCGATGAAGCGGCGCGAGCACAGCGCCAGCCATGGCAACATCAGGCCGATGGCGCGCCGGAACCGGCCTGGCAGCGCGAGGCTCTCGCCAAGCGGCCACACGCCCTCGGCCGGATAATCCGGCGGGAGCCCGCCCGAGCCCGGCATGGCGCCGGCGAGCACGACATGGACGCGGTGGTTTTCGGCCAGTTCGTTCAGCCAGTCCCAGGCCCGCAAGGCGCGCCCCGAGCGCCCCGGCAGCGGCAGGACCGGGCTCACCAGCACGGCAATCGGCTTAGGCGGCTTCATGTGGGCGCCTGGACGGGGCTCACGACCTGAACGCGCCGATCCTCGAGCCGCAGCACGCGATCGGCAAGGCGCAGGTTGTTCGAGCGGTGCGTGATGAAGACCACCGTCATATCCGGACGCGCGCGCCGCAGTCCCGACAGCAGACGGGTTTCGGTCGCTTCGTCCAGGCCCGAGGTCGCCTCGTCGAGCAGGAGCAGGTCCGGGCAGCGATACAGCGCCCGTGCCAGCGCCAGGCGCTGGCGCTCGCCGCCGGACAGGCCGGAGCCGTCGGCGCCGATGCGCGCATGCACGCCGCCGGGCAACCGGTCCACGACCTCGCTCAGGCAGGCGAGGGCGAGAGCGGCCTCCACCCGGTCCGGCTCGCCGGCATCGAAGCCGAAAATCACGTTTTCCGTGACGCTGTCATCGAGCAGCGTGACGTGCTGGGGAATATAGGCCACGCCCGGCGCATCGCGCCCGTGCTCGCGCGCCGGCCAGCCATGCACGACCGCGCCGGACTGCGGCACGAGAACCCCACACAGCAGTTCCATCAGCGTGCTCTTGCCGACGCCGGACGGGCCGACCAGCGCCGTCCATGAGGGATGCGGGATGGCGAGACTGGCCTCTTCCAGCACCGGAGCCGCATCGGTCGTGTGGCGAAAACTCACGCGCTCGAGCGCGAACCCGGCCTGCTTCGCCGGGACCGGCGCGATGCCGATGGCCTTGACGCGCGCCGCGCCCGCCTGGGCGAACTCGGCCAACACCAGTTCGATATTGACCATCGAGCCATAAAGAAGCGCCCGCGTGCTCAACAGGCTCATCATCGCCGGCAGGATGGCGCGGGCGACGACCCCATAGAAAACCAGCAGCGGCAGCAATTCCGCCAACGGGCGCGCGAGGATCAGCCATAGCGTCACGACCAGCAGCAGCGTGGCGAAAATCGCGAAATCCATCACCAGCCGCGGCAGGACCGGGAAAAAGCCGAGCATCTTGTTGGCATCCGCCAGGGCATCGACGGCCTGGTCGAGGCGGCCCTGGAAAAAGCCCTCGAGCCGATAGACCCGGATTTCACGAAACGAGGCGAACGCTTCGGCCATGCCGATATTCCAGCGCTGCAACGCCGCCTCGCGCCGGTGAGCGGCGTGCTTCTGGGCCTGGCCCATCAGGCGCTGGATCAGCACGCTCACCGCCGCGAATCCGGCGGCGAGAATCGGCGAAATCAGCGGATACTGCCAGAGCATCAGGCTGGTCAGGAAAACCAGCATCAGGCCTGAGGAAATCAGCGTCACGCATTGATGGCTGACATAGGCGGCATCGACCGCGGTGGTGGCGCAGCGGCGCAGATAATGCGCCTGATGCTGCGTGCGGAACGCCATCCAGTCGAGATGGACATAGCCCTCGAACAGCCGGCTGACCGTGTCGCGCTGGACTTTCTGGGTGAACAGCGCCTGCTGCCATTGCAGGCTGCCCTGAACCAGTAGCTTACCGGTGATCAGCAGCAAAAGGCCAAGGCTGAGCGCCGGCACGACGCCAATGCCGGCAGCGCCAGCCGCCCTTTCGAGCACGACGGGGCATTGGCCGAGCAAACATTGCACATAGGGCACCGTCGCCACCGCCGTCAGCGTTTCCAGGCCCGAAACCGCGCATGCCAGCAGCGAGACGCCGAGCAACTGGCGCTTGTGCTCCGGCCGCAGGAAACGGCCGAGCGCGTCCGCAAGCGCGACGATCTCACGCCAGGCGGCGACGGTTTCGGCGGCAGCGCTCATCGCGCCTCCAATCGCCGTTGCAGGCGAAGCCACGGATAGTGCATCGCGGCCCGCGCCATCTGGCCCGTGTAGCCCAGGCGGCTGGCGCTCACCCCGGCCGGCAGGAAACGGCGCGCATGCCGGGCATAGGTCGTGCCGGCGAAGGCGACATAATCGGGCGTCAGCCGCCCGGCGTGAAACCGGCTGAAATCGAGGCGCCTGCTGTCGGACCATAGATGGTTCCACAGATGCAGGCTGTAAGCGTGTGCAGGCAACGCCACCTCGCGCTCGAACAGGTCGCGCAGGCCCTGCCGCGTCCAGTCGAGCGCATAGAACGCGCTTTCCGGCTCGATATGCAGCAAATCCGGATAGGCGCGGCTGAGCCTGAACGGCAGCAGCGTCGAATGGGCGCTCCAGCTGCCGTCGAAGGCCTCGCTCATGCCTTCGAGCCAGAGCCGGCAGAATGCGGCGCCGGGCGCCGACGCGATCCAGGCATTGCACAGCGAGCCGCCATCGCCGGCTTGCGGCGGCGCTTTCTCCCGGCCGAGAACGAATTGATGCGCGCGCAAGGCGTCCGGCAGCGGGCGCAGGAACAGCGTATCGATATCGGCGTAAATCCCGCCTTCGCGCGCCAGAATCTCAAGACGGGCGAAATCCGCCAGATGTGCGTAGCGAAACTGGCCGATCCGCGCATCGTCATAGCGGTATTCGGCGACGAGACGTTCGGGATCGATCCGGCGCAGGCGCAGCATCGGCTTGATCCTGTCCCACCATGCGCCATGGGGCTCGTGCTGATAGTGGAAATGGATCTCGTCCGGCTGATTGACCTCGTAACAGGAGCGCAGGCAGAGATAATACATCAGATGAAACGGCTCGGTCTGCTCCCGAAGACCGAACACGAAGTGAAAAATCTTGGGGATCGCGCCGGCCATGGTCAGCCCAGCGCCCGAAGCAGCGCATCCGTGACGGCGTGCCGCGAGAATTTCTGCCCGATGCGGCCAGCCAGTTGCCGGGCGCGCGCCCCCGCCGCCGGCCGGTCCTCGAATACGGCGCGCAACGCCTGCACCGCCCCGGCCATGGACGGTTCGGCCCAACGATCGCTCGGCCGGTAATTGGCGGACCATGTCGGCTCATGCACCGGTATCATCGTGAAATCGACGATATGGGCAAGGTCGCGCTCGAGAAAGTCCATTTGCCCGCCATAGCCGGTCATCACCACCGGCTTGCCGAGCCGCGCCGCCTCGAATGCCCCCAGGCCCCAGCCTTCCGTGCGCGCCAGCGACACGAAGCAATCGCCCCTCTGGTGCAGCGCCAGCATTTCCGCGTCGGACAGCGTCTCATCGGCAATCACCACCAGCGGCGCGGGATTGCGAAACTGCGCCGCCAGTTTGGCCAATGTCTCGCGCGGCGCCGGATGGCGCAGCCTGAAGGCGTTTCGCCATTGCCGCGTCCAGCGCGTGATGTCCTTGGCGCTCGTCTTGACGACCATCAGCACCGGATCGTCGGCGCTGAACGCCTGCCAATAGGCGCGCGCCGCCAGATATGGCGCCTTGCGGTTGGACCAGAAGCCGATCGTGTAGAAGATGAACCGGTCGCGCAGCGCTTCGGCGCCGCCGAGCCGGGCCTCGAGCGCCGCCCGGTCGGCCGGCGCGACCGCCACCGCATCCTCGAATTGCGACAGATGCGGCACGACGTGGATCGGCACCTTGACGCCGGATCGGCGAAACACGTCGACGTTCCACTGGCACGGCACGATCACCCCGTCGAGGCGATTGAGAATGGCCGGCCAATGCGCGGGCAAGTACTCGAGTTCCCACACGGTATAGCCGAAAACCCGCCGCCCCTCGGCGCGCTCGGCCTCGATCCAATGCGGGTAATATTCCGGCACGGTGTGGATCAGGACCGTGTCATAGGCGAGCGGCCGGTTGCTGACGGCATCGAGCCGGGGGCAATCCCAGGATGCGCCGGGCGCGACCTCATACAGCCCGTCCCCGGTCAGCATCGGCGTCCAGGTGAGAGGCGTGCCATGGTCGACCAGGGCGCGGATGTAGGATTTCGCGGCGACCGCGTAGCCGGTATTGTCGCCCCACGAAATATATCTCAGGCCCAGCATGTCAGGCGCGCCACGATGCGATGTGGAACCCGAGAAAGCCCCTGATCAGCCCGGCGATCCGCGCGGCAAAGGCCAGCCCGCGCCACGGCCGCAACGAGAACATCTGGATCGCCGCCGAGACCAGCGTGCGCAGGCCCCAGTTGAGCATGTGCGGCTGCGGGTTCTTGGCGATGAGCGCGCCGTCGCCAATGGCGTAGGCGTGAAAACGGCTGACCGCCCAGCCGTTCCATGGCGGAATCTTGGTCGGGTGCTTCATCTTCACCTGCGGGCGATAACAGGCTTTGCCCTCGCCGAGAATGGCGAAAAGCCGGTTCATCAGGTCGATGCCCTCGGCGGCCGGAAACGCCGCGCCCGGCCCGAAGCGCTCGTCGAAGCCGCCCACGGTGAGAAAGCTGTCCCGCCTCACGAACAGCGTCGCCTCGGTGAGGCAACCGAACATCGTCCGGCGCGTGAACAGCACCGGCTGCTGCTTCCAGCCCAGCACGTTGGGGCAGCCGTCCTCGTCGATGGTCTGGCCGGTCACGACATGGACGTCCTGCTCGGCAATTGCCCGCGCGACCTCGGACAAGGCGTCGGGCAGCAAACGGCAATCATCGTCGGGAAAGCCGAGCCAGGCGCCGCGCGCCAGCCGCGCGCCATGATTTCTCGCCCGGCTCGCGCCACGGAAAGCGACGCGCTCATGCACGATCTCCAATGTCACGGCAAAGGCTTCGAGCAACGCCACGAGACGGTCGTCGCCGTTCTGGTCGACGATGATGACCTCGAACGGGGCGGCGTTGCGGAGTTCGGCCAGGCTGGCAAGGCAATCTTCAAGGCTCCCGCCATCATGCAGCGTCGCGATGACGAGAGAATAGCAGACCATGGCTCCATCCATCACATGGCGCGCAACCGGCCGGTCATCGCGCGGCCGCTTCTCTGACACGCCGTCATCACGGCGACCAGATGGTTTCGGTGCGTTGCCGGAGGAGAGACCGAAGCGCCGCGACAGCCTCGGCGGTGCCAGGCCGCGACGAAGCGTTCGGCCGAGGATCGTCCGATCTCAACCAAGCCAACGGCGACCCGGCCAGGCCAACGCGCCCATGCATCCGCCGCTTGCTTGCAACGGATCCGATCACCATCCCCCGGCGGCGAATGGCGGCGGTGGCAGCAGGCTGGCGCTGAAGGCTTCCGCGATGCCGCCCGGCCGCCGGTCGCGCTGGCGGAACATGTAGATCGGCACCATGATCTTCGGAGATAACGGGCGGAAGACGAGCGCGGCATTCCCCCTGACGCGCGCTGTCTCGGAATCGACGATGCCGACGCCGAGCCCCTGCTCGACCATGGCGCAAAGCGTCATGCCGAGGCTGACATCGATCACCGACCGGTAGCGCGCCCCGGCCGCCTCCATGGCCGCGGTCAGCTTGCGGCGGAACTCGTCCTCCAGCCCGAGCGAGATGATCGGCTCGTCGGCGAGGTCGGACGGGGTGATCGCCTGGCGCTCGGCGAGCCTGTGCCCGGCCGGCATGGCGACAAGCCCTTCCAGGTCGCACAGCTTGCGCCGCGACAGGTTGCTTTCCTCGCTCCTGATCTGGGCAATGCCGATATCGATCTCGCCCGAGCCGACGAGCCGCACCGCATCGACGGAGCTGACCGAATACAGCGACAGCGTCACGCCCGGATTCGCCCTGGCGAAACGCGCCGCCATCAGCGGCATCCATGCCAGGCTGAGCGTCGGAATGACGGTGACGACGACGCGCCCCTGCTTGCGGTCCCTCAGGCCGCCGGCGAAGCGCTTCAGGTTCTGCATGCTGAAATAAGTGCGCTCGACTTCCGCATAGAGCGCGCGCGCCTCGTCGGTCGCGGCGATGCCCTTGGCCGAGCGGACGAAAAGCTGCAGCCCGAGATCCAGTTCGATCAGCCGCAGCGCCTTGGTGACGGCCGGCTGCGACACCCGCAGGATCGCGGCCGCCCCGGTCACGGAGCCGCTATCCATGATTGCCTTGAAAACCTCGACCTGCCGATAGTTCATGCGCTCACCCCATAACCTCAGGTAATGCATATGGGAGAGATAGTCATTTGAGGAAATGCCAGACTTCGTATTTCCTACCCTCAACGCTGAGGTCCGGACCAAAACAAGCGGCAGGACAGCAGCGTCACAGGCTGGGCGCACCCATGGGCTGAAGCCCGGGGCGTCAATGCGGGCTCCGATGACCCGCACATCTGCATTTGCCTGCAACGGGAGCCACGCCATGAAGAAGCTGCGTCTTGTTTGTTCCGTCGCCATCGCTGCGACCTTAATGGCCTCCAGTGCCGCATGGGCGGCGCCGGAAGGCGTGCTCCGCGTCGCGATCGGCGCCGACCCCGCGACCTTCGATCCCGCATTCAACGATCTTCCGGTCGGCAATGGCGTCGATCTCGCCGTGCTCGAGGGCCTGTTCCGCTGGAGCGACGACAACAAGGTCATCAAGAATCTCGCCACCGATTACAGCTTCTCGCCCGATGGCATGATGTTCACGGTCAAGATCAAGACCGGCAACACATTCAGCAACGGCGACCCGCTGAATGCCGAAGCCGTCGCCGCGAGCTTCAACCGCCTGCTCGACAAGAAGGTCGGCTCGATCTACCGCGGCCTTTATGCCTCGATCGGCACCGTCAAGGCGGTCGGCGAGGATACGGTCGAATTCCACCTCGCCGAGCCCAACGGCCATATCCTGATCCTGCTGGCCAACACCGCCGCCAGCATCGTCAACGTCAAGGCGGTCGAGGCGATGGGCGCCGAATACGGCCGCAAGCCGGTCGGCAGCGGGCCTTATCTCGTCGAGAAATTCGTCGGCGGCGAAAGCATCCGCCTGGTACCGAACCCGCGCTACAAGGGCGACTATCCCGCGACGCTCAAGGCGATCGAATATACCGTCGTGCCCGAGGACGGCGCGCGCATGGCGCTGCTGGAAACGGCGGGCACCGATGTCGTCGAGCGCGTGCCGCCGGAATCGATTGCCGCCATCAACGCGCTCCCCGATGCGAAAGTCATCAATCCGCAAAGCATGTTCTCCATCAACATGGAAATGGTGCTGAAGGGGCCGCTGAAGGATGCCAAGGTGCGCCAGGCGCTCAACATGGCGATCGACCGTGACGGCATGGTCAAGGGCATCCTCGGCGGGCTGGGCACACCCTCGGTCGGCATGGTCGGGCCGGGCACGCAGGACGAGTTGCGCCGCACCTTCCCGCAGATCAAGTTCGATCCGGAAGGCGCCAAGAAGCTCCTCGCCGAGGCCGGCTACAAGCCCGGCGCCCTGGCGCTGACCATGACCTGCCCGACCGGACGCTACATCAAGGATGTCCAGGTCTGCCAGGCGATCGCCGGCTCGTTGCAGAATATCGGCATCAACGCGACCGCCAACGTCGTCGATCGCGGCACCTGGAGCAAGGTCGTCGGGCAGGACCCGGAGAAGCGCACCGACAATATGGGCATGGTCGGCCGCGCCACGGCCGGCATGGACTACACGCTCTACCGCCTGTTCAAGACCGGGGTCGGCGCCAACCGCACCGGCTACAACAACCCCAAGGTCGACGCGCTTCTGGCCGAAGGCCGCAGCACCAGCGACGCGGCGCGCCAGAAGGAGATTTACGGCGAAATCCAGCAGATCATCTGGAACGACCAGCCGTTCATCTTCCTCTGGTACCAGACCCAGGCGCTCGGCGTGGCCAACAAGGTCAAGGGCCTGCGCGTGAAGCCCGACGAGACGCTGGTCTTCGACAAAGTCAGCGTCAACTGAGCTGACATCCGCGAGGATCGATCATGTTCATCACACGACGCCTCGCGATGGCCGTGCCGACATTGCTCGTCGTGTCGGTCCTGGTGTTCTTCTTCATGGACATGATCCCCGGCGACCCGGCGCAGATGCTCGCCGGGCCGTCGGCGACCAATGAGGAAATCGACGTCATCCGCGACGCGCTCGGCCTCAACCAGCCGCTGCTGACGCGCTATGGCCTGTTCATCAAGGGGCTGTGGGACCCCTCCGTCGCGACCTCGTTCCTGACCCATCGCCCGGTGGCGCTGGAACTGGCGGAACGGCTGCCCAACACCCTGATCGTCGCCATTGGCGGCCTCGTGCTCGGCCTCATCCTCGGGGTGATCTCCGGCGTGGTGTGCGCGCTGCGCCAGGGCGGTGTCGCGGAAGCCGGCATCACCGTGCTGACGCTCACCGGCATCTCGATGCCGATCTACTGGCTCGGCCTGCTGTGCATCTGGCTGTTCGCCGTGCATCTGCGCTGGCTGCCGGCGGCCGGCGCCTCGACGCCGGCGCATTTCGTGCTGCCGATCCTCGTCATCGCGACGCGCCCGACCGCGATGTTCAGCCGGCTGATCACCGCCAACCTGCTCGAGACGATGGGCAAGGATTATCTCGACACCGCACGCGCCAAGGGCCTGAGCGAGACCCGCGTCATCGTGTTCCACGCCCTGCGCAATTCGCTGGTGGCGGCGGTCAGCGTCGCCGGCGTGCAGTTCGGCGGCATGCTCGGCGGCTCGGTGATCACCGAAACCGTGTTCGGCATTCCCGGCGTCGGCCGGCTGCTGGTCGAGGCGGTGACGCGTTCCGATTATCCGGTGATCCAGTACACGATCCTGATGTTCGCGATCTTCTTCGTGCTCATCAACCTCGCCACCGACCTGCTGACGCAATGGCTCGATCCGCGCACGCGCGAAGCGAGGACGACATGAGCGCCGCCGCCGGTACCACCAACCAGGCGCCGGAGACCGGCACGGCGGCGCCCGCCGCCGCCAAGCAGCGCTGGAGCGGATTGCGGCGGGTGGTGGCGCAGCCCAAGGGGCTCGTCGGGCTGACGCTGGTCGTCCTGTATCTGCTGCTGGCGATTTTCGGGCCGCTGCTCGCGCCGCACGATCCCTTCCGCCAGGATTTCGCGGCGACGCTCAAGGCGCCCTCCGCCGCGCATTGGTTCGGCACCGACCAGCTCGGCCGCGACGTGTTCAGCCGCGTCCTGATCGGCGCGCGCGCGACGCTTGGCGTCGGCGTCGGCGGCGTCACCTTCGCCTTCCTGTTCGGCGTGCCGCTCGGCGTGCTCGCCGCGTGGCGGCGCGGCTGGATCGATGCCCTCGTCATGCGCGTCATCGACGTCATGCTCAGCTTCCCGGATATCGTTTTCGCGCTCGCCATCGTCGCGGTGCTGGGCGCGAGCACGCAGAACGTCATCATCGCGGTCGGCGTCGTCTCGGTACCGATCTTCGCGCGCACGGCGCGCGCCGTGACGCTGAGCATCCTCGCCGAACCTTATATCGAGGGCTCGGCCTCGCTTGGCGCCAGCCCGAAGCGGATTATCCTGCGCCACGTGCTGCCGAACATTTCCGGCACGCTGCTGACGCTTTCGACGCTGCTGTTCGCCTCGACCCTGCTCTCGGCCTCGGGGCTCGGCTTCCTCGGCCTCGGCACGCAGCCGCCGAACCCGGAATGGGGCACGATGCTCGGCGAGAGCCGGTCCTACATCCGCAGCAACCCGTATCTCGCCACCTTCCCCGGACTGTTCCTTGCCGGCTCGGCGCTCGCCTTCAACCTGCTCGGCGATGCGCTGCGCACCATCTACGATCCGGCGAGCCGCCATGCCGTGCGCAAGCGGCCGTGGCTTGGCGCGCTGCGCCGCAAGGCCCGCCCGGCATCCCGCGACGCGAAGCCGGAGGCCACTACCGGCCCGGCGCCCGCCGTTTCGGTGCGCGACCTGCGCCTCGCCTTCCGGGCCGGAAGCGGCCTTCTGGAGGTGGTGCGCGCCGTCGATCTCGATATCCAGCCCGGACGCACGCTGGCCGTCGTCGGCGAATCCGGCTCCGGCAAGACCACCTTGCTGCGCGCCATCGCCACGCTTGCCAACCCCGAGCAGGTCGCCGTGACCGGCGGCACGATCCTGATCGGCGGCGAATCTGCCATCGACCTCACGCCATCCGCGATGATGGACCTGCGCCGGCGCAAGATCGGCGTCGTGTTCCAGGATGCGGCAAGCGCGCTCAATCCGGTGCTGACCATCGGCGCGCAGATCGCCGAGGCGGTGCGCATCGGAACCGATCTCGATGCGGCGGCGGTCCGGCAGCGCTGCGCCGAACTCCTGTCCGATGTCGGGATTTCCGATCCGGAGCGGCGCCTCGCCATGTATCCGCACCAGTTCTCGGGCGGCATGAAGCAGCGCATCGTCATCGCCATCGCCCTGGCGCAGGACCCGCAGCTGCTATTGGCCGACGAGCCGACCAGCGCGCTCGACGTCACCATCCAGCAGCAGATTCTCGCCCTGCTCGGCGACATCCAGCGCAAGCGCGGCATGGCGGTGCTGATCGTCACCCACGACCTCAACCTCGTCGCGCGCTTCGCCGATGATGTCGCGGTGATGTATGCCGGCGCCATCGTCGAGCATGGCGCGGTCGCGCAAGTGCTGGACAGCCCGCGCCACCCCTACACGCAGGCCCTGCGCGCCGCGATCCCCGGCGGTGCCGGGCGGCGCGGCAAGCCGCTCGACGCCATCGGCGGCGAGCCACCCATGGTCGGCATGCTGCCCGCCGGCTGCGCCTTCCGCCCGCGCTGCCAGCGCACGCATGGCCGCCCGGAATGCGGGCGCGCCGAGCCGCCGGCCGAGATGGTCGCCGGGCGCAAGGTTGCCTGCTTCTTCGCGCAGGAGGGCCTGTCATGAGCGCCGACGCCATCGTCGCCACCGCGCTCAGCCGGCATTTCGTCGGGCGGCGGCCGCTGTTCAGCGCTAAGCCGGCGCCGGTGGCGCGCGCCGTCGACGGCGTATCATTCCGCGTGCCGCGCGGCAGCTGCTTCGCCATCGTCGGCGAATCCGGCTCCGGCAAGAGTTCCCTCGCCCGCCTGCTCGTCGGCCTGCTGCAGCCGACCGCCGGCGAGGTCGTCGTGGATGGCGAGCCGCTCTCGGCGCTCGACGCCACCGGCCTGCGGCGCTTGCGGCGCCGGATCCAGCTCGTGCTCCAGGACCCGCGCGCCTCGCTCGATCCGCGCATGAGCGTGTTCGAGACGCTGCATGAGGCGCTTGCGGTCCATGGCCTCCATCCCGGCCGCAAGGCGCGGGCCGAGCGCATCGCCACGACGATCGGCCTCGTCGGGCTCAGCCCGGCGCATCTCGACCGCTTTCCTCATGAACTGTCCGGTGGCCAGCGCCAGCGCGCGGCCATTGCCAGGGCGATCATCTGCGAGCCGGATATCCTGGTTCTCGACGAGCCGGTCAGCGCGCTCGATGTCTCGGTGCAGGCCCAGATCATCAACCTGCTCATGGAACTGAAGCAGAGGCTCTCGCTCACCTTCGTGGTCATCACCCATGACCTGGCGCTGGTGGAACACATCGCCGACGCGGTCGGCGTGATGTATCTCGGCCGCTTCGTCGAGCAGGGCGCCGCCGAGAATGTCTGCGATGCGCCGCGCCACCCCTATACGCAGAGCCTGATGGCGGCGACCTCCCATGCCGGAGCCACGGGCAAGGCCGGCGTGCTCGAAGGCTCGATCCCGAGCCCGCTCGCCGTTCCCTCCGGCTGCAGCTTCCACACGCGCTGCCCGGCGGCCCGCCTGATCGCCGCCCGCGATCCGGCGAGTGCGGTGGCGACGCCCGATGGCCTGCTGCCACGCCGTTGCGTGACGCAGGACCCCGTATCCCAGGCCGCTCCCAACGGCGCCAGCACCGCGACCTGCCACTTCCAGGACGAGCTTCCGACAGCCCGCCCGCAGCTACAACCAGCCTGAAAGGTCATCGATAATGTCTGCCAATTCCCCATCAGAAGTCGTCATCGTCGGCGGCGGCATCTACGGCACGAGCCTCGCCTACCAGCTGGCCAAGGCCGGCAAGACCGTGACGCTGCTCGAGGCCGGCGAGATCGCCTGCGGCGCGTCCGGCGGCCCCGGCGAGCGCGGCGTGCGCAGCAATGGCCGCGATTTCCGCGAATTGCCGATCTGCTCGCTCTCCCTCAGCCTGTGGAAGCATTATCAGGAGACGTTCGAAGGCGGCGTCGGCTACCGCCGGCTCGGCGGCATCAAGGTCTATGACGTGTCGTATGGCCACCGCGAGCACGAGGTCAAAGGCCGCATGGAAGCGATGGCGGCCAGCCAGACGAGCCTTGGCTGCCCCTCGCAGGTGTGGAGCCGCGACGAGGTGCTGGCACGCGAGCCGGAACTGGCCGGCAGCATTTTCGGCGCCGTCTATTGCCCCCATGACGGGGTCGGCGACCACACGTTCGCGACCAGGCAATTCGCCAAGGAGGCGGCCAAGGCCGGCGTCACCATCCGCACCGGCGCGAAGGTTGCCGAAATCCTGCATGCCAAGGGAGTCGCCAGCGGCGTCAGGCTCGAAAGCGGCGAGGTCGTTGCGGTCGGCGACCGGCTCGTGATCCTGGCCAATGCCGGCGCCGAGGCCCTGCTCAAGCCCGTGCTGAAGGCGCATGAGACCAGCCCGGTCTGGAACCTGATGCCGCAGATGATCTACGTCACCAACCCGCTCAACAAGACGGTGAACTACCTGCTGTCGCATGCCCATCGCAGCCTGGCCGTGAAGCAGATCCCGGACGGTACGCTGATGCTCTCGGGCGGCGCCCATGTCGCCTACACGCCCGAGGGGCTGTGGAAGGGCTCGCTCAGCGCGATCACGCAGAATGTCACCGACGCGATCATGACCTTCCCGTTCATCGACAATTCGAGCTTCGTCAAGGCGGATGCCTCGCGCGTCGAGGCGGTTTCGGCGGACCTCATTCCGCTGATCGGCCAGCCCGAGGCCCTGTCCAACACGCTTTACGGCTATGGCTGGTCGGGGCACGGCTTCGCCATCTCTCTCGGCTTCACCAAGCTGTTCACGGACTGGATCGTCTCCGGCTCCAAGCCGGATGCGCTCAAGCCGTTCTCCCCGACGCGGTTCCATGAGCCGGCGGCGTTCCTCGGGGCGGCGGCGGTCAGCCGCGCCGCCTGATCCACGCCGCCAGCAAACCCCATCCCACTGACGATGCCGGTGGCGCCGGAAACGGCGCCGCCCCGATCCGGCACGTCCTGAAAGGTCCAAGATGATCCCCGATTTCGACCCTGCACGGCCAGGCAAGACCGTTTACGACCTCGGCCCGATCGCCGGCGCGCTCGATGGCGTGTCCGGCGATATCCTGTGCTGCATCAATAACGGCAACGGCCCGTCCGTGCTGCTGTGCGGCGGCATCCACGGCGACGAATACGAGGCCCAGATCGTGCTGCGCCGCCTCGCCGCGTCGATCTCGCCCGACACGGTGAGCGGCCGCATCATCATCGCGCCGTCGATCAATTTTCCCGCCTCGGAGAAGGGCCGCAGGCTGTCGCCCTTCGACGGGCAGAACATGAACCGCGTCTTCCCCGGCAAGGCCGACGGAACGCCGACGGAACGGCTCGCCGCCTTCATGACGCAGTCCCTGTTCCCGGCGGTCGACCTGCTGATCGACGTCCATGCCGGCGGGTCGGACGTCTCCGTCGTGCCGATGGTGT